>Ga0137412_10002649_pt1 | contig 14166 bp, 14 predicted proteins | sample CZODoug2_1_16fun_FD_122160 | JGI IMG/M metagenome (GOLD analysis project Ga0137412, IMG submission 122160) | Vadose zone soil fungal communities from Angelo Coast Range Reserve, California, USA - CZODoug2_1_16fungal (Hybrid Assembly) | ecosystem: Environmental > Terrestrial > Soil > Vadose zone... | reverse complement strand
TGAGGATGGTCGTCGCCATAGCGAAGAAATTCCCGGGCCGCCCGGTCCATACGATCTGGTCGCGCGAGGAGCACACGCGTCAGAGCAAGTATCGTCCGCTGGTGGCGGCAAAGCTCAGGGCAGGGCTAGACAAGACCGGCATGCCGGGGGTGTTCATCGCCAACCAGGCCTCCAAGGGGCATTTCCCCGTGCTGGCCGAAAGCCCCTATGCGCTCGGCTGCATCCCCAATGTCCTGATCGATGCCAGATTGCTGCCATTCCATGTCATCACCGGCTCCTATCGCGGGCCGGGCTATAATTCCTACGCCTTCATGGTGGAGACCTTCATCGACGAATGCGCGCTGGCGGCGGGCGTCGACCCGCTTGAATACCGGCTGAAGCTGCTGGCGAACTGGCCCGATCCGGGCTGGGCCAAGGTGCTACATGAGGTTGCCGACAAGTCGGGCTGGGGCAAGAGCCTGCCCAAAGGCATGGGGCAGGGGATCGCGATCGCCAATTGGGGCATGCACGGCAAGCCCGAGGCCGGCACGACGATCGGCGTCGTCGCCACGGTCGAGGTGACCAAAAGTGGCATATTGAAAGTCCATCAGTTGGACGCGGCATTCGATTGCGGTCGTATTGTCAATCGCGACGCGGTGCTGAACTTGGTCCAGGGCGGGGTGATCTTCGGGCTCAACATGGCGCTGAACGAAGAGGTCAACGTCAAGGATGGGCGGATGGTCGAGGGCAATTTCGACGAGTATCCGATCCTGCGGACTGGCGATACGCCGCAGGTCAACATCCATTTCGGCGGCCTGTCCGGCCATGACCGCTTCTCCGAACTGGGCGAGCCGCCGGTCGGCCCGGTCGGCCCGGCGGTCGGCAATGCAATCTTCCGCGCCATCGGCAAGCGCATCCGCTCGACACCCATCCGCAAGCACGATCTGACTTGGGCTTAGCCGCTCGGATTCAAACAGGCATACGGTTGGCCATTGTTCACTTCAGGAGATCGGTCAGTGGAATTACGCAGACTTGGCACTTCGGGATTGCGCGTGAGCGCACTCTCGCTCGGCGCGATGACATTCGGAGCGTCGCAGACGAACCTGAAGGGGGTCACGTCCTCCGAGGAAGAGGCGCGGCGGGTCTTTGATCGCGCGGTGGAAGCCGGGATCAACCTCATTGATACCGCCAACGTCTATACTGAAGGGCGCAGCGAAGAGCTGACTGGAGAGTGGGCAGCCGGCAAGCGGGACCAGCTGCTCATTGCAACTAAATGCCGCTTCCCCATCGGCTTCGGTATGACTCACAAACCTGGGCCGAACGAATGGGGGCTCTCGCGCAAGGCGATCATGACGGCTTGCGAGGGATCTCTCCGCCGCCTGAAGACGGACGTGATCGACCTCTATCAGGTGCACATGCAGGACAGAAACGTTGCTATCGACGAGACACTGCGGGCGCTGGACGACCTCGTGACAGAGGGGAAGGTTCGGTACATCGGTTGCGCCAACTACGCGGGGTACAGCCTCGTCGAGTCGCTTTGGGCCGCGGATAGGCTGCAGACTCACCGCTACGAATCCATCCAACTCCAGTGGTCGCTAGTCCAGCGCTCGGCCGAGCGAGAACTCATTCCTGCCGCGGCGGCGTTTGGGCTCGGCGTGCTCGTTTGGTCTCCCCTCTCGCGGGGCTTTCTATCCGGAAAATACCAGCGCGGCCGACCGGCGCCGGCGGGATCTCGCCTCGACGTACATCAGGATGATTTCCGGGCCTTTGACAACGAGAAGAACTGGAATCTGCTCGACGTGGTCGGCCGGATTGCGGAACAGCATGAAACTACGCATTCCGCTGTATCGCTCGCCTGGCTTCTTGCTCGCCCGCAAACGTCCAGCATCATCGTAGGCGCGCGGACCGAGGCGCAACTCGAGGACAATCTGCGCGCCCTCGCCGTCAAGCTCACCAGCGAGGATCTCAAAGAGCTGGACGAGGCATCACGCCCGGACTGGGATTATCCATGGGACGTTATCCGCGATGCCGAAGCGGGCGACGCGAAGCTCCTGACTTGACGAGCCGCGGTGGACAACCCGATGGCCTGGCGCGGCATCCGATTTCGTCAAAGCGGGACTGACCGATGAACGTAAAAAGCAGCAGGGCGCCGGGCTCGCCACAGCGCGAGGCCATTCTAATGGCTGCGACAGCGATCTTCTTGCGGTACGGCTTCAAGAAAACATCCATGGATGACGTCGCTCGGGCAGCGGGAGTCTCCCGGCAAGGCCTGTATCTCTATTTCGATACGAAAGATCTCCTGTTCAGGGAGGCTCTTCAACATCTAATGTCGCACCTGATCTCCGCCGCCCGCGCAGCGGCGGAGGACGGGAACCTCAGTCTCAGGGATCGCCTGCTGGGCGCCTTTGAGGCCGTGCACTGCAGCGCGTTTCACAACGCGTCGCGAGAGGATGCCCTCGAACTGCTGCAGTCAGCGCAGTCTGCCGCCGGCGCCCTCCTTGTCCAATCGGAGCGGGACCTGATGGGGATTGCGGCCGCTCTACTCACGGAGGCGGGCGTCGCGGACCGTTGGGAGCAGGCCGGCGTCACGGTCGCCGAACTGTCAGAACAACTCCTGATGAGCGCCAAGGGCATCAAGGCTTCCGTTGACACACTCACCGCCTATCGGGAGAGAATGCTGACCGCCATTAGGATCGTGACCCGTAGCCCGTAAGACTCCAATGTGTTTGGTTTTGCGCGGCCGGGATGTGCGTACGACTGAGGACCTCTACCGCACGGTGGCTAGATCAATAAACACACGGAATAGGTCAACCATCCGTGCTTTTTGGCTGATCGGAGTTGATATCCGTCCATTGTCTGGCCGGGAGGTCAGCTGAATTACCCAGCCTTGCGCTGGCGGGCCGGCCGCTTCCTCTCCTTGGGGGCGCCCTTAGACTTGGATTCACTCTTGCCTTCGCCCTTGCTGGAAATAGCCATCACGCTAAGCCGACATCTGCCGAAATGTCGGCGTCCGCCAATACCACGAACGGACTCAAATCATTCGCGACCGAACACCACGCCAAAGTGTTAGGAAAGCAACAGGAAGCAAAAGCTCGATGACCATAAGGAAGCTGAAAAAGGGGTGCGGAGGCCCAACAAGTACGTAAGACAAAGCTCGGCCAACCCCACCAATAAAGAATATCATGGCCAAAGGCGGCACATAATGAAGCCTGCCCGGCAAGTCACGGGCCACGGATATTAGAACCAGGCCGTAAGCGCCCCAAAATGGCGCGTAGAAGCGCAACTCACTATCCATCGTGGCTGGCCAAGGGCCAGTGAGCGGGTAACTTGAACCCGTCAGCGTGTCGAATAGAGTTTCTGAAAAATTCGCTGTGTTCGCGGGACCATAGACCACTATCGAGAGGCAAATGGCAACTGCGGCGAGGCCAAGAATTGCATTTAGGATGCGGAGCGCGAGGATCATGATTTATGGCCCCAAGGAAGCTGCTTCACAAGCGAATCTGAACGTACAATGATTCGCCGTAGCCTCTGAGGGCCTAGACAATCAAGCTTCTGTTCATGGTCAAGAACAACGTCGAGTGACCGCCGCCAAAAGCTGACATTGGTCAAAACGTCACCGTCAGCAAAGTGCGTCAGAAGCGTTCATTGCCTCACATGAAACCCGGATTGCGGGGTAGATACCCGGTCCAATCGCCAAAATCGCGTGTCGACATCAACAGCATCGGAAAGGTGATGCGCATCCCGTGCTCGACCGCGGTCCTTAGAGCCGCTTCGCTCGCGCCGGGAAGGAAGGCCGACACCTGTGGAGAACCAATCTCAACCGCAAGAGCCAGCGCAGTCGTAAACGCAGAGCCGAGAGCGTCGGGCCGCGCGACGGCGAGCGGTCCGATTTGGCCGCCGGTGCTGACATAGGCATAGCCTACGCAATCTTCTCCGGAATAAAGGCCCACACCTCTCGTCGTCTTGTCGTTGAGCAGATACCGGTGATGCTTCTCTCTCGAGATACCCAGAACCCGGGCGTCAATATTGGCGAGGTTTTGCAGGTCCGAAGCTGTTTGCTCGAGAGATACGGGGCGGAATTGCGGGCCCTGCAAGCGGCCCATCAGGAGTTCACGCGAAACACTGAAATTATAGATGGGAAAGCGCGGAAATAAGCCATTCCGAATATAAAGTCCCTGCGATACGGTGTTGAACGTGAAGGTGATCAGCGCCCTCTTGGTAGCGCCGGATTTCTTCGCATGTTCAAATGTCCGTTTCAGCAATTCGTTGCCACCTGCGGCCCTGATGATCGGACGACACGAAAAGCTGCGCGAGAAACCACAAGTCGCCGCACACCCAGCTCCAAGCAAATCCGAGGATTTGATCGGCCTCTTCCGCCACCCATAAACCGTTCGCATCATCTTTTAGCGAAAACAATTGAAACTCGGGTGGATGCGCCGCGGCCATTGGTCCAAAGCCGTGACGTTGGGTGAGATCGTTGATGCTGGCAACGACAAGCTGATCGCTTCTCTCCAGGTCCTCCTCGCGGGCGGGTCGGCACAGGATCGGCATTGGACAATTCCCCGATGCTTTCACATGAGGTTAGCTCAGGCCAACGGCGGAATATTCTGGTTCATGCGGAAGAAGTTTTTCGGATCGTACTTCTTCTTGAGTTCCTGGAGGCGCCGGTAGTTGGCGCCGTATGCGGTGGGGACCGGGTCGCCCGCCTCGTCGTCATCCAGGTAATTCACGTACCGGCCGGAGGCGACGAAGGGCTGCATCTCGGCATAGGTCTCTCGCGCCCAGACGATGCACGCGTCGGTGTCGACCGCATCCGTCCACTGGGAGAGGACGAGGAAGTTGTAGCCTTCCGTACGGTGCGGGAAGGCCGTGTCGCCGACACCGATCCGGGCCGCGGCGCCGTGGACGTGCTCGAGGAGCAACTGACCCATCGGGGTTGGGCATCGTGCGAAGCACCCGATCATCGTGTCGATAGCATCGTCGCTCAACCGAGCAAGGAAGCTCGATTTCCAGTAGTTGAATGCACCTCGCGGATAGGCACCATCGAGCATCCCATTGAGTTGGCAGTAGGACATTGGACCGAGCGCATCGAGGGCGGGAGACCCGAATTGCTTGAGTGGCCGTATTGCTTCTTCGCCGGCGCGAAGTGAGCCGCAGTGACACGTCGCCAGGGCCGCCAACTTCGTGCCCGAACCGTCCGGAGCATGAGTAAGGGTTCCGAAGATCGTATGTTCATCAGGCAGTGATGCGGTGCTGTCGCGAAAGAACCTCAGCAGGTCACGGGCTCGGTCAAACGGGTGCGCAATCAGACCGGCGGTGACCGTGGGACCTACCGCATGGAGCTGATATTCGAACGAAGTCGCCACGCCGAAGTTTCCACCTCCACCGCGAACACCCCAGAACAGATCAGGTTCTTCATCCTTGCTTGTCCGCACTACCTTGCCTTCGGCGGTGACGACTTCGACGGATCGAAGATTGTCGAGGGCGAGGCCATACTTGCCCATTAACCAGCCCAGCCCACCACCCAGGGTGAGCCCAGCGATCCCGGTGCTTGAAACAACCCCGCCCGTGACCGCCAGACCGTGTAGTTGCGTCTCGCGATTGAGCTCGGCCCAGGTGACGCCACCCTGCGCCCGGGCCGTGCGGCCTTTGGGATCGACGTGAATTCCTTTCATCGGCGACAGGTCGATTACCAGTCCGCCATCGATGGTCGCGCGCCCTGCCACGTTGTGACCGCCACCACGAACCGCGACTTCGAGGCCTAGGTTACGCGTGAGGTTGACGGCATCGACCACATCGGCCGCGCCGCGACATCTGGCGATCAACGCCGGGCGCTTGTCCACCAGACCGTTGTGGACCCTTCTCGCTTCCTCGTAGCCTGCGTCCGCCGGCCTCAGGAGTTGCCCGGAAAACGTGCCGGAAAGTTCACCGGCGACCTCATCAACTGATCGAACTGAACTCATGAGGCACTCCTCGTTTGGGCGGCAATGCCTTCTTCCGCTTCGGAAGCACCAGGAGCAAACGCGAATAATTCAGGGCAAGGTGAACCATTTTCATCTACAATAGGGGATGGACAAGCTGCCACCCCTCATCGAGTTGCGCGCCTTTGACGCCGCTGCGCGGCATCTGAGTTTCAAGAAGGCGTCGGCCGAACTCGGTGTCACGCCAACAGCGATCAGCCATCAGATCCGACAATTGGAGTGTTATTGCGGGCGGGCTCTGTTTCGTCGGAGGCCGCGGCCTCTCACGTTGACCGAGGCCGGAGTCCGCCTTTTTCCAATCATCCGCGACGGTCTCGAAACGTTTGTCACCGCTTTCGCCGCCGTGAAGCGCGATGGGGATGCGCAGCCTCTTCGCGTCACAACGACAAACGCCTTTGCGAGCCGCTGGCTTGTCCCACGCCTGCCCCGCTGGAGGAAGGCGCGCCCCAATGCGCCTCTCGACGTGATCGGCACCGACGGCGTTTTGGACCTCCATGCCGGCGACGCCGACGTCGCCATCCGCTATGCCCGCAAATTGCCAACAGACGGTATCGCCAAGGAATTCCTAAGCGATTCATTCTGGCCCGTCTGCAGTCCTGAATTGCTTGCCTCGGGCCTGAAACGCGCCGCCGGCCTTCGCGGACAGGTCCTCGTTCATTGCTGGTGGTCACCATCCGATCTTGGGGCACCAACCCGGCAGAGATGGCTCGACGCTGCGCGACGCAAGTGGCGCGACGTGCCGGAATCCAAGCACATGGATCACCTGAGCTTCAGGGAGGAGCTGCATGCAATCGAGGCGGTGATTGCCGGGCAGGGCATCGGCATTTTTAGCGACGTGCTCGTGGCGCGCGAACTCGCGGCCGGCACGCTGGTAAGACCCTTTGATCTCAGTCTGCCGGGATATCGCTTCTACCTCGTTCGCACACCCGGTCATCCACGAGAGAAGACTATTCAAGCCTTCGCAGTGTGGTTGCAGTCAGTCATATAAGCCTCACTGCTGTTGCGTGTTGCCGTACAACCGAAACGGGTCAAACGCCGACTTGGAGGGAGGGACTATTGCTGGCGCGAAGCGGACGTTCATAAAGACGAGGCATCTTTAGCTGAACGGAACCAAGGCCGGTCCCGTCATGCATCAACTTGGAAGACTGAAAAGGCTCATTGGAAATTTTGATAAAATGAGTCGGGACAATCCCAGCTTGATCAATTGTGTAAGGGGCGACGAGTATGTCGTTCCGTACTGGCCGCCGAATTCCGGAGCCTATGAAAGCGATGGGGCACTCGAATTTCTCTAATGCGACTGCCGGCACCTGAGCCGATTCATTCGCCGCGACTAGAAAAATCACTGGCAGATATCGACCCTTATTTGACAGTCGACATCGGCACATTTGCTTGGTACAAAGCGGGCATCTTGGCTGGCGCTAAGTTGTTGATTTTGCTTCTGTTAAATGGACCGAGGGACAACCCGCCCCTGGGCACCAATAACAACTCCTTTTGCGCCCGATCGAGCAGAGCTGACTCCGAACTACGATTGGTGGGCAAGCATTCGCGAAGTTCGCCGCGAGGCGAAAGAGTGTCGCTCACCGATGCAGTGGTTTCGACGTGAGCGAAGGGCGGGCGTGTGGACTCGGCTCACCACTCATCCTGGTGCCTCCTCTCATATCGGGGCGGATCGCGATGCCGGCATGCAGGGCACCAGGGTGGCTGATTGATGCTGAAATCCGATGGCAATGGATAGAATGTCCGGTTGGCTGGCATTGCGCGAGGATGGTCGAACGCCCAATCGGCGGCCGCACCGGGTTGCTGCTCGGGCCCAGCAGGTCGGCCGGCAGCGGTTGGCCATCGGGATCCAGCGGTCGGCCGTTCTTGAAGACGAAATGCTTGTAAGGATATTTGGCCAGGAAGAAGCACAGATCACGCTGTCGCTCCCGCGCCGCTTGCCCCCACACGACCCTGAGCAGCGCCTCAAGCTCATCATCCACCGCCTTGACGGTTTCCGACGCTTCCTTGAAATCAAGTCGATGCATGAGGCGGTACGCGCACGCTGCGGCAACACGATGTGTCGACGACCCCCAGCGGGGCCGACCTGCCGCCTCATTATAAGCACGGGAGGCTGTCACGTCCCCAATCATTCGCGGGCGTCGCGACGGTTGCCCGTGCCGCAGGCCTCGACACCAAGAATTTCAAGGTTTTTAGCGACAACCCATACTGGGAGAGCGGTTCGACTGCCTTACAAGTTTGGAAGCGGCCCGGTCTCAAGAGATCGAGGTGCGGGCGCAGTGGAAAATTCGTCAGGCCGCACAAAGCGCCTGATTCCGTCCGCACCAAGTTGGAAGTTATTGATCTGCTGGAGATATCCAGTTTCCCGCCCCTGGGCACCATAGGATTTTATACCAATATCCGGATAGCTTCATTTCCCTGCGTGGTGGGATCGGGAACGCATTTCAAGACACCCCATCACGTGCGAGGGCGCGCTCCGGAATATCCGGGGCGCCCGCCAGCTTGTGCCATCGCCAGCGAAACCGGTCGTGGAATTCCCGCGCGGACGCGGCCAGGTCTGCGAAAGGCCGCCGGCTTGAAAAAATAACGCTGGATGTGGCTGAAAATCGCCGCGTCGGTGGTTCGATCCGGCCCCCTCGGCACCATTAGTTCGCCGCAAGGTCTCGCTTAATAGCCGGATCAGAAAATGAGCCTCGGCTCACGGTCAGTTTACCGCGAGCGCGTTGTTAAGTTTGCGCGCTGGTCGAAACCGCGCGTAGAATTCCGCTACCCTGCAACGGAGGATTTCGATGGCCACACAAATCGTGATGGATCGCACCGGCGATACCCGGCACAATTTCGATGCAACGAACACGGAGGCGCTCTCGAAGGCCGAGGAGCGCTTCAGGGAGTTGACGGGCGCAGGCTTTACCGCAGCGGTGCGCACCTCGTCCGGAGAGCCGGTCGTGAAGCGCATGTTTGATCCTAATGCCGAAGAGACACTGTTTTTTCCGCGGCTCGTCGGCGGCTAACCTCGGCTATGTTTAAGCAACTGTTGCGCAACGCGAAGCAGCGTCTCCGACTATTTCTGTCGGAATGCGGGCGCCGGGCGCGAGTTTTGCGCGACAGTTTACGGCAGCAGCCTGATCGCATTGACCCGTCCTCGCGATTTGTCCGGGGCCTTCACTACGGATACTGGGAAAGGGAAGCACGCGGCCTTGAGCTGTTGAAGGAATGGCTATCTCCTGAGCAGCTCGCGCAATATGCCGCGAAGAGCTATTTTGAGGTCACCGGCTGCCATAGCGGAAAGCGATACCGGATTAGCCACGGCACCGCGATGAACATCCACGAGCTCGACGGCGCCGGCCGTCCGCGTTTTGGTTGGTGCTTCACGCCCAAGGGTTACCTCGTCGCAGGCGATGTCATGCTGGCACAGAAAATTGCGCTGGAGACCGACGAGCGTGCCGCGCTGGCCGTGGCTAACAAATTTCCGGTGCTAACGGGTCGACGAAATACGCTTTTCGATTGCTGAACTGGAGCGTTTTCCCGCGAAGCTGCCCTCGCATCATCATTCAAAGGGTAGGGCGCCCAGATGCGACCAGGTGGATCCGGACGCGGAACGGTGAGCCCGCCCATTCGCGGGGGCAAGTTCTCATCTTCGCAGCACTTAAACTTCTGGACCGTTAGCGTTATTCCGCGGGGCCCAGCAAACGCCGTTGAAGACCTAGGCTCGCCCCGCCTGCGCCGATTTTTGCATGATCATGGCGACGACGGCGTCAAGTATTTTGCCGATGGCAGCGCGCCGATAGGCCCAGCGCTCGTCGGGACTAGGCGGGGTGATCACCATGGTTGCATTGGCCTCGAACAGCAACAGATCGCCGTCGCGATCGAGCCCGAAATCGATTCCACCATAGTCGAGGCCGAGGGCGTCCCGGATCTGTTCAAGCGCCGCCATTGCCTTGTCTCCGAGGGCCGCCGGCATATCGCCGAGAAAGCTCGCTTCCTCCAGCCGATGGTCCGGCTTGTCGGCCATATCGGAAGTGAAATAATGCACTTTCCATTGCCGGGATATCGCAAGATGCAGTGGATAGATCTGACCTCCGATCATCATCACGCGGTATTTTCGCGCGTTGCCATCCTTGCCGCGGGCGTCGAGATATTCGATCAGCAGCAGATCGTTTCCCGGCAGGCTCGCTGCCGCCGCGGCTAATTCGGCTGCCGAGGCGACGAGGATGAAGTTGCGCCCGGTATGATAGCCGGGGGAACGCAACAGCAGCGGAAACGTAAACCGATGTTCCGCGATCGAACTGGCGCCATCCGCCCCGGCGAGGAGGTCGTGCGGCATCGCGATGGTTCGCGGCGTCACCACTCCCGCTATGGCGCCGAGCCGCCGGGCGTTGCTGATACGGCCGGTTTTCATCACCGCGCGGGGATCGTTGATAACCGGTGCGCTGGTCCGCGCGATCAGGCGGGCGGCGGCCTCCAGCGCGGGTTCACAGAGGTCCGCATCCCCGATCGCGTTGAAGATCAGTTGATGCGGCGGCAGCGGGATCGACGGATCGAGATAGTCTGCGACAATCACCGAGGTCAGAAAAGTGCCGTCGTCCAGGAACGCAGCGGTCGGGATGTTGCCGCCGCCGGATGAGATCAGTTGCAGCAAGGCCACCGGCGGCTCGGTCCCGCGATACGGCAAGCTTGAAATGGCATTGCCGCGAAAACCCTTCTGAAAATGATTTCGGGCGCCGGCGCGGTCGCCGATATCGGAGAGCACGGCGCCCAGTCCCTGATGCGCCTGCACGTGATCCGGATTGATCCGCAAGGCCGTCTCGTAATGCTCGCGCGCTTCGGTGTGCTTGTTGGCGCGAAGCAGCAAGTTTGCCAGGTTGACATGTCCCATCGGATTGGCGGGATGGTGGACGATCGCCTCGGAATAGACCCGGCAGGCCGCGTCGATCGCGCCCATATCCGTCAGCAGGGCGCCGAATTCGTTGAGCGCGCTGAAATTCGCGGGCGCTCTTCGCAGGATATCGATGAAGGCCTGCTGGGCATCCGCTCGTCGATTGAGGGCGCCAAGGAGAACCGCGCGCTCGATCTCGGGCTCAACGGCCTCGCCCTCGACGCGGTGACGCGCGAAAGAATCCTCAAGCTGTCTCAGTCTCGATTCCTGCGCCAATCGGGGCGCCCACAGGCGGTCGCTGCCGGCAACGCCGCGCGAGACTGCCGCGTTCTGGTTCGATCTTTTCACGGTGCGTGCAAGGCTCGACGTCGGAGATTTGCAGTCATACCACCTGTCTGCTGATTCGCGCCCGCGCATCCGCATCGCCTCCTTCAGGCTGTTTTCGCAGAGCACGCCCGCTACCGGCGCAGCTGCGGCGGGTCGCGACGAGGCTGACTCCGCCAAAAGTCCGATCCGCCGCGTGAGCGGCGGGCCAACAGAACGATCGGCAACGCCGGCGCGGCTGCGCCACCGCCCCTTACGGTTGCATTAACGAAGTTGGTTTAAATTTGACGTGGGGCGATCGGCTCGAATGTGCTTCGAGCCAAAGTGGGGTTTGGGGCCGTGGATATTCTGGTCATACTGGGTGGCTTGCTGTTGGCGCTCGTCGTCGCCGGCTTCTCCAGCGCAAGATCGTATTTTGAGAAGGGGCGGCTCCAGGGCATGGAGGAGGCCACCCGCGAACTTTCCCGAGGGATCAACTCGCACTACGAACTCGAAGGTCAGGCTGTTCCCGAGAGCGTGGCAAAAGCCCTCAAGGCTTTCAATGCCGTCGCCAGGAAACGCTGGAAAAAGCGCAAGGGCTCGACCGATCCGTATCACGCGCAACTTTGGACGGTTGGCGACGCGATCGGCGAGGCCTGCTGGATGAAGGGGCATTCCGCCGGCATCAGAAGAAAGGCGCCCGCGGAGGGAAAGATCCGGGTCGATCTCTCGCTCGCCGAACTATTGCAGCTCAGCTGGCTGGCGCATCTCGGCTTTCAACACATGATGCCGAACTTTCGTGGCTTCGAAATTCACCGCTTCAGCGGCGAGGCAGATGCGCTGGAAGGCGCCAAAGCCGTCGGAAAGATCGAGAGCGTCATTCCCGCGAAGGAGCGGCCGTTCGCCGATCTCACAGCTCACCTCAACAGCCGGCAGAAACTGATCTTCGATTGGTGGAAGCCAATGCCGGATCGGCTGACCGCTTAATCGCAGGGAAGCACTCGCGGCATCGCGGAAAGAGACCTCTCGTCGATAGAAGCGAGGCAATCGGCCGAGCTGTTCGATCGGACAACCCAGCGCGGCGAGACTTCCGAATCTGCGGGCGTCACGAAGCCGCTCCATGATCTCACTACAAATTCGCACGGCCATCGGCGTGGTCGGGAGGCAAAAATAGCCGTTTCAGGTTGAACTTTTGCGGGACCATTTCCATTCTATGGTTGTATCCACAGGAGGTTCCCATGCGCAGGATCGCCATTATCGCAGCAGTTGCGGCTACCATGCTACCGTCGGCGGGTTTCGCCCAACAGTCACGGGAAACGGTCCCCTCGGCCCCAACCGTCGGGGTCGCGCCGTCTGCCCCCGCGCCAACAACGATGCCTCGGAATTCCGACGTCGTTCCGGAGCAAGGCGGCCCGTTGCATCCCGCGGCGCAAACTGGGCGGGACATCGTTGCCGACGACGGCGTTTCCACAAAGACGGTCGGGGCCGTGCCCTGCACCACGGCCGCCAGGGAAACCGACGGCACGACCACCTGCATCGGGATTCCGAGCGCACGGGAGAGGAAGCGCTAAATCGTTTTCGGATGTCGGGCGGCATCCTCCGTAAGTGCGGGTGGTGGGATCCTGCCCCGCCCCGCGTGGCCCGATCATTTCAGCGCGGCGCGCGGAAATCGATCGCGCGCAGGATCACGCCCGGCGGATTGCCTTCCAGTTCGACATCGCTGAATTTCCGCGCCGCGCGCGCCTCGATCCGGTCGCGCAGGCGCAGGAATTGCTGCTCGCGCTGGCCCGGCGGTGTTCGCGACGAACCCTCGAGCTGATCCATCGCGTCGGTGGAAATGGCGCAGGCGACATTGGCCTCGTCATTCTTCATCGTAAACAGCACGACCATCCGGTTGAAGTCGTATTCCTGAAAGCTGCCTTGGGTGAGCGCCATCTTCAAGTCTCCTCGATTGAACAGACTGTCGGTTCAGAATTTCTTCTTGGCCGGTGCCGGATTGAGTTCGGCGATCTTCGTTAAGCAATCTTCCTGCGTGCTATGGGGACCGGTGACGAAGGTGCCGCTCACCTTGGTGCTGTACCATCCGGAGACGACGCCGAGACGCAGCGACTCTTCGGTTTTGACGTGACGAGCGGAAAGAATTTGCATCGGGATTCCTTGAACTGTGAGGTGTTAGCGTTACGGCTGAGGGCAGGGAGTGGGTTCGATACTGCGATGCGTGTTCATAGCGATGCCACCGCGTCGGCCTGCTGCGCATCGGCGAGATCGACCGAGCTGACGGCCAGCATCTCGGTCGACCGATGGTGCGGCGGTGCTCCGGGAACCATGATCATGGTGGCGACGCGTCGGAAGCAGGGAAACGACAGGCCTTCGATCAGCTCTTCGTCGGTTACGACTTCATAGGCTCCCGCCTGCAGCTGGCGATCGATGCCCTTGATCCGGAACGGATGCCTGAAAGTTACCGTTTCGCGCCGCGACCTCGTCAAGCTCATCACCCCAAAATTGGCGCGGGCTCCGCCGATTCAACGAAAATTGAACCGCTTTCGCGCGCTTTCGCCAGCTAATGTTGCAAATCGTCGGTTCGCAGCCCCGCGAAGACAGCCGTGCACCCGGCGCGTGAGGCGAACACCGGACGTGTGCGCCTTTTAGCCCCAAATAGCCACGACTTTCTTTTTCAAATCGAGGTCCGCGCTCACCGTCCCTCGATCGGATACGCCGGATCGTTGTAGCCCGGCGTCGAGGGATGCCCTGATGTGACGAGGCGATCGATCAGGGCTTCGTCCTCGGCGGTGAAGCGATAGTCGAGCGCGCGCAAATAATCGTCCCATTGCTCTTCCGTGCGCGGCCCGGCGATCACGGCTGAGACAAACGAAGAGTTCAGCACCCACGACACTGCGAACTGCCCGGCGGTGATCCCCTTCGCCTCGGCATGCTGTCTGATTTGCTGCGCCAGTTGCAGCGATTCCGGCCGCCACTCGGTCTGCATCATGCGGGTGTCGTTGCGGCCGGCGCGGGTGTCCTTGTCGGGCG
>Ga0137412_10002648_pt1 | contig 14168 bp, 15 predicted proteins | sample CZODoug2_1_16fun_FD_122160 | JGI IMG/M metagenome (GOLD analysis project Ga0137412, IMG submission 122160) | Vadose zone soil fungal communities from Angelo Coast Range Reserve, California, USA - CZODoug2_1_16fungal (Hybrid Assembly) | ecosystem: Environmental > Terrestrial > Soil > Vadose zone... | reverse complement strand
GGTCTTGGCCGACCATATCCGATGGACGGTGGGCTATTGCGTGATGGCGTTGGCGATGCTGATTCCGATGGTGGCTTGTTTGCTCGCGCGCGAGCCGCTAACCCATCGGCTCAAGACGCGCGGCTGGAATGCCGGCTTGCGTGAAGGCGTGATCGAGCCCTTTGCCGATTTCTTTCGTCGCTTCGGCGCCCGTACCGGTCTCGTGATCGTACTGTTCGTACTGCTGTTCAAGATTTCGGACCAAGCGCTCGGCGGCGGCATCATGGCCGACTTCTATCTGGGTGCCGGCTTCACGAAGACCGAGATTGCGACCGTCTCGAAGGTCTTTGGCATTTGGATCGGCATGGCCGGCGCATTTTTCGGCGGCGTTGCTGTAGTACGCTGGGGCGTCGAGCGCAGCCTGTTGGTGGGCATCGTGCTGGCCGCAGCGACCAATCTGCTTTACGTGCTGCTGGTCGGGGCTGCGGGCGATGTCGTAAAGCTGACTCTGGTGATTTCGGGTGAAAACCTCGCAGGAGGTTTCCTGGGCACCGCGGGGGTTGCGTACCTGTCGGGGCTCGTCAATCTCCGGCACACCGCGACTCAATACGCGATGTTTTCGTCGCTCGTGATGTTGTCGGGCAAGGTGCTCGGCTATTGGTCGGGCCATATCGTGAATAGCATCGGCTTCACCGAGTACTTCGTACTAAGTGCGGCCGCCGCTCTGCCGGCGTTCGGCTTGTACTTCTGGCTGCGTCCGCGCGTGCGGCTGGGCGAGCCTTAGCGGCGCAACGATCGATCTTCGGGAATCGACCAGGCCGTGCGAACGTTGTCCTCGAAGTCGCGGTCCAGATCCTCTGCTTCCACGTCTACGGCGCCCGACCAATCCTCCGGTGCATCCGCGGCGTCGAGCATCCGATCGAGGAGCTGCTCGTTCCAAGATTCGAATTCCATTTCAGTGACCGTGCCGTCGAAGTATTGGATCTCAATGGTCTCATCCTCGTGATCGATGGCCACCACTTCGAAGAGCTCATTGGTGACGCCGCGGTACCATTGACCAACGATCGGCCTCATCGCGTTCATAGCCGCCTCCGTCTGTTATGCTCATCCCCATTCAACTCTCAATGAAGCCTCTGCGCAACGGGTAATTTTTGCGCGCAGCAGCATGGGTTATGGCCGAACAACTCTTCAAATTCTTCGTCGTTTTCTTCGTGGTCGTCGAACCCATCTCTCTGATCCCGCTGTTCGCCGGATTGACGGAGGGCGCCAGCGCAAGCTACCAAAAAATGATGGCCGGCAAGGCCACGTCCATTGCGCTCGGTATCTGCGTGCTATTTGCTATCGCGGGCGCGAAATTTCTCGATGTCATGGGAATCTCGCTGAGTTCTTTCCGGATCGCGGGGGGAACGTTGCTGTTCTTGATCTCGCTCGACATGGTGTTCGCGCGGCCATCGGGTACGCGCTCGACCACGCCCGAACGGGAGGAAAACCTGAAGCGCGAAGACATTTCCGTTTTTCCGCTGGCATTTCCCTTCATGGCAGGCCCCGGTGCATTGGCGACGATTCTATTGACCGCCGGTGAGATCTGGGGAAAACCGGTGTTGTTCGCCGGCTTCCTGGGAGTGGTGACCGTGGTGATGGTCATCTGCTGGTGCTTGATGCTGGCCGCGCCGCGGTTGATGAACGTGCTGGGTGTGACGGGCGCCAACGTGATGAGCCGGTTGTCGGGCGTGGTGCTGGCGGCGCTCGCTGTGCAATTCATCATCGACGGAATTCGGGGCAGCTTCCCCCGCTAGGGAGCCTGTCTGACTATTCTGCGTGGCCGCGACCGCTCAAAGGGCGCGCTTGACGTACGCCAGGTCCCAGACACCGTGTCCCAAGCGCGCACCTCGTCTTTCGAATCGCGTCGCCGGGCGAAACTCGGGCCGCGCGACGTAGGTCCCCTCCGGGCTCAGCGACTCGAGCTTGAGCGTGGCATTGCACACGGCCAGCATCTGCTCGGCATATTCCTGCCAGTCGGTCGCAAGCCGCAATATCCCGCCGCTCCGCAGCTTGTCCGCCAGCAACGCGGCGAATTCGGAGTCGATCAAGCGGCGTTTGTGATGCCGCTTCTTGTGCCAGGGATCCGGGAAGAACACCAGAATTTCATCGAAGGAGTCATCTTGGATCGCTGCTTTGAGGACTTCGACGGCATCGTGGCACACCACGCGCACGTTCTTGAGCTTTGACTGATCGACATGGAGCAATAGCCTGCCGACGCCCGAGCGATGCACTTCGATGCCGAGGTAGTCGATGTGCGCATTAATTTGCGCCAATGCCCCGATGACTTCGCCCGCACCGAACCCGATCTCGAGGCAACGCGGCGCCGCGCCGCGATTGGACGCTCGCCTGAAGGCAACGTCCAAATCGATGGGGCCATCGTTGAAATCCAGTCCGTAGGCGGGCCAAAGTTCGGTAAGTGCCCGCTCCTGCGCCGCCGTGACCCGGCCGGCGCGCAGCACGTAGCTGCGGATGCGGCGTTGTGCGTACATAACCGCGAAGTGTGCCTGATATGATGCTGCGATGTGCAATTCCTCGATCGGTGCTGCAGCGGGCACTTTCAGGCTCGCGCGAGGTTTTGGACGCGGAACCGGCATAACGTGCGTCATCCTGTTGCTCGCCGCGTGCGCGGGTCTGCCAAAACACGTGCAGAAGTACCCGAGCGAGGCGCTGCGTGAGCCCGATGCCACGGCGCTCGGCCGAATCGTCGAACACAGCAACGGCGGCCGCACTCTGTCCGGTATTCGTCTGCTGATATCCGGCGATGAGGCGCTTTCAAGCCTGATCGCTCTCGCGGATCGTGCCGAACGCACGCTGGACATCCAGTACTACATCATTCACCAAGACGAGTCCGCCAGTCTGCTGCTGCATCATGTACGCCTGGCCGCGGACCGCGGCGTGCGGGTACGCATGTTGGTCGACGACCTCAATACCGCGGGAGAGGACCGGCGCTTCATGCACTTGGGCGAGCACGTCAACGTCGAAGTGCGGGTCTTCAATCCATTTCCCGGCGGCCGGTCCGCGTTGTGGACCCGTATCGTCGCCTCGGTTTCGGAGATACCGCGAATCAATCATCGTATGCACAACAAGCTGTTCGTCGCCGATAACGCGCTCGCCATCACCGGCGGCCGAAATATCGGCGATCAATACTTCACGCGGGATCTACACAGCAACTTCATCGATCTCGACGTCGTGACCGCCGGAGCGATCGTGCCGCAGTTGTCCGCATCCTTCGATGCTTTTTGGAACAGCAAGTACGCGTATCCGATCGCGTCGGTGGCCGCGCCCGTGCGGGCGGAGGTGCTGCCGCAGGCCCTCGAGGAGGCGGCGGCCGCGGGAGATGCGAGCTGGCTGGCGCACGAGCTCGACGCGGACGATTTGCAGTTGACATGGGTGCCGGCCACCGTGTTGGCGGATCGGCCCGGCAAGATTGCAATCGATCTCGCTCCCGACGACGAGGTCACGATCGCCAACAACCTCAAGGCGCTGATGCGCTCGGCGCAACAGGAAGTCATCGTGATCTCGCCGTATTTCGTCCCTGGCGACGACGGCGTGGCGTTGATGCGGGATTTGGTTGGGCAGGGTGTGCACATTCGCATTCTCACGAATTCGCTGGCGTCCACCGATTCTGCGCTGGTGCACAATGGATACGCCCGCTACCGTGTCGCGCTCCTGAAGCTCGGCGTCGAGTTGAGCGAAGTGCGGCCCAAGCTCGGTCAAAAGCGCAAGCGTTTCCACCCGTTTCGCAGCTCGAACGCGAGCCTGCACGCCAAGGCTTTGGTCATCGATCAGAAGACCGTGTTCATCGGTTCCATGAATATGGACGCCAGGTCGGCGCGTACGAACAGCGAACTGGGTCTCGTGATACGCAGCGCCGAGATCGCGCGGCAGGTCACCAGCCTGCTCGACGACATCAGCGCGGACGGAAGCTATAGATTGGAACTCGACCCCAGTGGTCAAATCGTGTGGTCGAGCGGCGAACCGGGAAGCGAAAGCGTGTGGCATTCGGACCCGGAGACCACCCGCGCGCAGCGCGTCCTGTTGAAGATCCTTGCGCCGTTTGCGCCCGAGGAACTTCTTTAGCCGAGCTTCACGCAGGCGCGATGCGCAACGAGCTCAAATAATCTTTTACTTTGACGCGAAAACCCTCGCTGCTCGTCACGGTCGCGCCGCCGGCCAAGACGAGAATGAAGTCGCCCCGTAAGGTTCGGTTCACTTCCCTCACGTAATTGACGTTCACGAGGCAGGACCGGCTGATTCGCAGCATGGGTTGCGCGCGCAGCGCCTGTTCCGCTTGGTTCAAGGTGCTGCGCGCATGAAAGGTATCGGGTCCGACCCGTATGGCGACATAGTTCCGGTCTGCCTCGATCATTTCGACGCGGCTCGCGTCGAGCACGTGCAAATGGCCATTGAACTCCGCGAGCAGGCGCGGCCGCTCCGAAGGCATGTCGCGTGCCTCGCGCTCCAGCCGTGCAAGCAGGCCGGCAAGCAGCGCGTGCCGGTCGCCGGCTCCGGTGGTTGCATGCCGCGGCCGCACTCGCTCGAGAGTTTTGCGAAAGCGCTCCTGGTCGAACGGCTTCAAAAGATAATCGATGGCGCAAACCTCGAATGCCTCGAGCGCATATGCGTCGTAGGCCGTGACGAAGACCAACGAAGGAAGCTTGCCCGGATCCAAGGCGCGCGCCAGGTCAATGCCGTTCAAGGGATCCATTTGAATGTCGAGGAACAGCAGCTGCGGTTGCATTGCGCGAATGGCCTCGAGCGCCGCAGCACCATCCCCGTACTCGCCGATTACCTTGAGATCGCCTTCCGCTTCGCAAAGCTCGCGCAGCGTGCGACGACCGGCCAGTTCGTCGTCGACGATGATGACATTCATAAGGTACCCACCAACGGGGCGGCACGGCGTACACCGCGCCGCTCCGGCGAATCAAGAATCTCCGGCATGGTGATCTCGCTGATCCACTGCGAACCGTGAATACCCGTGGTCAGGGCCGCGCGGCCTTCGAATTGCACGGCCAATCGTTCACGCACGTTCTTGATGCCGATGCCCTCCTCGCCCGGCGTCTTGTTCTCGGCAATCGTGTTGCTCACCCGCAGCGTCAGCATTTCTTGGCTGGTTTGTATGGCGACGCTCACCACGACCGGTCCTTGGTGGCCGGCGAGCCCATGAACCACCGCGTTCTCGACCAGCGGTTGCAGAATCAGGCTCGGCACCCAGACGGCGAAAATCTCGCGAGGCTCCGGCAGGATGACGGTGAGACGATCCGCGAACCGCCGTTGCTGCAGCTCGAGATACAATCTGACGAACTGCAGTTCATCGGTCAACCGGGTGAAATCGCGTTCCCCCGCACTCAGCAATCGACGCAGCAGATCGGCGAGCTGCACCACCATGGATTGCGCGCCCTTCGGATCCCACTCGATATGGCCGCGGATCGTATGAAGCAGATTGAATAGAGTGTGCGGCGACAATTGCATGCGCAAGGCGGAGAGGCGGGCGGCGCTCCACTCACGCTCGAGGGCCGCCACGTGCAGCTCGGAATTTCTAAAGCGCGTATAGAGCGCCAACCCGGTCACCAGAGCAAGGCCGAAACCATAGGCCGGAAGGAAGCTCACGAAGCTGGCCATCCACAGCGACAAGAAAAATGAGTCCAAATAAAACGGACTCGTGACGTGATCCATGGCGTGTTCATGCCAATCCGGACTCCCTAGCAGCAACTCCGAAACTATCATAGCCGGATAGGCGATCGCCGCGAACGCAGTTCCCAGAATGACTTGCAAGGGGATCGCGACCACCAGCGGCCGCCATTGCACTCGCAGCGAGGCCCAGAACGAGACCGCCAGGAAGGGGAACAAGAGGGCGTGCTGCAGCACACGTGCGTCCCAAGCGGCGAACAGGGGCATGTTGGTGACTTTCGCGATGCCTGTACGCATGCTGTATGCATACAGCACGTCCGACATGGTCACGTATACCCAAAACAGGCTGACGATCACGAAGAACTGCCGTACGTTCAAGCCGCCCGCATAGCTCGGTATCGATGGATGTTCGTCCTTCGTCATGGGAGAAGCGTAGCGCAATCGACGCGCAATTGCGGCGATCGCGGCCGGGGTCAGGGACGAATCCGTGTTTGGCAGGGACGACCTCGACGCCGGCCCGCAGACGGGATGCTTACCGCGGGTGTCTCATACGCTCGTTGTCAATAACGCCCCTCAAGGAGAATCCTATGAAGAACGCTGTCTCACCCAATCATGTGGTGGTGTCGCGTCCGAACATCACTCTGCTGATGGTTTTGTGCGGCATCGTCAGCGCGGCTGCGGCCGGCGCGGTCAGCGCCGCGACACCTGATGACGACGTGCCGCGCCTCGTCGTTCGGTACAATGCGCAGAGTCTCGCCACGGAGAGCGGCGCCCGCGCGCTGTATCGCCGCCTCGTGAGCGCCGCCGCGCAAGTTTGCCCCACGCCGACTACCGGTCCTTTTGTCAGCAGCACGATTCTGCATTGCCGCGAGCAGTCGATTGCCCGCGCAGTGCAGCAAATCGACAACCCGCGTCTCGCGGCGGTGTATGCCACCAGCACGAAACACGGTTGATGAGTCACGGTTCAGCGATCAACTGCAGGTGGACGGACGGTGCGCTGCCCCGCGTGACCGTCAGCCTGCGGTTGATCGCCCTTCCGAGGCGGAGTATCGCTTGATCCCGTCCAGGATTTCGGCGTGCGCGACGTCGAGTCCCGCCCACCCCACGATCTTGACCCACTTGCCGGCCTCGAGATCTTTGTAATGTTCGAAGAAATGCTGAATCTGTCGCAGACGAATTTCGGGCACATCGTCAATGGACTTCCAATGAATGTACAACGGGCAAATATCATCCGTCGGGACCGCCAGCACCTTGGAGTCGCCCCCTGACTCATCGTCCATGCGTAGCACGCCCAGCGGGCGGCAGCGCACCACGACTCCCGGCAACAGTGGAAACGGCGTATGGACCAGCACGTCCACCGGATCATTATCGTCGGCAATGGTCTGCGGAACGTAGCCGTAATTGGCCGGATAGTGCATGGCCGTCATCATGAAACGGTCCACGAACAGCGCGCCGGAGTCCTTGTCTACCTCATACTTGATGGGCTCAGCGTTCATGGGAATTTCGATGATGACGTTGAATTCGTTCGGGACATCGTCGCCGGCCGTGACTTTATTGATGCTCATTTAAACCAAATCCTCATGCCGGTGCCGCCCCTGTTCATTGTCAGTCGATGGCAATCGAACGCGCTCCGCTGCCCGCGGCGAATGGCGACCCTGCGACGGCCGCAAGCGCACCGGTGCTCGAATCGACTGTGAAAACCGAGACGTTGCCGGAACCATTGTTTGCGGCATATACGAATTGACCCATCGGATCGATCACGATCGACAGCGGAAGAATTCCGGCGCCGACCGTCGTCACCAAGGTGAGAGCACCGTTGCCCGGTGTGATGGCGTAGCCGGCGATCTCGTTCCTGCTCGTGACGTTTGCCGCATAGGCGAACATCCCGGCGGGATCCACAGCAATCGACTCTGGAGCGGATCCCGTCGCCAGAGGCGAGCCGGAAACGGCGGCGAGCGCACCGGTGGAAGAGTTGACGGAGTAGGAGGAAATCGTGGCGGCGGTTTCATTCGCTACCAAGGCGAAGGCGCCCGCCGGGTCGATGGCAACCGCAACCGCACCGGCGCCCGCGCCGAACGGAGACCCGGAAATGCCGGTCAACGCACCGGTGGCAGAATCGATGGCGAATACCGTCACGCTGCCATCGGTGAAGTTGGTCACGTAGAGGAAGTTGCCGCCCGGGTCGGTTTTCAAAGCGATGGGTTGGCGTCCCACTGGGTATGGCGATCCCGCGATGGCCGTGACGAGGCCGGTGCCGCTCTGGATGGCGAACGCCGAGACGCTATTGCCGCCCAAGTTGGCGACATACATATAGCGATTCGTAGGATCGATGGCGATGGCCGCGGGACCGTTGCCGGTGGGTATGAACGCACCACCGGGAATAAGGACTCCCGTCGCGTCATCGATGGCGAATACCGAGACGTTATTGGACGTGTTGTTGACCACGTACAAGAACGTACCGCTGGGGTCGACGGCGACCGCCATGGGTGCGCTGCCATTGGCAGCAAACGGCGAGCCCCCAATCGAGGTAAGGGCCCCGCTGGCGGCATCGATGAAGAACGCCGAAATATCGTTGGCACCCTGGTTGGCCACGTACGCGAATCGGCCTGCCTGCGTACAGTTCACGACGACATTCGACACGTCGCGCTTGTCGATGGTGCCTGAGCCATTGTGGACGGTACAGGTTTGCGTTGGATTCGACGGCTGGGTCCTCACCGTGACCGAATACGCATTGCTGGTCTTGACGCCGGACCTGAAGGTAAAGGCTCCGCTTGCGGTGACGCTCAGGTCACTGCCGGAATTATCTTGGAGCACCAGCCCGGATCCCCGCAGACCCGTCACGATTCCGCCGACGTTGTACTTGCCGTCGAGCCGGCACGACGTCATGCCGACAACCGCCGCCCAAATGACAAGATATGTTAAGGCTTTCATAGACATCTCCGACGCTGTGGCGTCCTCGTCGGACATTGCGCGATGTGGATCATGCCACCATGAGCCTGGTTCCGGTCACGGGTCGAATCGATGGATTTGACAATGTCGCGAGAACACGACATGCAGATTTTCTGGAACCATTCCACGGATAATAGCTCTATTACCTAAACACAACATAATGAAGGGAATTCACCAACATGGGAATGCGAGCTGGAATGGGCTTCAAACATTTTTCTCTGGCGAGCGCGATGTTGGCCGCTGTGCTGCTGCCGCACGTCGCGAGCGCGGCCTTGGGTGAGCCGGAGGCGACCGTCACCGACGATGTCCAGCAGCTCAAGGGATCCGTTAAATCGATGCAGCGCTCGAACTATCGGGTTCACGAAATTCAATTGCCGTCCGGCACGGTTTTGCGTGAGTTTGCGGCGCTAGACGGCACTGTATTCGCCGTGGCATGGAGCGGTCCCGCGATCCCGAACCTGCGCCAAGCACTGGGACGCTATTTCGATGTTTACGCGGCCGCTGCCAAAGTGAAGCATGCCGGACATCGCCATCTCGAGGTCCAGCAAAACGATTTGGTGGTCCAATCGAGCGGGCACATGCGCGCCTTCAGCGGCCGGGCTTATTTGCCTCAGTCTCTGCCGGCCGGCACCACCGTGGCGGAGCTGCGCTAATGGCCGGGATCACTCGAAGGTTGGCACGCGGAGCGGGATTGCTGCTGAGCCTGTCGCTCATGTCCTGCGGCGGCGGCGACGGCGGCGGCTTGGTACCCAGTCCCCCGGTCACCGTGGCCCCGGGCCCGAACGTCGTGGCGGTACTGGTTGACGCGGGCCCCGTCAGCACCACCAATCCAACGGCCAATACCCTTTACACCACGGTCACCGTGTGCGTCCCGGGGAGCATCACCGAGTGCCAGACCATCGACCATATCCAGGTGGATACGGGATCGTACGGGCTGCGCATTTTGGCGCCCGTCCTGACGCTCAGCCTGCCGGTGGCCATGGCATCGGACGGCAATTCGTTGGTGGAATGCACGCAATTCGTCGACGGCTACAGCTGGGGTCCGGTCGCGTTGGCGGACATCCAGGTATCCGATGAAATCGCGACTTCGGTGCCGATTCAAGTGATCGGCGCTTCGACCTTTCCCACTGTGCCGGCCGCATGTTCGAGTACCGGTACCACAGCCGAGGACACGGTCGCGGCGTTCGGCGCCAACGGCATTTTGGGTATAGGCGTGTTCGAACAGGATTGCGGGAACGGATGCGCGCCACCCAACTCGATGAACGGCTTCTATTACTCTTGCAGCGCCGCGGCATGCGCGAACATAGCCGCGCCTCTCACCACACAAGTTTTGAATCCGGTGCCGCTGTTCGCGGCCGACAACAACGGCACCATTCTCGTTCTTCCCAGCGTTGCGGCCCCGGGGGCGACCACGGTGGCGGGGTCGCTGATTTTCGGCATCGATACGCAAACCAACAATGCATCGGGAAATCAAACCGTCTTGAACGTGGATACGATCTACGGCGACTTCACCACCACATTCGACAGTCAGACGTTGACTCAGAGCTTCCTGGATTCAGGCACGAATGGCCTTTACTTCAACGACACCGCCTTCGAGTCATCATCCGCCTGCACCGATCCGAACTTTTTGGGCTTCTATTGTCCCGCGGCTACGCACACCTTCAACGCTACGCTTACGGGCGTGAACAATTCGGCGAAGTCGGTGACGTTCAGCGTGGATAATGCGCAGACGCTGGCCACCAACAATCCCACTTTTACGGTATTTCCGACGCTGGCGGGAACGTTCTCGACGTCCCCCAATAGCTTCGACTGGGGCCTGCCGTTTTTCTATGGGCGTCGCGTCGCCACGGCCATCGAGAATCGCGCGACGGCGGTGGGAACAGGCCCTTACGTCGCCTTCTGATCCGATCTACCCCGCCGCGGGACGGCAGGATAGACTGCCGGTCGATGGCTATACCCTCGCTGCAGCTCGATTATGTTTCGTCGGATGAACTCGCGGCGCAGTCCGCCTCGTGGTGGGGCACGGTACTCGGCGTAGTAGGATTCGAGAAGCTGCCGCAAATCGAACCTGCGCAAGTTCCGGTGGCGGCGAGCATGACGCCCTCGCTGGGCGCAGCCGACAGTCTCTGTGAAGTGTGGCGAGTGGCCGGCGGCCACGATCTCGAATTATCCACGGCGTCGCTGCGCCACGGCCGAGTTCACTACCGCTATTGCGACGAACTCCTGTTCGGCTCGATAGCCATCGACGAAGAAGGAGTCGACGGCAAAGGTTCAGCCGCGCTGCTGCGCGCGACCATGACGGCGTACCAAGAGATTTTCGACGTGCTCACGGAGACGCGGCACCGTCACTTGATCCGGGTGTGGAACTATTTGCCGGAAATCAATCGCGAAGCCGACGGCGACGAACGCTACCGGCACTTCAATTCTGCGCGCCAGACCGCCTTCCGCAATTCGGGCCGGAGCACGGTCGGGACCGTGCCGGCGGCCAGCGCTTTGGGCTCGCCCGCCGGCAGCCCGATCTCGATTTATTTTCTGGCGGCGCGCCGTCCGCCGAAGATGATCGAAAATCCGCGGCAAACCAGCGCGTACTACTATCCCCCGAAATTCGGCACCTACAGCCCTATTTTTTCCCGGGCGTGCGTATTGAGCGAATCGAGCGGCACCAATCTGTTCGTGTCCGGGACCGCCAGTATCGTGGGCCACGAGACGATTCACCACGGGGACGTGGGGGCACAAACGCGCGAGACGTTGGTCAACATCAACGCGCTGCTGGACGAGGCGAATCGCGTGGTCGGCTCGGCGCACTATTCGCTCGACGAACTGAAATTCAAAGTCTACGTTCGGCGGGCTTCCGACCTCACGGCCATCGCGAGCGCGCTGTCGGCTACATTGCACGCTTCGGCTTCCATCGTGTATCTACAGGCGGACGTATGCCGCGAGGACCTTCTCGTGGAGATCGAAGCCACCGGCGAGGCACGGCGCAATTGAAGGAGGGGGGAGTGAGCATGCGAGCCTGGGTTCGAGGTCTAGGTGTCGGCGCGGCATTCGCCGCGAGCGCAGCCGCGATTGCGGCACCTGCGCCGCAGAGCACGTCGCTCACGGACGCTTTAGCGGTTTTGAAATCCCACCGCTTCGTCGATTTGACGCACGCCTTCGCTCCCGGAATTCCGCATTGGAAGGGTGCGCCCGACGAGCGGGTGAAGACGCTCTACACGGTCGACAAGGATGGTTTTCGGATCAACGAATACTGTCACATCGGCCAGTGGGGCACTCACGTCGATCCGCCGGCACATTTCCATACGGGCTTGCACAGCGTCGACCAAATCGATCCCAAGGACATGCTCATGCCGCTGGTCGTCATCGATGTGCATGAAAAAGTCGCCAAGAATCCCGACTACGTGCTGGGGCTGGACGACGTTGCCGCCTGGGAAAAGCGCCACGGAACGGTGCCGGCAGGTGCATTCGTCGCCATGCGTACGGATTGGTCGAAGCGCTGGCCGGACGATGCAAAGCTCGCCAACAAAGATTCGGCGGGAGTATTTCACTACCCCGGCTGGAGTAAGGAAGTCTTGCGGCTGCTATATGAGAAGCGCGGCATCACCGCGTCCGGGCATGAGACCACCGACACCGACCCAGGCTCGTCGACCAGCAAGGACGACTATTCGCTCGAGTCATACATTCTCGGGCTCAATCATTTTCAGATCGAGCTGTTGGCCGACTTGGATCAAGTGCCCGAGGCGGGCGCCGTCGTCTGGATCACTTTTCCCAAGGTGCAGGACGGCTCGGGTTTTCCCGCGCGCGTGATTGCGGTGGTGCCATGAACGCCGCGGGCAGCGTGAGCACGGCGACGCCGATCGAGTACGCGGACGCGTCGGCCGAGGTGCGTGCGGTATACGACGACATCATGGCGACCCGCAAGACGGATTGGGTCAACAATTATTGGAAGGTGTTGGCGCATCACCCGCCGACCCTACGGCGGATGTGGGCGAATTCCAAGGAAGTCATGGGGCCGGGTGCGCTCGACCCACTCACCAAGGAACTCATTTATATGGCGGTCAGCGTAACGAACGGATGCAAGTACTGCATCGCGTCGCACGGTGCCGCCGCCCGCAAGAAAGGTATGACCCCGCTGCAGCATGCCGAATTGGTGGCGATCATCGGCCTCGCGAACGAGACCAATCGGCACGCGGTGGCGCTGGATTTACAAATCGACGAGCAATTCAAATGAGCAAAGTTGCCAGCGAACAAGATGCGGCGAGTGCCCGGCACTATCGGTGGGACGATATGCGCGCCGAGCCGTTGAAGGGCGGGATCACGCGGCGCCTGATCGCGACCGAGCGCATGATGATCGCGCACGTGTATTTCAAGAAGGGCGACGATGTGCCGCGTCATGCGCATGAGAACGAACAAATCACGTACATTCTGGAAGGCGCGCTGCACTTTTGGCTGGGCGAGGACGGGAGCCGAGAACTCACGGTCCGCGCCGGCGAAGTCCTGGTGATCCCGTCGAACCTGCCGCACCGCGCATTGGCTCTCGAGGACACCCTCGATGTGGACGTGTTCAATCCGCCACGTCAGGACTGGCTCGATGGAAGCGACGCTTACCTCCGCCGCTGACATGGGCCCGGAGATCGCGCCCGGGGTAGCGGCGGCCCTGAAGAATTTCAAGCTTCCCGAAAGCCTTGGATTCGGCGCGGTGCCGGCGCCCGTCATGTTCGCGGCCGATTGGTTTGATGGCCGGTGGGGCCGCGGACGCATTGTGCCCTACGGGCCGATCGAGATCCTGCCTGGCGCGCGCGCATTGCAATACGCCGAGCTGGTTTTCGAGGGGCTCAAGGCTTATCGCGTGGGCGGCGAGTGGCCGAATCTGTTTCGGCCGCGGGAAAACTGGTTGCGTCTCGCGCGCTCGGCCGAGCGGCTGTCGATGCCGCCGGTGCCCGAAACCCTGTTCTTTCAAGCCATCGACTCGGTCGCGGCATCGTGCCGCGACGTCATTCCGCGGGAATCCGGTCGATCGCTGTACTTGCGGCCTTTCCTGTTCGGAACGGAGGCGGGATATCTGCTGCGCAACTCGACCGGGTTCACCTTCATGGTCATCGCAAATCCGGTGGAGGTTTATTCATCCGGGGCGATGCGCGTCGCCATCGAACGCGACGATGTTCGAGCGGCCGTGGGCGGCGTCGGCGCCGCCAAAACCGCGGCGAACTATGCGGCGTCGCTGCGTGCGTCGAGCGCGGCCGTCGCGCGCGGCATGACGGTGGCGCTGTGGCTGGATGCGCGCGATCAGCGCTGGATCCAGGAACTCTCGGGCATGAACCTGTTCGCGGTGATCAACGGCGAGTTGCATACGCCCTCACTTGATGGCGCGATTCTGCCGGGTATTACCCGCGACTCGCTGCTCACGCTTGGGCCGCACCTCGGGTTTACGGTGATCGAGCGACGCATGGCGATCGACGAGCTGCTGGCGCAGATCGCCGGCGGCGAGTGCTCGGAACTATTCGCCTGCGGCACGGCGGCGATCGTCAGTCCGATCGCGGTATTGGCAGAGGGCCGCTCGGACCCACACC
>Ga0137412_10002646_pt1 | contig 14172 bp, 17 predicted proteins | sample CZODoug2_1_16fun_FD_122160 | JGI IMG/M metagenome (GOLD analysis project Ga0137412, IMG submission 122160) | Vadose zone soil fungal communities from Angelo Coast Range Reserve, California, USA - CZODoug2_1_16fungal (Hybrid Assembly) | ecosystem: Environmental > Terrestrial > Soil > Vadose zone... | reverse complement strand
ATGGGCGGCGCGGGTGGCGGCGGCGAGCCGTGGTCGGGACCCTGGGCCGGCGGGCCGGCGTCGGCCGCGGCGCGCGCGTCGGCCGCGCGATCCCCGGCTGCCGCGGCCGCTGCTGCGCCGCCCGTCGCCTCGGCGAGCCGCGCGCTTCATCTCACCGTCGAGCTGCGCACCGCGCGCGCGGTCACCGTGCAGCTCGATCTGTCGCCGGGGGACGCCACCACGTTCGAGGTCTATGGCCTGCTCGCGCCGGCGGCGGCCGCCGCGCCGCCGATCACTGACGTCCGGCTCACGGTCGCCGACGCCGTGGCTGCGCTCGTTGGCAGCACGAGATCGCGAAGCCTCTCGTGAGTTGGACCTGGCGCTGCGGCTGGCGCACGACCATCTCATGGCGGACGCCTGGCCGCGGATCTTGGCCGGGTTCCGTTCGGAACTGGCGTGGCGCAGCAGGCTCATCGCTGAGCTTGGCGTTCAGGCCGCGCTGTCCACGCTGCATCCCAGTATCAGCTGGAACGACACGGTCATGCAGATCGAGGATAGAAAGGATCTGGATATCTATCCCGGCGACGCGGGACTGACGTTAATGCCCTCGGCGCTATGGACCGGCCGGCCCCTGCTCGCCCGGCCCCCCGACCGCTCCGTGCTGGTCCTCTGCCCAGCGCTGACCCCGCTGCCGCTGATCGACGCACCCGCCAGCGACCCGCTCGCTGACCTGCTCGGACACACTCGCGCGGCCATACTCAAGCTCACGTTCACCGGGCGCTCCAGCGAGCTCGCCCGCCGGTGGTCGGTCAACGTCTCTGCCGACCGCGACATTGCCGGCGAGCATGAACAACTCGTGCGTGCCGTGTGCAACCGCGATGCCGACCGAGCCCAGCACCTGCTGTGTGAGCACATCCTGCTCACCGTCCGCAGGCTCCCGACATGAGCGCGCCACGACGCCGCTCAGTAGCCGGCAGTGAACCGGGTGCTCAGGAACTTCGGCCGCTCGATCTCCTCCACGATGACCACAGCCATGTCCTCGTAGCTCAACCTGGCCTCGCCGTCCGCACCGGTGACGGGCTGGTCCAACCCGGTGCGGTACGTGCCCCTGCGCTCTCCAGGGGCGAAGTACACCGGTGGGGGCGAGATGTATGTCCACGTCACCCCGGAGCTGGCCTGGTAGACCTCCAGCGCCTGCGCCTGCCCGGAGGCCATGTCCAGGTACTCGGCGGGAAAGGACGGCAGATCCAGAAACCGGGTCCCGTCCGGGGTGGTCAACGTAGCTCCCCCACCAACGTGCACGATCCGGGGAGCCGGCTGGGGCAGCGCCGCGGCCACGCCGACCAGCGTCTCAGCCAACGTGCGGTAGATATCCCGGCCCGGTGCGGCCACGGCGGCCACCAGTGCATCAGCGTCCTTGGCCACCGCCGCGACAGACTCCGCCGAAGTGACGTCCCCGGCCACCACGGCCACTGGATCAGCGAAAGCCGGCGCGGTCTCCGATTGGCGCACCACAGCAGTCACCTCGTGACCCCGGGCGACGGCCTCGGCCACGATCCGCTGCCCGAGCCGCCCAGCGGCGCCGAAAACAACAATCTTGTTCATCGACCTCTCTCCTACCTCGGTTGCGACTTCGATCTTGCGCCTTCCCGGATCGGGGCGGAAAGGTGACGAACGGACCCGACATGGTCACATCCGGACGCGACGAAGTACGGCGCGTCAGGTTCAACGCCCCCGACGGACCGGGCCTTGAGCTCGAAGTGCTCTCCCGTGACGAGCTCGGCCGCCGAACCGCGCATGCTCTCGACAAGCCGCACCGCACCGAGTTCCACCGGCTCATGCTGGTCGACGCCGGGCACAGCTGGCACGAGGTGGACTCCATCCAGCACCCGCTCAGCCCGGGGACGGTGCTGTGGGTTCGACCCGGCCAGGTGCAGCGTTTCGGCCCCCCACTGGACAGTGAGCTGGTGCTGTTCACCCCCGGCGTGCCCGCCGGGAGCCCGAGCGAGCTCGGGGCGCTACTGGGTGACCAGCACGGCGGTCTGGTCTGGAGCCTCGAGGGGGAGGCGTACAGGAGCATCCGGGAGATCGCCCGCCAGCTACGCCTGGAGGCCGCCCGCTCCACCGCTACGGCCGACTGGGCTCGCCGACATCTGCTCAGCGTGCTGCTGCTGCGCATCAGCCACACCGACCCGACCCGGCCGGCCCCCGGGAACGCCGACGACATCGCGGCCCGGTTCGCCGCCGAGGTCGAACGCGACTTCGCCCGCACCCACCGGGTGGCCGACTACGCCGATCGACTCGGCTACAGCGTCCGCACGCTCTCCCGGGCCAGCACCACCGCTACCGGACACTGCGCGCGCGAGGTGGTGGAAGCCCGCATCACCCTGGAGGCCAAACGGCTACTCGCCTACACCAACCTTGCTGCCGCGGCGGTGGGTCGACGACTCGGATTCAGCGAGCCGACCAACTTCGGCAAATTCTTCCTGCGTCGCACCGGACTCACCCCAGGCCAGTTCCGCCGCACTCTGACCCGCTGACCATCGTTGGCGGTTTGTCTGACGTGGGCGCACACGCAATCCGGACCGCTCGGCCTCGTCGCCGGGCAATGCTTGAAACCGGTGGACGACGGCTTTGTGACACCCGCACATAGCCTCAGCAGAACGCTGGGGCAACAACACTGGCGTTCCGCCGGCTCTGTGACAGCCGCACATAGCCTCAGCAGAACGCTGGGGCAACAGTCCATAGTCGTACCGGTTACCCGTTTCTACGGTTGTGCCATGGATACCGAATTCGTGTGGTTGTTCATCTGCTACGGGGCCCTCATTTTTGGCCCGTTCATGATCCCAGTCGTCCATGCCTCGATCGACGCCGTGAAGGCAGTCACTCGTGGCCTCCGCCGCAATCTCGTCGAACGACCCGACGAGACCCTACAACCCGCGGCCGCTTAGCAGATCTTCGAGGCGCGGGCCAAGATCCGAGTTCAGCGGATACCTGGCACCCCGAGGAACCGCTCCGGATCACCAGCGAAGACCTCGCACCGGTCACGCTCGAGGTGAAGATCCCAGTGCAGATCGGCGACCTCGCGGGCCCGGATCAGAGGCATCCCTGGCGGGAATTGGGCCGCGTACTCGATCTCCGCGTCGTTGCCAGGGACCACGACGGCGGCGATGGACACGATGCCCGCGAACACGCCGTCGGCCACCAGATCGCTGTGGAGCAACCGGGCGTAGTTCAGGAACGCGCCAGCCGCCACACCGAAGCTGGCTGTCATTGCCAGCGGATGCTGCGCCGACACCGCGGTAGTGAACAGAAGACTGCCCGCCCGCCGCTCCACCATGCTCGGTAGGACTGCCCTGACAGCTGTGATCGCGCCAAGCACCTGGTGATCGAGATGTAACTGTGTGTTCTCGGCATCGATGTCTCGAGGTCCACACATCGCTTTCAGGTCAGGCAACGGGCCATATTCGAGGACGTCGATCGAGCCGAACCGAGAGACAACGCGTTGCAGTGCCGCTGTGAGCCCCTCCCGGTCGAGGACGTCGGCGACGAATGCAGCCGCCTCGACCCCGAGTTCGGCCAGCTTGTGAACGAGGCCGTCCAACTTGTCGAGCGAACGAGCGAGAAGCGCGACCTGGAATCCCTCGCGGCCGAATCGTTCGGCCACCGCCAGGCCTACGCCTGGGCCCGCACCGACGATCGCGATCGTCTTCGACATGGACATTTCCTCCCAGCCTTTGCGAACCAATCGCAAAGGCACAACCAGTACCGGGGGTCAGCTGTTCGGTGGGTCTGGGATGAAGTACGCGGTCTCGTGGCTGATGAGGCCGTGTGCGATCCGAAAGTTGTGCACGAGGCGACCCTCGACCTGATCGCCACCGCGGACCTGGGCTGAATCGACCGCGCTCTGCGTTGCGACGTCGTAGCTGATGTGCTGGTCGATGAAAACGCGGTCGGGGGTGCTGAAGCACTCGAGCGTGGTTCCGGTCAGGTTTTGCAGCGTCGTCAGCAAGGCGCTGTAATTCGCCAGAACGGCGTCCTTGCCGGTGTGTGCGATGTACTCGCCTGGGAAGTTCATCTCCCAGGCGATGTCGTCGCTGTAGAGGGTGCCGAGCAGGTCCAGCTGCTCTGGGTTCTCCCACTCCAGATGCCAGTGGACGAGCCAGCGTGCGTGCTCGGCGGTGCCGCGGGGCGGTTCGTGCTCCGGGTTTGCGCAGACGGCGACGGTATCGGGTGCGGACATGATGTCCTCCTTGTCGGTGGAACGCCGGTGGTCTCGACCGGTTCGGACGAGGTTCGGATCGTCGGGCTAGACGAAGGTCCGGGTGATCTCACCGATCCCCGTGGTGGTGATCAGACCCGTGTGGCGACACCCGGCGCTGTCTCGCATTCCGGGACGGGAGGCACTGCCCCCGGGAAGATCAGTAACTTGCCCGCGCGGGCGCGGTCTTCCAGGCGTCGCTGGGCATCGCCGGCGTCGGCTAGAGCGAATCGACCCGCGATCGGAACGTCGATGACCCCTTTGGCCGCGAGGTCGAACACCGCGGCGGCTCGGGCCAGCAATTCGGGCCGAGTGACGACATAGTCACGTAGGGACGGCCGCGAAATGTAGGGCGATCCGAACTGGGCCAGTCGCCGCAAGTCAAACGGTGGTACCGGTCCGCTCGAAGCGCCGTACAGGACAATGTGTCCACGCCGGGCAACGGCGGCCAGGCTGGATTCAAACGTGCTTGCCCCGACTCCGTCGTAGACGACCTGGGCGCCCTTCCCGCCGGTTAGATCCCTGACCTGGGGTGCCCATCCGTCATAGCTCAGCGCCGCCGCGGCGCCGGCGGACCGTGCGGCTTGAGCCTTCTCGGGGGTAGAGGTGGTGGCCAGCACCCGGCCGCCCCGGTAACAGGCCAGCTGTAGCACCAGCCGCCCAACCCCGCCTGCCGCCGCGAGCACGACGACGTCATCGCCAGGCCGTACCGGGTAGGCGTCAACGGCCAGGTAGTGCGCCGTGAGGCCCTGTGCCACCAGCGATGCAGCGAGCTCAGACGTCACGCCATCTGGGACCGGCACGGCGGAGGCTGCCGGGATGCTCGCGAGCTCGGCGTAACTGCCCTCGGTCAGCGGCCAGGCCACCCGTTGGCCGACTTCGATCTCCGCGACCTCGGATCCGACCTCGATCACCGTGCCTGCGCCCTCGACGCCGGCGACAAAGGGTGGCCGAAGCGCTAGGGCCCCGGTGCGGGCGAGTGTGTCGTGATAGTTGACGCCGATCGCTTCAACCGAGACCAATAGGTCGCGGCGGCCGGGCCGAGGGTCCGGGACGGTCCGCAGTTCGAGCACGTCGGGACTGCCGTAGCGGGGAACGACGACTGCGCGCACGTGGAGACTCCTCCAGGTCAGTGGGCGAACCCGGGTGCCTTACTGGGCGGAGCCGGCCGCCGGCACCGACTCGTTAGCGAGCTGGTGCTCGACCATCGGCAGGTACTCCTGACGTACAGGCGCGAAGATGTCCAGCGCGTGAAGCGGCTCATCGCCCAGTGCGGTCGCCTGGTGCGGCACGTTCCCAGGGATGTAGAGGCACTCTCCGGGGTTGACCACGTAGCGGTCGGTGCCGTTGAGGATGAGCTGCAGGCTGCCCGAAAACACGAACACTGTCTGGTCATGAGCGTGCTGGTCGGTGGGGACCGGCGGATGCCCTGGCTCCAACCAGATCACCTGCATGAGGGCGTGGTCGGCGGTAATCGCCGACCGCGTGAAGAACCCGTCCAGGCTCTCGAACTTCGGTAGCTCGGCCAGGACGGCGTGGTACGGCTGATGTGGCACAGAGTCCTCCTCGATGTTCGCGGCGGACAGCTGCCGTGCGCCGCTGTTCCAGCAAACTGTAAGCAGTTTGGCGTGTCAAGTGAGGTCGTCCACAGCTTGGCTCGACCTCGATGAGGCGGTCTTGGTGCTTTCCATGCCGCTCAGCGGGTGTATTTCGACGTCTGCGCGCGATCTACGGGTTGCTCAGCATCGTGCTATCTGCTTACAGTTTGTCCGTGGACAGTGACACGGAGGACGCGGCGCCGCCGCGCGACGGTGCGATGTGGGCCTATGCGCGGGTGCGGGAGGCGATCTTGTCCGGGGACCTTGTGCCCGGCGCGCGCATCTCCCAGGTCCAGTTGGCTGCCCAGATAGGGATCGGGAGACCGACCTTGCGGGAGGCGCTTCGCATGCTGCAGAACGAAGGCCTGATCAATGCCGAGACCAACCGGCAAGTGCGGGTTGCGCCGCTCGAGCTGGCGGATTTCGAACAGCTCTGCGCGCTACGGCTGGCTGTGGAACCTATGGCGGTGCGTCTATCCGTGCCCGAGCTCACTGAGGAGGACCTCGCCGCTCTAGCGCAGGCGGAAGCCGAGAACACACGGCTGCAGCAGGCCCTCGATTTCAGTTCCGCCGCGGCGGCCCACCGTTGCTTTCATTCGCTGCTGTTCATCCGTGCTGGCGATCGGGTCCGCCGGCTCGCCGACGACCTATGGCGATCCGCCGAGCGCTACCGCCGCTTGATGGTGGGCCACGAGGCCAACTTGACCGCGGTGGCGCAGCTGGCCAGCGCCGATCATGCGGCGATGCTGCGAGCCGCGCAGAACCGTGACGGCGACCTGTGTGCCGATGTCGTCGCCCGACACATCGCCAAGGTCGCCACCGTCACGGTGTCGATCATCGACAGTAGCCGCGATCCATGGGTTGTCCGGGCCGCGGCCGGGCGGGCGCTCCCCCGGGAATCAACCCGCCCTCGCTAACCGCGTGGCTCCGCACTGCCGACCGCGCGGGTCGGCGAACCTCGGCACAGCGGCAGGTGGGCGCGCATTACTCGTTAAGAGTGGAGACGGCTGTTGCGTGAACCTGTATATGTCATCGGTGCAGCCATGAGCCGCTTCGGCGTGCACCCAGATCAGTCAGTGGCCAGCATGACCCGAGCCGCGGTCGCTGAGGCCCTCGCCGACGCCGGATTGGGCCTGGACGCCGTGCAGGCGGTCTACTTTGGCAACACGACCCAGTCCGCGCTCGAGGGCCAGCTCATGATCGGTGGCCAGATCGCGCTGCGACGGATGGGCCTGCAGGCAGTGCCCGTGTTCAACGTGGAGAACGCCTGCGCCACGGGCGCATCCGCCCTGCATCTCGCCATCGGCAGCGTGCTCGCGGGTACCGCCGCCGTCGCCCTGGCTGTCGGGGTGGAGAAGATGAATGTTGGGGATCGCGCCCGCGCCATGGCGGTGTTCGACGGCGCCTACGACGTCTCCGATCCGGACGAGCTGGTGCGCCAGCTTGATCGACTGGGCGGGGTCACCGACACTGCCGCGCTCGGCGACCGGTCGATCTTCATGGACATCTACGCGGCATTCGCCCGCGCCCACATGAAGACCTTCGGCACTACGCAGGAGCAGATCGCGGCGGTGTCCGCGAAAAACCATGCACACGCGGTCCACAACGAACGTGCGCATTACCGCACTGCCATGACCGTCGAGGACGTCCTGCGAGGACGAGAACTGGCCTTCCCGCTGACGGTTCCGATGTGCTCGCCGTTGACCGATGGCGCGGCCGCGGTGATCGTGACCAACCGCGAGGCAATCCCCTCGGCCGCCGCGGCGCGGGCCGTTCGCGTATTGGCCAGCTCGATCGGCACCGGGGTCGACCGCGACCTGGACGACTACAGCCGGCACGTCGCGAAGTTGACCGCCGACCGCGCGTACGACCAGGCTGGCGTCGGGCCAGGCGACGTCGATGTGGCCGAGGTGCACGATGCGACCGCGTTCGGCGAGATCCTGCAGTCCGAGCTGCTCGGCCTCTGCGAGCCAGGAGCAGGCGGACCAGCCGCCAGCGCTGGCGAAACGTCCCTCGGGGGCCGGATCCCGATCAATCCCTCCGGCGGGTTGGAGTCCAAGGGGCACCCGCTCGGCGCAACCGGCCTTGGACAGGTCTATGAACTCGTCACCCAACTACGTGGGGAGGCGGGCCCCCGACAAGTGGACATGGCTCGCATCGCGGTCGCGGAGAACGGAGGTGGTTTCTTCCACGGAGAGGAAGCCACCGCCGCCGTCACGATTCTTGAACGGTAACCGCCGTGGCCATCATCGACTTCTTCGACCGCGGTTGGCGGATCAACCCGGATGGTCCCGCCTATGTCACCGACACCGAGCAATGGAGCTACCGGGAGGCAGGACAGCTGTCCTGTCGGATTGCCAGAGGCCTGCGCGCCGCGGGTCTGAGCCCCGATGCGAAGGTCGCAGTGCTTTCGCCGAACACTCCGACGGCGATGATCTCCATCCTCGGCATCTGGCGTGCTGGACTCACCTGGGTACCACTCAACGCGGCCAACCCGACGCCCGACAACCGCAACCTGCTGGAGCGGTTCGACTGTTCAGCTCTGTTGTTCCATAGCAGCCAGCGCGCCACGATGGAGGAGATCCGAAGCTCACTGCCCGCCGTGTCCCTGTTCGTGTGTCTCGATGAACAGCTCGGAGATTGTCCGTCGCTGGAGCAATGGACGGCCGGGCAACAGAGCACGAAGCCCGACGTCGAGTACCCGCAAGACGGCCTCGTGGCGATTATGCCAACCGGCGGGACCACCGGGCCCTCGAAGGGCGTCATGCTTACCCATCGCGGCATCTCGGTCGCTTTCGCACACATGATGCTGCTGCTCGCCTACCGCGCAGACGAGGCGATCGTCAATCTCGCCGCCGCCCCGATCACGCACACCGCCGGCTTACTGTCGATGCCGACGACGGCCCGTGGGGGAACCGTGGTGCTGCTTCCCCGCGCCGAGCCAGAGGCCGTGTTGGAAGCCATCGAGCGGCACCGCGTCACCGAACTCTTTCTGCCTCCCACGGTGATCTACCGGCTCCTCGAGAGCGAGCCGGTCCTCAGCCGCGCCCACGACTCGCTGCGCTACTTCCTCTACGGCGCGGCCCCGATGTCGCTGGACAAGCTCCGACGGGCCCTGGACATCTTCGGCCCGGTCATGACAGGTGCCTATGGTCAGGTCGAGGCATTCGCCGCGATCGCGTACCTGCGCCCGGAGGAGCACTTCATCAACGGGGAACAAGCCCCCGACTCACGACTGAGCTCGTGCGGTCGCCCCTACCCCCTGATCGACGTGCGGATCCTCGACGAAGCCGGCCAGCAAGCCCCACCAGGCGCCCCGGGGGAAATCTGTGTGCAGGGCGATCTGGTCATGCGCGGTTACTACAGAGACCCGGAAAACACCGCTGCGACGATCATCGACGGTTGGCTGCACACCGGCGACATCGGCTACCTCGACGACACCGGATACCTGCACATCACCGACCGCAAGAAAGACATGATCATCTCGGGTGGGTTCAACGTGTACCCGGCGGAAGTCGAGCAGGTCCTGTGGCGGCACCCGGCGGTGCTCGACTGCGCGGTGATCGGAGTACCCGACCAGGATTGGGGTGAAGCGGTGACCGCGGTGGTCGAGTTGAAACCCGGCGCGGAGGCCACCACGGCCGAGCTCCGGGCGATGTGCCGGGAGGCTCTGGGCGGGGTAAGGACTCCGAAGCGCATCGAGTTTGTGCACTCCTTGCCGCGCAGTCCTACCGGCAAGGTGCTTCGAAGAAGCGTCCGCGATCAGTATTGGAGAGAACACCCCAGCACCATTTGATCAATCATGCATCAATAGCCGGGTCAACATGTTGCGGTCACTCGCCGGGGAAAGGCAGCACAATCCATGGTTCCAGTTCCACCGCCCACACCCGGTCGGCCAGAGTGGGGCTTCGGAGTCGAGGGGCGGCTCGGCGCAGACGCAGTGTCAGACCTTGCAGCACACTGCGAAGCTCTTGGCTACCGGAGTTTCTGGTTCAATGTAATTGGAAACGTCAATGATCCTATCGAGATGCTCGCGGCGAGTCACCATCGAACGAATTCCATCCTCATCGGAGCCGGCGTTATTCCGCTAGGCTACTTTTCGGCCGAACACATTGTCTCCGAGCTAGAGAATAGGGATCTGGACAGCCCCCGCCTGGTACTTGGCGTCGGAGCTCATGGTGTCTCGAACAAGCCGCTCGCAGCGGTACGGGCGGCCCTGCGCTCAATCCGCGGGATTGCTCCGTCGACACACCCAGCCGTCGGCGGGGTAGGGCCCCGGATGCTGGCTCTCTCAGCCCAGGAGGCCGATTCCGTCGTTCTGTCCATGGTTTCACCAGCGAAAGCCGACTGGGTCGTTCGCCATCTGTCTCATAATGCAGCGGGCAGAGCCCTACCCGATCTGTACCTCTATCACAGAGTCGCGGTAGGCCCCGGCGCCATTACGCAGCTTACCGCCGCCATGGCCGCTCACGGCGCGTGGGACAACGCTACTCGGATCCCCGAAGGCGAGGAGCTACTGGGCACTCCGGCCGCCGATAACAGCAACGTTCGTGCCGACCTCGCCAAGTACCCGGTGCAAATTCGCTCGGTCCTGCGACCGGTGCCACACGATCCGACTGACGTCATCGAGTGGCATGCGTTGGCGCAAAGGTTCGCGCCACTAGCCGTTTGCCCGTAACAAGTCTGTCCAACAATCATCCGGCAACCTCGGCAATGGTCGATGCGGCCGCTCAGAGGTGTCGGAAGCCGAGAGGTGCGCCGTGAAGTTCATGATGTTGATCTACAGCTCGCCGGCCACCTGGGATGCGCTGTCCCAGGAGGAGTGGGACCAGCTGGAGCGGGACCACGCCGAGCTGTACCGCGAGCTGGTGCGCTCCGGCGAGTGGGTGCTCGGACACCCGCTGGCCGACCCGTCGCAGTCGGTCGGGGTCCGGGTGCGCGAGGGTGTGCCGGTGACCTCGGACGGCCCGTATGCGGAGGTCAAAGAGCACTTGGCCGGGTATCACGTGGTCGACTGCGACAGCCTGGAGCGCGCGCTGGAGATCGCCGCGCGCATTCCGGACGCGGCGCTGTGCGGCGTCGAGGTACGGGCGATCATGGAGGTCACCGGCATGGAGATGTGATGGCCGAGCCCGAGGACCGCGGGAGGCGCTGGTGAGTCCGCTCGTTGGCGGCGCGCGGCCGATGAGGTCGCCGGACTGTCTGGCGTCGGTGGCTAGGCTCTGGATGCATGATCGGGCTGACGGCGGCGGCGTTTGGGATCGCCTGGTGGCTTGGGTTGTATCTACTGGCCCGGGACCCGGGTAAGCCGGTGTTGCGGCGGGCCGGGCTCGGGCTGTTCGGTTACGCCGGCGCGGTGGTCGTTGATCAGCTGGGGTTGGGCGGCGTGGCGCACGTCGGGGTGGTTCTGGTGTGCTTGCCGGCGCTGGCCTGGAGCGGTGTGTTCGTGCTGCTGGCCGACGACTCCGGCGCTGTTGATCGCTGGTGGCGGTTCGGTTTGCTGCCGTTGTGGGCAGTGTCCGCCGTCGGCGTGCTTGCCGGGTTCGAGCCGGCTGTGATCGCGCTGGCTGTGCTTGCCGGGCTGGCGTTGTCCGGTGGGGTGGTAGCGCTGGTCCGGCGCTGGCCGGTGGTGCGCCGGCGTGACCGGGTGGGGTTGGTATTGGTCGCGTCGCTGATGGTGATGCTCGTCGGGTGGCTGTTGTTGCTGGGCTTCGAGGTGGTCCCGAGCGGGCTGCTGCTGGCCTGTATGGCGCCCGATCTCGCGGCGTTGGGTTGGGTGATCGCGGCCTTCGATGCTTTCGACGAGGGCGAGGTGCTTGCGCCGGACATGCTCCGGTCCGCGCTGGTTGCAGCGATCGCGGCAGTGGTGTTCGGCGGGCAGGTCGGGATCGCCATGGCGCTGCGCGGGGAGTCACTCCTCGGGTTGCTCTACGGCACGGTCGCCGCCGCGATCGCGGTGCAGGTGCTGGCTACCCCGCTGCAGGCCGGCATGGACAGGGTCGCGTTGCGCTCGGGGCGGCTGCGGCGCGCCCGGGGCGAGTTGCGTGAGGTGGCTGACGCGTTGGCCCGCAAAGACTCCGCGAGCCGGCTGGCCGAGCTGGACGAGGCCGAGTTCGCGCGGCTGACCCGTCGCGCGCTCAGTCATTACGGTGATCTGGGCAAGCTGGTGTCCAACCCACTGGTGGACCTGCCGGTGATCGCGAGCCGGCTGGCGGACAGGCGGGCGGTGGACGCGCCGCTGGAGCGGGCGACCGAGCTGAAGAGCGTGCTCGGTGAGTGCATCGCAGCGCTCAAGCCAAACACCGACGACGAGTTCGGTACCAGCGAGGAGTGGCGGTACTACAACGCGCTGTACTTCTACTACGTGCGCGGCATCCGCCCCTACAGCGTCCGGACCAAACGCGCCGATCTAGACCCTGTGTGCCGGCGTGCGCTGTCCTGGTTCGCCGACCAGGTCCCGCAGCGGACGCTGCACAACTGGCAGACCACTGCCGCCCGGATCATCGCTCGTGAGCTGCGCTCGGGAATCGGCGAGTCCGTGCACTAGCCGATCCCGGTCATCACGTTGGTGGCAGCGGTTGGCAGCGGAATGCGTGGCGTTGGCAGTGGGCGTTGGCGCAGCTTGGAGGCGTCCAACGCGCGAAAGAGAGGTCACGCCATGACGACGTCCGAGCTGTCCCAGGGAACGATCCGACCCACCCGAGAGCTGCGCACCCTGCTCACGGTGAACGGCATCGCGAACGTAGCTGGCGGCGCGCTCCTGCTGCCGCTGGCCGGCACCTTCGACGCGCCGACCGGGCTGTCGCCGAGTCTGCTCGTCGGATTCGGTGTGTTCTATCTGGTGTACGGGGCCGCGATGTGGTTTGCCGCGACCCGCCCCCGTCCGCGCCCGGCCGCGATCGTCGCGCTGATCGCGGTCAACCTGGTGTGGGCGATCGACTGCCTGCTCATGGTGGGGACAGTCCTGGCCCACCCGACAACGCTCGGCTCGGTCCTGCTCGCGGCTGAGGCGGCGACCGTCACCGGGCTCGCCGCGCTGCAGCTCGCCGCGGCGCGGCGGTGGCATACCTGACCGGGTACGCCGAGCAAGCCGATGGCTGGGCGCCGGGGCGCGGGCGGTGAATCGGTGGGTGCCGGCCTGCACCCCGACGCTCGGGTCTGCCAGGAGATTCTTGAACCATGCCGGGTCATCGTCGGCGCCACCCTTGGAGGCGACGACGACGAACTCGTCGCCCGAGCGGCCGTAGATCAGGCAGGTGCGGCGCGGCTGGCCGGTCCTGCGTCCGGTCGTGGCGAGCACGAGCGTGTGCACCCCGTTGTTCTCGTGTCCCTCCGCCATCGTCCTGCTCCTACTCGGCATCCCCGAGCGGGCCGGGTAGGCCAGGGGCGTGGGTCAGCCCGGGGGGAGCCCAGTAACCTCGAACCGCACCGTCTGCGGGAACGGACCGTTGGCGGTGCCGTCGTCGGACCGGTGCCGCAGAGCCCAGACACCGCCGTTCTGAGACATCAGGATGCCGCCTTCCGACGCGGCCAGGCGCTCGGTGATCGCCTGGTACTCGTCCTGGCTGTCGCACAGCACCACTAGGTAGCCAGGTGCGCCGACCTCGGCGGGCGGGGTGTGCTCGACCACGCCGATGCGGGGTGCTGGACCCTCGACCGACGGACTAGACAAGATCATCAGCTCGCGTGGCGAGCCCGCCGGCATCGGCGTCTCGCGCACGGCGAACGCCACCACCGCCGGGAAGGTAGCGGGCGGCGCAGGGTTTGGGTCGGTCAGACGGAGCTGGTGGGGCTCGCCCTTCTCGTACAGCACCGCGCGAGGGGAGAGCCTGGCCACGATGGCCTTGAACTCAGGGAGCGAAGCCACCGCAACCCGAAACTGGCCGTGGCCGTCCGGGCCAACTTCCAGTTGCTCACCGTTCACGCCCATATCGCCCATGGCTACTCATTGTCGCCGACTCGCAGTCGAGGTGAACGCGCAGGTCAGCTTCGACAAGGCCCCGGCGCAGGCTGTGACTCGCTGGCTTCGGGACCGACGCAGGGGGGCTAACGCTACGAGCCCGGCAGCGCTCACCACCATGTTCGAGCAGCCATGCGGGTGCACGCTGGTCCGATGGCCGATCGCACGGTCGACGAGCTGATAGCGGACGTGGCCGACCTGCTGCTGGCCGACCTGGACGACCTCGGCGCGAGACGGAAACTGAGACGGAACAGCCCCGGTCCGATGACGGCCGGGGCTGTTTGCGCTGCTCAACACGGTGGCCAGGGGCGGGGTCGAACCGCCGACCTACCGCTTTTCAGGCGGTCGCTCGTACCAACTGAGCTACCTGGCCG
>Ga0137412_10002645_pt1 | contig 14175 bp, 13 predicted proteins | sample CZODoug2_1_16fun_FD_122160 | JGI IMG/M metagenome (GOLD analysis project Ga0137412, IMG submission 122160) | Vadose zone soil fungal communities from Angelo Coast Range Reserve, California, USA - CZODoug2_1_16fungal (Hybrid Assembly) | ecosystem: Environmental > Terrestrial > Soil > Vadose zone... | reverse complement strand
ATGCGCTGTTCAACGTCGCCGGCGTCTCCTCCGGGATCGGCGATCCGTTGCTGGTGCTCACGATCAACTTCCTCGGCCTGCGGCACGCCACCGAGGCGCTGTTGGAGAAGATGCCGGCCGGATCGTCCGTCGTGAGCGTGTCTTCGCTTGCGGCTAAGGAGTATCGGGAGCATCAGCAAGTGGTCGGCGGGCTGCTGAACACCGCGACGATGTCCGAGGGCATCGAGTGGTGTCACCGTCATCCCGACGCGTTGGCCGACGGGGGCTACCGGTTGTCCAAAGAAGCGATCATCCTGTACACCATGAGCAAGACCACAGCACTCGGCGGCCGGGGTATTCGGATCAACTGCACCGGGCCCGGTGTCACTGAGACGCCGATTCTCGACCAGCTGCGTGACGCGTACGGTCAGGGCTTTCTCGATGACATCCCCAAACCGTTGGGCCGGGTCTCCGATCCCGAGGAACAGGCCGCGGTTCTGGTGTTTCTGAATAGCCAAGCCGCCAGCTATATTTCGGGCCAAGTACTGTGGGTCGACGGTGGCAATCTCGGCGCCGCGACCGCGCGTGAACTCGAAGAAGGGCGAGCACTGTGGCCAGCCTGACCGACTTCCGCCGGGTCGCCGGCGAGGTCTCCAACTGGGGACGCTGGGGAGACTCCGACGAACTCGGGGCGCTGAACTTCATCACCGCGGACAAGATCGCCGAAGCGGCCGCTCTGGTCAAGCACGGCAAAGTCTTTCCGCTGGGCGTGGACTTCGGATCGTCGGGTCCGCAGGGATCATTCAAGTTCCGGCACAACCCGATTCACGTGATGACGGTTGACGGTGGTGACGCGCATTCGCTGCCTCGCTTCGGGCCGGACTGGGCCGCCAATCCTGGTGCGCAGGAAATGGGAAAGTACTTCCAGGACGATCTCTTTCGCTTCAACGATGACATGGTCATCATGCCGCTGCAGGCCGCCACCCAGTGGGATGCGCTCTCGCACGTCTACTACGAGGAACAGCTGTACAACGGCTTCCCAGCCGACTCGGTGACCAGCTTCGGCGCACGGCACTGCGGCATCGACAAGGTCGACGGCAAGGGCATCACCTCACGCGGGGTGTTGTTGGACGTCGTTCGTCATCGCGGTGTCGAGACCTTCCTCGAACTCGGCAACGCGATCACCCCGGCCGAGCTTGACGATGTGGCGCGGGCGCAGGGTGTAACGGTTGGGCGCGGTGACATCGTGCTGGTCAGAACCGGCTGGTGGGCAAGGTTTTTAGAGACCGGCAACGGCAGCGAACCCGGCTCGGGACTGGACTGGCAGTGTGCGTCTTGGCTGCACGACCACGACATCGCGGCGGTGGCCGCCGATAACCTCATGGTCGAAAACCCGATATCCGGTGTCAAGGGAACAATGCTGCCGATGCACATGCTCTGCTTGCGCGATATGGGCTTGATGCTCGGCGAGTACTGGGATCTCACCGCGCTGGCGGCGGACTGCGCTGCCGACGGATTGTACGAGTTTCAGCTCATCGCGCCGCCGCTGAGAATCGTTGGCGCGGTGGGTTCTCCGGTGAATCCCATCGCGATCAAGTAGGAATACGAACAATGCGGTTTGTACTGGTCCACGGCGGGTTTCACGCGGCATGGTGCTGGAGCCGCACGATCCCTGAACTCGAGCGACTCGGCCACGCCGCGACAGCGGTCGACCTTCCCGGTCACGGCGACCGTCTGGATGTGGAGTCGACACTGGACAACCGCAGAGACGCCATCGTCTCGGCTCTCCAGCCTGGTGACGTCTTGGTCGGACATTCCGGCGGCGGGTTCGACGCGACGCTGGCTGCGGATGCCGCGACGGATCTGGTCAGTCACATCGTCTACCTCGCCGCCGCCCTGCCGCGCGAAGGACGTAGCTACCCCGAAGCCATGACGATGCGCAACGCCGAAGACGGTGAGTTCGACGGCGACGCAGGAAAGATGCTGAGCTATCTAAGTTTCAGTGAAGACGGCGCGATGAGCTTCGCGAACCTGGAGGGGGCGTGGGAGTACTTCTGGCACGACTGTGACGAGCAGACCGCGCGTTGGGCTTTCGAACGGCTTGACCCCGAACGCTTCGGCGAAACCACGGTTGCGCCAGTGTCCACGCCGTATTTCTGGCAGGCGGACCTGCCACGCAGCTACATCCGTTGTGAACAGGACCGCTCGATGCCCCGATGGCTGGCAGATGTCGTCGCTCAGCGACTCGGCGTCGAACCGTTGACCATCGACACGTCGCATTCTCCGTTCCTCTCTCGGCCCAATCAGCTGGCTGAATTGCTCGTGCACGCTACGACCACCAAACCCGTTGGTCCGCTCGACCCGAACTGAGGAGCCTGCAGTGCCGATTGAGTCCAGGACCATCGCGGTCGATGGTCTGCTGACCAGCTACCTGGAGGCCGGCCACGGCGACCCGGTGATCCTGTTGCACGGCGGCGAATTCGGCGTCAGCGCCGAAATCGGCTGGGAGCGAACGATACCCGCACTCGCGGAGCGGTACCGCGTGTTGGCGCCCGACATGCTGGGCTTCGGGCAGTCGGCCAAGGTCATCGACTTCAACGACGGCCGCGGGATGCGGATACGCCATATCGCCCGGTTCTGCGAACAGATCGGGGTCGCCTCGGCGCATTTCGTTGGCAACTCAATGGGCGCGATCAACTTGCTCGTCGACGCCACGTCGGAGCCTCCGCTGCTCCCGATGCGCAGCTTGGTGGCCATCTGCGGTGGCGGCGAAATCCAGCGCAACCAGCACATAGAGGCGCTCTACGACTACGACGCCACCGTTCCGGCGATGCGCCGGATCGTTGAGGCGCTCTTCCATGATCCGAAGTATCCGGCTGATGAGGGCTACGTCCGGCGCCGTTACGAATCGAGCATTGCCCCCGGTGCGTGGGAGGCGCTCGCCGCGGCCCGCTTCCGGCGGCCGGGCGCGGCACTGCCGCCGGCCCCGTCAAGCAAACGGGCTTACCAGCGCGTCGCGATTCCGGCGCTGGTGGTCGAGGGTGCCTGCGACAAACTGCTACCGCCGGGATGGGCGAAGGAGATCGCCGACCAGCTTCCGAAGGGGAGATCGGCCGTCATCGATGCTGCGGGGCATTGCCCGCAGATCGAGCAGCCCACTGACACGAACGCGCTTTTGCTGGACTTTCTGGCAACTGTCGAGGTCTGAGCGCTGCACGCAAATCCGACACAAAGCCGGCATTCATCTTTTATTAAGCTCCGGGCTGTTTGCTATTAACGGTAAGCTCATCGTTCGCTTGCCGAGCGGCTACTTTTGTTCAGCGGACGATCACTGGGATCTGAAGGAGTTTCGTGAAGGGCACCCGATATACCGCGGCGCTGAGCCTGCTGGTGGTCGGCGTCCTGGGATTCTCGGCGTGCGGTAGCAACAGCAGCAGCACCTCGTCCTCGTCTGGGTCCGTACGGCCATCGGTACCCGTCAACTGCGGCGGTAAGAAGAAGCTCGAGGCCAGCGGCTCGACTGCCCAAACCAATGCGATCGAGCAGTTCGTCTACGCATACATCCGCGCCTGCCCGGGTTACACGCTGGATTACGACGCCAATGGCTCGGGTGCAGGTGTGCGGCAGTTCGTCAACAACGAGACCGATCTGGGCGGCTCCGACCGACCGCTGAACCCCGATAAGGGCGAACCCGACCGGGCGCAGCAGCGGTGCGGCTCACCGGCCTGGGACCTGCCTGCGGTGTTCGGCCCGATCGCGGTCACCTACAACCTCGACGGCGTGAATACCTTGAATCTCGACGGCCCGACCACCGCGAAGATCTTCAACGGCGGCATCACCACCTGGAACGATCCGGCCATCAAGGCGCTCAATGCCGACGCCAACCTGCCCGCAACGCCGATCAATGTGGTGTTTCGCGACGACAAGTCGGGCACTACGTACAACTTCCAGAAATATCTGCAGGCAGCGTCCGACGGCGCCTGGAGTAAGGGCACCGACGAGACATTCGACGGCGGCATCGGCCAGGGCGCGACCGGAAACGAGGGGACATCGGCCGCTCTGCGATCAACCAATGGGTCGATCACGTACAACGAATGGTCATTCGCGGTCGGCCACCAATTGAGCATGGCCCAGATCGTGACGTCGGCCGGTCCGGATCCGGTGACGATCACTCCAGAATCGGTCGGCAAGACGATCGCCGGAGCGAAGTTTGCCGGGCAGGGCAACGATCTGGTTGTTGACACGTCGTCGTTCTACAAACCGTCTCAGGCCGGCGCGTATCCGATAGTGCTCGCAACCTATGAGATCGTCTGCTCGAAGTACCCGGATTCCGCGACGGGAGCAGCGGTAAAAGCGTTCATGCAAGCCACAATTGGCGCCGGACAAGACGGCTTGGACCAATACGGATACATCCCCATGCCAAGCTCGTTTGAGTCGAAACTGTCAGCAGCCGTGAACGGTATCTCGTGATGGAGCGTCGACGGTGAGCAACAGTCAACCGGGTGCACGGGTGGGGTCATGGTTCGGGCCCTATCGGCTGACACGACTGCTGGGACGCGGCGGTATGGGCGAGGTCTACGAGGCCGAGGACACCCGCAAGGGTCGGGTGGTGGCGCTCAAGCTGATCTCGCCGGAGTTTTCGGACGACCCGATGTTTCGTGCCCGGATGCAACGCGAGGCCGGCGCCGCAGGGCGGTTGACCGAGCCGCACGTAGTGCCCATTCACGACTACGGCGAGATCAACGGGCAGCTGTATGTGGACATGCGCCTGATTGAAGGCGCCGACTTGGCCGGCGTGCTGAAGCGGACCGGGCCGATGAGTCCGCCGCGGGCGGTGGCCATCGTGCGCCAGGTTGCCGCCGCACTGGACGCCGCGCATGCCGCCGGAGTTACGCACCGCGACGTGAAGCCGGAAAATATCCTGATCGCCCGCGATGATTTCGCGTATCTGGTGGATTTCGGTATTGCCCGCGCCGGCAACGATCCCGGGTTGACCCAGACCGGCATGGCGATCGGGACCTATAGATACATGGCCCCTGAGCGGTTCAGCGACCAAGAAATCACCCGTCGCTCCGATGTCTATTCGCTGGCCTGTGTGTTGGGCGAGTGTTTGATCGGGGCACCGCCGTTTCGGGGCGACAGCATCGAACGGTTGGTCGCCGCACACCTGATGGAGCCTGCCCCGCGGCCCAGCCAGTTACGACCCGGGAAAGTTCCGGCGGCCCTCGATCAGGTGATTGCCAAAGGTATGGCCAAGAATCCGGAGGACCGTTATCGCACTGCCGGTGACTTGGCCAACGCGGCGTTGAACGCGTTGACGGAACCCGAGCAGCACCAGGCGGAGAGCATCCTGCAGCAGGGCGAAGGCGCTGCCAGCGCTCACACCACGGCTCGTCCGGCAGCGGCCGGCACCGGTGGCCGCAGTTGGGCTGCACCGCCCGTCGATGCCGGCTGGACTCAGCACTCTGGCGGCTCGTCCAGTGGGCCCCCGCCTGGTGCCTACCAGCCCGACTTCAGTCCCATCTCGCCGCCGCGGCGCAGCCGACGCAAGTTGTGGCTGATCCTTGGTGCGGTCGCGGTGCTGCTCATCGCCATATTCGGATATATGGAGAGGCCGAAGCACGGTCCATCGGCGGCCGAATCCTGCGGGCAAAACGTGCTGCCGTTCAGCGGGCTCAACTTCCGCCTCTCACCCGGCGGAGTCGCGGTGGATTCCGCCGGCGCGGTGTACGTCACCAATCAAGGCATGTACGGCCGGGTGGTGAAGCTGGCGCCCGGCTCGAATACACCGACGGTGCTTCCATTCACGGGTCTGTATCAGCCGCAAGGCGTGGCCGTCGACTCGGCGGGTGCGGTGTATGTCACCGACTTCAACCATCGGGTTGTGAAGATGGCTGCCGGTTCGAACAACCAGACGCAGCTGCCATTCACCGGCCTCAGCTACCCCGAAGGTCTCGCGGTCGACAGCGCCGGCAACGTATACGTCGCAGACCGGGGCAACGACCGGGTGGTGAAATTGCCGGCCGACACCAACATCCCGACCGTGCTTCCGTTCACCGGTCTCAACAACCCCGATGGCGTTGCGGTGGACGGCGCCGGCGACGTGTATGTCACCGACACCGACAACAACAGGGTGGTGAAGCTGGCGGCCGGCTCCAACGAGCAGACAGTCCTGCCGCTGACCGGGGTCACCGTGCCTTGGGGCGTCGCCGTGGACGGCGCGGGCACCCTGTACGTCAGTGAGCACGACAACAATCAGGTGCTCAAGCTGGCATCCGGATCGAATGCTCCAACTCCATTGCCGCTCAACGGTCTCAACACACCGCTGCAGCTGGCCTTGGACAAGGACGGCAACGTGTATGTCGCTGACCGCGGCAACGACAGGGTGCTCAAGCTCCTCGTCGCCGGATGCCCGGGATAGATCTACCTCGGATCAGCGCCGACGGATTGCGATCACGCGGTTGGCCACGGCGGCCACCAGGTACACCACTGCCACCACGATGATCAGCGTCAACGCAGCGCCCCAAACCCTCAGGAAGCCGGCGTGTTCGGGGTTGTTCAGTTCGGAGTAGATCAACAACGGCAACGATGCCATGTTGCCGTTGAAGATGTCGAAGTTGATCGACCGGCTGTAGCCGACCAACACCAGCACCGGCGCGGTTTCGCCCATCACCCGCGCGATCGACAGCAGCACACCGGTAACGATGCCCGGCATCGCGATCGGGACGACGATCCGCATGATCGTTTTCCACTTGGGAATTCCCAAGGCGTAGCTGGCTTCTCGCAGATCTTGAGGTACCAGCCTGAGCATCTCCTCGCTCGATCGCACCACGACCGGCAACATCAGCAGGACCAGCGCGAGTGACACCGCGAAGGCGCTCTGCTCAAATCCTATGGTGGCGATCCACAGGCTGAAGACGAACAGCGCCGCCACGATCGAGGGCAGTCCGGCCAGCACGTCGACCATGAAGCTGGTAAATTTGGCCAGCCGACTGGACCGATATTCAGCCAAGTACACCGCGGTCATGAATCCCAGTGGCACAGCGATGATGGCCGCTACCCCGGCCTGTGCCACGGTGCCGTACAGGGCGTGATAGACCCCGCCCGAAAACTGCTCCGGCAGCACCCCGCGTAGTGAGTGACTCCACCAGTCGGGCTGCATGATGGCATACCAGCCGCGTTGGACGACGATCCACAGCAGCCAGACCAACGGCACCAGCGCGATGATAAAAGAAACGACGAAAAATGCTGCGGCGATGTTGTTTTTGATTCGCCGCCCGATGCTGATCGGCTGAACCGCCGCGGCTTTGACCGGCAACTCGAGGGTGGTGGCGTTCATATCTTGACCGCCCTGCCGACGATCGCGCGGGCGACCGCATTGACGATGAAGGTAAGGACGAACAGCACGAATCCAGCCGAGATGTAGGCGCCGGTAGGCAGTGGATCGCTGAATTCGCTTGCCGCAGAGGCAATTTTCGACGCGAAAGTGTAGCCACCGTCGAAAAGAGACCAGTGACCGGCAGAAGCGGACGCACGCAGGATGATCAGCACCGCCACGGTCTCACCCAACGCGCGGCCCAACCCCAGCATCGACGCGGCGACGGCACCGCTGCGGCCGAATGGCAGCACGGTCATCCGTACCACTTCCCATTTCGTCGCGCCCAACGCTTGCGCTGCCTCGGTGTGGGTAGTCGGCGTCTGCCGGAATACTTCCCGCGATACCGAGGTGATGATCGGCAAGACCATCACCGCAAGCACAACACCGGCGGTGAAGACGTTGCCGCCACCAGCCAGTGACACGTCGCCGGCCTTGAACAGAAACAACCATCTCAGCTCTCGGTTGAGGAGGGACTCGATCGGTTCGAGTTGTGGTGCCAGCACGAAGATTCCCCAGAGCCCGAAGACGATCGACGGCACTGCGGCGAGCAGGTCGACGATTGCGCCGAAGGAGCGTGACAGCCTCGGCGGTGCGTACTGGGTCAGGAACACCGCGATGCCGATCGCGATCGGCACCGCCAAAGCCATCGCCCACAGCGAGCTCAGCACCGTCACCATGAACAGGTCACGGATGCCGAATGCGAGGTTGCTGCTGTCGGTCGTCTTGAATTGTGCGCTGGTGAAGAAGTTCGCGTGGTTGGCGCGCAACGCCGGGATCGCTTGGACCAGAAGGAATATCGCGATCAAGCCGATCACGATGGTGATCGTCGAAGCGGCGAGGGCGGCGACCGACTTGAACAGCCGGTCGCCCACGCGTGCCTTGGCTCCCTCGCTCGCCCTCAGCGCGGGCGCCCGCGCTGTCGACATGCTGGCCCCTGATCAGGCGATGGCGCTGACCGCGGTTGACAACCTCGACTTGAAGGCATCCGGGATAGGGATGTAGCCGTTGTCCGCCAAGCCATTCTGGCCGGGGCCGATGGTGGCCTGCAGGAATGCCTTGACGGCGGTGCCAACCTGGCTGTCCGAATACTTCGAGCAGACAACCTCATACGTCGCCAACACGATCGGATAGGCGCCCGACTGCGTCGGCTTGTAGAACGACAGTGTGTCGAGGATCAGGTCGTTGCCCTGTCCTTTGATTTTTGCTCCGGCGATCGTCTTGCCGACCGAATCGGCACTGATCGCGACCGGGTCAGGGGCCGCCGACGTGACGATCTTGGCCACGTTCAGCTTTTGCGCCTGAGCGAACGACCATTCGTTGTAGGTGATTGATCCGGGTGTGTTCTTGATGGCAGCCGAGGTGCCGTCGTTCCCCTTGGCGCCTTCACCGACACCGCCGTTGAAGGACTTCCCGTGGCCCTTGCCCCATGCACCGTCGGATGAGCCGTCGAGGTACTGCTGGAAGTTGTCCGTCGTTCCCGACTGGTCACTGCGGAACACGACGTGGATCGGCAGATCAGGCAGCGCGGTGCCGGCGTTGAGCGCCGTGATGGCCGGGTCATTCCACGTCTTGATCGTGCCGTTGAAGATCTTGGCGGTCGTCGGTCCGTCCAGGTTCAGCGAGGTCACGCCGGCGACGTTGTAGGTCACCGCGATCGGGCCGAACACCACCGGCAGATCCCACGCCGGCGAACCGCACCGCTGCTGCGCTTTGCTGTGTTCGTCGTCGCTGAGCGCGACATCAGATCCACCGAAATCGGTTTGGCTGCCTAAGAACTCATTGATTCCGGCGCCCGAACCATTGGCCGTGTAGTTCAAAGTTTGACCTGAGCACGCCTGTTCGAAGGCGTTGACGAAGCGAGCCATCGCATTCGCCTGCGCGGTAGATCCACTGGCTTTCAGGGTCTGCTTGCCGCCGCACTTGACATTCGCCGGCGACGAACCGGAGGTCGCACCACCTTCATTGGTGGTGTTGTTATTGCCACACGCGGACAGCATGAGCGCGCCGGTAGCCAGCACGCTGAGCGCAGCGCCAAATCGATTGAATCTCAAGTCAGTTCCTTAATGACGGTCGGGTTGATGACGACTGCCACTGCACCACGAAGCCGAGATGGGCGACAGGACAGCGCCGACATACGGAAGCTTGGCTGCTTTCGGCCAACGCCGTGAGGATTCGAAGTTAACAAACCGGCTCACCAAGTCGAACGTAGCACCGCCGTCTTTGGTCCGTCTGTGTACGCTATAAATCAATCGCTTGACTTAACCGACGCCGCGCCGATTAACTCATTGGCATGGTCAATGAACTGCTCGGCAAGGTCGCGATCGTCACCGGAGGTGCCTCCGGCATCGGCGCCGGAATCGTCGAGAAGTTCTTGTCGGAAGGCGCGCGGGTGGTCATCGCCGACGTCGAGCGTGAGCGTGGTGAAGAGCTGGCCGGCAAGCTGGGCGGCGACGTGGTTTTCCGGTCGGCTGACGTCTCGAACCCCGAACAGATCGGTGCGCTGGTCGCGGGAGCCGTCGAGACCTTCGGCCGGCTCGACGTCATGGTGAACAACGCCGGGGTCTCGAGCAAGATGCACCGCAGCTTCCTCGACGACGACCTGGCCGACTTCCAACGCGTCATGTCGGTCAACGTCCTGGGCGTGATGGCCGGGACCCGCGACGCCGCCCGCCAGATGGCGACCAGCGGCGGCGGGTCGATCATCAACATGTCGTCGATCGGCGGCATTCAGGCCGGCGGCGGCGTGATGACGTATCGCGCGTCCAAGGCGGCGGTCATCATGTTCACCAAGTCCGCCGCAATCGAGTTGGCGCACTACGAGGTTCGGGTCAACGCCATCGCGCCGGGCAACATCCCGACACCGCTGCTGCAGACGACGACAACCGACAAGTCCCCCGAAGAGCTCGCGCGCTTCGAGCATGCGATCCGCGAGCAGATGCGCGCCGATCGGCCGCTGAAGCGGGAGGGCACACCCGGCGACATCGCCGAGGCGGCGCTCTACCTGGCCAGCGACCGGGCCCGGTATGTGACTGGGACCGTCTTGCCGGTCGACGGCGGCACGGTCGCCGGAAAAGTACTCCGTCGTGGTAGCGAGCAGAAAAATTAAATCAATCGCTTGACTTAATCGGAGATGACGCGTTGACTAGCCGGGTGACCACCGCGAGGGCCGCACGCAGCGATCGGGCCAGCACCACTCAGGAGGCGATCCTGACCGCCGCTGAGCGACTGTTCGCCGAACACGGCGTGTTCGCCGTCTCCAATCGGCAGGTCAGCGAGGCTGCCGGGCAAGGCAACAACGCCGCGGTCGGCTATCACTTCGGCACCAAGACCGACCTGGTGCGGGCCATCGAGCAACGGCACCGGGAGCCCATCGAACGCCTGCGGGAAGACATGGTCGCGCAGACCCTCAAATCCGAGGACACCCGTAGTTGGGTCGCGTGCCTGGTGCGGCCACTGACCGATCACTTGGCGGCGCTGGGCAACCCCAGTTGGTACGCACGCTTTGCCGCGCAGGTGATGACCGATCCCGCGTACTACAACATCGTCGTCAAAGACGCGCTGACCTCTGAATCGCTGGTGCAGGTGATCGACGGGATAAACCGGTGTCTTCCCGAACTCCCGATCGACGTTCGGGTGGAACGCAACCTGATGGCGCGCAACCTGCTGGTCCACACCTGCGCCGATCGTGAACGGGCTTTGGCCGCGGGCGCATCCGCGCCGTGGACGTCCTGGCAGGCCGCCGGGACGCGCCTCATCGACGCGGTGGTGGGACTGTGGCTGGCGCCCGTCACGCCGCACTCGTGAAGAAGTTGATGATGAAAGTTTCTGTGGACCAAGACAAATGCGCATCGTCTGGAAATTGCGTGATGCATGCGCCGGAAATCTTCGATCAGCGCGACGATGACGGCGTCGTCGTCCTGCTCGACGAGAACCCGCCCGCCGAACGGGCCGACAACGCCCGCAAGGCCGAGGCTGCTTGCCCCGCACTAGCCATCCACATCGAGGAGTGAGAAGTGTCCGACACGCTCACCGGCACGACAACTGAGGCGATCTCGGATGCCCCCGACTATCCGATGGCACGCGCCAGCGGCTGCCCGTTCGCCCCGCCGCCCGAAGTGATGGAGCTGGCCGAGGCGCGGCCGTTGTCCCGAGTCAAGATCTGGGACGGCAGCACCCCTTGGCTCATCACCGGCTACGAAGAGGCGCGCACGCTGTTCTCCGATCCTCGGGTCAGCGTCGACGACCGGCGGCCCGGCTTCCCGCACTGGAACGCGGGCATGCTGTCCACGGTGCACAAGCGGCCCAGATCGGTCTTCACCGCGGACGGCGAAGAGCACACCCGATTTCGGCGGATGCTGTCAAAACCATTCACTTTCAAGCGGGTTGAAGGTCTGCGGCCGGCGATCCAGCAGATCACCGACGACGCCATCGACGCGATGCTGGCCGGGCCTAAGCCCGGCGAGATCGTCAGCGCGCTGGCACTCCCGGTGCCCTCGCTGGTGATCAGCCAGCTGCTCGGCGTGCCCTATGAAGATGCCGAGATGTTCCAGCATCACGCCAACGTCGGGCTGGCGCGTTACGCGACCGGTGAAGACACCGTCAAGGGTGCGATGAGCCTGCACAAATATCTTGCGCAGCTGGTCGAATCGAAGATGGAGTCCCCGCCAGAAGAGTCAGCAGACGCGGTGTCGGACCTGGCCGAGCGGGTCAAGGCGGGCGAGCTCAGCGTCAAGGAAGCCGCGCAGCTCGGCACCGGGCTGCTGATCGCCGGACACGAGACCACCGCCAACATGATCGGCCTGGGCGTGCTGGCCCTACTACAACACCCCGACCAGGCGGCGGTGCTGCGAGAGACCGACGACCCGAAAGTCGTTGGCAACGCCGTCGAGGAACTGCTGCGCTACTTGTCCATCATCCAAAACGGCCAGCGCCGCGTCGCCGCGGAGGACATCGACATCGCCGGCGAAGTCATCCGGGCTGGAGAAGGCATCATCATCGACAACGCGCCGGCGAACTGGGATGCCAAGGAATTCACCGAACCCGACCGGCTGTATCTGCATCGCTCGGGTGCCGGCCAGCACGTCGCGTTCGGCTATGGACGGCACCAGTGCGTCGGCCAGCAGCTGGCCCGCGCCGAACTGCAGATCGTCTTCCACACGCTGTTTCGCCGCGTTCCCACCCTGGAACTCGCCGTGCCGATCGACGACGTGCCGCTCAAGCATGACCGGCTCGCGTACGGCGTTTTCGAGCTACCGGTGACCTGGTGAATCCCGTCACCAGCCGATCCGAGAGAACTACTGTCGAAGAAGTCTGGATCCGAATGGAGGGCCACTGATGTCGCCTCAAACAACCACCGTTTCGCTGTACCCGCCGGGAGGCTTTGGCGCGCCCAAGGATCGGCACGGTCACGCCAACGGCACCAACACGGGCCTGTCCGACGGCACAGTGGTTTTCTCGGCGGACAACCACATTTCGCTGGCCGACGACATCTTCTATCAGCGCTTCCCGGAAGAACTGAAAGACAAGGCGCCGCGGATCTGGTACGAGGACGGCGCCTACCAAGTCGGACGCAAAGGACAGTCGTTCCTGCCGGGCGACTTCAGCGCCGTCCTGATGCAGTACGACGACCTGCCCGGTGCGGCCAGCACCAACATCGAGGCCCGGATCCAGGAACTGCGTGAGGACGGCGTCGAGAAGGAACTCGCGTTCCCCAACGCGATCCTGGCGCTCTTCCACTACCCGGACAAGAAACTTCGTGAGCTGGCGTTCCGCATCTACAACGAATACATCGCCGAGCTGCAGGAGCAGTCAGGAGGCCACTTCTACGGTGCGGGACTGATCAATTGGTGGGATCCCGAAGGCACCAAAAAGACACTGGCCGAACTGAAGTCGCTCGGCCTCAAGACCTTCCTGCTGCCGCTCAACCCCGGCAAGGACGACGACGGCAATCCGATCGACTACGGCAGCACCAGCATGAAGCCGGTGTGGGACGAGATCGAGGCCGCCGGGCTTCCGATCAGTCACCACATCGGAGAGACGCCGCCGAAGAGCCCGTGCCAGTTCAACAGCGTCGTCGTCGGCATGATGATCAACATCGACGGATTCCGCGAACAGTTCGCCAAGTACCTCTTCACCGGGATCCTCGACGACCACCCCGGACTCCGGATCGGCTGGTTCGAAGGCGGAATCGCCTGGGTGCCATGGGCTTTGCAGGATGCCGAGCATCTGGTGGCGTCCTACCAGCACATGTTCAATCGGCCGCTCGAGCACGACGTGCGCTACTACTGGGACACCCACATGAGTGCATCGTTCATGGTCGACCCGCTGGGGCTGCAGTTGATCGACCAGATCGGCATCGACAAGGTGATGTGGTCCAGCGACTACCCGCACAACGAAAGCACCTTCGGCTATTCGGAGAAGTCGCTGGCCGCGGTCGTCGACGCGGTCGGCCCGCAGGCGGCCACGCGCATCGTCAGCGGCAACATCACCGAGTTCTTGAGTTTGTAGGCCGCTGTATGGCTTCGACCACTTCGTTCCTGGCCGCACCTTCGTCTGCGCTCGACATTCCGGAAACCCCGGATCTCGCGCGGATGCGTCGCGAGACCGGTGCGCGGCTCCGATCGGCGATGGCCGATCGCGGCGTGGACGCCTTGATCCTGTTGGGCAACAACAGCGTTGTCTACGCCACCGGGGTGAGCTGGCCGTTGGGCGATGCCGGGTTGTCTTACGTCGAGCGACCGGTCGCGGTGGTGCTCGCGGACGACCCCCACCCGCATCTGTTCCTGCCGTTCCGCGAAGGCGCCGCGTCGGAATCGGGC
>Ga0137412_10002644_pt1 | contig 14177 bp, 9 predicted proteins | sample CZODoug2_1_16fun_FD_122160 | JGI IMG/M metagenome (GOLD analysis project Ga0137412, IMG submission 122160) | Vadose zone soil fungal communities from Angelo Coast Range Reserve, California, USA - CZODoug2_1_16fungal (Hybrid Assembly) | ecosystem: Environmental > Terrestrial > Soil > Vadose zone... | reverse complement strand
CGATTCGCGCACCCGGATACTCGCAGCTGGTCAGCAATTCAGGACAACAGGCGTTGATCGCCCAACTCGCCCAGTACCAGACGACGACCCGGGATACCCGCGCCCAGCACCGCTTGCATCAGCTGCTGCAGATCAGCGGCGATAAGGCCGTGGTGCTCAGGCGGTTGCAGCGCGACATCCAAATCCAGGGCCTGATGCAGTTCTGGCTGTACCTCCATGTACCACTGAGCTTCGGCATGCTGGCGGCCCTCGCCGTCCACATCCTCTCAGTGTTCTATTACCGGTAGGCACCATGCGCGTGGTGCTACGCACAGGGCGCGTCGGTCGCGTCGCGGGCCGTCCCCGCTATCGGCAGGCGGTCCTCAACGTGGCCACGCTGACCATCGGCCGCGGCGCCGATCAGCTGATCCAGATTCCCGACGCCCGCCTAGCTATAGCGCACGCAACGATCGAGCAGCGGTTTGGCAAACTTCACTTACGTGTGCTGGTAGACGAGCCCGTCGCGGTCAACGATCGGCTTCAGACCAAGGCAGTCCTGAAGCGCGGCCACGTGTTATCGGTCGGCCACGCGCGATTGACCGTCGAAGACATACGCCAAGACGGCGTGGTGGTGCTGCGACTCGACTTGCACAGCGATGACATTTCCGCGGAACCGCCGGCGCCGGCGGCGAAAACTCTGCTGGAGACCGGCTTGCGCGCAGCCCCGGCGTCGTGGATGTTGGTACTCGGCGTGCTGGTTCTCACCCTGCTGCTGCCGCTGTTTGCGTCGTGGAATACGCCGCTGCGTGCAAGTCTGCGCGATGGCGCGCTGGTACCCAGCGATGCGCTCTGGCAGCCGGGACCCTTGCACGCCGCGCATCAATCGATCGGCGGGAACTGCAACGCCTGCCATGGCGCGGTGTTCGGCCGCGTCGCGGACCGGGCCTGCATCACCTGCCATGCGGCCACTCAACACCATGTCCCCGTCGAATCGCCGGCACGCGCGCGCTTTGCCGACATGCGCTGCGCGGACTGCCATGTGGAGCACGCCAAGCCGAGCCGGCTGGTCGATACCGGTTCGCGCTCCTGCATCGCCTGCCATCGCGACCTGCGCAAGCTCGACCCCAACACGCCCTTGCAGAACGTCACGGATTTCGGCAGCGGCCACCCGGATTTCTCTCTGGCGCTGCTCGAACCGGAACGCGTCGGCGCCGACACCGTGTGGCGCACCCGCATGAGCCCGTCCGGATTTCGGCCACGGCCGGAAGAGCATTCCAACTTGAAATTCTCGCACCAGGTCCATATGGACGAACGCGGCATCAAATCGCCCACCGGCGATCAGAAGCTCGCATGCGCCGATTGCCATCAGACCGACGTCAGCGGACGCTCCATGGCGCCGATCCGCATGGAACAGCATTGCTCCCGCTGTCATTCACTGCAGTTCGACGAAAACGACTCGTCGACTGCCGTTCCACATGGCGACCCGAAGCTGATGTTCACCGCGCTCGAGGAGCATTTCAGCCGCATGTTTCTGCAGCAGATCACGCCGGGCGCTCGGCCGTCCGATCGGCGCCGGCCCGGCGGCGAGCAGACGGTCATGACGCGGGACGAACAACGCCGGGCGCTCGAATGGACCATGCGTCAGTCGCTGCAAGCCGCTCGCGAGCTCCTGGAAAAGCGCGTTTGTGTCGAGTGTCATACGGTGACGCGGTTGCCTGGCCTGACGGGCTTTGAGCAGTGGCGGGTCGAGGACGTGAAGGTCACCTCGTCCTGGATGCCGCGCGCGCAGTTCAACCATGCGGCTCACCGCAGTTCGGACTGCGTCAGCTGCCACGCGAGAGCGGATCAATCCCGCAGCAGCGGCGATGTGCTGATGCCCGACATCAAGCAATGCCGGAGCTGTCACGGCGGCAGCGACGAACGCGCGCGGCTGGCGTCGGGCTGCACCATGTGCCATCGATTGCATCTGCCAGGGCGCGGAGAGATTGCGGACCCGGCGGAGCACGCCGGCCCGGCCGTCATCACCGCGGGAGTGCCGTAGCGATGGGCCGGCATCAGAGCGTGGGTTTGGCGCGCGCCTGCGTTGGGGTAATGCTTGCGTGCGGCGCGATCCGCGGCGCCCATGCAGAGAACCCAGTGCCGAACTCGGCGAACAATCCTCCCTGCGTCAATGCCGTCGGCGGCAGCGAATCCGAGGTCTTGCGGCGCCGTCCCGGCGCGTCGACGTCGCCGGCCGCAGAAACCACGGACTGCGACTCCGATCGCCTGCCGCGCGTCTCGGGACAAGAAATGCTGCCGCCGGTCGCCGTGCCGGACCGCTGGCGTCTGGTTGAGGAACTGGGGTATCGCGTCGATTGGCTCGATTCCTACCAGGGCAACAACCCGCTGAAGGGCGATCGGCCGGCGTTCGGCGATGACGGCTTCTTCAGCGTGAGCGCCGTGAGCGGCAGCCTGCTCGAGGAGCGGCGCATTGCGTCGACGGCGGCGGGCGTGCCCGACAACCAAGGTCCCCGGACCGCCACGCAAGGCGAGCTGTTCTTCAACCAAAGTCTGTCGCTCGACGCCGTCCTCTATCGCGGCGATACGGTGTTCCGGCCCCCGGATTGGCAGACGCGCTTCACGACGGTGCTCTCGAAGAGCGGCGTGCGCGCCGGCGGAAGCACCGACAACGCGAATACCGCCGCGGTGCAGGCATTGTGGTTCGAGAAGCGTCTGCGCGAAGTCTCGGCGCACGATGACTTCGACAGCGCGCGCGTCGGCATCCAACCGTTGACCAGCGACTTTCGCGGCTTCCTCTTGTCGGATCAACCGGTGGCAGCACGGCTCTTCGGCACCCGCGACAACAATATCTTTCAGTACAACCTGGCCGTGTTCCGCAGCCTGCGCAAGAACAGCGTGAGCCTCAACGACCTGGGCGCTTCTCTGCCGCACAACGACGCCGTATTGGCCAATGTGTATTGGCAGGACTTCCCCCGCAAGGGCATCACCTCGGCCTTCGTCGCGGCCTACGACCGCAACCGTGAACCCAGCACGCAGGAGCTGTTGGATCCCGCCGGCGTCGCGAATGCCGCGGCCGTGCGTGCGCGGCATGACTACGACGTCGGCTACCTGGGCTACGGCATCGACGGCCACTACGGCTGGCTGAATGCCACCGCCATGACCTATGGCCTGCTCGGCCGCGAACGGCAGGGAACCTTCACCGATAGGCCGGAGCGGCTGCAGGCATGGTTCGCCGCCGCCGAATTATCGGTGGACTCGGACTACAGACGCTGGCGGCTGTCGCTGCTGCACGCCTCCGGCGACGCCAACCCGCGTGATCAGCGTGCGACCGGATTCGACGGTCTGACTGCGAATCCGGTGTTCGCCGGCACCGATTCGAGCTTCTTCATTCATCAGCAGCTGGCGCTGGCGGGCGGCGCATTCAATCTCAAGGCGCGCAATGCCCTGCTGCCGACCTTGAATCCGGCCGACGGCGGAGGTCAAGACAACTTCAGCAATCCCGGTCTGGATCTTGCCGGCGTGGGACTGGACTTGGATTTCGGGCCGAGGTGGCGCATTTCATTCGACGCCAATCAGTTGTGGTTCGACCAGCCCGGGGTGCTCGCGGATCTGATGCTGCGGCCGGTGCCGCGCAATTTCGGCGCCGAATTCGCGGTGAATGCGTTCTGGCGGCCGTTCTCGAATCAGAACGTGATCCTGCGCATGTCCAATGCCGCGCTCATGCGTGGCCCGGGTTACAAGGCCATGTATGACGGCGGCACGCCGTATTCCACCTTTGTTTTTCTGACCGTGAGCTATTGAGAGATCACCTAGAGGCCTGACCGATGCCCTACCCCGCCATCCACACTCGTCGAATCGCCGGCCCGCTTGTCTGCACTTTCGTGCTGGCGATCGCCTGGACGAGCGACGCCCGGCCGGCGGATTCGGAGGCGCCGTTCATCGCGGCGCCGCCGTATCAGAGCGATGCGTCGGTCGCCACCAAGAGCAAAGGCTGTCAAAGCTGCCACACCGCCACCGACAGCAACTCGATGCATGACACGCCGGCAGTCCGCTTGGGCTGCAGCGATTGTCACGGCGGCGACAGCACGGTCACCTTGTCGGGCGATCTCAAACCGGGAAGCGCAGCCTACCGTGCCCTCGAGGCGCGGGCGCACGTGCAGCCGCGGCATCCGCGCGAATGGAACAGCGTCGGGGGCGCCAACCCACAGCGCAGCTATACCTTGCTCAATCACGAAAGTCCGGCGTTCATCCGCTTCTTCAACCCGGCCGACTATCGCGTGGTGCGCGAGTCCTGCGGCGCCTGTCACATGCAGATCATCGACAAGGCCTTGCGCAGCCTGATGGCCACGAACGCCATGTTCTGGGGCGGCGCGTCCTACAACAACGGCGTGCTGCCGTTCAAGAACTACACCGTGGGGGAATCCTATACTCGCGACGGGGAACCGGCGTCGATCAGCGGTCCGACGCTCGCCGATCCCGCGGGTGCGCAAGCCGCGCATGGCGTGGTGTCGAGCCTGGGACCGCTGCCGCCCTGGGAATCGGTGCGCCCAGCGGACCGGTTCCGGGTGTTCGAGCCCGGCGGGCGGGTGGCGGGCAATTTGTTTCCGGAAACCGGTCTGCCGAATCTCGGTGGATTGCAACTGCTCAACGAGCCCGGGCGCCCGGATATTCATGTCTCCAATCGCGGACCGGGAACGGGCTTGCGCGTGGCCGTGCCGCTGCTCAACATCCAGAAGACGCGGCTCAACGACCCGCTCATGTGGTTCTTGGGTACCAACGATCAGCCCGGCGATTACCGCAGTTCCGGCTGCACCGGCTGCCATGTCGTGTACGCCAATGATCGCGACCCAGCCCATGCCGGGCCGTATGCGCCTTACGGACATGATGGGCGTACCCACACGGTCGATCCCACGATCAGCAAGCAAGAGTCGGGGCATCCGCTGGAACATCGCTTCACGCGCTCGATTCCCACCAGCCAGTGCATGGTGTGTCACATGCACCAGCCCAATATGTTCATGAACACCTTCATGGGCTACACCATGTGGGATTATGAATCCGACGCGCCGCTCATGTGGCCCAAACAGCAGCGCTACCCGACCGCGAGCGAGACGCGGGCCGTCAACGATCGCAATCCGGAAGGCGCGGCGCCGCGCGGCAACTGGGGCGACGTCGATTTCCTGGGCAAGGTCAGCGACTTGAATCCGCAGATGAAGGACACGCAGTTCGCCGATTACCACGGCCACGGCTGGAATTTCCGGGCCGTCTACAAACGCGACCGGCACGGCACGCTGCTCGACAAGGACTCGCAGCCCGTGAGCGATGCGGATCCCGGCAAGTTTCACAAGGCCGTGCAGCTCAGTTCCATTCACATGGACAAAGGGATGCAGTGTGTCGACTGCCATTTCGCGCAGGACGCGCACGGCAACGGCTACCTTTACGGCGAAGTGGCGACGGCCGTCGAAATTGATTGCGTCGACTGCCACGGTACCGTGCGCAGCTATCCCAATTTGCGCAGCTCAGGCCCCGCGGCGCCGCCGGGGGGCACCGATCTTTCCCTGCTGCGCAATCCGGACGGCCGCAAGCGCTTCGAATGGCGGGGCGCAGACCTGTACCAGCGCTCACTCGTCGATCCGCAGCGCGAATGGCGCATCAAACTGGTGAAGAACAGCGTCGATCTTAAGTCCCCCGACTACAACGTCCGCGCCGCGCAGGCCAAGCTCATGAGCCGCGATACCAAAACCCAGCACTGGGGCGCCGATGTCGGTGACGCCAATCTCGCGCACGGAAACGGCAACATGGAATGCTATAGCTGCCATACCTCTTGGACGACGAGCTGCGGAGGCTGCCATCTGCCCACGGAGACGAACTGGAAAACCGATCGCCATCACTACGAAGGCGGCAGCGCGCGCGTCTTTGCCACTTATAACCCGCAAGTGGCGCGCGACGACATGTTCATGCTCGGCCGGCGCGGTAATGCCGACGGCGGCAAGATCGCGCCGGTGCGCTCCAGTTCCGCGCTGGTGGTGTCCTCGACCAACGCGAATCGCGAACACATTTATATCCAGCAGCCGCCGATCGCGGCGAGCGGCTACAGCTCGCAGGCGTTCAACCCGCACTACCCGCACACGGAGCGCACATCGGAAACCAAGACCTGCGACGACTGCCATCTATCGGCGCAGGGCGACAACAACGCCATCATGGCGCAGCTGCTGCTGCAGGGTACCAACTTCGTCAATTTCGTGGGATACGACGCCTGGGTCGGCACCGCCGGCGGCATCAGCGCCGTACAAGTCACCGAATGGGACGAACCCCAGGCGGTGATCGGCAGTTATCTGCATCGCTACGCCTACCCCGATTATTTCAAACGCCACCAGGAAAATCAGCGCCGTCTGCAGCATGCGCAGGAACACGCCGGCGGCGCAGCGCAGTGCCTGCAGCTGCGCGGCGAATACCTCTACGCCGCCGAAGGCAAGCGGGGCCTGCAGGTCTACGACGCCGCCAACGTCGCCAACAAGGACTACAGCCAGGGAGTCGTGGCGTCGGGCGGAACTCTGCCGACCAGCGATGCGTCCTGCGTCGCTCTGCCGACCAATCAACCCATCGATCCCCTGCGCAATCAGGGCAATCTCATGCACGCCGACAATCAGGAGCAGCCGTTTCATCCGATCTACAACTATGCGCTCGTCACGGATCGGCGCGAGGGCTTGATCCTCACGGACATCAACACCTTTGCGGACGGCAATCCGCGCAATAATGTCTTGCGCCGCGCGCTCACCTTCAATCCCGACGGCATTTTGAACGGCGCACGCCATGTCGCCATTGGCGGCCATTTCGCCTATGTCATCGCCGATGCGGGACTGGTCATCGTCAATTTGGATCAGCCGCTTGCGCCCGCGATCGCGAGTGTCACGTCGCTGCATGACGGCCGCGCTTCCGCGCTGCAGTTCCGGTATCTGTTCGTCACCGACGCCGACGGCTTGCAGACCGTGGATGTCACCGATCCGGGCCATCCGCACCTGATTGCCGGCAACCGGGTGTCGCTGGATGACGCGCAGCGCGTCTATGTGGCGCGCACCTACGCCTACGTCGCTGCCGGACGGCAGGGCCTGGCCATCATCGACGTCGAGCGACCCGAGCAAATCCGCCTCGCGCAGCTGTTCGACGGCGGCGGGGCCTTGCGCGACGCACGCGACGTGGTCGTGGCCTCCACCAACGCCTCGCTCTTCGCCTATGTCGCGGACGGTACCGATGGCCTGAAGGTCATCCAGCTCACCTCGCCCGATACGCAGCCGAAGTTCTACGGATTCAGCCCGGAGCCTACACCTAAATTGATCGCGGAATATCCGACGCGCGCGCCGGCGTTGGCGCTGTCCAAAGGACTCGACCGCGATCGGGGCGTCGATGAGACCGGCCATCAGATTGCGGTCTTCGGCCGGCGGGGTTCCGGGCCATTGACGCTCGAGGGCATGCGCAAGCTCTATCTGGACGCCGACGGACAGCCATGGTTCGCCCAACCCATTGCCAAATGAAGAGCGCGATCCTCGGCGGTCTCGCCGGACTCGCCGCCTGCGCCGTTGCGTACGCGGCTCACGCGGCGAGCCTGCCCTACCAGTCGAAGGATCAGCATTTGGGGGTCGCCAGCTGCGCCTCGTCGCTTTGTCACGGCTCGGTGACGCCGAATGCACATTACGATGTCCTGCTCAACGAATTCATCACCTGGTCGCATCAGGACGCGCACGCCAAGGCGTTCCAAGCCCTGACGAGCGAACGTGGCCGATCGATCGCGGCGAAACTCGGGCTGCCCTCGGCGGAAGCCGCCAAGGAGTGTTTGGACTGTCACACGGACAATGTCGCCCCCGCGCAGCGCGGCGCCAAGTTCGCACTGACGGACGGAGTGGGTTGCGAGGCCTGTCATGGCGGCGCGGAACGTTGGATTGCCACTCACGCCACCGCGAAAGCCACTTATCAAGGCGACGTCGGCCAGGGAATGTATCCATCAGCCAACTTGGGTGACCGCGCACAGTTGTGCGAATCCTGCCACGTCGGCAATGCCGACAAGCAGGCGACGCACACCATGATGGGCGCCGGGCATCCGCGCCTGGGCTTTGAGCTGGATACATACCTCGCTCTCGAGCCCCCGCATTACGCCGGCGATGCGGACTACCGGCGCCGCAAGCCCACCTTCAGTCACGCGCAAACCTGGGCCGCGGGACAACTGCAGGCATCTGCGCAGCAGCTCGACCTGCTGCAGGGCCCGCTGCTGCGCGGGGGCGGTGTGTTTCCGGAGCTGGCTTTGTTCAACTGCAGCGCCTGTCACGACTCGTCGATGCAACGGCTCGAGTGGCGCCGGCGCGCCCTGACGCAGCTGACCAATCCCGGCATGGTGCCCCTCAACGATGCTTATTGGCGCATGAGCTGGATCATCGCACGCGCCATCGATCCGGAAGAGGGAGCGCGCGTGCTGACGCAGGCCCAGATGCTGCAGCGAGCCCTGTTGGGCGGGCGTGAGCAGGTCGCCGCTCAAGCGCGCGATTTGGGCATGGTGTTGCGGCGTCTGCAGCAACGCGCGGTCGGCGAGGCTTGGAGCGCGTCGCGCACATCCAGTGTGCTGGAGAGTATTGTGCAGGCCGGGTCGGACGGAGAATTTCGCGACTACCTGGGCGCAGAGCAGGCGGTGATGGCTACCGAGCTGCTGCTGATCGACAGCGGCCGGGCGCCGCGACTACGGCCGCAACTCGACCAGCTCTACCGCCTGGTCAAGGACGTCGATGCCTATCGTTCGGCGGACCTCATTGCGGAATTTCGGGTTTTGCACGATGCATTGTGATGAATCCCCGCGGCGGTGATGATAGCGAGGCCGTCAAAGATTCGGCGCCGGTGAATCCTTGGGTCGTGCAGCGCTGGCTCTGGTTACCGACACCCCGGCCGATTGAATCAGCTGCCCTGCCGTCGCCGCGCCCTCGAGCCCGATCGACGGGCTGTAGGCCGTTACCGTGAATCGCATGACCATACGGTCCTCGCGCGGCGCACCGCCATTCGCCGTGGAATGATCTTCGGTCACGATGGCCATCCCGCAGCGCTCTATCTGAAAGCGGAACTCATCGGGCGTCGTTTTCAGAGCAAGGTTCCGGCGGGTCGCGCTGCCGGCGTTCAATCCGCTCAACCCGCCGAATATTCCGCGACGATTGCAGGGATCACCGACCTGCACGTTGCCGCCGCTCTGAAAACGCCAAGTGGGGGCGTTCGGCAAATCATTCGCCGTGGCAAAGCCGCCGTATTTCTTGACCAATCCGTTGTCGAGGGCCGTCTCGCGAACAGCATTCGCGGGCGAGTATTCCACCGAGTGGACGATTGCCATCGCCCGCTCCTTGCCCGGGACCGGCGTGAACATGACCTCGTACGATTCCCCGTCCTCGCCGCGGGCATCGCCGTCGGGAGAGGACGGCGGCGGCGTCCAGCCAGCAATGACATTCACGAAGCGCCCGGCGGCCCTCGGCTGCGGAGCGCCCTGGGTCGGGTCAACATGACCCAGGGCCTCGGTCGATTCGTAGTAGTTCGACAATTTCTTCGACTTGAGGATCGCGCGCACTTCATCGGGCGACATTCCGAGCTTCACGCCGGCGACGTCCACGACGTCCACCTTGTCCGGCGATGTGCTCGGCAACGCGGGAGCCGACGCTGGTATCTGCGGCGGCGCGGGGGCCGCGGCTGGTATCTGCGCCCGCGGCGCCGGGGAAGCCACGCCCGCGTCGCCCGCGCCGGAGACATATCCCGCGGTCACCAGCATTCCCTCTTTCTCCGCGGTGTCGCAGCTGTAGAGCGAGACGGAACTGCCCTTGATGCCGGTTCTCCCGTCAGCCAACACCGCTGGCTGACCCAAAACGCCGTTGGGCTCCCGCCTGCCGGTCTTCGCGTCGGCCAGACAATAATATCGATGCGTGTTCGGCGGTGATCCGAGGTCGAAATGCCCGCGCACCACTTCGTGATCGAAGTCCTTGTTGAAAGCCTGCTTCAACGAGGAGAAAAAACTCTGCTGGGGAAGTGATTTCGGCGCGTCGCTCGAGGAGGTCGCCGAAGCGCCCATCTCCGTGCTGGCCGGCGGATCGGCCAACGCGCCGCCGGCGCTGCCGAAGCACAGCACGAGAGTTGCTGCAAAGGTCTGCGAAAAGTACAGGATTCCCCGAACGGTGCACACGTTCCCTCCCCCGCAAGACGCCTCGATTCTGTGGCCACCAGGATTCTATCCGATCCAGCGGAGATTGACGAAATGCCCTTCGCGCCGTAGCTTTGATCGCAGTCTGCTGCCAAGGAGATTCGTCATGAGCGAACGGTTTGGTATTCCCGATCACGCCCCGCAGCACGCCCCCGATCACGCACCCCAGAATCCTACGCCGCAAGGATCTTGGGGCAGTGCTCCGAACTGGTCGGCGCCGGTCAGCGGGCCTTCGGGCTACGTCGGCGCGCCTTCAGGCTATGCCGGAGGCGCAGCGGCCGCGGGACCCGCGATCCGATTGAGAAAGAGCCTGGTCCTGGCAGCCGTGCTGGCGTCGGTACTCGGCCCGCTGGGCCTGTTCTATGTAAGCTTCATCAATGGCGTCGCCGCGCTCATTGTCCTGCCGCCGGTCGTTCGCGGGCTTGCTGGCGCGATCGCCTCCAGCGTCGGAGGCAACATGGAGACGGTCCGCAATGTCGCCATACCCATCTTGTGGTGCTTCACCATTCCCTGGTCCATCGTCGGCGCCCGCTGGCGCAACCGGAAGATCGATCGGCAGAACGCATCGATCTTGGGGAATAACGGCTAGGACGTAGACCGTTGCGGTCGCAGACAACCTGTGCGCAGCCCTGGACTCCAAGAAGCGGCCCAAGCCGGCATTACACGATGCCTGCCGCTCTGCTCGTGGGCTTGCGAATCGATGCTTTGCCGACCCGCCATCCACTTTCCCGAAACGCCGCAATCGGATCGATGGCGCCACCCGCCTCGTACCGCGACATGGCGACGATCGCGCGGCCATCCAGGCAATACCCGTCTCGCAAGGTGCGAAACGCCATCAGAGCGTCGTTGGAGCGCTGATAGTCGGACAGCACCGCGCGATCGACCATCAGCGCTTTGACGAATGCCGCACTGATGGCCTCCGCGGAGGACAATAGGCTTTCCACCGGATCAGTGATGTTATGCGATTGGTCGATCATGTAGGCGGGATCGAACGTCCCGCGCCGATCTTGTTCGGCGATGACCAATTCATTGAACACCAAGAATAGTTGATGCGGATTGATCGATCCTGAATCCAAATCATCGTCGCCATACTTCGAATCGTTGAAGTGAAAACCGCCCAGCTTGCCGAAAGCGTGCAAGCGAGCGACGATTTGTTCGATATTCACGCTCGGGGCGTGATGTCCGAGGTCGACCAGACACTTGGCCCTGTCCCCCAATTCCTTTGCGGCGAGAATACTGGTTCCCCAATCTGAAATGACGGTCGAATAAAACGCGGGCTCGTAGAGCTTGTGCTCGATGAACATGCGCCAATCCTCGGGGAGGGCCGCGTAAATCACGCGAACACTGGCGAGATATCTATCCAAGGACTCGCCCAGCTGCTGCTGCCCCGGAAAATTCGTGCCGTCGCCGATCCATACGGTCAAGGCTTTCGAACCCAGCGCCTTGCCTAATTGAATACACTCGATATTGTGGGCAATGGCCTGTTCTCGAACCGCCAACGACGTGTGCGTCAGGGAGCCATGGCGATATGATTGCGCCTGATGCGGTTGGTCCTGAAAGGTGTTCGAGTTGACCGCGTCGAAACCGATACCGAGCTGTTCGGCACGTTCGCGCACCGCCTTCGGATCCGCGATCTTATCCCAGGGGAAATGCAGCGAGACGCGCGGCGTGATCCGGCACAACTCCTGGATGACCGCGCAGTCCTCCAGCTTCTCGTCCAGATTGGTTGGCTCCCCCGGCATCGGAAACCGCGCGAAACGCGTGCCGCCTATTCCGGCTCCCCAGCTGGGCGTCGCCAGCTCTAGCTGTGATGCCCGCGATTTGATGGCATCGATGGCAAAACCGCGCCGCTCCAGCGCACGGCTGAGCGCACCGTAGTCGTCGTGAAGAGCGTTGATTCGCGAGGCATTGTGACGCTCGATCAGCCCCGCGTCCAAGGGAAGGGTTAGCCTGGCCATGATTCTCCCCGTTAGCGGGTAAACGCCTGAGCGTTACCTGCATCGACGTTGATGATATTGCCGGTGCACTTTGCCGAAGCATCGGATGCCAGGAAATAGATCGCTTCGGCGATGTCTTCCGGCAGGACATTTTGCTTGAGCAGCGAGCGCTTGCGGTAGAATTCCTCCAACTCCTCGCCCGCATCGACCCCGTAAGTGCCTGCGCGCTCCCTGCGCCACTCACCGTCCCAAATCCTCGAACCGCGGATCACCGCATCCGGATTCACCACATTGACGCGAATCCCCGCCTCCGCGCCCTCGAGCGCCAGACATCGTGCCAAGTGCACCGACGCGGCTTTGGCTGACGCATACGCCGAGGCATTCGGAGTGGCCGCCAAGGCATTCTTCGAACCTATGAAAACGATCGAACCCCGCTTTTGAGCGCGCATCAGAGGAAAGGCAGCTCTTGCCGCGAGAAAGTAGCCCAGCGCCAACACGTCGTAGTTCTTGTGCCACATGGCCAACGTGGTCTCTTCAACCGGCGCCGACGACGCCAGTCCCGCATTCGCCACCAGAATGTCGAGGCCGCCAAACTCGCGCGCACACGCATCGAACGTCGCTTGCACCTGCTTCTCGTCGGTCACGTCGCAGATCGCGGATCGAACCACATCGCGGCCGAACGCCTTGGTCAATTCAGCATCGCAGCGGTCGAGCGCCTCGGCATCGCGATCGGCAATGGTGACGCACGCACCCTGAGACAGCAGCTGCCGTGCCGCAGCAAGGCCGATGCCGCCGGCGCCGCCCGTGATGAGCGCAATTCTTCCCGCCAGCGACTTCGGTTTCGGCAAGCGCCGCAGCTTCGCCTCCTCCAGCGCCCAGTATTCGATGCGGAACTTCTCCGACTCGTCGATCGGCGTGTACGTCGAGATCGCCTCGGCGCCGCGCATCACGTTGATGGCGTTGACGTAGAACTCGCCGGCCACCCGGGCGGTCTGCTTGTTGGCGCCGAAGGAGAACATCCCGACGCCGGGCACCAGCACGATCGCCGGGTCAGCGCCGCGCATCGGGGGTGAGTCGGGGGAGGCGTTGCGGTCGTAGTAGGCGGCGCTTCGCGGGTCATGTTGTCTGCTGACCATCGCGACGATGTGCAGCGCGTCGTCTATATCGGCCTCGGGATCAATGCTGTTGCAGTGATTCGAAGCTTTGAATTCGGTGCGACAGTCCTGCTCATCGCGTTGGTCATAATCTGGACAGGGGATATTTTTGGCTACTATGTTGGAAAAGCGATCGGCAAGACGCCGCTTGCTCCAGCAATCAGTCCGAAAAAGACTTGGGAAGGGACTGCAGCATCGCTGGTCGCGTCCGCCGCCGGACAGTGGTCCGCGGTCTTTGGCTCGAATGGGCCCGACGGCACCGTCAACGACCTTCTGGCCGGGCCCTCGTCTCAGGCGGGCCAGCAGTTGTTGTACGCCGCGGGCGATTTCCCGAGTGTCACGACACCGTCGGGGCCGTCGTGGTCACCGCGGCGCTGGCTGTCGGACTCGCCGACGATCGCGTCATCGGCCGCGGTCAAATCGTTCAGCGTTGCGATATGGCGCTTCGGCACGAGCAGGACATGCGTCGGTCCCTGCGGGTTGAGATCGTTGAAGGCGAGGACGCGCTCGTCCTCGTAGACGATCGACGCCGGAATCTCGCGCGCGATGATCTTGCAGAAAAGGCAGTCAGCCATCGCCTACGACCTTCGCGCGATCGCCGTGCGGGCGATGCCCTGCAGATCGCGGCGCAGGCCGACCAGCGTCAGCTCGGACGATGCCGCGAGCAGATCCTCGATCTCGACGTCCTGCCCGAGTCCGAACTCGAAGATCAGATAGCCTCCAGGACGGAGGCGGGACGGCGCCGCGTCGATCAACCGCGTCACCAGCGACAGACCGTCGGTGCCGCCGAACAACGCCACGGCCGGCTCGTGGTCGCGGACCTCAGGCTGCAGCGCCAGCCGCGCGCGATCGATCACGTACGGCGGGTTGGCGACGATCGCATCGAACACTTCG
>Ga0137412_10002643_pt1 | contig 14177 bp, 8 predicted proteins | sample CZODoug2_1_16fun_FD_122160 | JGI IMG/M metagenome (GOLD analysis project Ga0137412, IMG submission 122160) | Vadose zone soil fungal communities from Angelo Coast Range Reserve, California, USA - CZODoug2_1_16fungal (Hybrid Assembly) | ecosystem: Environmental > Terrestrial > Soil > Vadose zone... | reverse complement strand
CTGCCTCATGAGGGCGGCTACTATGCATGGGTGCGGCGCGGCCTTGGAAATTTCTGGGGCTTTCAGGAAGCGTGGCTGTCGCTCGCGGCCAGTATTTTTGACATGGCCATTTACCCCACGCTGTTCGTGATTTATTTGAAGCAGATGGCGCCGTGGTTTGGCCAAGGAAATCATGGAATTCTGGCGGGCCTGTTCGTTGTGGTGACTTGCGCGGGGCTGAACATTGCGGGAATCCGCGTCGTAGGCTTCACTTCCCTTTGGCTTTTCTTTTTGCTCTCCATGCCGTTCGCAATCATCGTTTTGTTGACGCCATTTAAGGCCGGGGCATTTACGGAACCGCATACGGCAGGTGCTGGCGCAGGGCTTGGAGTGCTTGGTGGCGTACTGGTCGCGATGTGGAATTACATGGGCTGGGACAACGCGTCGACCATTGCGCAAGAAGTTGAGCGACCACAGCGAACCTATCCGAAAGCCATGATTGCCGCAGTTGTGCTTGTCGCGGCGACCTATGTCCTCCCGTTCGTTGCGGTCTACCTGACGGGAATCCCTGCTTCGGCCTTCAGTGGCGAAGGATCGTGGGCAGCGGTTGCGGGCGCACTTGGCGGCCAGTTCATGGGTTTTGAGTGGCTGCGCTTCTTCGTCGTGCTGGGCGGCATGATGAGCGCGTTCGGCATGTTCAACGCGCTCGTGATGAGCTACTCGCGCTTGCCTCTGGCGATGTCTTTGGACGGCATGCTGCCGAAAATATTCGGCAAGACCACCAGGCGCACAAATGCGCCGTGGGTGGCCATTCTGGTTTGCGCGGCATGCTGGGCGCTTTGCCTCGGACTCGGGTTCAGCCGGTTGATTACGTTGGACATCATGCTCTACGGCACAAGCTTGTCGCTGGAATTCGTGACACTGGCAGTGTTGCGAATTCGCGAACCGAATCTGAAGCGGGAGTTCAAGGTCCCGGGCGGAATGATTGGAGTCGTCCTCACCGGAGCATTTCCCATAGCGCTATTGAGCATGGCGGTGGTGAAGAGCGATTCGGAATCCATCTTGGGAGTAAACGGGCTGCTCTTTGGACTGGTTATCATTCTGGCCGGATTTGTCGTGTATGGACTAACCCGCAGATTTCGAGGCAACGCCAAGACGACAGAATTGGCTGACGCCGAAGTTACTCAAACCGCTTAGTCTGCACAGAATATTCTCGTTTACGACCGGCTCGTTGCCGTCCCTTTTTCATTGCGCAAGTGCAATAGCAGGGCCCAGTGTCTCCATAAGTTTTGGTATCCTGCTGTGCGTGCCCCTAACGAATTTGATGAATCGATCGATTCGCAGAATTGCTGCCGTGTCATTTGCCGGTGTCTTGCTTGGCGCTCTCGCCGTGCACTCGCAAACTCCGCCGCCCGGGCCAGCGTCCGCGTCAACCACTACTCCTCCGAATGGGCAGAACCCGGCTACAGGCCGTGCAGCGCTCAATATCGTCGTCCTCGATCCGGCACACGGCGGAACGGATCCCGGTGCACGCGGCAGCGCGGGTATCCGCGAGGCGGACATTGTTTTGGAATTGACCGCGCAGGTGCGGCACGGATTGGAAAACCAGGGCTTCCAGGTTCTTCAAACACGAAACGGCAACGAAAATCCCTCGTTCGACGATCGTTCAGCATTGGCCAATGCGCAAACTGGCGCGATTTTTGTTTCACTGCACGTTTCCTCTACCGGCCTCTCGGGCACCGTGCGCGCATACACGATGGCAGACATGCCGCTGCCACCAACGACGGGCGGGTTAATTCCGTGGGATCAGGCGCAGGCATCGTACTTGCCGCTGAGCCGGAAACTGGGCGACGCGGTGCAGGGCGAGCTGACGCAGCGATTCAAGGGCTCACCGATGAACGTGCAATCGGCCTATGTGCGTCAATTGCGAACGACAGCGGCACCAGCGATTGCCGTAGAGTTATCGAGTGTCGCGATGGAGGACAAGGCCGATTTGGATCGAATGCTCCCGGGTGTCGCGGACGCCATCGTGCGAGGTATCGTGACGTTTCGTCCGTCTTACGTGACGCCAGCTGTGCCGGGAAACGCGCCAGGAGCGAAACCGTGAGCCCTAAGTTGCGCTTAGGAATTGCGATTGGCTTTGTCTTCGCCGTACTCGCGGCGGCAATCTATTTTCCGATTTTGAAGCGGCGCGTTAAGAAACAAGCGCAGGTCCAGCAGAAGAGCGAGGAGCAGGCGCGGCTGGAACTGGTGCAAAGCCTGAACGCGGCAAGCAATGAGCCGAAAGTGAAAGCGAAGTTGTTTTGGGCGGCGGACGCGGAATATTCCGAGCTCGTCGCAAACACAGTCGAGCTTCCGCTTTCAAACGATCCCGTGCTTCGGTCAAAACAAGTCTTGAGTACGCTTCTCGCAGGCCCTGTCGATTCTGAACTGCGAACCCTGCCGCCCGACGCGGCTTTGCTCGCCTTCTATATTCTGCCGGACGGCACGGCCGTGGCGGATTTCTCCGACGCAATGGCGAATTCCATCCCATCCGGTGTGCAGAGCGAACAATTCGCCGTGGATTCGATTGCGCGAACGCTGGAAGCGAACGTGCCACAAGTGCTACGCCTGAGGATCCTGATTCACGGACAGGCCGTTGAAACACTGGCGGGGCATCTCGATTTGTCGGGTACATTTCCGGTAAGTACGAAGCCCGTTCCACCGGCACCCGCGCCCGCGGGCGTTCCCACCACGAAGTAATCGGGCAGGCAAAGCCTGGCATTCCATGTTACTTTTTCCTGCAGCTTTGGAGGAAAAGTGAGAAACGATGGCCGAGGCCCGGACCAATTGCGGCCGGTAAAAATAACCCCTGATTTTATTTCGACGGCGGAAGGCAGTGTGCTGATTGAGCTTGGAAAGACGCGCGTGATTTGCACGGCCTCTGTCGATGATGGCGTGCCAGGATTTCTGAAGGGTTCCGGCAAAGGCTGGGTGACCAGTGAATACGGAATGTTGCCGCGCGCAACCGAGGAACGAACAGCGCGCGAAGCAGCACGCGGCAAGCAATCGGGACGCACGCTCGAGATTCAACGGTTGATTGGGCGCTCCCTACGGGCGATTACGGACCAGGAAGCGTTGGGCGAACGAACCGTCTACATCGATTGCGACGTTATCCAAGCCGACGGCGGCACACGTACGGCTTCCATCACCGGCGCGTTCGTCGCGCTGGCATTGGCAATGGAACGCATGGTGGCGGCCGGAATCTTGAAGGCTTCCCCGTTGATTGATACGGTGGCGGCGACAAGCGTGGGAATTGTGGACGATCGCGCCCTGCTCGACCTTGCATATGAAGAAGACTCGCGCGCGGAAGTTGACATGAACGTGGTGATGACGGGCGGCGGCCATTTCGTCGAGCTGCAGGCAACGGCAGAGGGGCGGCCGTTTACAGGCAGCGAAATGCAGGATCTGCTCGCGCTTGCAGCGGCAGGAATACGGCGGTTGAACGAAGCGCAACGATTGGTCTTGCCCGCAAAATCGGTTGCCCGTGGGCGCTAAGATTCTGCTCGCGTCGTCGAACGCAGGAAAGTTGAGAGAATTTCAGGCTCTGGCAACAGAGTCGCCGCTCCCGCTGGAGTTCGAGCTGTTTCCTGGATTCGATTCAATTCCTGAATTCGAAGAGTCAGCACCAACGTTTGCGGAAAATTCGCTGGGTAAGGCGCTCTATTACTCGCGGCAAACCAGCAATGCTGTGATTGCGGATGATTCCGGGTTGGTGGTGCCGAACCTTGGAGGGCGCCCTGGTGTTCACTCGGCGCGCTATGGGGGCGTCGGCGCAACAAGCGAGCAGCGAATCGAGAAGCTGCTCGGCGAGATGAACGGCTTGGCCGGCACGGAACGCGCGGCGCATTTTATTTGCGCGATTTCCCTCGTACGGCGGAATCGCGCACTGGCCGTTATTACGGCGCGGGCAGACGGCGAGATATTGCTAACCCGGCGCGGGAACGGCGGATTTGGATATGATCCGGTCTTCTTCTTCCCTTCCTTGAAACGGTCGTTCGCCGAACTCACGGCCGAAGAAAAAAATCAACACAGCCATCGCGGGAAGGCCTTCCGCCGTCTGCTGGCGGTCTTGCCGGACGTGCTATAGTTTCGAAATCATGTCCGCAAAAAAGAAGAAAAAACCAAGCCGAGTTTCGGCGAAATCCGCGAGCAAACAAAAGGCGTCGAAGAGCGGCCCGGCCCGAGTAAAAACCGATCCTAAGCGCGTCGCGGCAATCCTCAAGGGCTTGGATGAAGCCTACCCCAACGCGGTTTGCGAACTAAATCACGAAAACGCATTTCAACTTCTTATCGCCACAATTCTGTCAGCTCAATGTACCGACGTCCGCGTGAATCAAGTAACTGCGACTCTCTTCAAGAAATACCCGACGCCGGAAGCGTTCGCCCACGCAAATCCGAGCGAGCTCGAACAAGATATCCGGCCCACCGGTTTCTTCCGCAACAAAACGAAATCGGTAATCGGTGCGAGCAAAGCCATCCTCGAACGATTTGGCGGAAACGTTCCGCGCACGATGGAAGAAATGCTCACGATTCCTGGAGCTGCGCGCAAAACTTCCAACGTCGTGTTGGGCACCGCCTACGGAATCGCAAGCGGCGTGGTCGTGGATACACACGTCCAGCGTCTTTCGAACCGGCTGGAGCTCACGCAAAATGAAGATCCGAAAAAGATCGAACAGGATTTGATGAAGATTTTGCCCAAGGATCGCTGGATTTCGTTTTCGCACCAACTGATCTGGCATGGCCGCCGGGTATGCCACGCGCGTAGCCCGAAATGCCTGGATTGCAATTTGGAATCGCTCTGCAATTCAAAAGACAAAACGGTCTAACCATTCTTTTCCACGAAAACAAAAAAGAGGGCGGCCCTTGCCGCCCTCTCTCGTTAAGTCAGCGCGTGTGCGCCGAAACTAGTTGACGCTGTTCGTAACCGCCACTCCGCCAGTCAATGTGCCGGATGCAATGGGACTTCCAATCGCCGTCAGCGCCCCGGTCGCAGCAGTGATCTTAAACGCTGCAACCGAACTCGGCGTTGAAGCAGAGCTTCCCGGAATTGCGACGTAAAGATACGTCCCAGTGGCGTCCACAGCAACGTTGGTAATGGGACCGGCGTTCACAATTGTCGCAGTACCAGCGCTAAGCGCGCCTGAAGTCGGGCTGAACCCAAATGCAGTCACTTTGCCCGTAGCCAGGTCGGCTACGAAAACAAAGCGATTGAGCGGATCGAACGTAACTGCATACGGGCCATTGGTCCCGGCAGAAATCGAGCCGCCGGCACCGACGGCAGTCAAATTTCCGTCGGAGGCAGAACTGGTTACGGGAGTAATTTGGAAACTATTTGCGGTGTGGCCGGTCGAATCCGTGGCCACCAGAAACAACCCGCTCGCATCAATTGCTCCCGCCGTGAAATTCGTCCCTGCAGGCGTTAGAGGTGTACCCGCACTAAGGCCGCCTGCCGCGGCGTCAATCAGCAACGGCTGCAGTTGCGCGGTGCCGAGGGCGACCATAAAGAGGCCTTGGGAATCGCCCGCGATTCCGTTTACGCTTCCCAAACCGGACAAAGACGGTTGACCCGCGTTCGACGCAAAAGTTCCGCCACTATTCGTGAAGTTCTGGATAGCGTTCGCCGTCGAATCCGCGACGTATACGAACTGGTCGGAAGGATCCGCATAAATTCCGGCGGGATTATCGCCGCTGGACAGAGGGACGGGTGAACCTACTGCCGTCAGAGCCGCGGCGCCGCTAACTGAAAATGCGCCGACCTCGCTCGGCGCAACCGCACTTGCGGTATAGAAAAACTTGCCGGTCTGGCTTGAGAATGCCTGGCTGTTGCCGGCAAACGTTGGTGTTGGCGAAGTTGGAGCCGCAGTGAGCGCGCCTGTACTCGGGTTCACAATATAGGAACTAACATCGCTCGAAGTACCGGCGTTGGCCGCCTCCACGGTGGCAGGAGCAATCACAGGAGCCGCCGTACCATTATAAAGGTTAACGAATTGAGGAACCGCTCTTGAGGCTACAGTCCGCCCGGCACTCATCGCTCCCGTCGAAGAGTTTAAGCTGTAGTAGGTCAGCGTGTCGTCACTCTGATTTACGACGACGATGAATCCGCCGCCAGCATCCACCGCGAGCCCGATTGGCAGATTCCCGGTCGGCAATGTGCCGCCCGTTCCCGAGACGAGTGTAAGCGCTCCCGGAGTGGTCGCTGAAGGGGCTGCGATTTGGAATGCGTCTACCTCGTTGTTATTTTCATCCGTAACGTAGAGGAATTTTCCGGCTGGGTCAGACACGGCCATGGTCGGACCGCTGCCTCCCGGGCCCGCGAACGGAGAGCCCGTGACAGGCGTTAGCGCACCAGTCGTCGAATCAATTTGGTACGCAGAGATTGTGCCATCCCCTGAGTTCGGCACGTAAAGGTACTTGTTCGTGGCGTCGATGGCAGGAAATCCTGGGCCGGCACCGGTCAGGAATGTTGCAGGCGCAGGCGGCGCCAAAGCTGAAAGTGAGCCGTTAGGACTAACCAAGTAACCGCTAACCGTGTTGTCGTTGATGTTGGTCGCATACACAAATTTGCCTAGGCGGTCGATCGCAATCCCGATTGGGAACGATCCTGCAGGACTCGTCGGGCACGGAGTGGCGACGCCTCCTATGCAACTTAAGGTTCCATCGGCAGTGTTAATTTGCAATGCAGCGACGTCATTGGTGTTGTCGTTTGCTATGTACAGGAATCGGCCAGTGGGATCCACCACGGCCTGCGAGGGACCCGGAGCCGAGAATCCCGGGTCAAAGACAGTGCCGGTCTTCGAAAGCACGCCTGACACCGGATCGACTGTATAGATCGCAACTTCACCTGAGGCGTTTGCACCAATCCCATAAGCAAAGCGCCCCGACGGTTCCGGCACGACTTGAATCGGCTTCGTTGTGTCACGCAAAGTTCCATTGGGCGTTAGCGTGGTTGCAGCTGTATTAATGACGTACGCTGAGGCGGCAACGTCGTTCTCTCCGCCCACAAACGCGAAGCGGCTGAATGCAGCCACAACGCTCAGGAGCGTCGTGCCAGAGGTGAGCGTCCCGCTTGAGGCTGTGATTGTCGTCGTACCTGCGGCAACACCTGAAGCGATACCGCTTGTGGCCAGAATCGTAGCAGTCGCCGTTGTGCTAGAACTCCACGTGGCCGGCGTGCCTAGTGCCGCGGTGGTGCCATCGCTAAGAAGCGCGACGGCGGTGAAGTCTTCGACTCCGCCGACCGGAATCGTCGGGTTTGTTTGCTCAATCTTCACAGCGACAGGAACCGGAGCCCCGCCGGCACCGACGGTGAGCGTAACGCTCGGCGCAACGATACCGCCCAGCACAGCTGAGATTTGTGCCGTGCCGTTCGCGACGCCCGTTGCAACACCCGTGGTGGCCACAATCGTTGCGGACGCAATTGGCAACGAACTCCACGTCACCTGCGTGGTGATGTTTGAAGTGCTGGCGTCGCTGTAAGTTCCTGTGGCAGTGAATGGAATCGTGCTGCCGACGGCGACGGACGCGGGATTCGGCGTGATCGCGATCGACGTAAGCGAAATCACGGTCAGCGTCACACCAGGCGACGTAACAGTCCCCAACGTTGCAGTTATGCTAGTCGTGCCGCCCGCAACGCCTGTCGCAAGTCCACCAGACGCTGTGATGGTGGCCGTCGCAGTCGTGCCGGAAGCCCATGTGACCGTGGCAGTAATATCGGCAGTCGAGCTATCGCTGTATGTGCCCGTGGCGGTAAATTGCTGCGTCGCTCCGACTTTTAAATGTGCTGGTGTTGCGGGTGTGACCGCAATCGAAGTGAGAGTCAACGAAGTAACTGTCAGCGTGACGCCGGGCGAAGTAACCGTACCCATCGTCGCGGTTATTTGCGTGGTCCCTGCAGCAACGCCAGTCGCAAGTCCACCAGACGCTGTGATGGTGGCCGTCGCAGTCGTGCCGGACGCCCATGTGACCGTGGCGGTGATATCGGCGGTCGAGCTATCGCTGTATGTGCCCGTAGCGGTAAATTGCTGCGTCGCTCCGACTTTCAAATTTGCTGGCGTCGCGGGTGTGACCGCAATCGAAGTAAGAGTCTTTGTTGTGGGGTGCGGGAGACCGCTGCACCCTGTAATGAAACCAACCAATAACAGCGGCGCTACTACAGCGCAAAGACGTCGCAGGGACTTCATCTCTCCTCCTCGGAAGGGCACACCCTAAATTTTTTGGAGGCACACCGACCTGCGGGCGACGTAGCGTCCAGCGCGCTGCGTTTCGGGGCCTAGTCCGTATCCCCAAACTCCGACCTCGGACAGCCCGGAGCCCTTGTATGCCTCATCGTCTTGCTAACTTCGCTGAATCAAACTGCGGGCCAAATCGTATCCTTATTGGGACTTGATTTCTACAGCAAGTTCGGAGGCCGTTCGCAATTGCCATGAGCGAGTCTAGGAAAAGCCCGGTGCGAGGTACAGTTAAAAAAATCAAATTTGCCGGAGATTTGATGTGGGTTGGTATTGGATTGGAGCAAATGCCGGAAGTGCTTTAGAATTGGTGGTGCAGTTCATGTCGGGGCGTAGCGCAGCCTGGTAGCGCGCCTGCCTTGGGCGCAGGAGGCCCCCGGTTCAAATCCGGGCGCCCCGACCAAACTTTTCTGCGGCTTACAGGCATCTCTAGAAAGTCGTTTCCCCTGACTACGGGGGAAATTCAGGGGACTCTATTGCAACATCCCCAGCTTTTCATCTTCTTGCTGCATTTTCACCACTGCTTCTTGCATCTTCATTGCACGATACTTCTCTAGCTTTTCTACTGCTTCAACTTTGTAGTGCTCTGCGATTTTCACGTGCCGCATAGTCATCCCGATTTCCGAATGCCCCGGTGTCTTTTGTAAGATCGTCACATCGGTAAGTATGCGTCTGCAGGTCCCCTCAGTCATCTAAGGGGGTAGCATCTAACCACTTCAGTTGGGCTGGGGCTGGATGCTTCCGATCGCGCTTCAGAACGAGACGCGCAACCCGAGTTCGATCCAGCGGCTACCCTGCGTGCGATCCGCAGGAACCAGCTGTTGGCTGATCACGCCGAAGTTCGCAGGATTGTTGATGTTGACCTGCGGGTCAAAGAAGTTGGGGTGGTTAAAGATATTGAAGAAGTCGGCCGAGATCTCGATCTTGAAGCGCTCGTGGAAGCTGGTTTCTTTTCCAAGTCGCGAGTCGAGGTTCCACAGACCAAGTCCGCGGATCGGATGTCCCGAACCGTCGCGGCCGTCACTGGCCAGCAACGGATAGCGAAAATCAGCTGCGGCTGCGTCGGGATTCTTGAACAGATTGACGGTGCCGGCGGTACCAAACGTGGTCGCGCCGGTCACGTTGAAATGAGCGCCGCCGCCGATGGAGTTGGGGTCGACTGTAGCGATCATGTTTTCGGAGCTGGCAAATGGTCCGCCGCCGAAATCTCCTCCGATTACCTGCAACGGAATGCCGCTGTTGGCCCGGAACACGCCGGAGACGTACCATCCGCTAATGACTTTATCAAGGATGGTGTTGCTGAAACTGAACTTGTGACCGCGGCCGGCCGGCAGGTCGTAGTTGAAGATGGCATTAAATACATGGGTGCGGTCGAACAGCGACGGCCCGTATTGTAGCGCGGGGTTGAAACTGGTGGCGTAGGTCCCGGCATTGTTTTGCACGCCGCCCAGCTGATCCAGTGATTTGGAGAAAGTGTAGTTCAGGTCGAACTGGAGACCGTGCGACGGCCGTTTGCGCAAAGTGAAAGTTGCCGCGTTGTAGTTTGATCGGTCGGTATGGGTGCGCATGAAGAGCGCGAGCACGACTTGAAGGTTATTGTAGGGAAGCAGTCCCAGTGATTGGCGGTCGAAGCCCATGGACTGGAAGAGGTTAGAGACGAAGCGGCCTTGAAAGTTGGCTTGATTTTGGCTGACCAAGCAGGCCGTCGAAGTCCCTCCGCCGCATCCTCCGCTGGCCGTTGAAAGCGCTCCGAAACCAGGCAACTGATTTTCGAACCACGGTTGCGGAGTAACCGGCTGATTCGCTGCGACTTGTCCTGCAACGGTGTCAAACGCCTGGGCGAAGGTCTGCCCTGAAGCCTGGTCCTTGAGCATGTACGGAGAAGAATCGAAGTCAATGCTGTTCGGGAGATCACGTCCAAGCCGACCGACATATCCCACTTCCATGAGCATGTTGCCTGGCAGTTCGCGCTGGACGGTGAAATCAAAGCTATAGCTGCGCCCCACTTTGAAGGATGGGTCCAGCGCGAAGGAAAGGGTCTCACCGAAGGGATTCGACGGCACGATCGGAGACGAAACCGAGGGAACGGTCGGGACGGGAATAGATCCGTCCACGCCGACGCGGAACGCAGAGGCGCCAAGATCGGCGCTGCCTGCGGCGGCATTGCAACCGGCGCCTGCGGAAGCGGAGGCGTCGCAGGTCGGCGACTTGAGTACCAGAGTCTGGGCAAAGCCTACACCCAACTGCGGGATTTCGACGCTCTGTACGTTGTTGATGCGGTCGTAGTAGATGCCGAAGCCGGCGCGGAGGACGGTTTTGCTAGTGCCAAAGAGGTGGCCCAGGACTCCGTCCGAATAGGAAGGACTCCAAGCGGCGGAGACGCGCGGGCCGACGTCACCATAATCGGGATCATAGATATTCGAGCGTCCAGAATCTTTGATGGGAAGATAACCGATGGTCGGATTGAAAGCTTGCCCGGCGAAGGCCGCCTGCTCCTTGGAATTGATATAGCCCGCAGCGGAAAAGATCGAATTGTTGGCAGCGTCTACGATGAAGGTCTGCTCGCTGTGGGCTTCGTGCGGGGGAGTCTGCCAGCCATACGAGAGTCCAAGTGTGACCGTGAACGTGGGCTTTATGCGCCAGGTATCCTGTACGTAGGTATCGTAGGCGCGCATATTGGCCTTGGAGATCAGCGGGGTGCCGAAAGGTTGCGGGGTCAGGGTCCCATCGCGAACGGCGAGAACGGAAACGTTGTCAACAAGACCGAGAGTCGCAGCGTAGAAGCGATCCCACTTTTGGACGTCTGCAGCCTGCAGGCAGAAAGTCTGACCGGCGACGGTGCAAGTCGGGGGACGGTTCACATCCGGAATGTTTGCCGCACCGCCGTTGCCGTCGGCGTCCATCAAAGCCACCAGCGAGGCGAGTGAGCCCACCACTTTGTCATTGCGCTGAGCGGTGATGGGAAGCCAGCGGATACCGCCTCCAGCCACGATCGTATGTTTACCCCAGATTTTGCTGAAGTCGTCCACTAGCTGCTTGTTGCTTTGGAAGTTGCCTTGGGTACGGGCTCGTTGCGTGTCGACATCGATCGGTACATCCAGCAGCCCGACGGTACCAAGGCCGGGTGCCAGCGCGATCGGGCCGGCCGAAGAGTCGGTTCCAGGCAAAGCGAGCGTGGCGGCCGAAGCGCTGGGAGATAGCCCGGGCAAGAAGCTGCGGCTGCGAATCCAACCATAGCGAATCGTATTTGTCGTCGTGGTGTTGAAGGAATAGTCGAAGGCGCCAATCGCTCCATCCCCGCGGAGATCGTTTCCGGTCGTGGCGATGGTTTTGCCACCGAGGGTATCGATTTGAGTTGGAGTGACCTGTAGATTACGGGAATAGATATATCGGCCGAAAAAGTGTGCGCGATCGCTAAAGCTATGATCGAGCCGGAAGGTGACGAAATCCTGTTTGATGGGCGTGGTGGCGGTTGCTCGGAAACCATTCGTATTATTGCCGTCGGCGCCGGGAACACTGGGGTCGTTACCGGCCGGATTGAGGTTATACAGCGCTTGCACCGTCGGGCTGATGCCAAGCCCACGCGGATCGCACGCCAAGCCCCCGCTGGGGCCGCACGCCGTTGAGGTTGCCAGATTATATTGCTGGACGACGCCGGAGTTGTCCTGGAACTCGAGGACGCCAGAGCGCAGGGCGTCGGTCGGGACGATGTGGGTGACGACCTGCCCGGCAGGGAAGCGACGCTTTTCGTAGTTGCTGAAGAAGAAGGTTTTGTCGCGGAAGATCGGTCCGCCAACGCTCACGCCTTCGCGGTTGTCCTTGAACGGAGTTTTCGCCTGCCCGATACGGTTTAGATCCCAGGAATTTGCGTTGTATCCATCGCTTTGGTGAAACCAGTACCCATCCCCGTGGAACGTGTTTGTGCCGCCCTTGCTGATGAGAGTGATCTGGCCACCAGAGGCGCGGTTGAAGGTGGCATTGGCGTTCGAAACGCCTACTTTGAATTCGTCCAGACTCTCGACGCCGGTGGGAATGAAGTTGGCCGCGTTGGATCCGCCGCCGACGGTGTTGTCGGTAATATCGATGCCGTCCATCAGGATGGTGTTTTGGTCGCTGCGTGCTCCGGCAACGGTGCCACCGGTGTTGCCAAAGGAGTTGTTGACAGGCCCGCTGTCGTAAGGCGTGGTACCGGGCTGAAGCGTCAGGAGTTCGGACGCATCCCGCTGCAGCGTCGGGAGGCGAACCAGCGTAGTGCCACCCACGACATCGCCCACCTGGGCATCCGTGGTCTGAAGCTCAACGCGCGCCTCGGTCGTGACCGTGACCGACTCGGTGACTTGGCCGACTTCGAGCTTGAGGTCAACGGTATAACTCTTGGCCACGTCGACATTCACGTGGGGGACATCGACGGCGCGGAAACCAGGCTGCTTTACTGAAATCTCGTAGTCCCCGGGCGCCACGTTGACAAAGGTGTATTGACCGGCTGAATTGGTGGTCTGGGTCGTGGAACTGTTCGTGGCCCGATTCCGCAGCGTCACGGACGCGTCGGCCACGGCAGCACCCGAAGGATCGGAAAGCGTTCCTAGGACCGTGCCGGTCGTTCCGGTCTGCGCATTCAGGAAAGAGCAAGTTGCCAACAGAGAAACCACCACCCCGAGAAGAATGGAGAACGTACGTTGCTTCTTCACGCAGTCACCCCTCTTGTTAAATTGAGATCACGTGACGCAAAAAGCGGGGCCCACTCGCAATTGTGTGAGACATATACACCTTGGGTTGAGATTTCGCTAGCAAGATTGAGGCCAGAGGGTTGGAATCCGTCGAAAACCGCGCTTAATGAGTGATATTCCTGCAGTTACGAAATGCTGGGGGACGTCGCGGATACTGAATAGGTATGTAGTTGCATAGGTGAGCCGGCAAAAAATCCAAAAGTATGGAGACTGGGCGCGACTCTTAGTCGCAGGGGAGTACCGTCTTCACGGCGGTGCGGGGCAAAAACGAGCAGGTCGGGAAGCTCGGTTGCAACCCGCTGCGGTCGTCAATTCCACCGGAATGCTTGGGTATCTGTCACCATCGAGGCTGTGCCAGCTCGGCTTGGCGACCTTGAGTAGTTCGCAGCCCAGGGACTTCACGGGATAGCGGAGGATCGGCTCCACATATCCAATTTTCTACGAGCATGCTCGATCCGAGTCCGCCCAACCGATAGTGTTGTTTCCGTGGGCGCAGCGACGAGGATATGACTGAATCTTGGAGACTTGTACGCCTACGGTATCCAATGGCCGAATAAGATGCCCTCAAATCCTGCTCTAGGAACGCGCTTTCAGTCATAGGTCCTGATAAATCGCGTAACCGCGTTTATCAGGAGTTGAGCGGATAGCCGTCGAGGGATTGACGCTACAAATATGCGGAGATAACGTGGTTTGTAAGCGAGACCTGCCATGCTAGACAGCGCGAATCCCTCTGACCTTTTGTTGATCCAAATCATGGCTGAATTGCGGCATCGTTACGAATGCTTGAATCACCATTACGAAAAGCAGCTAATCAACGATTTCCGGTTCAATGCACCGCGCAAATCCTTTGGGGGGTATGGATCCCCAGTAGACCAACCTGGTCGTAGCTCTCCTTTCGTATATGGAAACTTCTGTGGGACCCAATCAGGGGTGCCCTTCGAAAGGCACGTTGATCGAGCCGTCTAAAACTAAGTCTTGTGAGTAGGGGTCTTGTACCGTGCTCGGGATCGCCAGCCGATTCGAAGCCGGTGCCGTGCGGCGGCCCGCAGCCCTTGGCCCGGTCAAGGTTAATGCTGTACGCCTAACATCACAGTTTGTTCGGCGACTACCAGGCACAAGGATTGAGAATCGCGGCCTCTCAGTCCGTCGCCAGACTGAACCCTTGACATTCGACAGGAGGATGCGAAAAGCTATTGTCGAA
>Ga0137412_10002642_pt1 | contig 14177 bp, 9 predicted proteins | sample CZODoug2_1_16fun_FD_122160 | JGI IMG/M metagenome (GOLD analysis project Ga0137412, IMG submission 122160) | Vadose zone soil fungal communities from Angelo Coast Range Reserve, California, USA - CZODoug2_1_16fungal (Hybrid Assembly) | ecosystem: Environmental > Terrestrial > Soil > Vadose zone... | reverse complement strand
TGATGTCCTTGATGTTGGAGAAATGGATGCGGTCTTCATAGCGGAACGGCAAATAGAGAAGAAGATCGTTCAGCGTGTAGATGCCGCGCTTGGCCAGGAGTTCGGCGCGTTGGGGGCCGACGCCTTTGATCATGCGGACTTCGGTGGTCAGGGAGAGCGGCATCGATGCGTCATTTATACCATCGGGGCAAAGGTGGCGTGAAAATCGAAACGATGCACCCAACGGCCGTGATGACACACTGAATCTTGATCGGATGGATTTGTAAGATCGGCCAGCGGCGCTGTTGGTTGGTTAACCATAATATGCCCCACCCCCCCGTATTTTCGGATGTGTGGCAGGGAAAGGAGTTACGGACGCATTCTGCGGATGTGTGGCAGCGAAAAGACTTAGCGTGATGGGTGGCGAAAGCACCGAGGGCAGGCCGAGGGTTGGAGGGTGACACCCCGGCATTTTGTATAGATGTGAATACAAAGGAGTTGCTCGCCGAGGGGTTTGTAAGTGCATGAAAGCAAAGAATCGTGCGAGTGAGCGAGCGCGAGGGGGGGATTTGTAAGCTCAAGAAAACAAAGGGCGGTGAAAACGGGGGAGTGGATGGTGGGATAGCGCGTTACGGATAGCAAGGAGGCGGCGACATTGAGGGTGGTTGCCGGTGCTGATGTTTGTGCTCTCATCTGGATTTTCACGCCGACCGTTTTCTGGTCGATGATCCGCGAACTTTATGGAGTGGGGGGCGGAAGGATCGTAGAAAGCGACGCCCAAGTCCTACGCGTGGCGCGACGGTGGATTATTTTCGATTGCTTGCGGACGGTGGCCATCGCGGTGGCGTTTTTGTCGTCGGATCGGGCGATCAGCGTTCCTTTTCCTGGTGCGCAGGGGAGCCGCAGCAGTTTGGAGTGCAGCAGCTTGGAGTAAGGTACGGCAGGGAGTACGCCAGGACAACTGGTCGGAGGGACGGTTTGGGTGCAGGTGGCTGAAATTTTGAAGGACGAAAGATGCGTCCGGACTGAGAAATACGTATTGGATCTGCGATTCAGTGGACGACCGGCACCGTTAGAGTAAAGTCACTGCTCGCGCAGCAGGGTCATAGGATCGACCGACAAAGCGCGCTGTGCCGGAATCCATGTAGCTAGCAGCCCGAGCAAGCCCATGGCGAGGACAACACCCGCCAACACCAGCGGATCGCGCGGAGTTGCTTGATATACGACGACAGCCAGCACCCGACTGGCAAGAATGCCGAGGAGCAATCCTACCGCCGAGCCAAACGCGAGCAGCTTGAATGCGCGTCCCAACGCTGCCATCAACACTTCTTTACGCTGCGCGCCGAGGGCCATGCGAATTCCCAATTCCTTCAGGCGCTTGCTGACGGAGTACGCCGCCATGCCGAAGATGCCGGTGATCGAGAGCATCGCGCCCATGATGCCCAGCACACCCAGCGCCATTGCGGCCACGTGCGAAGGAAATAGAACGTTGTACATTTGTTTGTTCCACGGCTCGATGTAAAGAGGCAGACCTGCATCGAGACCTCGCACAGTACTTCTGATCGCTGCGATTAGCTGGCCCGGATCGCGATCCGAACGCACCACCAGGAATGTCTGACTCGACGCCGACTGCAGCATGGGAAGAAACATCGCGGGCTGTTGAGCCTCGGTCAGATTGTTATATTTGCCGTCTTCTACGATACCAACCACCTGGATACGCGTTCCATCCTGCCTCTTGAAATATTTGCCGATGGCGTTGGATACGGAGCCGAACACCTTATGGGCAAACTCCTGGTTGATCACGGCGACGCGCGGCGCATCCTTGTCGTCATGCCATGTAATGGTTCTTCCAGACAGCAAGGCGGTAACAGCTGCGTGGAAATAGCCGGGAGAGATGCTGAACGTAAACGAATCGGCGCGGGCATTGGATGCCCTCAGGTCCGCAGTTTCATCCGTAAATACAAGAGACCCCTTGTAACCGCCGCTGACCAGTGGCGCCGTGTTGATGAGTCCAAGAGAGGTGATATCGGGAATGCTTTCCAAGGCATCGATCATGCGCCTTTGCATTTCGGTGACTTGGTCTCCGCTGTATCCAGCCATATGCAAATCTGTGTCTACCAGGATTACGTTCCGCGGTTCAAAACCGAAATTGCTGTGTAGCGAACGCATTAGTCCACGCGCGGCAACCATTGAAGAAGTGACCAACACGGCACAGATCGCAATCTGCGCGCCAATCAAGACGTCCCTGGCCGTAATCCGCCGCCCAACTTTGCCGAGCGATCCGGACTTGACGATTTCATAGGGATCGGTACGAAGCACCTGCCTTACCGGGACGGCGCCAAAAAGGAGTCCACTCGCCAGAGCCAGCAGCAAAGCTACTGCGTAAACATTTGCGTCCGGGTTTGCCGGTATATGAATGGGAAATCTGGAAAATGGCTGCCACACGCTCAAGCTGCGCAACAGCACAATGCTGCCCGAGAGTCCGACAGCCCCTCCAACGACCGACAGCAGCATGGCTTCGGTGAGGAGTTGCCGCAGAACGCGGATGCGGCCAGCTCCGAGCGCGAGCCGTAAAGCAACTTCGCGGGAACGATCCGCGGCACGCGCGGCAAACAGACTGCCCAGGTTGGCACATGCGGCCAGTAGAATTAGGCCTGCCAGGAGCATCAGTGCGGTCATGAATGCGCGCACGGGCCGGCCAAGATAATCGCCATAAAGACTCGGACGCGCCAAAGCAAAGGTCCTTTGCTCGTCTTCCTTGGGATACGTCTTTTGGAGCCAGGAGCCAATCGAGTTGAGATCGGCAACGGCCTGTGCGGGAGTCACGCCTGGTTTGACATGTCCCATGGTCATAAAGACCCAACGCTTCGCGCGCGTGTTCAGCACATTCTCCCCATCCACTTGCTCCTGGTTGACGATGGGAACAAAAAAATCGGGACTAAAAAACACTAAAGTCCCATGGAACTCCGGCGGGGCTACACCTACGATGGTGAAGGGATGCTTGTTGAGCTGAACTGTGCGTCCCACTACGCCAGGATCATCCTGAAAACGGGTGTGCCAATATCCGTAGCTGAGCACAATATAGGGAGCGCTGTTGTCGCCACGCTCATCGGAGGCGTGGAAAACACGGCCAAGAGAGGGTTGAATCCCAAGCACGTCGAAGTAGTTCCCGCTCACTTCATAAAGCCAGACGCGGGATGAATTCTCTCCGGTGTCCAGTCCCGCCTGAGCGCCGTTGACCGCTGCCAATCCATCGAAGGTGTGATTGCGATCTCGCAGATCGAGATAGTCGGCATACGACTGGTACGAGGAAGCTTCGTTTCCACGCTGGATTGCATAGAGGCTCTCCGCGTCAGGCACATTCAAGGGGTGCAGGATCAGGGCGTTCAACACCCCAAAGACGACAGCATTTGCGCCAATGGCCATGGCCAGGGTCAGAACAGCTACCGCGGTGAATCCCGGAGATTTGCGCAACATGCGGAGGCCGAAGCGCAGATCCTGAAACAGCGATTCGACAAAGACTCCGCCGGCTGCGTCGCGGGATTCCTCTTTGTAGCGGACTTGGCCGCCGAATTCGATGCGGGCGCGGCGCTCGGCTTCGGCACGAGGAAGACCGGCGCGCTCGAGATCGTCAGCGCGATGCTGAATGTGGGAGCGCAACTCGTCTTCTATCTCGGCGTTCATCTGCGAACGATGGAAGAGAGTGGCGATGCGGAAGCGAAGCGAGTCGAGGAGTTTCATGCTTCCTCCGATTGCGGCGCGAGCGCGGTGCCGATCGCAGTGGCGAGGCGATTCCAGTTATCGGTTTCTACGCGTAGGCGCTTGCGACCGGCGACGGTGAGTTCGTAGAATTTGGCGCGGCGATTGTTCTCCGACGTGCCCCAGTTGGCCTTGAGCAGTCCTTGACGCACGAGGCGAAACAGACCGGGATAGAGGGCGCCCTGTTCGATGAGCAGCGCGTTGCCGGAGATCTGTCCGATACGCAGAAGAATTCCATAGCCATGCAGCGGGCCTAGCGAGACGGCCCGGAGGATGAGGAGATCGAGAGTGCCGGGGAGAAGTTGGGCTTGGTCGGTCATGCGTACTCCTAAGATGATTAGGAGACTACACGCACTCTCCTAAGCTGTCAAGGAGAGAATGAGACTTTGGGATTCCTGCCGAGATGGGGCGCAGCACTGCTGCGCCCCTACGGGAAGCCGGCGGCAGGATCATGGCCTCGCGTGATTACTTGCCGGATTGGGAGGCGTATCTATAGAGTGGGTTGCTGTGTCTAACGAAGGGAATCTGATTCGAGAAGTGTCAGCGGATTGACTCTTCGTCGCGCGGATTTTACGGCCCTTAGCTGGAGATGAACTGCGGTTGCGGAGGCTGCTGTGCCAGGTGAACGGCTGAGTGCGTCGGAAAAACGCGGGCTGCTGCTGTGGGTGGTCCTCGGAATCATCGGAACACTTTTCGCTTACAAATATTTCTTTCGGGCATTTCCGGAGGCGTCGGTAGATTTTCGCGTTACGCGGCCGGAGGCGCTGAAGGTCGCGCAGAATTTTGTGAACGGGCTGGGCGAGAACGTTAACGGCTACCGGTCAGCGATCGTGTTCAGCGTCGATGATGATGCGAAGACGTACCTGGAACGCGAATTGGGATTGAAGGAAGCGAACCAGATGATGTCGTCGCAACTGCACATCTGGTATTGGGACGTGCGATTTTTCCGCCCGCAGCAGGAAGAGGAATTTTTTGTGCGGGTGAGCCCGGCGGGAAATGTTGTGGGCTATACGCACAAGATCGAAGAGGCGCGGCCGGGAGCTACGCTGGAGCGGACCGCAGCGCAGGCAGAGGCGCAAACTTTTTTAACTTCAAAACTTGGAATTGATGCGAGCCAGTGGGATTTCCTGCCGGAAGAAGTGAATTCGGTGAAACGGCCGAAGCGCACTGATTGGTCGTTCACCTGGGAGAAGCATGGGTTTCGCGCGAAGGATGCACCTTACCGGCTGACGGTGGCGTTGGAGGGCGAGCGGATCGGCGGATCGCAGGAATATTTGCGGGTGCCGGAAGCTTGGCAGCGAAGTTTTCAGCGATTGCGCTCGGCCAACGACACGCTGGCGCTGGTGTTCACGGTGCCTTACATCATGTTGCTGGGCGTCGCGGTGTGGATGGCGTTCAGGCTGACCAACTCCGGGCAGTCGTCGTGGCGTGGGGCGATTGTGCTGGGCCTGCTGGTGGCGGGCCTGCTGTTCCTGCAAAACCTAAATGATTGGCCGCTGTGGAGCGCGAGCTACGACACCAATGCTTCGTACAGCGGCTTTATTTTGGCAAAGATCGGGGCCGCAGTGCTGCTTTCGCTGCTGACCGCGCTGACCGTGACGCTGGTGTTGCCGGCGGCGGAACCGCTGTACCGCGCTTCGCAACCGCAGCGACTGCAACTTTCAAAAGCATTTACGTTGCGGGGATTACGATCGAAGGAATTTTTTTCTTCGGCGGTTGTCGGACTGTCCATGGCGGCCGCACACATTGGATACGTAGTGGTGTTTTATGTAGTGGTGCAACGCTATTTTGGGGCTTGGGCGCCGCAGGAAATCAACTATCAGGATTCGGTGAATACGCTGGCTCCGTGGCTGGCGGGGGCAGCGATCGGATTGCTGGCGTCGACGAACGAAGAGTTTACGTTTCGATTGTTCGCGATTCCGTTTTTCCAGCGATTAACAGGTTCGCGATGGATCGCGGTGATCTTGCCGGCATTCATGTGGAGCTTTCTGCACAGCAACTATCCGCAAGAGCCGCCGTATATTCGCGGGATCGAAATCGGGCTATTCGGAATCGTGGCGGGGCTGGTGATGTTGCGGTGGGGAATTCTGGCGACGTTGATATGGCACTACACGGTGGATGCTTCGCTGGTGGGGTTGCTGCTGGTGCGCTCGAATAGCTTGTATTTCAAGGTTTCCGGCGTAGTCGTGGGATTGGCAGCTGCCGCACCGTTATTGTTCGCGGCGATTTCATATTTGTCGCGCGGAAGATTTGAAGCTGATGAAGACTTGCTGAACCAAAGCGCCCCGGCCGCGGAGATAAGCCTAGCCCCGGCGCGTGAAGAGGTAGCGACGGAAGTTTTGCCGCGCAGATACGAAGCGCTGTCTTCGCGAATGCTGGCGTTCTTAGCGGTGTGCGTGGTGGCGTGCGCGGTGCTTGGCGGAGCGATCGCCTATAGCGTGAAGCCGGAATCGATTGGGGACTATTTGAAACTGTCGGTGAATGCGCGGTCGGCGCGGTCGGCGGCGGATGCGATTTTTCAGGAGCGTGGATTCAAGCCTGGGAGCTACTTTCATTCGACGCTGCTGGTGAATGTTACTGATGCGGTGACCAACGAATTCTTGCGGGAGCGCGTGGGTGTAACCCGACTGAACGAAATTTTGGCGACGCAGGTGCCCGGGGCGCTGTGGCGAGTGCGGTATTTTCGGGATTCGCAGCCGGAAGAGTATGCGGTGGTGCTGAAGCCGGACGGTTCGCTGCACGCAATACGGCACACGGTGGCGGACGAGGCGCCGGGCGCTTCCCTGAGCAAGGAAGAAGCGGTGGCACGCGCGGAGAGATTTTTGCGGGAGGAGAAGAAGACTGATTTGAGCCAGTGGTCGCTGGTGGAATCAAACTCGGACAAACGGCCGCATCGAATCGATCACACGTTGACTTGGCAGCAGAATGGGCCGCTCGACGGCGTCACGGTGAGTTCCGCGGCGCTCGCAAAGACCAATGCCGCGGAACACGCATTTGCACGGATGGAGTTAGTCGTGTTGGGCGATGAGGTGACGAACTATCGGACGTATATCAAGATTCCGGATGAATGGCGTCGCAAGCAGGAAGAGGTAACCCTGGCGAAGATCGTTTTTGGGTATGCGCTACCGATGTTGGTGATCGCTGGACTTGCGATTACGGCGCTGATCGTGTTCCTGAAGAATTTGCGTTCGGAGACCGCGCGCAAGATTCCGTGGAAACGGCTGACGATGTGGGCGCTGTGGGGATTGGCCGGCTACATTCTGGCGCTGGCGTGCGGGGACTTCGTGCAAAATGCGCTGGGCAGCTACCGAACGGCGATCCCTTTCAAAACGATGATGGGAGTGACGGCAATCAGTGTGTTGTTGGGAATATTGTTTTCGTTCGGATTCTTGACGCTGCTACTGGGGGCAGCGTGGTATTACGGCACGCGGGCGTTCGGGGAGGAGCGGATACCTGGATGGACACACATGCCGAGGGCGTATTACCGGGACGCTTTGTTTGTCGGACTGGGCGGGACGGCCGTTTTAGCGGCGCTGGAAACGGCTGTCATCTGGGCGAATCAACATCTGCCCGGGGCGCAGGCTGGTGCGGCGGCAAATTTTGGCGCGAACCTGGACGCAGTGTTCCCGGCTGCGGCGATTCTAGGGTCCGCGGTGCGTAGCGGATTGACGCTGACGGCGGCGGCGGGCGTGGCGGCGGGGTTCATCGTTAGCATGATTCGGCCGAAGTGGCTTCGAGCCGGCGTTTTCGTGCTTGCGGCCGTGGCGCTGGGCGGATTTGCGGCTAACTGGCATGACCCGATGGACGTGGCGAAGAAGATGGTTATCGCGGCGGTTTGGATTGGCGTCATTAACTTTATGGTGCGGTACGTTGTGCGCTTTAACGTGCTGGGATATTTTTTGATTGTGGCGGGACTGTTTCTTCTTGCTGGGGCGGGGGAGATGCTGCGGCATCCGGATTATTTTTATCGGGCGAATGGGTATGGGATTTTGCTGGGATTGGTGGTTTTGTTTGGGTGGCCGCTGGTTGCTTGGCGACGGGGGCAGGAAGCAAAGGTTTAAGGTGGTGATTACCGAGGCATCGTGCCTGATGCTCACGTTCTAGGCGTGTTTACGGCTGCAAAGCGGCGGCAAGACCGCCGCACTCCACAAACGGCTAAATTTAGAAACAAACGGCGCTGGTTATACGTTAGGAAGGTGAGGTCGCTGCTCACTCATTGGGATGAGGTGCGTCCAAAATGGGTGGTTCGCTGTGGCTCAGGTGTCGCTTCGCATGCTATAAACCTGGGCTAAGGTGTTAAGGCTAAGGCCATAACACTGGGAACTGCGAATAGAAAGCGAATATGCCGCTTCCTCAATTGGCTTTGGCTAGCGTCACTGGCCGGGCTACAGATACGGACGCCATGGCCACGGTGGCTTCATTGCCCCAGCTGGACGAGCGCTGTATAGTCGCGGAAGCGCAGATTGGAAACCGGGCTGCGTTTGAGGAATTGGTGCGCCGGTATGACCGTGACGTGCTGCGGCTGGCGCTGAATTTGATGAAGCGTCCCGAGGACGCGCGCGACGTTTACCAAGAAGCTTTCCTGAAGGTCTACCGCAACCTGCATCGCTTCCGCTTTGAGTGCAGCTTCTACACCTGGCTGTATCGGATTGTAACGAACGTGTGCCTGGATCATTTGCGGCGGCGGCAAGCGCGGCCGGAAGATCAGGCTCCGGAATCTCATTCCGGGCATGCCGACGAGGGGATCACCGACTTTTTTGAGCGGCAGCGGGAGCATCGGCCGACGCTGGACCCGGAGCGGCGGCTGTTCGGCAAAGAAATTCAGGCGCGGATTGCAACGGCGATGGAGCGGCTGTCTCCACGGGAACGGGTTGTGTTTGAGATGAAGCATTATCAGGGATTGAAGCTGCGGGCGATTGGCGAAGCGCTGGGAACGACCGAAGAGACAGTGAAGAATTCTTTGTTTCGGGCTACGCGCAAATTGCGCACTCAGTTGGGCGGGCTGCGATGAGCGCGAACGGGCTGGCGCGCTGCGCGGAGATCGCTCCTCTGCTGGTGTTTTACGCTTGCGATGAAGTGGAGCCGCAGGAGCGCGAACAGATCGATGCGCATCTGGCGGTGTGCGCTTCTTGTGCGGCGCAGCTTCGCGAAGAACAAGAGATGCAAAGCGCGCTGGTAAGCGCGTTTCAGCCCGCCGATCAGCTCGACCCCTCCGGAACTCTCCTGGCGCAGTGCCGCAGCGAACTATCTGAGTTGCTGGATGATTTGTCGGCGCCGCCGTTGCGCGAGCGATGGAGCCCGTTCGGATGGGCGCGTCAATGGATGGCGTTGCGGCCGGCATGGAGCGCGGCGGTTCTGGTGGTGGCGGGATTGGTAGTGGGAACGCAAGTGGCGCTGTGGATTCCCTCGCGTGACGGAAATTTTGGCGGGCAGGCAATGAACGTGAAAGCGGCTGCGCTGACGAATGAAGATCTGTCGAGGATGGCGGTGGCTGGCGTGAATTTTCCGACGGCGGCGGATTCTGCAGGCACGGTGCAACTGCAAGTGCGCACCGAACAGCCCATTGTGCTCAGTGGCAGCGTGGATGACGTGGACGTGCGGCGCGTGCTTACTTACGTGGTGATGAATGGAGAGCGGTTTGATCCGGGCGTGCGACTGGATTGTTTGGATGTGTTGAAGACGCGGACCGGCGAGAAAGATGTGCGGCATGCGTTGTTGGCGGCGGCGCGCAAAGATCAGAATGCAGCGGTACGCATGAAGGCGCTGGAAGCGCTGCGCGATGCCACCGCGGATGATTCGGTGCGCGATACGTTGCTGGAAGCGCTGCAACACGACGCGAACCCTGGTGTGCGCGTGGAGGCGGTAAACCTGCTGGTGCGCTCGCTGGAAGGCGAAGGTGCCGCTGAACTAGCAGATCCAGGCGATGCGCCAGAGATTGCGGGAGCGCAAACTCCTACGGATCCTTCGGTGAGCCGAGTGATTCGTGCGCTGGAAGGTTTGCAACACCGCGACCCAAACCGTTACGTTCGGCTGCGCAGCGCGGCGGCATTGCGGCAGATTGGTCCCCGAGAAACGCAGTAAGGCACGTTCCCGCAGCGGCACGACGCAAAGGGCAGCACTTCAAGTTGATGAAGAAAACAACCATCCAGTTTAGAGACGTGGATTCCTACAGAGGCTGCGCAGGAATTGCGGCGTTGCTCTTATTCGCCGCGATTCCGGTAGGTTCGGACATCGCCGCAGCCGGTTCGAAGCCGGATGCTTGGGCGGCCGAGGCACGCGCCGAGTTGACTAAGCCAGGTGAACCTGCGCCGCGGATTTCCGAGGATCGCACGGGATTTCTGCAAACCTCTGATGGATTGACGCTGCGGCTCTCGACAGATTTAGGCTCCGTGAAAATCGTTCCGCTGGAAGCGGGTTCCGCTCCTCTGGTCCGGTACGCGGTGCACATTGAAACCGACGTACGCGCGCCGCTAGCGCAGCATCTGCTGGATCATTACCTGCTAAACGCCAAGGCCACTTCGACAGGCGTTGAGATCACTGGAAATTTGCCGCCGCAACTTGCGCACTTCACCGCGTCTGGGGCGCAATTCTGGGTGCGGTTCGAGATAGCCATCCCCCGGAACTACAGCGTCGAGGTAAAGACCGAAGCGGGCGACATCGAGACCGAGGACATTGGGGGAATCGCAACGTTAACGACGCAGGGCGGCATCATTCGCGCCGGTCGCATCGGATTTGGCCTTGCTGGCGCGGGAAAAGCAGTATCGGAACGCCTGGTGGCGCGACTGGAGACGGAGGGCGGTCACATACAAGTGCAAGACGTTGCCGGTGACTTGAAGGCGTTTACCGCGGGCGGTCACATTAACGCCGGGAATATCGCCGGCGATGCATCGCTGCGGAGCGGCGGCGGCCACATTCGCGCGGGACAGATTGGCGGCCGCGCGGATTTGGATACCGAGGGCGGCAACATCACGGTTGGCCAAGCGGGAAATCTGGTCAGCGTGCGCACCGGCGGAGGACAGATTGATTTCGGAGAAGTGCGCGGCTCGGTTCGCGCGCAAACGGGCGGCGGCGGGATTCGCATCATGTATGTGTCCGGACCGATGGAAGTGGAATCGAGCGCGGGAAGCATTTGCTTGACGCGCGTCGCGGGCACGGTGCGGGCGGCGACCGCGGGCGGCACGATTACGGCTTGGATTAATCCGGATGCGCCTTCTTCCGGCGGCAAAGTGCAGTTGCCCGGACTATCGCAACTAACTTCCGGGAATGGCGACATCATCGTGTTTCTGCCGCGCAATCTGGCAGCCGATATTGACGCGCAGGTGGAATCCGGCGGAGAGCGACGGATCGAAGCCGATCCCGCGCTGGCGCTGCAAATCCAGAATCGCGGAAATGGGCCGGTGCGCGCGACCGGTGCATTAAATGGCGGCGGGCCATCGCTGAGGCTGCGCACGACGGCGGGAAAAATACGGCTGCAATTCCTGGATTCGCAAATTGCATTGCGTCAGACATTGATTCAGGAACAAAAAGAGCGGCTTATGGAGCGCTTGCAAACGGTGCAACTGACGCAAACGGGATTTGTTAGGTCGCAATCGGGGAATGCTCCGGAGATTGCCAGTGAGCCACAGGATCGCGGCGACTGGATCGATCGCTGGCTAAGTTCGCTGGAGGCAACTTTCCTGGGCAACATTCACGAAGATCCTGACGAGTTGCAGAAGCATTTGATGTTGGCGCCGCCTCCGGCATATCCGGAAATTGCGCGGCGAGCCGGCGTGCAAGGGATCGTGCGGCTCCAAGTGCGCGCGACGAAAGATGGACGCATCGAAGTGGACAAGATCCTTAGCGGCTCCCCGACGCTGGCGGACGCTGCGATTGCGGCCGTAAAACAGTGGCGGGTGCGACCGTTCTCGACCGGGGGCAGGCCGGTGGATGTGATCTCGACGGTTACATTTAATTTTCAATTGCATTAGCGGGGAACGCGCCGCCGGACGGCGCAGTAAACGGGTTTCGTTCTGGTCTTCGATTTTGGAATGTTAGTCCTCGAAGGAGGTAGAACGTTATGCTCCGCCGCACGGTAAGTGTTTTCTCGCTGTCTATCCTGATGCTAGTCGTGGCATCCGCCCCGGCTTGTTTGGGTATCACCAAAGAATTCAATCAGACATATCCGCTGCAGCCGGGCGGCACGTTTGAATTGCAAAACGTCAACGGCACCGTGGACGTGCAAGGCTGGGACCGCGACACGATCGAGATCCACGCGGTGAAGACTGCGAAACACAAGGAGTCGGACCTCGAACTGGTGTCCATCGAGGTGGACGCGAAGCCGGGCATCGTGTCGGTGGCCACGCGCTATCCGCAGAACGAGGGAGTGGAAGTGGCGGTGGAGTACACGGTGCGCGTGCCGCACTGCGCGCACGTAGAGCACGTCGGCACCGTCAATGGCACGCTGCGCGTGTCGGGAATCGAACGGGTGGAAGACCTGCGCACCGTGAACGGGAATATCGAGGTGTACGAAGGCGGCGGCTCGGTGCATGCGCATACCACGAACGGCAATGTGCATTTGGAGCTGCTGCACGTCCAAGACAAAAATGGCGCGATCGCCGAAACCACCAACGGATCACTGTTGCTGGCAGTGCCCGCCGATACGCATGCCGATCTCGAGACGCGCTGCCTCAATGGAAACTTTTTCTCGGAGCTGCCCGTGACCTTTGAGAGCACGCTGAAGCCCCGCGAGATGCACGGCAAACTGGGCCGCGGCGGCGCGCCGATCCGGCTGCATACGGTTAACGGAGGCATTCGATTAGTAGCTTTGCGGTCGACGGTTTAGCGTCCCGCGCGTCTAAGCATGCATAGGAGTCAACGAAGTAAAGAGGAGAATCACAGCCATGAAGAAAAATATTTTGTGGGCTAGCGGCGGCGTAGCCCTGCTCAGCATTGGACTGATCGCTCTACCAAGCCCCTCGGCGGCAATCCAAGAGCAGGATGACGCTTCCCCGACTGTCAGGGTCGAACGGCTTCCCAAAGTCCGTGAGATGCAACGAATTCAAGTCGACCACGACCGCATAGCTCAAGACGTAGATCGAGCGCTCGAGGAATCGGAAGGCGTGCTGGCGGGAATGCCGATGCTTGCTGATCCCGAGACTCAGCAGGTGACCATTCTCGACGGTGACGAGGGTCCGAGCTGGCTCGGCGTGGAAACGCACGAGGTTACTCCGGCGGACGCGAAGGATCTGAAGCTTTCCGCGGAGCGCGGCGTAGTTGTGGCTGGAGTGACCGAGGATAGTCCCGCGGCAAAGGCCGGACTGAAGGAGAAGGACGTCATCACCGAGGTAAATGGCCAGAGAGTGGAAGGCGCGGCGCAGTTCCGGAGAATCATTCACGAGATTCCAGCGGGGCGTTCGGTGCAACTCACCGTGTGGCGCGACGGACGATCGCAAACCCTCAGCGCAACGCTGGGCAAGGCCGAGGAGCGGCACAACACATGGACGGGCGCGGCGCCGGGAGCCTTTGCGTTCCACATGCCTAATTTTGAGATGCCAGACATGCCGTCGGTTGATGTCGGCGATATGGCCATGCTGCCTGGTGGGCGTCCGCGGCTGGGAATTGATGCCGAAGATATCGGCGGCCAACTCGGCTCGTTCTTCGGCGCGCCGGATGGCGAAGGAATTCTGGTGCGCAGTGTGAACGCCGGTTCGCCAGCGGAGAAGGCCGGACTGAAAGCAGGTGACGTGATCACCAGCTTCAACGGCGAACGCATTCGCAGCCTGGGCGATCTACGACAGAGATTGGCGTCGCAGAGCGAAGCTAAGGCGGCAAAGCTTGGCGTGCTGCGAAACAAGAGCGAGGTGACTCTTTCCGTAGAGTTGCCGGCGCGGACACCAAAGGCGCGCAAGCTGATGCAACGCACGAATATTTAGCTATTGCCTTAGTTCTGTCTACCTGCTTTCCGTTAGATAAAAGGTCCGAGCCTTGGCGCTCGGACTTTTTTGTGCAGGTCACTTGCTCGAAGGGCGGCTGTGCTTTCTCGCCAGGCGAAGAGGCCTGCTGATCGCGTCTACAAGGGGTCGGCGGTCTCCTTCTTTTCCGGAAGTCCAGTCCTCTTCCGTGGGAGTTAGTGAGAGGCGCAGCAGGTAAGCTAGTCCTGAGTGGAAGCCGCCACGCATGCTGACTCGAAATGCGGCGCGCTGGAAAATTCCTATTTCATGAAGCTCGCGATGTGCGAGGCGGCTCTCGATTTGTGCCGCCAGCTTCGCGACTGCGCGATCTGACTGCACGGTTGCCTCAACATGCGCAGGTAACTCGGCACCGAGCAGGTCCGCAGCGAGGCGCAGCCCCAAGCGCAGGATTCGCTGAGCGCCGACTTCGTTTGCCACCGCCAGGGCGCGGTCCCAATCGAGCGGCTGCCTTGAAATCAGCGCGGCCACGTCGGCGATCCACATCAAGCG
>Ga0137412_10002640_pt1 | contig 14186 bp, 11 predicted proteins | sample CZODoug2_1_16fun_FD_122160 | JGI IMG/M metagenome (GOLD analysis project Ga0137412, IMG submission 122160) | Vadose zone soil fungal communities from Angelo Coast Range Reserve, California, USA - CZODoug2_1_16fungal (Hybrid Assembly) | ecosystem: Environmental > Terrestrial > Soil > Vadose zone... | reverse complement strand
GCGGCCGAGCTTGATATTGTGACCTTCAACCGCGATCTCGCCATGGCCGCGGTAGGCATGAATTTGCCTTTTCATGGCATGGATGTCGGCAATGGCTCCGAAGTCGAGGTACTTGCGCCAAATGAATGAAGAGAGGCCAGTTAGCAGCCTTTCACCGGCCGCGATGTCGCCCGCACACGCGCGCGCCTTGATCAGGGCGGCACGCTCCCAATTCTGTCCACGACGCTCATAATAATCGAGCGCTGCTGCGGTCGAAACGGCAAGCGGAGTCGAGGCCGGGTCGGGGCGCAGGCGCAGATCGGTACGAAACACATAGCCATCCTGGGTGCGCTCCGAAAGCAGCTTCACCAGCCGCTGCGTCATCCGTACGAAAAATGTCGAAGCCTCGGCATTGCGCAGCGGCGCGGCCGCATCAAAAAACACGATGAGATCGATGTCGCTCGAATAGTTGAGTTCGCCCGCCCCCATCTTGCCCATGGCCAGCACGATGTAGCCGCTGCCAAAATCCGGCCGGCCGGGATCGACAGGCACGAACTGGCCACGCCGGGTCGCGTCGGCAATGAGGTAGTGCACAGCAGAACTGACTGCGCAATCGGCCAGACGCGTGAGCGCTTGCGTCACGCGCATGATCGGCCATACGCCCCCAATATCGCAAAGCGCGATCAGGAGCGCTGCCTCTGCCTTCAGGACTCGCAGGTGGCGCATGACGGTTGTCGCGTCGTCACTTGCCGCGATGGTAAGCGAAGACTGCGCCAACAAGGCAACAAGGTGCTGTGCGGGATCGCGGGTCAGCAAGCGGACCGCGCGACCCGCATCCGCGCGCAAAAGATCCCAAAGGTGCGGGGCAAATTCCGCCAGCCCCGCGGTCAGCTCCGCGAATTTCGGATACTCGGCAAAAATCCGTGCAAGCGCCTCGCCATCGACCGTGCCGGCAATTTCAGCCAGCCACTCGGCCACGCGTGCCGGAGCCGCCCGCGGATCCGCAAGCACCGGGAGCTGTACAATCTGCGCTGCCAGACCGTCATCTTGCCGCACGACCGTCCCTCCGTGGGTCACGTGCAGTCATTTTGTCAAAGCGATTGCGGCGGCGGGTCCGCCACGCGGCAAGGAGATGATGCATCGCAACCCCGGCCGATTGTCTTCGAGCTTAAGCTCACCGCCGTGCAAACGAGCCACCGCATTCGCAAGGCTCAGTCCCAAACCCGAGCCAGGCTGCGAGCGGCTCTGTTCGAGCCGCACGAAACGTTCGACGGCGCGAGCGCGATCTGCCTCCGGAATTCCCGGGCCATTGTCGGAGACCGTCAGCAGAATACGATCGCCCTCACCGGCCCCAGCCTTGACGGTGATTTCGGGTTGCGCGCCGTTTCGTTGCGCCGGCGAGGGGGCATATTTAATCGCATTATCGACCAGATTGGCCAGCGCCTGGCTTATCAGTTCACGATTGCCGTGCAGCGGCACAGCCATGGGGGCATCGACCTTAAGAGACAGTCCCTTGTCGTCGGCAAGCGGTTCGTAGAGTTCCGCGATCCCGTGGGCGACTTCGGCGGCATCGAAATCGCTCATTTGATCACGCGCCTGGCCCGACTCCGCTCGCGCAATCAACAACAGTGCATTGAAGGTCCCGATCAATGCGTCCGATTCTTCGATCGTGCTTTCAAGTGCGGCACGGTATTGCGATTCGTCTTCTGCAATGCGCAATGCCTCTTCGCAACGATTGCGCAAACGCGTGAGCGGTGTCTTGAGATCATGAGCAATGTTGTCGGACACTTCCTTGACGCCGCGCATGAGCGCCTCAATGCGCTCAAGCATGATGTTGATATTGCCGGCCAGCCGATCGAGTTCGTCGCCCGTCCCTGCAATCGGCAGCCGTTCGGACAAGCCTCCTTGCATGATGGCCTGCGTCGTGTCCGTCATGGCGTCGACGCGTTTGAGCACGCGTCGCATCACAAAGACGCCACTCGCCAATCCAAGCAATATGACGATCGCAAACGACCACTGCCCGGCCGCAAGAACGATTGCGCGCATCCGGTCGCGCTCTTCCAGGTCACGCCCGACCAGCAGGTGAAAGCCGCCGGCAAGCTGGACAACCTGAACCAGTGCGTGGTGCTGGCTCTGCTCGTTATCTTCAAACCGACGATAGAAGGTCTCAGTCCAACCCGGCGTATCGAGCACCCCCGGGCTGAGCGAATCGACATTGCCGGCAAGACCCTCGCCGGTCAACGTTGTAAGCAGATAGAGATTCGATCCCGGCCGGACCGCGCGCTCATCGATCGCAAAGACCAGCCGGCGAATGCCGCCTTGGCTGTAGAGTTCGCGCAGACCCTGAATTTCCGTATCGACGGTTTCCGTGATCTGCTCGGTGATCAGGCGGCGCGTATTCCACGCGAAATAGACCAGCACAAACGCCGCAAAGAACGCAAACAATGTCAGGTAGACCAGCGTCAGCCGGAACGCCGTCGTCCGCAGGAGTTTGCCAATGGCGGTCACGTGCGCGGTCATGTGTACAGTCATGTGCGCCGGCATTTGCGCCGTCTTGTGCCACCACTCTTGGTGGCTTCCCTGCGGGCCGGCGGCGTCATTTGCTTTCGCGCAAGACGTAACCCGCGCCACGCACGGTCTGCAGCAGCGGATGGGCAAAACCTTTGTCGATTTTCGACCTCAGCCGCGAAATATGCACGTCGATGACGTTGGTTTGCGGATCGAAATGATAGTCCCACACATTTTCCAACAACATCGTGCGCGTGACCACCTGGCCGGCATGCCGCATGAGGTATTCGAGCAGCCGAAATTCGCGCGGCTGCAGATCGATCTCCTGGTCCGCGCGCACTACGCGATGTGACAGCCGGTCGAGTTCCAGGTCGCCAACGCGGTAGACTGTTTCTTCGCGGCTGCCACGGCGGCGGGCGAGCACTTCGATGCGCGCCAATAATTCGGAGAACGAATAGGGCTTGGGAAGGTAGTCATCGCCGCCGGCACGCAATCCTTTGACCCTGTCATCGACCTGGCCGAGCGCCGACAGGATGAGCGCCGGCGTCTCGATGTTCTTCTTGCGTAACGTTCCAATCAAAGTGAGACCATCGAGCTTTGGCAGCATACGATCGACGATCAGCACGTCGTATTGCCCGTCAAGTGCGAGAGCGAGCCCTTCCTCTCCGTCACCCGCAAGGTCGGCCACATGTCCGACTTCGCGAAATGCCTTGGTGAGATATTCGGCGGCATCGCGGTCGTCTTCGATGATCAAAAGGCGCATGTCGAACGGGCCATTCTGGCAGCCGCTGGAGCGCGTCCCATTCAAATTGAACCGGTAACGCGCTCCAGCTTGTTGAGTTGACGCGTTTTCTTACGTGAACCGGAGGCCCACTTCGCCGGAAAACGCCACAGTGAGGCGAATCTGACGTTCCTATCATATCGCGGCAAATGCGCTTAGTGACCAAAAACGCAAGACAAAAACGCAAGAGAGGAGCGGTGGGTTTTATCCCGCCGCTCCTCATGTCCAGCCCGACAGGGGCAACGGAAACCGGGCTGGCACGAAATCGCGGGGACGGGCAACGCACACGCCCGTCCCCCTGGTTCGAGCCACCGGCGGGGGCGACGAATGCCGGTGACACGTCCCATTCCGATCAGGCTCGACCGAGCCGAAATGCGAGAAACTTGGTGCCGTCGCCAGACTTGATCCTCAGCAGCACAGTGCGTCGGCCGTCCTTTTGCGCATCGCCGAGGGCATTGCGAATGTCGGCTGGCGACGCGACTTTCTTGCCTGCGGCTTCAAGAATGACATCACCGGTCTTGAGCCCATGTTCGGCGCCAATGCCATTGGGGTCGACATTGGTGACCACCACGCCTTCGGAGCCGCTTCCGGCGACCTCGCCAGCCGGCGCGAGCGTGAGCCCTAGCCGCGGGACGGAAGTTCCGCTTGGAGGACGAGTTTCTGGAACCGCGCGTGCCTCGCGCTGGTTTGGCAAATCGCCAAGCGTGAGGGTGATGATCTTCTCCTGGCCTTTTTGCAGCACGGTCAATTTTACCGATGCGCCCGGCGCCATGCTGCCGATCGTGCGCGCGAGATCGCGAGCATCCTTCAGGGCAACACCATTGACCGCGGTGATCACGTCTCCGGCCTGAATGCCAGCCTTGATGGCTGGACCATCGGCTTGGGGCTCGGCCACCAGAGCGCCACTCGTCCCTTTGAGTCCGAGGCTGTCGGCAATGTCGGAGGTAACCGGCTGGATCTGCACACCGATCCACCCGCGCGCCACGCTGCCCTTGTCTTTGAGCTGCCCGACCACCGTCTTCACAGTTTCGGCCGGGATCGCGAATGCAATTCCCACCGAGCCGCCGGAGGGCGAGAAGATGGCGGTATTCACACCGATCACGGCGCCGTCAATGTCGAAAGTCGGCCCGCCGGAATTGCCCTTGTTCACGGGTGCGTCGATCTGGATGAAGTCGTCGTAGGGTCCCGCCCCGATATCCCGACCGCGCGCAGAAACAATACCCGCCGTTACGGTGCCACCGAGACCGAATGGATTTCCAACCGCAAGCACCCAGTCGCCGATGCGCGGTGCTTTTTCCGCAAAGCGCACAAAGGGAAAATCAGTGCGCCCATCGACTTTGATCAAGGCCACATCGGTGCGCGTATCGGTTCCGATTACCTTGGCGCCATAGGTCTTGCCGTCATCCGTCACGATCTCGACCATGTCGGCCTTGTCGACGACGTGATTATTGGTGACCGCGTAGCCATCAGCTGAAATGAAGAACCCGGACCCTTGACCGGTCACCGGAACGCGGCCGCCGCGCTGCGGCCGTTGATCATTGGGCGTTCCCGGGGTGGCGTCCGGCAATCCAAATCGACGAAAAAAGCGCTCCATCGGAGAACCCGGCGGTAGAACCCCGTTGCCTCCATCCAATCCCAGCAGGCGGGAACTCGCCTCCGATCTGATGCGAACCGAAATGACCGCCGGTTTCACCGTTTCGACAATGTCGGCAAAACCAACCGGCCGCTGCATGTTTTGCGCATTTGCGGTCGCCGGACTGAAACTCAGCCGCGGAGATATGGAGGGGGCTGAAAAAAGAATCGCGGCTCCAAGACCGGCGACGCCGGCCATCAGCGCTATACGCCGCCCCGAAAACGTTCCGAATTTTTGAATAGTGTTCGGGCTTGTCGTCATGTCATTCGACTCCATCGTAGGAAAGATTGCAGAGGTTGCAGGAAGCGGTGCACCCACGCACCGTGTTCACGCTAAGATGGGGGTAAGCGTCTTACCCCAACCTGACCGCAGAATTAATCTTTGGTAATATCGCGCTTTAATTGCGATAATTGCGATCAAGTCTCGCCCGACTTGAGAAGGCTCGCCAAACGCGCCTCCTCGGCAGGCGTGAGTTGGCCGCCCTCGGGCTTTCCGGGATTGACCGCGCCGGCCGCCTTGCGACGGCGCGCAATCCGAACCAGCGCCACCAGGCCCCCCAGCACCAATGCGGGCGGCATGCCCCAAAGCAATACCGTGTACATCGTCAATCGCGGCCTCAGCAGCACGAAATCGCCATAGCGGGCAACCAGAAAATCGATCACTTGATTGTCCGAATCGCCCTGTGTCAGGCGTTCGCGTACCAGAATGCGCAAATCCTTGGCCAGCGGCGCATCGGAATCGTCAATCGACTGATTCTGACACACCATGCAGCGCAATTCTTTCGACAGGCCGCGGGCTCGAACTTCGAGCACCGGGTCGCTGAGCACCTCGTCCGGCTGCACGGCAAGCGCTTGCGCAGGCACAAGCAAAGTCAGCGCAACGACCATTGACTGCAGCAAACGCATTCGCCCTACTCCGCCGGTTGCAGCGCGCCCCCGCCCTTTTCCTGTCGCCGCGCCCGCTTTGGCGCCCCAACCCGCAATCGCCGATCGGACAGCGACAGGCCACCACCTATAACCATGACCACGGCGCCAAGCCAGATCAGCAGCACCAGCGGCTTGTAATAGAGACGCACGGGGATCGACCCATCCGCATTGGGGTCGCCAAGTGCAAGATATAGCTGGCCGACCCCACGGGTCATCAGAGCCGATTCGGTGGTGCCGGTCCCGCGCGACGGGAAAGTCTTTTTGGAAGGCTCCATCGTCCCGATGACTTCGCCGTTCTGATGGCGCCGAACGGTAAATTGTGCCGCAAACTCCTTATAATTGGGCCCCTGCCGCTCGCTGACACTTTCGAAGTTGAGGTCCCAACGACGGATCGAAATGGTCTGTCCGGGCTTGAGTTCGGCAATGCGCTCCGCACCGAGCTGCGTCTCGCCAATGATTCCCAACAACGTCACACCCAGCCCGATGTGCGCAAATGCCGTTCCCCAGGTCGAACGCGGGAGGCCGCGCGCGCGCGCCAGCGCAGTGCGAACCGGAACTTTCAGCAATGCGGTTCGTTCGACCAGATCGGTCAAGGCGCCGGCGATGACAAAGACCGCAAGCCCGATCGCGAACGGAACCAGGACCGGACCGCCACCTTCCGCCGCATAGGCTGCCGCAATGCCGATCACCGCAATGGCTGCTGCCCCCATCAAGCGTTGCGCCACGCCGAGAAGGTCGCCACGCTTCCACGCCATCAATGGACCGAAGGGCACCACCAACAGCAGCGAAAGGAACAATGGTCCAAAGGTCAGGTTGAAGAACGGCGGTCCCACCGAAATTTTCTCGCCGGTCACGGCTTCGAGCGCGAGCGGATAAAGCGTTCCGAAAAACACCGCACCGCAGGCGCACACGACCAGAAGATTGTTGAACACCAGCGCACCCTCGCGCGAAACCGGCGCGAACAGGCCACCCTGTTTGAGCAGCGGCGCCCGCAACGCAAAGAGCGCCAGGCTGCCACCGATGAACAGAACCAGGATGCCGAGAATAAAGGCGCCGCGTGCCGGGTCGCTCGCAAATGTATGCACGGAAGTAAGCACGCCCGAGCGCACCAGAAATGTGCCGACCAGCGAAAGTGAAAAGGCCAGGATGGCAAGCAGTATGGTCCAGATCTTCAGGGCGTTACGCTTCTCCATGACAACGGCGGAATGAAGCAGTGCCGTGCAAGCAAGCCAAGGCATGAACGAAGCGTTTTCGACCGGATCCCAGAACCACCAGCCGCCCCAACCCAGCGTATAATAGGCCCAGAACGAGCCCATCGCGATACCGAGTGTGAGAAACATCCAGGCAAGCAACGTCCACGGGCGCACCCAGCGCGCCCAGGCGGCATCGATTCGTCCATCGATCAAGGCTGCGATCGCAAACGAGAACGAAATGGAAAGGCCCACGTAGCCGACATAGAGCAGCGGCGGATGGATAGCGAGGCCAGGGTCCTGCAGGATGGGATTGAGGTCACGCCCTTCCAATGGGGCGACCGGCATGCGCAGGAACGGGTTGGACGACACGAGAATGAACAGATAGAACGCAAACGCTATAAGAGACTGGACCGCGAGCACATTTGCCTTCAGGCGCGCCGGCAAATTGTCGCCGAACAACGCCACCAAGGCACCGAAAACGCTGAGAATGAGCACCCACAGGATCATCGAGCCTTCATGATTGCCCCAGACGCCGGAGATTTTGTAAATAAGCGGCTTCGCGGAATGGGAATTTTCATAGACGTTGGTGACGGAGAAATCCGACTGAACGTAACAGGCCACCAGAGCCACAAAAGCGAATGCAACAAAAAAGAATTGCGCAATCGCGGTCGGGCCGGCCACACCCATGAGTGCAAGGTCGTTCCGGCGAGCGCCATAAAACGGCACGCAGACCTGCACCAACGCAAGAACGAGGGCAAGTACGAGAGCATAGTGGCCGAGTTCGGCAATCATCGTGTATGCTCCTTCATTGTGTTCATTGCGCCTTGGCCTGAGGACCGGCTGGTTCGTCGCCCATTTTCCAATGGCCCTGTTTCTTGAGCGCATCGGCAACTTCTTTGGGCATATACTTTTCATCGTGCTTTGCCAGCACGTTGTCGGCCTTGAACGTGCCCGCAGGGTCAAGCGTCCCTTCGGTTACGACTCCCTGTCCCTCTCGGAAAAGATCAGGCAGCAGACCCTGGTAGGCAACTTGTATCGTATTCTTGCCGTCCGTGACGGCGAAATTGACCTGCAGGTTTTCCCCCTTAAGCACGCTGCCTTCCTTGACCAATCCGCCAAGCCGGATGCGGGAACCGGGGGGTATCTGCTTCTCCACCACATCAGATGGCGAATTGAAGAACACGATTGCGTCATTGAGCGCTCCAAGAACAAGCGCGACCGCGACACTAAGCACAGCGAGGCAGGAGCCGATCAGCGCGAGACGTCGTTGTTTGCGGGTCATTACGCGTTTCCACAACTGGAGTTCGGATTCGAAATTACTCCGGCATTAGGGCACAAACTCGTCACGGAGTTGAAGAATTTGGAGACGGCGCCCTCGAAATCGACAGGACACCAGCCTCTGAACCATTCCCGTCTGGGCACTCAAGACTATCGTCTATTCGTATCCCCCGCAACAATCGCGGTAACTTCAGTTCCGCCCACCCTACAGCAAGCCCGGAATCGATAAAACCGGGTGGTACGCCTAATTTGGTACATGCTTCTTATATTTGAAGGCAAGCTGCGGCAATTCGCCAGAGGGCATCAGGGCTTGCATCGCCAATTGCCGGCACGCGTTCCAATACGTTGGCGCCGATTGACCGGAACAATCCGGATTCTGTCAGCCCCCGATGCCGAGTTCCTTAGCCAATTCCTCGATCTGTCGAAGTTTTTCGGGATCGGCGGCCAATGCCCGCCGCGCATCGGCTGCCGCCGCCTTGGCCTTGTCGCGATCGCCCAGCACGACATAAGATCGAACGAGCGTCAGCCATAACGCCACATTAGAGCCATCGTGCTGTATGCGTTCGGCCAAACGGGCAACCATTGCGGCAGGGTCCGGGGCCCCAGCCACGCGAACTATTTCGCGCCGGATAAAATCCGCATAGGGCGCATCCGCGGGCGCCTCAGCCAGTATGGCGCGCCAAAGGGCGGCCGCATCATTCGGGTGGCCACCCTGTTCGGCAGCAAGCCCGAGGAAGTAACGCGCCTCGATATTTTGCCGATCAAGCGTCACCGCACGTTCGAACAATTTCTTTGCTTCGGCACCTACGTTTCCGTCGGCGGCCGCCACGAGGGCCTCGCCCAGGCCCGCCAGCCGATCGGATGTTTCGCCACTCAACGCCAGCGCAGCACGGCGCGCCTTGACGGCGTCGTCAAATCGTCCGAGCCGGAAGTAAACCGGGGCGATCACCTCCCATCCGCGACCGTCATTGGGATTGCGCGCGAGATGATCCTCAACTTGCGCAAGCATTGCATCGACTGGCAGCGACTTCTCGCGTGACGCCAACGGCTGCCCGGGCAACGAGGGCGATCCCAATGCCAGATAGACCGATGCACTACCGACAGAAATGACCAGAGCCGCAAAAACGGCGACGCGCCCGCGCGACCCGGTTGGACCTGCCGGCACTTCCGGGGCCTGCGCCGTTTCTGCATCGGCAGCCGCAAGCAACCGTCGCGAAACCTCGACCTGGGCTGCTTCCGCCTCGCTTTCACCGATAAGACCAGCATTCCGATCGCGCTGAATCTCTTCGAGCTGGTCCTTGTACACGGCAACATCGCTACCCGAGCGGAGGCGGCGATTGGCGCGCATAAGCGGCCAAACCACGGCAAGAATTGCCGCAAGCGTCATCAAGGCAACCACGAACCAAAGCGCCATGGGACTTCATTTGCCCGAATTCGGCATTCCTGCGGTGTTCCCGCCGCCGATTTAAAACGAACTCGCGGATTGTTACACCACGACAACCGGCGGACCGCAACAGGTCGAGTGGTCGCGCCTGGAAATGGCGGAAAGTGAAAAATGGAACTTTGGTACTTCCAGGATGACGCCCGGCCACTCAAAACGTAGCAGCCGAATCAACAGAAAACGCGATCCCAATGTGCCGCTAATCCACCAAGTACGATGGCGCTACCCGACGGCGGTCCATGTCCCATCCGGGTTGCGACAGGCAGTCCCCCGCATAGCCTGGGGACGACCGTCAATATAGACCGTATGGGTGAAGGCGCGGCAGCGCATGCCGCGCGATACGTAATAAGGTCCGGGGATTACGGTACCATAATAGGTCGGACGATCGCCGCGCCAGCCAACCGGTGCGCCTGGCGCACCACTCTCCAGCGCCGCCATCTCCGCCGCGTAGGCGCGCTGGCGGTCCTGCTCGTCCAGCGACGCCCCGATGGCGCTACCGAGCAGACCACCGGCTGCCGCGCCAACAACGGCACCAGCGAACCGATTCCCCGCTCCCCGGCCGCCGACCAGCGCGCCAAGCGCTCCCCCGGCGATCGCGCCGGTAACCGCGCCTGAATTCTGATTGGGCGAATAAGGGTCATTGGCGCAGGCAGAAACCGTCGCGGCGGCGAGCACGGCGACAATGATCTTCGAAGTCATCTTGATATCCCCCGACAACTGTCCCAAATTTTCGACGATGCTGGCGCACTTCTGCGCCAACTTTCTGACTTTTGTCGGACATCGGGATGGCAAACCACAGTTCACAAAGCAATTATGGCTAATAGTTCTTTAATCGAATCCGATCGCGCCAGAGGCGTTAGGTTAAGGATCGTAGCCCGGATGAGCGCCCTTACATCAGCGCGTTTACGCGCATGATGTGGGCGCGATATCCGGGGCCACCCGTCCCCGCATGTCGCCATCTCGCGTGAAGAACGCGATCTGGCTCATGCGGGCTACGAGGTCCACCTAACACCTATGTCCGGCAGCGCTACACACTTGGCAGCAGCAATTCGGCCCTCAAGCCCCCAATCGGCGCAGTTCCCAAAGCCAGACCACCGCCGTAGAGCGTCGCGAGTTCCACCACGATCGAAAGGCCCAGTCCCGAGCCGGGCTTCGTCTCATCAAGGCGGTGACCGCGGTGCGCAACTTGATCACGTTGTTGTGGGGTTAGACCCGGCCCATCATCGTCGACCAAAATATGCACGACCCGACGGTCACCGCCAGCTTCCGGACGCTCAATAAAGATCTCAACGGAAACGCGCGATTGCGCCCATTTGCACGCATTGTCGAAGAGATTCCCGATCATCTCTTCGAGGTCCTGCCGCTCGCCGCGAAAACTCGCGTCGTCCTGAGCATCCAGATCGAAAGCGATCCCGCGTTCGCGATGAATTTTTTCCATCGTGCGCATAAGCGACATGATGACAGGCCGCACGTCCGTAACGGTACCCAAGACCGCTACCCGAGCGGCAAGCCGCGCACGCTCCAGGTGGCGCGCCACCTGATCGCGCATGATATCAGCCTGTTCGCGGACTTTTGAAGCCAATGGATCGCCGGGATGCGCGTCCGCCTCGTTGATCATCACAGACAAGGGCGTCTTGAGCGCATGTGCAAGATTGCCGACATGAGTTCGGGCGCGCGTGACGATATCGCGGTTGGCATCGATCAGCGCGTTGGTCTCGCGCGCCAGTGGCGCCACTTCGACCGGAAAGCTGCCATCGAGACGCTCTGCCGTTCCGGAACGAATCGCCGCAAGGCCATCGGAAATACGATTGAGCGGTGCAAGTCCGAAACGGACTTGGAACGTGGTAATCAATAGCAGAACGAACCCCAGAAACGAAAATGTAACAAGCAAAGCGATATCGAACCAACGAATCTCCTCGTCGATCTCGGAAGCATCGCCGGCGACCGACACCAGGAAGCGCCCGTCATCGCCCAGATCGATCATGCGCTCGACAATACGAAGCCGCTGATCTTCCGGCCCCTGGACGTAGCCCTGCCGGGAACCAGGCGCGCGCATGGGCCCCCCGGCTTCTTCGAGCTGAGGCAGCGTTGAATCCCATAGCGAACGCGAGGATTTCAACTCGGGCCGCGCCGTGTCGAGGCGCGTCACCTGCCAATACCAGCCCGACAACGGCAAATCGAACAGAAGCTCGCCGAGCGACTGCGGAAAACGATCGCTGGAATCGTCAGGTGTTGCCACATCGGCCACGAGCGTGCGCTGGTAGACGCCCAGGCGACGATCGAAGGAACGCTCGACCGCACCACGATAGACCGATGTCAACGCAATCGCTGTGATGACCAGGATGACGACCGTCCAGGCGGCTGCCGACAAGAACAATCGAAGCGCAAGCGAATTAGTGCGCATCTGGCATATTCAGGAGATAACCGAGCCCGCGTACGGTTTGGATCACGTCCACGCCGAGCTTTTTTCGAATACGGCCGACAAATACCTCGATCGTATTGGAGTCGCGATCGAAGTCCTGGTCGTAGAGATGTTCGACCAATTCAGTACGCGACACCACGCGGCCGGTATGGTGCATGAGATAGGCCAGCAGCCGGTATTCGTGCGATGTCAGCTTGACCGGATTGCCGTCGACGCTGACGCGGCCCGTGCGCGTGTCCAAGCGCACCGGACCACAATTGAGTTCGCTCTTTGCGTGCCCGGCTGACCGCCGAAGCAATGCCCGGATACGCGCGAGCACCTCTTCGAGGTGGAATGGCTTCGCCACATAATCGTCGGCACCGGCATCAAACCCCTGGACCTTGTCGCTCCAGCGGTCGCGCGCCGTCAGGATCAGAACCGGCATCATGCGCCCGCCCCGGCGCCAGGCTTCAAGAACCGAAATGCCATCCATTTTTGGCAAGCCGATGTCGAGAATTACCGCATCATAAGGTTCGCTCTCACCAAGAAAGTGCCCTTCTTCGCCATCGAAGGCGCGGTCAACCACGTAGCCCGCATCGGTCAGCGCGGTCGTCAGCTGCCGGTTTAGATCTGGATCATCCTCGATAACGAGGAGGCGCACGCATATCCTCCATTATTAAGATGGGATCGATAACGTCTTAGCTCTTTGCACCCATGGTCACACCTATTACTTTGCCATCGCGCGTGGACACTGTCAGCACTTAATCTTGACAGGCCGACCCCAAATATGCTCGCCAAGAGACCATGCGGCACACGATACTCGCCCACGTATTTGTCCTTTTGAGCCTGTTTCCAGCTGCCGCTATGGTCGGCGGTGCTGCGCCTGCTGGTCCGGCTGGTGACTCGGTGGTCACGCTGGTAAGTCCGCACGGCTCATGCAGCGGCGTCGCGCTTGCAAGTAGCTTGGTGCTGACCGCCGCCCACTGCGTGCGACCGGGCTTCGATTACAAGATTGCAGAATATGACAATTCCAACAATTTGAAGTTGAAGGACGTCGCCGTCGTGCGACGCCATCCTGGCTTCGATGCGACCGCGGCCGAGCGCAATCTCGCCAGCGCCGATGTCGCGCTGCTCAAAATCGGGACGGCGCTTCGCAGCCGGCCCGCAGGGATCGCCCCAGCCGGCAGCACGGTCGCGGCCGGTGATCGCCTGGTCGTGGTGGGCACTGGCCTTGCCACGCCGGGCGAAGGAAAGAGCGGCGGCACGGCGCGCGCCGCCCAACTTGTCGTAACCGGCCAACCCGGCAGTCTTCAAATCCGGCTCATGGACCCCGCGACCCGCGGCGAGCAAGCGGGGCTGGGCGCCTGCACGGGAGACTCCGGTGCACCGGCCTTTCGCGACCACGACGGACGCCTTTTGGTGATAGGGATCGTGAGCTGGACGACGGGGCCGAAACTCTCCGAGGGTTGCGGCGGATTGACCGGCGTAACCCCGCTGACGCGCTATCGCGCCTGGATCGTCGATACCGCAAAAGCGCTTGGAAATCCGCTAAACCCTTAGTTTTCTGTATCAAAGAAACGCAACCCGGCCCGAGCCTGTCTCAAGGTGGGACAATTTCATCCGGCGCGGCTCTTGCATCCTTTCCTTCGATTGAGCTCACCGCCGTTGGCGGCGCCCCGTATTGAGACCGCCGGTGCGGACACCCGGCGCGATCGGTCGCAAGGAGAGAACCGATGTTGCACAAACCGACGTTGCACAAGTTGACAACCGCAGTTACGGCCTGGGGTGCGTTGGCATCGCTTGCGCTGTCGATCGTACCTTTGCCGGCATCCGCCGAAACCGTTATCGTGCCTTACGTGCCTGCACCAGCATGGAGCGAAACGGTCATTACGAACAACTGCTTCGGTTCGCGCAGGCTGGAGTCTTGCATTACGACGTTTCGTAATCTTAACCCCAATCCCTATGTCATTCACGTGCCGCCACCCATTTCAGAACAGGCGATCGCGGAATATCGGCAGCACGACAAGAAATGGGAAGAGCGCTGCA
>Ga0137412_10002639_pt1 | contig 14192 bp, 12 predicted proteins | sample CZODoug2_1_16fun_FD_122160 | JGI IMG/M metagenome (GOLD analysis project Ga0137412, IMG submission 122160) | Vadose zone soil fungal communities from Angelo Coast Range Reserve, California, USA - CZODoug2_1_16fungal (Hybrid Assembly) | ecosystem: Environmental > Terrestrial > Soil > Vadose zone... | reverse complement strand
TACGTCGCCACGATGATTTGCAACGATTGCTGAAGCCAGGATCTCTGCCGCTCCGGATGTTGTGCCATCAATCAAGATAGAAACTGGATTGCGCCAGACCACTTTGCCCGGCTCGGCGGCAAAGGTTTGCGCGGAAACGGTCTGTCCGCGAAGAGTGGCCACATTGCCTGAGGAGATAAACAGCCGCGCCACGCTAACGGCTTCTGAAACAGGACCACGGCCGCAGTCGCGCAAATCCAAAATTACCTTGTGAATTCCTTGTTTGTCCGCATCGACCAGGCGGTTGCGAATCTCTTCAGCACGCCCAGGATCGAGGGATGCCACGCGCAAGGCCAAAATGTCAGGTTCGGTTTTCTGCGCAGATATCTTTGGCGCACTTAGCTTCTGACGGACCACGTCGACTTCTTCAGGTTGGGCTCGGCCGCGCCGAATCACGCCGACTTTTACTCCGCTGCCCGCCGGACCATTCAGCAGGTTCTGCGCTTGGCCCACGGACATGTCGCGCGTGGTGAAACCGGCCACCGATTCAAAAATATCGCCGCCGTGTATGCCAGCTTTTTCCGCCGGACTCTCCGGCAAAACGGAAACTACGATCACGTATCCGAAGCGCTTGCTGAGATTGAGGCCCGTTTCTCCCGTGCCGGCACTCTGCGCCTTCTGCTTGTATTCGGTGTATTCGCGCGGGGTCAAATAACTGGATTGCGCGTCGAGCGACTCCAGCAAGCCATGCAAGGAGCCCGCAGTTACCAGGCGCATGTTCGGCTCGTCGACATAATCCGACTGAATCTTTTGCAAGACTTCGCCGTATACCGTCAGCGATTTGTAAGCCTTGTCATCGGGCGTCCGGCCAAGTACATGACCAATTCCCGCATAACAAAAGATCGCCGCCGAAGCTATAAGAATGCCGATACGAGCTGCTCGATTCATCGCTCACCTTGCCTGAAAAATTGCAAACGACAGTATAACACCGCAACTAATGGGACGCAGGAGAACACGGAAAGGAAGCCCGGGAGACCACTGAAAAGGCATCACCGCTTTCCCATTTTTGAACACAAAGACACATATAACCGGCCTGAATGTGGCTAAATTACCACAGCAACATCGCACCATGGACCCTGGGCCGCTATAAGTTGTTGATACTAAGGAACAAACTCGAAAATTATTGCATTACACTGTGCTAGAATTTATCTCGTAAATGTTCCAAACGACTATTGCAAATCCAGCTTCCGCCGAAGGCGTAGGCCTCCACACCGGCGTCTACGGCCACATTCGCCTGGTACCCGCTCCCGCGGATACCGGCATCGTGTTTCGTCGCGTCGACCTCGACAATTTCGCGATCGAAGCGCAAGGCCACAACGTCGCGCGCGTGAGCTATGCCACCAGCTTGATGAAACACGGCGTGCTCCTCTCCACCACCGAGCATCTGCTCGCGGCAATTTATTCCTGCGGCATCGACAACATCTATATCGACATCGATTCCATCGAAGTGCCCATCCTGGACGGCTCCGCGGAGCCCTTCATGCAAATGCTCGAGCAAGCCGGCACGCGGCGTTTGCGACGCAAACGTCGATACCTCAAAGTTTTGAAGCCGCTGGAAGTGATCGAAGGCGACCGGCGCATCGGCATCTATCCCGCCGATGAATTTCGTGTTCGCTGCTATGTGGATTTCCCGCATCCGCTGGTCGGCCAACAAGAAGTGGAAATGCTGGTCAGCCCAGAAACCTTTCGCCATCTGCTGGCCCGCGCCCGGACGTTTTGTTTCGAGCGCGATATTCAGCCGCTACGCTCCATTGGGCTCATTCGCGGCGGTTCGCTGGACAATGCCATCGTTCTCACCGCCGATGGAGTCATGAACGGTCCCCTCCGCTTCCCGGATGAATTCGGCCGCCACAAGGCACTCGACCTTATCGGCGACCTCGCTCTCGTCGGCCTTCCGTTGCTAGGGCATGTCGAGGCGCACAAGGCCGGGCACGCGCTGCATACGCAACTGGTCAGCCGGCTGCTAGCCGATCCCACGCTTTGGACGGTCACAACCCACGAAGCTCTTCACCAGGTTTCAGAAGCGCCGCTTGCCTCTTTTGCCCCGGTTTCTGCCGCCGATTAAGCATTTTCCCGAAAACCAGCAAATCGCCGCATTGCGAAATTGATTGTGCTCCCGCAGAATGATTGGCCTATGGCGGCCAACGATCTTGCCGTTGTCATACTCGCAGCGGGAAAAGGGACGCGGCTGAAGTCCAGCGTGGCCAAAGTTCTGCATCGGGCCGGCGGGCGCAGCCTCGTGGAGCACGTGGTCACCGCGTGCGCCCCACTCAAATCGCGAAAAATCATAGCCGTGATTGGCCATCAAGCCGAGCAAGTTTCCGCGATCATCGCGCCGCGAGAGGTGGAGAGCGTAGTGCAGCAACCGCAGCGCGGCACCGGCCATGCCATGCAAGTCGCGCGCCGCGCAGTGGGCAAGGCGAAAATCGCCCTGGTCTTGCCGGGCGACGCGCCACTGATCCGCACCGAGACGTTGCGCTCCATGATCGCCGCGCACCGCGCCGCGAACGCCGCCGTCACCATACTGACCGCGGTGGTCAGCGATCCCAGCGGCTACGGACGCATCCTGCGCAAATCCGAAAGCTCGGTGCAAGCTATTGTGGAGGAATCGCAGCTCACCGATGAGCAGCGCGACATCAACGAAATCAATTCCAGCATCTACTGCTTCACGCTGGAAAAACTCTGGCCGGCGCTGGCCCAAGTAAAACCCAACAACAAACATCGCGAACTTTATCTAACCGATGCCGTAACCGTGCTCGCATCCAAAAACGAAACGGTGCTTGCCCACGTGGCCGCTGATCCTCGGGAAGTTTTAGGCTGCAACACCCGCGCCGATCTTGCCGAAGTCGATAGCATTTTCCGCGAACGCAAGCGCGTCGAATTAATGAATGAAGGGGTTAGCATTCAATTGCCGGAAACGGTGCTAATCGACCCGGACGTTACGGTCGGTGAAGACACGGTCCTGGAGCCCTGCGTGCAATTACTGGGCAAGACCAAGATCGGCCAGCGCTGCTCGATTCGCACCGGCAGCGTGCTGAGCGACATGATCCTGGGCGATGACGTCCTGGTCGAGCCACACTGCGTGGCCATGCAAAGCCGCCTGGATGACAACGCCATCATCGGACCTTTTGCCCGCTTGCGGCCGGGAACGCATCTCAAAAACGGCGCGCGCGCCGGTAATTTTGTGGAAATGAAAAAGGCCACCATAGGGGAAGGGGCAAAAGTTCCGCATCTGACGTATCTCGGCGACGCGCAGGTTGGCCCAAAGACGAACGTCGGAGCCGGCACGATCACGTGCAATTACGATGGCTTCGGAAAGCACGTGACGACCATCGGCCGCGGTGTTTTCATCGGCAGCGACACCACGTTAGTCGCGCCGCTGCGCATCGGCGATGGCGCCTACATCGCTGCGGGTTCTACTATCACGGAAAATGTTCCGCCCGATGGCTTGGGAGTCGCGCGTGGGCGCCAAGTCAACAAACCGCGCTGGGCCTCGCGCAAACGTCGCGAACTCGCCGCGGCTGAGCACTCGAGCAAGAGTTTGCGCCCCCGGAAGAAATCGAAAGATCGAAAGAGAAAATCGCGCCGCCGCTAAGTGCTTTGATGTTTAATTTGACGTGGGGGAGCTGTTCTCGCCGGAAGGCCCCGCTACAAACTTAGTGAGCCGGAAAACTTGACGCGCGCTTTGCCGGAATCGCCTCGTTCGATACGTCCGATTCGGAAGAATTTTTCGCGCCGACGCTTCAGGTCCGCTTCCACCAGCCTCACATTTTCCGGCGGCACCACCACAATCATTCCGACGCCCATGTTGAAGGATCGCAGAAGTTCATCGGACTCAATTTTTCCCAACTTGGCTAAGTATTTGAAGATCGGCGGAACCGGCCACGCGCCCAAGTCGATTTCCGCTCGCACGCCGGAAGGCAGCACGCGCGGCAGATTTCCCGGGATGCCGCCGCCGGTGATGTGAGCCAAGGCGGAAACCCAGCCACGCTGAAGAATATTTTTCAGGGCCGGCGCATAGCATAGATGCGGCTTCAGCAGCTCGGCGCCGATCTTGTTCCCGACCTCCGCGACGTAATTGTCCGGCTTGAGTTTGGCGGTTTCAAACACCAGCTTCCTCGCCAGCGAATAACCGTTGGTGTGCAGACCTGCGGAGGGCAGCGCAATCAGCGCATCGCCCGGTTTGACATTTTTTCCGGTGAGCACTTTCTTACGATCCACCGCGCCGACAATGAATCCCGCGAGGTCATATTCACCGGGAGGATAAAAGCCGGGCATCTCCGCGGTTTCTCCGCCGATCAGCGCGCATCCGGCCTTGCGGCACGCGCGGCTCATGCCGTCGACAAGTTGCTCGACCACATTGGGGTCGAGCTTGCCCATGGCCAGATAATCCAGAAAAAAAAGCGGCTCTGCTCCTTGCACCAAAATGTCGTTGATGCAATGGTTGACCAAATCTCCGCCAACCGTGGAGTGCACTCCCGTGGCCATGGCCACTTTGAGCTTGGTGCCCACTCCGTCCGCGCTGGAAACGAGCACCGGCTCTTTCCATTTTTTGCTATCCAGGGCGAAAAGCGCGCCAAATCCGCCGATGCCGCCCAGCACTCCCGGCGTGAACGTCCGGCTAGCATGGTGACGGATTCGTTGCTTCGCGGCATCCGCCAGCGCAATGTCCACACCGGCATCGGCGTATTTCATGAAGGTCCTAGTAGCATTCGTGTCTGGCGAGGGCGCACAAAGGTTCCTGTCGTTCTCTTTCTGGAGAATGCTTTGGGCCGCCGAGGGGGGTCGACAGCACGTTATTTCGTTTTGCCGGGGACAATCAACCTAAAAAGTCCGGAACAGTCTCTTCCAGCGCACCAAGCCGGGATGGACCAGCGCATTCGCGTAAGCAAAAAAGCGCTCGCGAATCTGGCCGGGTTCCCAGGCGTCGGGAGGAACGTCGAGCGACATATATATCATCACCGGCGTGCCGATTATGTCTTTGCGCGGCACGCAACCCCAAAAGCGGCTGTCGTAGGAATTGCCGCGATTGTCGCCCATCACAAAATAACAATTGTCCGGAACTTTGATCGGGGAATGCAGGTCGTACGGATCGGTGCGGCCGGTGGTGTAGCTTTCTTTAAGCCTTGTGCCGTTCACCCAGACGGAGCCGTCGCGAATATCGATGGAATCTCCCGGGAGACCGATGACTCGCTTGACATAGTCCGGCGTGTCCGGGGCGAACGGCGGCTTGAAGATAATCACTTGCTGGCGATGCGGATTGCGCCACAACGGCACATGCCAATTCGTGAAGGGCACGCCGGCATCGTAGCCGATGCGGCTCATGATCAAGTGATCGCCGATAAGCAGCGTGTTTTCCATCGAGCCGGAGGGAATCACGCGCGCCTGGCCGATGGTGCCATTAATCAGCAAAAAAACCAGCGCTACCCAAAACCAGGCGATGACCTCGCGCTGTACGCGCTGCCCCACCGGCACCTTGGACTCCGCTTCCTTTGTGCCGCGCTTGGCGTCCACTTTCAGGTCAGCCTTCATGTTCCACCGCCACCGGATGCTCGTTCGAGCCTTCACCATCATTAATCATCGCTTCACCTTTTTTGCCGCTCGCAATATCGTTGCGCACTTCCAATTGCACCAGGTCGGTCGGATACACTCCGGTGTAGCAGGAGGTGCAGTAACTGTTTTTGGTGTCGTCCACCGCCCGCTTCAATCCGCCAAGAGAAACGTAGCCCAGCGAGTCGGCCCCGATATATTTGCAAATTTCCTCTGGCGTGTTCGACGATGCGATCAACTCTTCTCGCGTTGGCGTATCGACGCCGTAATAGCACGGCGAAATCGTCGGCGGGCAACTGATGCGCATGTGAACTTCTCGCGCGCCCGATTCCCTTACCATACGCACGATTTTGCGGCTAGTGGTGCCGCGCACAAGGGAATCGTCGACCAGCACTACGCGCTGGCCTTCGATGAGGCTGCGCACCGGATTGAGCTTCAGCTTCACGCCGAAATTGCGGATGGCCTGCGACGGCTCGATAAACGTCCGGCCAATATAATGATTGCGGATCAGGCCCATACGGAAAGGAATGCCGGACTCCAGCGCGAAACCCACCGCCGCGGGCACGCCTGAGTCGGGCACCGGCACGACAATGTCCGCGCTTACCGGATGCTCTTTCGCCAGCGTGCGGCCCAGCGCTTCGCGGCTGGTGGTGACCGAGCGGCCGAAGATGATGCTATCTGGCCGCGCGAAATATACATGCTCGAAAATGCATTGCTGCCGCGGCTTTTCCGGCGCGAAGTGAATGGACTCGATGCCGGAGCGCGAAATGCGCACCATTTCGCCGGGTTCGATCTCGCGGATGTATTGCGCGTTGAGCAAATCGAAAGCGCAGGTTTCCGAGGCCACCAGCCAGGCATTGCCCAGCTTGCCAAGACTCAGCGGGCGAAAGCCGCGCGGATCGCGCACGGCGATCAACTCATCGGTGGTGAGCACGAGGAGCGAATACGCGCCTTCCACCTGGTTCAAGGCATCGCCCAGCGCACCGGAGAGATTTCGCGCTTGCGAGCGGGCCAGCAAATGCACGATCACTTCCGTGTCGCTATTAGTCTGGAAAATTGAGCCTTTGTGCTCCAGTTTGCGGCGCCAGTCCGCGGCGTTGGTGAGATTGCCGTTGTGCCCAAGCGCCACTTTGCCCTTGTTGCAGTCGATCATGATCGGCTGCGCGTTCAGCAGAGCCTTGTCACCTGCGGTGGAATAGCGCGTGTGGCCGATAGCGAGATTTCCGGGCAGGTTCGTCAGCACCGGCGGGGTAAAGATTTCTTCCACTTCGCCCATCGCGCGATGCAAATGCAGCTCCGTGCCATCGCTGGAGACGATTCCAGCCGATTCCTGGCCGCGATGCTGCAACGCGTACAGGCCAAGATAGGTCAGCTTCGAGGCCTCTTCATGTCCGAACACGCCGAATACACCACATTCGTCGTGAAAATGGTCGTCGGCGTAAGCGAGCTTTTGCATCATTTGCATCTGATTCCGCGCGATCAGCTGACCTTAAGAGTGCGTTCCAGCGAATGGGCCCAGACGTCGTACAGTTTGGCGACAGATGTATCGATCACCGCGCTCTCCTTATATTCGATGCGGAAAGCATCACTGCCGATGACCTGGCCAATCTGGTGCGCTGTCACTCCATATTGTCGCGCAGTCTCGAGAACGGCGGCAAGCGAAGTTGGCGCCACGGTGACAACGGCACGCGCGCCGCTTTCACCGAAGAGCGCATACTCGGCTGGCAACGTCGTTCCTTCGAGTTTGACGTTTGCGCCAAGCTGGGGCGCAGCTTGCTGCGGCCCTGTGGGCGAGGCGAAGCAGGATTCGGCCAATGTGACCGCGATGCCGCCGTCGCTAATGTCGTGCGCCGAACGCACCGCGCCATTCGCGGCCAGCGCCACCAGGCATTCTTGCAGCCGCTTTTCCGCCGCCAAATCAATGGCCGGCGGCTCACCCGCAACGATGCCGCTAATCGTCTTGGAATATTCGCTGGATGAGAATTCACGCCGCGCGTCAAGTAGGGGCGCAGCATGCTGCGCCCCAGACACTCGGACCGCTCCGTCGAGCAAAACAATAAGGTCGCCTTCGTCGCGAAAACCAATCTTCAGGACGCGCGAAGCATCTTCAAGAATCCCAAGTACCCCAATCACCGGCGTCGGATAGATCGACCGCCCCAGCGTCTCGTTATAGAAGCTGACATTCCCGCCGGTAATGGGTGTACCCAGCTCATTGCACGCCACGGTCAGCCCATCAATCGCTTCGCTGAACTGCCACATCACTTCCGGCTTCTCCGGGCTGCCGAAATTCAAGCAATTGGTTGCCGCCATCGGCCGCGCGCCGCTCGCGGCAACGTTGCGAGCTGCTTCCGCCACCGCGTGCATAGCCCCAACCCGCGGATTCAATTGGCACCAGCGGCCATTGCCGTCGGTGGCCAGCGCCAGCGCACGCTTCACGACTCCGGTCTCCGGATCCTTGATCCTAATAACCGCGGCATCGCTCGCGCCCGGTCCGGCCAGCGTGTTCGTACGCACCGAGGTGTCGTACTGCTGTGTGATCCAGCGCTTGGACGCAATCGCGGGCGAAGCCAACAGCTTCGCAAAATTATTCGTGAGGTTGGTGCCATCGGCCGCAAATGAAAACCAATCAGTCGCTGGTTCTTTACGCAGCGACGGCTGCGCAATTGGCCGGCGGTAAACCGGGCCTTCTTCGGCCAGGGGATGCGCCGGGATTTCTGCGGCTAACTTATCGCGATCCCTCACGCGCAAGAGTCCGCCTTCAGTCACTTCGCCGACCACTACTGCGTCCAATCCCCACTTCTTGAACACGTCGAGCACTTCGCGCTCGCGGCCGTCTTCGGCAACCAGCAGCATGCGCTCCTGCGATTCGCTCAGCATGATTTCGTACGGCGTCATGCCTGATTCGCGTTGCGGCACTTTCGCCAGATCGATTTCAATGCCGGTCCCGCCGCGCGAAGCCATCTCCGTAGTCGAGCAGGTCAGACCTGCGGCGCCCATATCTTGAATCGCGACCACTGCGCCCGTTTGCATGGCTTCCAGGCAAGCCTCGAGGAGCAGCTTCTCCATGAAGGGATCGCCAACCTGCACGTTCGGCCGTTTCTGCTTGGACTCTTCGGTGAATTCGGCGGAAGCCAGCAGCGAAGCGCCGTGAATACCGTCGCGACCGGTCTTCGCGCCCACGTAGATGACCGGGTTGCCGGTTCCGCGCGCCTTCGCGAAAAACAAATCTTCTTTTTTTGCAATTCCGAGAGCCAGCACGTTCACCAGCGGATTTTGCGAATAGCAAGGCTCAAAGCCAACTTCGCCGCCGACGGTCGGCACGCCGAAACAATTTCCGTAGTGCGCCACCCCGCGAATCACGCCATCAAGAATGCGCCGATTTTTCGCGGCTTCCTCTTCGCTGACTCCGTTGCCGGCGACAATCGGGCCAAATCGCAGCGAATCGAGCGCCGCCACCGGCCGCGCGCCCATCGTAAAAATATCTCGCAAAATTCCACCCACGCCGGTGGTCGCGCCCTGAAATGGCTCCACGTAACTGGGATGATTGTGCGATTCAATCTTAAACGCCGCGACCAACCCATCGCCGATATCCACAACGCCGGCGTTTTCTCCCGGCCCTTGCACCACCAGCTTGCCCCGCGTCGGCAACCGCTTCAGGTGCACTTTGCTGGATTTATAGGAGCAGTGCTCGCTCCACATCACGGAGAAAATCCCCAACTCCGTAATGTTTGGCTCACGCCCCAGAATCTGCTTCACCCGCGCATATTCCTCCGCGGTTAGCCCGTGCTCCGCAGCAATTTCCGAAGTGACCTTGATTTCCGTGGGTGCTGTGGCCATGTCTGTGTCTAGAATCCAAAGGGCACAGCATGCTGTGCCCCGTCCAGAGAATTATGTGGAATGACAAATGTCACGCGGTCGCCTTTGCAGCGCCGACCAAGGCTTCCACCATCGAACGGAAAATAACCAGGCCGTCCGCGGAATCCAGTGCGGACTCCACCGCGCGCTCCGGATGCGGCATCAGGCCTGCGACATTTCGCTCGCGATTGCAAATTCCCGCGATATTCGCGGTTGAACCGTTGGGATTTCCGGCTGCATCGTCGGAACCATCAGCGCTGGTGTAGCGGAAGACGACCTGCCGATTTTTCTCCAGATCGGCAAGCGTGGAATCGTCGCAAGTGTAATTCCCGTCGCTATGCGCAATAGGAACTTTCAGGACTTGCCCTTTCATTGCCGCGTTTGTGAACGGCGTGTCCGTTTGCTCGACACGAATGTGGACGTGGCGGCAGATAAATCTCAGTCCGCTATTGCGCATCATGGCGCCAGGCAGCAGCCCCGCTTCCAGCAAAATCTGGAAGCCGTTGCACACGCCCAGGACCGTGCCACCGCTTTTCGCGAATTTGCCGACCGACTTCATTACTGGAGAGAATCGCGCGATCGCACCGGTGCGCAAATAATCGCCATAGGAAAATCCGCCAGGCAGAATAATGGCGTCGCAATTGGCCAGGTCTTCTGACTGGTGCCAGATAAACTCCACAGGTTTTTTCAGAATATTACGGATGGCGTAAAAGGCGTCGTGATCGCAGTTGGACCCCGGAAAGACAACGACTCCAAATTTCATACGCTGATCGCTCCCTGGGGCATCTTGGGAAATTCTATTTTACCACATCGTGCGGAATTCCGGCCTGCAGGGCGACATGCGAAAGAACGCATGAGCTGAATCGATTGCTCGGAAAATTTGGCGAGAACTTTCTTGGCGGGAACTGTTATTGCGGGGATTTAATGAGGAAAATACGTTTCGCCGCGCAACAAAGCGCGGATTGCGTCGGGCAGACACCACATTTCCGATTTGGGACAAGCGCCTTTGATTCCGATTTTTCTCGCTTCCACCGCCAATTGGCCCGGCAAATGTACCGACAACATCAGAATCGCGGCGCTCGGATGCTCTTTCAGAATGGCGCGGGCGGCATCCAGGCCATTCATTTCCGGCATCTCGAAGTCCATCACGGTAACGTCCGGGAGCAGATCGCGATACTTGCTCACTGCGTCCTTGCCATTTACCGCTTCACCGGAAACCTGCCAGGAATCCTGCTGCTCCAGCAGCCGCAGGGCTTGCTGACGCATCAGTTGATTGTCGTCGACCACAAAGATATTCGTCACGAAACCGGAAGCCTCGCTACGGCGTAGATAATGCGAAAACTTACGCCCTTTTGCCGCCAATACAATACAGGATTGACTTGAGATTTACAGCCCCGCAGCCAAGGAAGTCCGCCGTCTAAATCCGGTCTTTACCTAATTGCCTGATTTGCGCCTTCGAGTAAGCTGCGAGAAGGCCGACAAGGCTTCGGTGGGGATATGGTGACACAATCTTACGACATTTTTAGACGCGACACTTGCGGAGAAATCTGGGTCGAGGCGGTGCGGGATCTTGAGACGGCTAAGAGCCGAATCATCGAGCTGTCCGCAGACACGCCCGGCCAATACGTTGTATTCAATCAGCGCAGCGGCCGGATGGTGGGCAGCGGAACAGTAGTGGCGAGTCCGGCGGCGCGCGCCACATCCAAATCGGCGCAACGCTGCAACGATTCCGCCGATTCGGAATCAGAGACGCTCTGGTAGATGATTTCCAAAGTGAGCATTGCAATCGCAGAGGAGATAAATGGATACACGCCGGCGTTATGACATCGTGCGAAAAGAAAGTGAAAAGGCTATTTACTGGCTGGAAGGCGCTCCGGAACTGAGCGTCGCTAAGGCTCGCGTAGAAGAGCTTCTTTCTTTCTGGCCAGGCGAGTACCAAATATTCGACCTGGAGACCAAACAGCCTGTCCTGACCACTTCAGACCTATGTCCAATGCCTATGGAAATGCCCCTCAGCAACGCCGCCGACTAATCGGCTATCCTCGAACCGCGAGCGCGACAACTGTGGTTTTGATTACTAGGAACGTGGGCTGCCGGAGAGTTCTCGCTGGGCAGCTTGCGCTCCGGCCAGATCTGTGGCCCGCCCGTGATGCACCAGCAGGTGCAGAAAAAACATTAGGACGAGAACTCCTCCGAACGTGACCACGATCGTCGCTCCGGTTGGCGTATCCAACTGCACGCTGAGATAGCAACCTAACGCCGAGACCAGCGTGCCCATCGTCCAACCGATGGCCAGCCGCGGACCAATGCGATCCGCGAAAAGCATGGCGCCCACACTGGGCACGATCAAATAGCAGAACACCAGCAAAACGCCGGCGATGGCAACCGACGAAGTCACCACAAATCCGAACGATGCGTAAAATAAGAAATCCCAGAAACGCACGCTGAGGCCCAAGCTGTCCGCTCTTTCGTGGTTCATGGAAATCAGCAGGAATTTTTTGCGAAACACATAGTGGAAAATGCCGACCAGTGCATAGAGGATGGCCGTCTTGCGTACTTCCGGCCAGGAGACGGCCAAAATGTTGCCGACCAGCATGTCCTTGAGGTGTTCGGTTTCCCCGGTGGCCTTGCTCATCAATAGGATCGCCATGGCCGAGGCCACCGAGTAGGCGATCCCGATAAAAGCTTCCTGCGGAATGTGACCGCGGCGGGTCCGCGCAAAGGCAAAGATTGCTGCGCCCAAAAAAGTAAAGCCCAAGCTGATCCAGTACGACCCTCGACCATGGGGATCCATTCCGACCACGATGGCCACCGTGGCGCCAAGGGCGGCGATCTGCGCGAGAGCTAGATCCACAAAGATGACCCCGCGTTCCACGACATGCACGCCTAGGTAGGCGTGAATGCCAGTCAAGATGAGACTGGCCACGAACGGCGCCAGCAGAAAAAGAAAAATCTCCATCGGCAGGGTCTCCTGTTCAGTGAGTGGCGTCGAACGCCTGTTTCAGCTTGCTGATGTCATAGTCAAATAGCTTGAAGTAATCGGTAATTTCCTTTTCGCCGCCCACAGATGGCGGCAGGACTAGAACCTGGCCGCCCGTTTCCCGCGCTACCGCGTTGGGCGTCTTTAAGTCAAAGTATGGTTCCACGACAATCACTTTTACGTTGTCGCGCTTCATCTGTTGAATCAATTCGACGGTATGCTGCGGGCTTGGCGGGATGCCAGGGCGCGGCTCAACGTAACCGACTACGTTCAAGTGGAAATGTTCGGCGAAGTTCGGCCAAGAACGGTGATAAGTGACGATTTTTCGGCCTTCATAAGGCTTCATCTCCGCTAGCCACCTTTGGTCCGCTTGTTTCAAGCGCTGCTCGAAATCGCTGTAGCGCTGCGCGAAATACGCCGCGTCTCCGGGACGCATCTCGCTCAGCTTGTCGGCAATGCCTTTCGCGATACGCAATCCGTTTTCCGGGTCCAGCCAATAGTGAGGATTACCCAGCGGATGCACGTCTCCCTCGGCGCGGGTAACTTGTCCCGTTGGGATTTCTAGAATTCTGGCAAAGCGCGAAGCGTCCAGGTATCCGGGGGCACCCACCTGTATTTTGGGATTAGTCGATTGGTTGATGAGTGGTGGTAGCCAGCCAATTTCCAGCTCTAGTCCCACAACTATCAGCAGGTCCGCGTGCTTCAATTTCAAGAGAAAGCTGGGCTTGGCATCGACGAAGTGCGGGTCCTGATAGCCGCGGGCGATCGATTCCACGTTTATCTTGTCGCCGCCAACTTCTTGGGCCAGCGAGGCCAGGTCCGTTGTGGCGGTCATGATCTGGATCTTCCCGGCGGCACGCGCGGGCAGCCACCCGAGGAGCGATATTGAGAGTGCCAGCGCCGTGAAAATCGCGGTCAGGCGCGTGACGAAGTTAGGTCTGTACATTTTCTTGTTCTCCCAAAGTGCCGAAAACTAGAACGGGTGCGCTCCATGAGCGCCCATCACAAACAGAAACTGAAAGAGGAATTCGTTGGCGTTTGAAAAATCGCCTGGATTCGCGACGGCCAAGTGCCCGAAGCGGTATTGCCCACGGATTTGGCTGAACTCACTGGGCCAATAGGTAAGTATGCCGGAAAAGCCGGTATCGGTCAGGGTGGCCGCGGTAGCGTGGCCGCTGCGGTCGAAGCGCCCGCCGACCGTCCAGCGGCGATTGACACGATATTCGGCAGAGGTATACATCCCGAAAGCATGCTGAGTCTGGAAAATATTGAGGGGAGATAACTGATCGCGGGCGCTCCAGAATAGCTCGGTGCGCAGCAGGAAATTCTTGTAAACCGCGCGACGCAGCGGCTTCCAGCGAAGGGTGGCATCGGCGCCATAGAGATTGGTGAAGAACGCGGAAGGACTCACGGCCGTCGCTAAGCCTGCGCTATTTCCCCGTGCGTAGGAGGCGCCTAAATCAAGGTTGGTCGACTCGCTGAGATCACGGTAGGCGCGCAAATGACCCACAACGCCAAGGTCTTGACGGCGATAGGCACTGAATAAATCATCGGAATCGCCGCGGTACACTTGGGCTGTGCCTTCCATGAACCAGCCCTTGGGCGCGGCGATGAAGTGGGAGAGAGAAATTCCTGCATCGTCGATTCCGTCCTCGCCGCCCACCAGGTTGTTGGTCGCCAATGGCCGATCAATCCAAGGCAGCGCGTGATTGTGAATGGTGTTGACCTTGCCAAAATCGGCGCGCATCTTGCCGACTTTCATCAACAG
>Ga0137412_10002637_pt1 | contig 14199 bp, 12 predicted proteins | sample CZODoug2_1_16fun_FD_122160 | JGI IMG/M metagenome (GOLD analysis project Ga0137412, IMG submission 122160) | Vadose zone soil fungal communities from Angelo Coast Range Reserve, California, USA - CZODoug2_1_16fungal (Hybrid Assembly) | ecosystem: Environmental > Terrestrial > Soil > Vadose zone... | reverse complement strand
TTGCGCACGGTCTCGCGTAAGGTCTGCCGCAGGTCTGCCCAGGGCCCACGCCGCGCTCGCATCCGCCGATGGCCACGCCGGCGGGGCAGGCGTGTCGGGGCCTCGCGGGCCAGCCGGTGCAATGCGTCGCTGGGCCCTCCCGGTCCAAACCGGCGCTCCGTCAACGCCTCGGCGCGCACCGCCATTTCGCCGGATTCGTTGGCTTCGTCGGCGAGCGGCGGCGAATCGTCGCCACGGCCTTCCTCCTGTAGCCGAACGATCTCCTCGTCGTCGCTTCTGTCACCGGCGATCTCTTCGTCGCCCAGGAAGTGGATCCGGAACAGCATGTCATAGGTGGCGCGACGCTCGGGCGGCGGCGCCAGGGTCGCCAGCCCCGCCTGCCGGATATCCTCTGGCCCGCGTGGACCGAGCAGCGTGACCGCCTCGAGGAATGCGGTGGTCTGCTCGGGCGCGACAGCGAAACCGTTGGCGCGCAACAGCGCCACGAACGTAATGAAAATACGCGCCGCGCGCGGCAGTTGGTGCTCTTCATTCACGCCGCGGCCTCCGCGATCAGCGCGTCGAGCCGGGGCGAGATGAAGGCGAGGTCCTCCTCGTCCTTCAGCGCGACGCCGATCGAGCGCTTGAACGCATCCGGCCAGCGCGCGCCACCCTTGTTGAGCAACGTCGCGGCTTCCGCCCAATCGACGGCCTCGGCGATGCCGGGTGCCTTGCTGAGCGGCTCGCGCCTCAGCTTGCCGACGGCGGCGACCACCGCCCGCGCGGTCGCTTCGGCAACGCTCGAAGCACGCATCATGACGATCTTCGCCTCGCGCTCGGCGGTCGGATACGCGATCCAGTGATAAACGCAGCGTCGGCGCAGCGCCTCATGCAGGTCGCGCGTGCGGTTGGAGGTGAGCACCACCACGGGTCGCTCGGCGGCGCGCACGGTGCCGCGCTCGGGGATCGAAATCTGGAAGTCGGAGAGGAATTCGAGCAGGAACGCTTCGAACTCCTGATCGGAGCGATCGATCTCGTCGATCAACAGCACCGTCGAATCCGGCGCGCGCAGTGCCGCGAGCATCGGGCGCTCGATCAGGAAGGTCTCGCCATAAATGTCGATGGTTTCGTCGCCGCCCTGGCGGATCGCCAGCATCTGCCGCGGATAGTTCCATTCGTAGAGCGCGGCTGAGGCGTCGATGCCCTCGTAGCATTGCAGGCGGATCAGCCGGCGGCCGAGGATTGCGCCGATCGCCTTCGCGGCTTCGGTCTTGCCGACGCCGGGAGCGCCTTCGAGCAGCAGGGGCTTGCCCAGCGCAAGCGCCAGATAGGCGGCTGTTGCGATGCCTTCATCGGCCAGATAGTAGGCCCCACGCAGCGCCTTCTCCAGCGCTTCCGGGCTGTCGATGCCGGCGATGTTGCGACGAACCACCATCAGCGTCGCGCCTGCGGCCGCGCGCCGCCTTGCGCCTTGATCGCGCGCAGTACCTTTTCCGGCGTGATCGGCAGTTCGTCGACGCGTACGCCGACGGCGTTGAAAATCGCGTTGGCGACCGCCGGCATCACCGGATTGGCGCACATCTCACCCGGGCCTTTGGCACCGAACGGGCCATCCGCCGCCGGTCGTTCCAGTACAGCGATGTCGTGCGGGCAGATGTCGCCGGGACCCGGCATCAGATATTCGACAAAGTCGCGCGGGCCGTGACGCGGGTCGGGATAATAGGGCTCGGTTGTCTCATAGAGCGCATGACTGACGCCCATCCAGGCGCCGCCGACAAGCTGCTGTTCGACCAGGCGCGGATTGAGGGCGCGCCCGAGTTCATAGGCGCTGTCCATGCGCATCATCGCCACTTCGCCGGTCTCGTCGTCGACCTCGACCTCGGCGACCATACAGGCATGCGCATAGCAGGTCGCTGGTGACATTTCGCCGGTCTCGGGATCGACGGCGGAAAGCGGGACCAGAAAGATTCCGCGCCCGGAGATGGTCTTGCCTTGCTTGAACTGTGCGGCGATCGCGACGTCCTTGGTCGAGATCGAGCGGTGCGGCGCGCCCTTGACGTGGATGTTGCCGCGCCCATCGGTTTCGAGGTCGGTAGCATTGACCTCAAGCTCCTCGGCCGCCGCCTCCATCATCACGCCGCGCGCTTCCTTCGCCGCCGCCATCACCGCGTTTCCCACGCGATGGGTCCCGCGCGAGGCGAAACTGCCCATGCAATGCGGTCCGGTATCGGAATCGGCGGTGTCGACATAGACGTCCTCGACCGGCACGCCGAGCGTCTCGGCGCAGATCTGCCGGGTCACCGACTTCATGCCTTGACCGAGATCGATCGAGGACAGCGCCACCGTGAACTTGCCGCTCGGATTGGAATGCACCAGCGCCTGGCTCGGATCGCCTCCGAGATTCATCCCGATCGGATAATTGATCGACGCGATGCCGCGTCCGCGATGCCTGGCCATGGTCAGCGCCTCCTTGAGCCGAATACCGAGGAAAAGCGGATGGCTCCGTGCGATGCGGGCTGAGGCGCCGGCGAGACCGGGGGAGGCGGCGTCGGACGCGGCGGCTCGGTCCCGGCGGCCGGCTGCGGCGCGCGATCGTAAGGCGTACGTTGCTGCGTGGCGGGGCGCGCCGGCCCTTTCGTGTCCATCGCGGTCGCGGGAATTGCGGCGCGTGCACCGCCGCCGTCCTTGCGCGACGACATCCGCTTGAATTCCTCGCGCAGCGGCCATTTCGCCTTTTCAGCCGCGACCTGCACGCATTCGATCAGCGCGGTGTTCTTGGCTTCGCGCCGATGCGCCTTCATGTCCCCGTCGCGGTAGGCGTTGAGGAGACGGAACTCCATCGGGTCCATCCCGACGAGATGGGCGAGCTTGTCCATCTGGCATTCGATGGCGAAATCCATCGCGGTAACGCCGAAGCCGCGCATCGCGGTTGCCGGTGTGCGATTGGTGAAGACGCAATAGACATCGCCGTAGACATTCGGGATCGTATAGGGGCCGGGTAAATGCGCGACGCATTTGACCACGGCGTAGCTCGACAACCTCGTATAGGCGCCGCTGTCGAAATAGGCCCGCACCTTGCGCGCGACGATGCGGCCGTCGCGCATCATGCCGTCCTTCAAATAGATCCGTTCGGCGCCGCGTGGCGGACCGAATTTCATCTCCTCTTCGCGACCAAAAATGTAGCGCACCGGGCGGCCGGTCAGCATCGCGCCGAGAATGGCAAGTGGCTCGGTCAGCGTGTCGACCTTGCCGCCGAATCCGCCGCCCACGGTTCCCCCGATGAAATGGAAGGTGTTGGAAGGCAAATCGAGAATCTTGGCGCAGGTGTCGAGCGAGAAGAACAGCGCCTGCGTCGAGGTGTAGACGACATAACGTCCGTTGGTGTCGGGTGCGGCGATCGAGCCGTTGGTCTCGGTCGGCGCATGCTCGATCGGTGACATCTGATAGCGTTGCTCGAGCACATGGTCGGCGCTGGCGAAGCCGCGCTCGACGTCGCCGAAGCGCAGCTTTTGGTGATCATAGATGTCGTGATAGGTGAACGTATTCTTGGGATAGGTTTCGTTGACGATGGGCGCGCCGGCTTTTAGTGCGTCCTCGACGTCGAAAACCGTTGGCAACGGCTCATAGTCGACGCGGACTTTGGCGGCTGCCTCGAACGCCTCGCGTTGGCTGTCGGCGACCACAGCCGCGACGGGTTCGCCCTTGTAGCGCACCTTATCGACGGCGAGCGTCGGTTCGTCGTCCTTGCCGAAATTGATCAGGCTGAGCAGGGTGTTGAGATTGCGCGGCACATCGGCGCCGCGGATGATCCGGCGCACGCCAGGAGAGCGTTCGGCCTCGGCGGTGTCGATGCGGCGGATGCGCGCGTGTGGATGCGGACTGCGCAGCACCTGCAGATGCAGCATGCCCTGCAGCCTGTGGTCGTTGAAATAAATGGAGGTGCCGGTGACGTGGCCGAGCATGTCCTGGCGCTGGGTGCCCTTGCCGATCTCCTTGAGGTTGTCGTCACGCTCGTCGGCGAAAATGTCTTTGCGCAATTCCAGCATGGTGCAGTCCTCTAGGCGCTCGCGCGACCGCCCGAGGCGGCGGCGAGCACGGCGTTGATGATAGGTTCATACCCGGTGCACCGGCAGATGTTGCCGGAGACGGCGTTGACGACCTCGTCGCGGGTGGGTGCGGGGTTGCGGTTGAGCAGGGCTTTTGCCGCCATCAGCATGCCCGGCGTGCAATAGCCGCATTGTGCCGCGAAGTGCTCCATGAACGCGCGCTGCAGCGGGTGCAGATTGGGGCCATCCTTGAGACTATCCAGCGTTTCCACGGAGCGTCCTTCTACTGTTTCGGCCAACGTCAGGCATGAGAGATGGGCATCACCATCGATCAACACCGTGCAGGCGCCGCATCCTCCCTGGCCGCAACCGAATTTCGGCGTCATATCGCCCAGCAGCTCGCGTAAGGCGGTCAGCAGATTGACGCCACCGTCGACGAAGATGGCGACGTCGCTTCCGTTATGACGAAATTGCAGTGCGGTCTTGGCCATGAACTGTTCCTTGGACTGTTTCTTGGAATTTCCTTGAACCTTCTTATTGCTGGCCCATGAGCAACCGGCGCAGGTGGACGCCGACGACCTCGCGCCGATACCAGGCGCTGGCGAGTGAATCGTCGACCGGCGAAGTACCCTCGGTCGCAGCGGCTGCGGCGGCGGCGATATTCGCCGCGTCCAGCGCCCGCCCTTCAAGGGTGCGTTCGGCCGCCTTGGCACGAACGGCTGTCGCCGCCATCGCGCCGATCGCGATGCGCACGCCGACGGCGCGGCCGCCGCTCGTTGGAACATGCGCGGCGAGCGTCACCACCGAGGCGCCTTTCGGCCTGATGCGCGCGATCTTGCGATAGCGGAACGCTTCCGCGCCGGACGGGCGCTGAAAGGAGACCGAGAGCACGAGCCCGCCCGGCATCCGGTCACGCGCCGCGAGGAACTCCTCGATCGGCATCTCCCGCGGCCCATAGCCGCCATGCAGCGAAATCGTCGCGTCGAGCGCGAGCAGGGCAACGGTGAAGTCGCCAAAAGGCGTCGGCGCGAACAGATTGCCGCCGATGGTGCCCATGTTGCGCACGGCCGGCCCGCCGATCGAACCGGCAACGGGATGCAAGAAAGCCAGATCACGCTCGCCGAGAACGCGTGCGAAGGTGACACCGGCGCCAATCGTGATGCGCGAGCCCGCGACGTCGAGGTGGGCCAGGGCGCGGTCCTTTGCGCGCACGATCGTCGAAATCGAAACGTCGCCTTCGTTGAGCGCGCGCATCACCAGCGTACCGCCGCCGAGATAGCGGACATCGCGCTCCGACGACAGTGCTGCCGCGGCTTCTTCCGAGGTCTCGAAGGTTTTCACCGTGACGGGCATAATTCTGTCTCTGCTCTCATGCGGCCTCCCGCAGATGCCGGCGGATCGCGTCGAAGCCGGCCTGGTAGATCTGCTCGCTGACCATTTCCGTGATCTCCGTAGCGTCGGTGGGCCGCGTGGTGAAACGCGACTCCCAGTGCCAGAAGGTGCGGTCCCCATCGGTGACCGGCAGCAGCCGGACATGGGCGACGTAGTTGAACATCGCTATCGGCGTGTCGAGCAGGCAATAGCTGAAGGTTTGTTCGAGATCGGATAGCGCCAGCAATTGCTCGCGCAATTCCGAGCCGTCCTTCAATTTGAAGCGACGCACGCAGCCGATGCGGTCGGCGGCCTGGGCGCGCTCGATCGTGCTGGTCGCGACCGCCGGATGCCAGCGGTCGTGGCCGTTGAAATCGCGCAGCACGTTCCAGACCGCGCCGGTCGGCGCGTCGAGGATCGTGCTTTTGGTGATGTGCGGCACGGCGTCAGCCTCCGAACACGCGCTTGAGTGCATCGAAGCCGCCTTGGAACACGCCGGCTCCGATCGTGTTGACGAGTTCGGTCTCCCGCTCCGGGGCGCAGTCGAATTCGGCCGACCACTCCAGAAAGGTCTTGTCACCGTCGGTGACCGGCGTCAGGCGCAACGTCGCGACGTAGTTCTCGACGCCCATCGGCGATTCGAGGATCGAATAGGTGCAGAACATGTCGTAGTCGGACAGGCCGAGCAGCTTCTCGCGAATGCGGTCGCCATTGCGCAAGGTGAAATCGCGTACGCAGCCGATCTTGTCCGCCGGCTCTCCGCCCTCGATGCGGCTCTCGGCGATCGCCGGGTGCCAGTTGGGCAGGCCGTTGAAATCGCGCACCCGTGCCCACACCCGGTCGTTGCGGGCGTTGACGACGGTCGAAACATACACCCGAGCCATGGTGCGTTCTCAGCTCCTCTTGGCCGGCCGCGAAGGCGGCGCCTGATCGGGGGGTGAATCGGCTGGCTTGGCACCGCTCTCCTTCTTCGGCGCGGTAGCCTGGCTGATACCCTGCATGTCGCGGGCCTCGCGAATGAGGCCCGGCATCTTCGAGAGACTGCCGCCCTCGACGCCGATGTCGGCGAGGATCGAATCGATCAGCGGCGCCTGAACGCGATAGCGCAAGGCCGAATCGATCACCTCGTCGGTCGCGCTGCGTCCACTCGCGCCGCCGCCGGTGTTGCCACCGGCCAGGCCGTCGACATGCAGAATGCGGATTCCCTCGATCTTCTCCATCGGCTTGACGCTTTCCCGCACGATGCCTTCGATACGATCGAGCAGCTTGCGGCGGAACAGCGAGTAGCGGGCCTGGTCGGTGAGGACGTTCTCCGCCTCGTTAAGTAATTTCTGCCCCTCGGCTTCGACCGCCGCGCGCACGCGTTCGGCCTCGGCGGCAATACGCTTCTCTTCGGCCTCTTTCTCGGCGATGAGAACTTCGATCGTCCTGCGCCGCTTGGCGATCTCGCTGTCACGCACGGTGATGACGCGTTCGGCCGCCTCGGTCGCGCGGGCCTTGGCATTCTCGGCTTCCGCTTGCGCGGCGGAATGTTCGAGCGACTTTTGATAGAGGGCGATCGCCTTCTCCATCAGGACTGTCTCGACCTCCTTCTCGCGGTTGATCTCCAATTTTCGCAACTCGCGCTCGCGCCCGACGCGGGCCTCGTCGAGACCGCGGTCCGACGCGATACGTGCGCGCTGGATTTCCTCGTTCGAGGCAATCTCGGCCTCCTGCAGGGCCTGGACGCGCGCGACTTCAAGCTGCTCGATCACGCGTCGCCGCTCCAGCCTTGCCGCTTCGAGCGCCTGCTCCCTGGAGACTTCGGTGGTCTCGACGTCGCGGCGGGCGACGATCTCGGCCTGCTTGACCTGCCGGTCGGCGTCGATGCGCTCGGAACGCTTCGCCGACAGCGCGATGACCCGGTCTTCGTCGGCGATTTCGACCGTGCGCTTCTGTTCGATGTTGAGCACTTCGCGTGTCCGGCTGGAGGCAATGCGTTCGGCCTCGAGCGCCAGTTCGACACCGATGCGCTGACGTTCGATCGCGTCGCGCCGCCTGAGTTCGGCCGCCTCGATCCGTTCGGTGCGTTCGATGTCCTGCGCCTTGGTCTCCTGCTCGCTCAGGATACGCGCGAGCGCCACCTTCTTCTCCTGGGCGATCCGCGCCGCTTCGATCGCCTCGCGCGAGGCGATATCGGCTTCCTCGACCGCGCGGTGGCGCGCGATTTCGAGCGCGCGGATGCGCTCCTCTTGCGCGATGCGCGTGGCTTCGGTCGCCTCCCGTGCTGCGATGCCGGCGACTTCGAGCGCCTGGTTGCGGTCGATCTCCAGTTTGCGAGTGCTCTGGTCGGCGGCGATGCGGCTCGAGGCGAGGGTGCGTTCGCGTGCGATGCGTGCGGCCTCCACCGCCTGCTGCGCCTCGATCTCGGCCTCCTGGATCGTGCGGACCTGCTCGATCTCAAGCGCGCGGGTCTGCTCGTCGGAGGCAATCCGCTCGGCGTTGACGACCTTGGTCTGGGCGATGCGGGCTTTCTCCGTCGCTTCCTTGGCGGCAATCTCGGCTTCCTCGACCGCGCGGGTGCGCTCGATCTCGCGCCGACGGGTTTCCTCTTCATTGGCAATGCGGGCGTCGGTGACGACGCGGTCCTGCTGAATGCGGGCTTTTTCAATGAATTCGCGCGCCTGGATCTCGGCTTCCTCGACCGTGCGGGCGCGCTCGATTTCCTTCTGCCGCACTTCGCGTTCGGAGGCGATGCGGGCGATGTCGACCGAGCGCTGGTTGGTGATGCGTGCCCTTTCGATTTCCTCGCGTGCCAGGATCTCCCTGGCCTCGACCGCCTGGGTTCGTTCGATTTCCTTTTGCCGGGTTTCGCGCTCGGAGGCGATGCGGGCTTCGGCAATGGCCTGATCATTGGCGATACGGGCTTTTTCGATCGCCTGGCGTGCCGTGATCTGTGCTTGCTCGGCTTCGGTTTCGCGCAAGGCGCGTTCGCGCGCCACCTCCGTCCGTTGCAGGGCCCGGCGGACCTCGATGTCACGCTCCTGGTCGAGCCGCGCGGTCTCGCTCTCGCGTTCGATATCCAGCGCCTGCCGTTCGGCTTCGAGATTGCGGGTGCGGATCTTGATCATCGAATCTTGTTCGATGTCGTTACGCAGCTTGCGTTTGGCCTCGATGTCCTCCATCAGCTGGGTCAAGCCTTCCGCGTCGAAGCGATTCGACGGATTGAAGAACTCCAGATCGGTCTGATCGAGGTCCGTGATCGCAACGGATTCGAGCTCCAGGCCGTTCTGGGCCAGCGCCTCGGCGGCAGCTGCCTTGACGCGCGCGACGTAATCGCCACGCTTTACGTGCATTTCCTCCATGGTCATTTCCGACGCGACCGAACGCATCGCGGAAATGAACTTGCCGGCGAGCAGCGCATGCAGTCGTTCCGGCTCCAGCGTTCGCCGGCCGAGGGTGGCCGCGGCGATCGAGACGGCCTCACGCGTCTGCTGCACGCGGACGTAGAAATCGGCCTCGATATCGATGCGCATGCGGTCCCGGCTGATGACGGCGTCCTGCTTGGACCGAATAATCGGCATCGGCAGCACGTTCATGTTGACCGGCGTGAAGTCGTGAATGAACGGAAGCACAAAGGCGCCGCCGTTGATCACCACCCGCTCGCCGAGGAAGCCGGTGCGTACAAACGACACTTCCTTGGACGACCGGTGATAGAGCCAGTTCACGATGTAGACCGCTACGACGATCACGATCAGCGCGACGATCAGCCATAGGATCAATTGGCCAACAAGAAACCCCGACATGGTACCGACCTCCCGTAACCGACGCTCAATTGCCACCGATCGCCTTGAATTTTCGAACCTGTTCCGTCAGCGCCCGCTCCACCGGCAGCCGCTCCATCGAGGAGGCTCCGTAGAAGCCGTGACATTTGCGGGCGTGTTTCATGATGAATGCGGCGTCAGCCGGTTCTGCGATCGGCCCGCCATGGGCGAGAATAAGAATCTCGGGATTGACCTCCAGGGCCGCTGCTGCCCAGGCGTCGATACGGGCAGGACAATCTTCGAGCTTCAGCGCGGTCTGCGCGCCGATCGCGCCGCCGGTGGTCAGGCCGAGATGGCAAACCACGATGTCGGCGCCGGCATTCGCCATCGCCTTCGCATCGGCTTCATTGAACACGTACGGGGTGGTCAGCAAATCCCTGGCGCGCGCCTTGGCGATCATTTCGACCTCCAGAGCGTAAGACATGCCGGTTTCCTCGAGATTGGCGCGGAAGACGCCGTCGATCAGCCCGACGGTCGGAAAATTCTGAACCCCTGCGAAGCCGATGGCCTTCAACTGATCGAGGAAGACGTCCATGTCGCGGAACGGGTCGGTGCCGTTCACGCCGGCAAGCACCGGCGTTTTCTTGACGACGGGCAGCACATCGCTGGCCATTTCGACGACGATCGCGTTGGCGTCGCCGTAAGGCATCAGTCCGGCGAGCGATCCGCGCCCGGCCATGCGGTAACGGCCCGAATTATAGATCACGATCAGGTCGATGCCGCCGGCTTCCTCGCATTTGGCGGAGAGCCCGGTTCCGGCGCCGCCGCCAACGATCGGCTCGCCGCGCATCGCCATGGCGCGGAATTTCTTCAGGAGATCGGCGCGTTCAAATCGGGCCATCGATTACCTCGCCACCCGCCGACGTTTGCCCGGACGGCCGATCAGCGAGCGGAACGCCGTAACGATCGCGCCTGCGAATTCGGGTTCGTTGATGTTGCGCTTGAGTCGGATGAGCTGGCGGTTGCTGGTCTGACGCACCGTCTGGTCAAGCGCACGGAACAGCGCGGCATCGGCTTCCGGGTCCCAGAAGGGCTGTCCCGGCGCGTCGAGCGCGGAAACGCCGCCTTCAGGCAGAAAGAACCGCACCGGCCCGTCCATCCTGTTGAGGCGCTCGCCGATCCAGCGGCCGATACGGTTGCTCTCTTCCGCGGTGGTGCGCATCAGCGTGACTTGCGGGTTGTGAACGTGCAGCCTGCGGCTACGGTAACGCTCGGGGATGCTGTCGGGCTGCCCGAAATTGACCATGTCGAGCGCGCCGACCGAGCCGACGTAGGGGATGCGGGTGCGAATGATGGCGCCAAAGCGATCCTCGGTCGCCGGGAACACCCCGCCCATCAACAGGTCGCAGACTTCCGTTGTCGTCAGATCGATTACCCCCGCAAGGGCTTCGGAATCGACCAGCTTCTCCATCGAGCGCCCGCCGACGCCGGTGGCGTGGAAGACGAGGCACTCGAAATCCGCCCGCAGCGCGGCCGCGATCTGCTGCACGGCCGGCGTCGTGACGCCGAACATCGTGAGGCCGACCGCCGGCAAACCTGCATCCAGTTCCCGCGCATTTGTAGCGCGCTCTCCCAGCCGTGCCTTCACCATGCCGACCAGTGCGTTGGCGCCGTTGGCGAGCACCTGGCGGGAAATTGAGTTCAGCCCCTGCACGTCGGTGACCGAATACATCATGGTGATATCGGCCGGACCTACGTAAGGCGCGACATCGCCGGAGGCGACCGAGGAGACGATGAGTTTGGGCACACCGATCGGCAACGCGCGCATGGCCGGCGCCACCAGCGAGGCGCCGCCCGACCCGCCGGCGGAGATCACGCCGACGATGTCGGCCTGGCGGCGCAGCCAGTTGGTGAAGGCGTCTGCCATCGCCGTCACCGCGCTGCCGCGATCAGAACCGAACACGGCGCCGCCGCCGCGCGGATGGTTGAGCGCTATTTCCTGGGCGGAGACGTCGCACGCCGAAAGCTTGCCGCCTGTCGAAACGTCAACGAGCCGCGTACGCAATCCACTGCCGGCAACGATGTCGCGGATGAATCTGAGTTCGTCGCTCTTGGTGTCCAGTGTGCCGACGACGAGCACGGTCGGCGGCCCGGAGCTTCGTGCGGCCCATGCGTCACGTTGCGGCCGCGTGGCTTCTTCGAGCCTCAACACGCCGGTTGAGAGCGTCCGCGCGCCGGCCTCGATGCGCGCGATCGGCACCGGCTGCGACCAGCGGGTAGGCGGCGTCGGGTTGGAAATATACACGCGCTTCGGCGCCGAATTCGGAGAACGCGCGGGGGTGGGGCGTGCGGCGATGCCGGAATCGAACTCCGCATTGGTCTCGGGCGCGGCATCCGAATGACGCCCGACGCCGAGCAGGCGCTGTTGCAGATCGCGGTCGGAGGCGAGATGCGAGGACTCGATGATACGATTGACCCGGCCGTTGACCATGATGGCGACGTTCCTGGAGACGGTTGTCGCCACGCCGATATTCTGTTCGACGACAAGCACTGAAATGTCGTCTTCGTCGCCGAGGCGCACCAGCATGTCCTCGACCTGTGCGACGATGACGGGCGCCAGGCCCTCGGTCGGCTCGTCCATGATCAACAGGCGCGGATTGGTCACCAGCGCCCGCGCGATCGCCAGCATCTGCTGTTCTCCGCCAGAAAGCTGCGCGCCGCCATGGCTCTTGCGCTCGGCCAGCCGCGGGAACGTGTCGTAGATGCGCTCCGCGGTCCAGCCGCCGCGGCGCTTGCCGGCGATCATGCGTAAATGCTCGTCGACGGTCAGCGAGCGCCACAACCGCCGCCCCTGTGGCACGTAGCCGACGCCAAGCCGGGCGACCTGCGCGGGCTGCAACGACAGCAGATCCTCGCCGCTCAGGCGGACGGAACCGCCGGTCGCGCGCACCAGCCCCATGATCGTCTTGCAGAGTGTCGTCTTGCCCATGCCGTTGCGGCCGACGACGGACAGCACGCCGGATTCGAGCGCCAGGTCGACGCCCTGCAGCGCATGCGAGCTGCCGTAATAGACGTCGAGGCCCCTGACCTCGAGGACCGGTACGGTGCGGCGGGCATCAACCATATCTTTCTCCAAGATCATGGCCGCCTCCCAGATACAGCTCCTGAACCTCGGGGTCGGACTCGATTTCCTGCGGCGGGCCTTCCTTGAAGATGCGGCCGTTGTGCATCATCGTCACGCTCTCGACGACGCGCAGTGCGACGTCCATGTCGTGCTCGATGATGATGTAGCCGATATGGCCAGGCAGCGCGGTAAGGATTTCGACCAGTTCGGAGCGTTCGGTCGGCGACAGGCCGGCGGCGGGTTCGTCGAACAGAATGAAGCGCGGCGCGCCGGCGAGGGCGAGCGCGATTTCGAGCTGGCGCTGCTGGCCGTGGGCGAGCTCGGCGACGCGCCGCTCCTTGACCGCGGTCAGATGCACCGCCTGGACCAGGTCGTCGGCCGATTGCATCAGCGCATCGTTGCCGCGGGGCCGGAACGGCGAGAAGCGGCTGCGCGAAACGCCGCAGCAGGCAAGGTAGACGTTGTCGTGGACGGTGAGCCCCGGAAACAGCGCGGAGATCTGATAGGTGCGGCGAAGACCGCGGCGGATCCGCTCAAACGGCGGAAAGTTGGTGACGTCCTCGCCGAAGAATCGGATGGTGCCGGAGGTCGGTGGAAAATCGCCGGTGATGCAGTTGAACAGGGTGGTTTTGCCGGCGCCATTAGAGCCGAGCACCGCACGCCTTTCGCCCGGGCGCACGGTGAGCGTGACGTCGGTCAGCGCTGCGAGGGCGCCGAACAGCCGCGTTACCCCGCGCAGTTCGAGCGCGGCCCCGGCACCGACGACTGAAAGGCGATGCGCGACGCTATCCATGGCGCCCTCCGCCCGGCTGCGTTTGTCCTTGCTCGCCGCGGCCGCGCCAGCGTTCCCAAAGTCCGACAATGCCGTCCGGGGAGAACAGCACGATCACCAGAAAGCCGAGACCGATCAACAGGCGGAAGCGATTGCCGTCGAATCCGATCGCGACCAGGAAATCCAGCGTGAACGTACGCAGGAGAACGAAAATCAAGGCTCCGATGAATGGGCCGATCGGTCGCGTGATACCGCCGACGACGGCGATGATGAGAATGTCGATGGCGCGTTCGACCCCGACCGAGCCCGGCGAGATCTGTCGGTAGTTCCAGACCTGCAAGACGCCGCCGAGTGCGGCCACGAAGGAGGCAAACGCATACGCGGCAACGCGGTGCGCATTGACGTTGAACCCCAGTGCCGCCATGCGGCGCGGATTGTCGCGCACGCCCTGCAAGGCCAATCCGAATGGCGTCCGCGCGAGATAACTGACCGCGCCGAAACACAGCACCGCGACCGCGAGGATCACATAATAGAACGGAATATCCGCGCGCCAGTCGACGCCCCAGAAATGCGGTGTGACGATGCTGTTGATGCCGGTGTGCCCGTTGAATATGACCCAGTTCTGGTTGGTGAAGTAATAGAACGCCGATGCGATCGCGAGCGTAATCATGATCGTGTAGATGCCCTCGGTGCGCACGGCGAGCGCCCCTCCGACGGTGCCGAACAATGTCGCCAGCGCGATCGCCATCGGCGTCGCGAGCCACCAGGGCCATCCGAGGCTGATATTGGCGTTGCCGCTGGCGCCGAGCACCGCTGTCATGTAGCCGGCAAGGCCCGCGATGGTGAGCTGCATCAGGCTGACCATGCCGCCATAGCCGGCCAGGAACATCAGGCTCAGCGCCACGACGCCCAGAATCAGTGTCGTGCCGAAAATCTCGATGAGGAAAAATCCGTTGGCGATAAGCGGCATGATGATCAGGATGACGGCGAGGGCCCAGGCCGCCGGGTTGCCGAAATCCGTGCGCGTAAGCCCGGTCGCCGGCGCCACCGCAGCGGGGTTGTCGGGCTGAAGTCGCGCGTTCTGCGTGATCGACATGGCTAGCGGCCCGCCAGCAGGCCCTGCGGCCGAACGGCCAGCACGAGCACCATGATCAGAAACGTCAC
>Ga0137412_10002635_pt1 | contig 14201 bp, 16 predicted proteins | sample CZODoug2_1_16fun_FD_122160 | JGI IMG/M metagenome (GOLD analysis project Ga0137412, IMG submission 122160) | Vadose zone soil fungal communities from Angelo Coast Range Reserve, California, USA - CZODoug2_1_16fungal (Hybrid Assembly) | ecosystem: Environmental > Terrestrial > Soil > Vadose zone... | reverse complement strand
TCTTCTCCTTCGGCTTCCTCGGCGTGCTCACCGGCGCCACGTTCACCGAGAAGATCTTCGGCTGGCACGGCATGGGCGAGTGGTTCATCGACTCCATCAACACCAACGACGTCAACGCCGTCGTCGCGGTTGAGGACGTGCAGCACGCCATCCTTCCCCGCCGTTTCGGCGGCCATTCTCACTCCCTGCAATAGGTCGCGTCAACATAACCGCCCGCAAGTGAGGAGCGCATCCGTCGGAAGCGAAAACCTTTCCGCACTCCCAGCTGGCATTCGGTGCCAAAGCCGGCGACTCCCTCCCGGCCGGGAAGCATGCCTCTTGTTCCACCTATAGTTAACAACTGATTGTTGACTTGGATGCTGTATGGGAGTATTTACACCCTTACGCGCGCTCTGCTGTTGCTCCCTCCCGTTTTTGGGTGCGCACGTCCAAAACAATTAGGAGGCCGTTATGCCGAATGCTGTCCGCGCTATCCCCGAGGGGTATCATTCCATTACGCCAGCGCTCACGTGCAAAGATGCTGGCCGGGCCATGGATTTTTACAAGAGCGTTTTTGGCGCTACCGAGATCATGCGCATGCCTGGTCCGGATGGCAAGGTCATGCACGGCGAACTTAGAATCGGAGACTCGCTGATTTTTGTGTCCGATGAGTTCCCCGGCATGTCTTGCGCGCCCACGCCCGGCGCCATGAACCCCGTTTATGTCTTTATGTACACGGAAAATGTGGACGCCATTTACAACCGCGCAGTTGCCGCGGGCGCCAAAGTCGACATGCCGCTCCTGGATCAGTTCTGGGGAGACCGCTACGGGAAGGTCACCGACCCGTTTGGCCACCAGTGGGGCCTCGCGCAGCACGTCGAGGATGTCGCACCCGCGGATATGAAGCGCCGTCAGAAAGAGGCCATGGCGGCACAAGCGGCCAAGGCTGCCGGCCAGAACTGAACACTCAATTCTGAATTCCGGGGAAGGCCTCGCCGTTTGCGAAACAACGGGCGGGGCCTTTCACTTTCATGGCGGAGAGAAAATCCGTACGCCGCAACCCCTTAGCGGGCGTGCTTAACGCTTCTTGAAGAGGCAAACACCAGACCACGGGCGGTTTCCTGCCGGCCCTTTTTTCTCTGGCAAATGGCCCAGCAATCGCAGGAAGAACGGCGGCCGCTTGAATCGCGTCGCGGTTTTCAGCAACCCCTTCACGTCCATCGGCTCCCAACCATACGGCGTGAAAAAAGCCGGCCCCTCCGCCGGGCCGAATTTGAATGGCGCGCCAATTTCGCTGAGTTGTTTTCCGGTTGTGCGCTGCATCATCTTTAGAAGTCCGGGGGAGGCAAGGTCCAAAACCCAGCGCTGAAAATGCGAACTCGCGGCGAGATCTTTGGCGAGAGCTGCTACTTCTTCGGCGCTAAGATAGATGAGCAGACCCTCGGTGAGAATCAGGATTCTCCTGGCGCGGCGGTCGAGCTCGGCAAATAGAGCGCGCCGCGCGCTGCCGCCGGACAAGTTCATCCGAACGCGCTCCAGCGCACAAGCCGGCTTTTCGTTCGCAAGAATTCCTTCTTTGTAAGTAAGTATTTCCGGAAGATCGACTTCGATCCACTGCAACGAAGCGGGCAGAGACATGCGGTACGGCCGCGTGTCCAGGCCCGCGGCAAGATTCACCACCATGTCGGTGCCTTGCTCGATCTCCTGCGCGATGAACCAATCGAAAAGATAAGTCCGGGCCACCCACGCCCACGCGTGACTGTTTCCCTCCGGCAGCGTGTTGGCGATATCCACGCCCATCTTCCCAGCCAGGCGTTCTGCATAAGGATCGCGAAAGAGCGCATCAGCGCGCTCGGTCTCCCGCGCGCGAAAAACGGCAGCCCATCGCGCCGTATCCGAAATGTTTCGAACGACGGCTTGCGTGGCTGTTGCTTGAGCCTCAGTCATGGCTTTTTTCCTTCTGGCAGGAACGGCTGGAGCCCCACCCCCACGATGGCTCTAGTCTGGCAAAAGTTACGTCGTCGGGTAGTGGAAAGTTGATTGCGTAGCGGCGCCCCTTGTTCCACCTACAACGGCCACAGCCAGGCTGCGCCGCGTACTCCGCTGGCATCTCCATGTTTCGCCGGAAGAATCGGCGTGTCCGCTTCCTTGCCGAAAACGTACTCCTTCAGACGGGCCGGAACATTTTGGTAAAGCCGTGGAATTTGCGAAGCGCCTCCGCCCATCACAATCACGTCCGGATCGAGAAGATTGATGACTTGCGCCAGACCCCGCGTGAGCCGTTCTTCGAATCGATCGAGCGCGGCGAGCGCGGCAGGTTCGCCTGCGGCGCTTCGCGCGATGATCTCGGGGCCCTTGAGAGAAACGCCTGTTGCGCGCTTGTAATCCACTTCCAGGCCCGTTCCGGAAATCCACGTTTCGATGCAGCCACTCCTCCCGCAATAACACGCTGGGCCGGGAAATTCCTCCGGCCGCATCCACGGCAATGTGTTGTGTCCCCATTCGCCGGCAACTCCATTCGAACCGCCGTGCACACGGCCATCGACCGCAATTCCCCCGCCGCAACCAGTGCCCAGAATAACCGCGAAAACGAGGTGCTTGCCCGCACCCGCACCGTCCGTCGCTTCCGAAACCGCCAGGCAGTTGGCGTCATTCGCACATCGCACTTCGCGCCCGAGCGCGCGGCTCAGATCCTTGTCGAACGGTTTCCCGTTCAGCCATGTGGAGTTGGCGTTCTTCACCAAGCCGGTCTTCGTGGAAATAGTTCCTGGGATTCCCATTCCCACGCTGGAGCTCCGGCCGAGTTCCTTCTCGATTCCTTCCGCAGCGTGCGCCACCGCTCGCACGGTGCCTTCGTAATCAAAGCGTGGCGTGGCTATGCGATGGCGGTGCAGCTCCCTGCCATCTCGCTCGAGCGCCACGAATTCAATCTTGGTGCCGCCAAGATCCACGCCAATGCGAATGTGATTTTGTTTCTCTTGGGAAATAGACATCGTTTGAGCCCCCTGTCGGGCGTGGAGGGTAGTCTATCGCGCGCGACTCAATAAGGCGTACCGGGTCGACGGAATTGGCTAGACGTGCGCCATGCGATGTGCTATTTTTCTAGCACATCTGCTATAAAACTAGCATACGATGATGAAGAAATCTAAACCGCATGCTCTTGCGCGCCGCGAACGCCAGATCATGGACGTTCTCTACAAACTCGAGCGGGCCACCGTCGCGGAGGTCCTCCGTAAGCTGGCGGATCAACCCAGTTATTCGACGGTGCGCGCGCAGCTCCGGATCCTTGAAGAAAAAGGGCACGTGCGGCACGAAGAACATGGACTGCGGTACGTGTATGTCCCAACGGTGCCGCGTGACATCGCGCGGCGGTCCGCTCTTCGCCACCTGGTGGAAACTTTTTTTGAGGGGTCCGCAGAAAACCTGGTCGCCACGCTGCTTGGCGGAAAGATTTCGCGAATCTCTCGCGAAGAATTGGATCGGCTAGCTGGCCTCTCCGCCAAAGATCGAAAGGAGAGCTGACAATGAATCTGCCCAGCGGCTCCGAAGTCTCACTTGCCTTTCTAATCGGGTGCTCCGCGAAGACCACGATTTTGCTTGCTTTCACGTGGGTCATTGCGAGAGCCGCGCGCCATCGATCCTCCGTATTCCGGCATCTCGCGTGGGCAGCGGGAATTCTAGGCTCGCTCACGCTTCCTTTGCTTTCGCTACTGCTGCCTGCGTGGCACTCCGCCGCGCTCGGAAATGCCGCCGGCCTCCTGGGCCCAGCGCACGCCGTAGCAGCCGATAGCGGGTCTCCGACACTGCCTGCCATGGTCGTCGACGCGGGAGCTGCATCTCCTCTACTCGGCAAGTTTGCCAACGTGGCCCTGCTGGTCTGGACAGCCGGTTTCTTGTTCTTTGCGATCAGGCTCGTGGCAGGTCTCGCGCGTCTTCGACGGATATCCGCACTCGCGAAGCCCTTGCTCGAAGATAGCTGGATGCGCACTGTTTTGGAGCTATCAAAATCCTTCAAAGTCGCGCGCCCGGTGCGGCTGCGGCTATGCGACGATCCCGCGGCCATGCCGCTCACTTGGGGATTTCTCCAGCCATTCGTAGTACTTCCTTCCACCGCTGCCGACTGGCGGGGAGACCGGCGGCGCATCGTGCTTTCGCATGAACTTGCCCACATTGCGCGGAATGACTGGTTTTTGCAGGTCTGTGCCGAGCTGGCCCGCGCCGTTTACTGGTTCCATCCGCTGGTTTGGGTGGCAGCGGAACGCCTGCGCCAGGAGAGTGAGCTCGCCTGCGATGATTCCGTCTTGAACTCAGGGATCCCGCCTTCGGAATACGCCAATCAACTACTCGACCTCGCGCGGTCGCTCCAGCATTCCGGGCGAGCCTGGTCCTCCGCGCTTGCCATTGCGCGCCGGTCCAATCTAGAAAGGAGATTCGCCGCCATGCTCAATCCATCAGTCAAGCGTCGCAGCTTATCGTTGAAATCCAGATCGCTAATGGTCCTCACCGCCTTTGGCCTGCTGCTACCTCTTGCAGCGCTTCGCCTTCCAGCCCAAAACATGGCAGGGAGATTCTCGGGAACCATTCACGACGCGAGTGGCGCTCCTATAACCAATGCCACCGTCATCATGACCAGCAATAAAATGAACATTGTCGAGATGACGACGTCGGACGCCGCCGGCAATTTTAGTTTCAAGGCTTTGCCGGCGGGCGAATATGAAATGAAAGCGTTAAGACGCGGATTCGAAGAGTACAAAGCGCCGCAAGTCGTGCTCGAACCTGGCCGCGAAGCCTCGCGGAACTTCACCTTGAGAGTAGCAGCCGTCATGGAGGAAGTGGACGTGGTGGCAGCAGGAACAGCCAAGCCGTTGCCCGCATCGGGGACCTCGGGAAAGCCGTCGCCGGTTCGCGTTGGCGGCGACGTCGAGGCTGCAAAACGAGTTAACTTAGTGACGCCAGTTTATCCCGCGGCAGCAAAGGCGGCAGGCATTCAGGGCACCGTGATTCTCCATGCCGTCATCGGAATGGACGGCACTCCGTTGTCGCTGCGAGTGATGAACAGCGAGATCGACCCCGAACTTACACGATCCGCCGTGGAAGCGGTCAGCAAATGGCGCTACCGCCCGACTCTCCTGAACGGCCAGCCCATTGAAGTCGACACCACCATCATGGTGAATTTCAAACTACTATCCTAAGCGGATTAGGACTGCGGGTATCTTATCTAAAACGCGTGCAACGCCTTGGGCGGCGCTATTCGTCGCCGCGGACCTGCCACCAATCAAGGCGTTCGAATTCGGCCATTTTTTCGGAGCCATGTTCCCGGTACCAGCGGCTCCAGGCGAGTGCGTCCGCGGGCAGATTCTCATCCGTAATTTCCTGCAGCGCGAGGAAAGTCCAGGTTCGCATTTGGCCCGTTGTGCGAGGATTCATCGCCAAATCGAGGAGCTTTGGCACCATCCTCATGCGCTGCTTGCGGGTGAAAATTCCGCAATCGGAAATGTTGCAGCCCGCGCGGTCCCGAACGCTGTTGGCGGGATCTTCGGTGAACGAAGTGAACAGCTCATCGAGAGCTTCATCTTTGCCTAGAAAACGCATGCCCTCGACGGCCCACTGCCGCACGCCGGCGTCCTGATCGTGTCGGGCATAATTCAAGAGCACGCCGTGGATGCGCTCGTAGTCGACGCCACGGCCCGCGAGCATCCCAAGAAAGTAAACCGCGGCAGCACGGTAATGCTGGTCGGTGCGTGCCCGCTCGATCAACAGATCGGCCGCCTGCTCGTTCTTCTGCCAGCCTTCCAGAGCAAGATGGATGTCCACATTGGCGTACCGCACGCGAAGATCCTTGGAAAACTGCGAGCGCTGCTCTAGTTGCCGCACGCGTTCGCTCATTCCAATGTGGCCGATCCAGCTTTCGACTTGCTGATCGAATAGTTCCAGCGCGCGCGTGTCGTGACCAATGGCGCGTTCGAGCAATTCCTCAGCCTGCACCTGCGCGGGCAGTCCGCGCACGCGCTCCACGTCGGCATCCGTCAAAGGCGCGGAAAAAACGCGCCGCGTAAATGGCTTGGCAGCCAAGGCCGCCGCCGCTGTATGCGAGTTGTTCGTGCGCGAAGAGAACGAGGTCATCCGCCACGCCGTGAAGCCAATCATCCCGGCGACCATGACGAGGAAAACGCCGGCGGAAGCGGCCGCCGGCACGCGCTGCTGCGATTGCGTGAAAACTTGGCCTGAAGATTGCCTGAGAGGTCGTGGAGATGCGCCGAGAGGCAAATCCGCTTCCACATGCGTATCCAATTTCAAGCCGGCCAGCGTTTCGATCTGCGAGACGACCCAGCGCGCTTCCTGGCGGCTGTCGATTTCGTCGGCGAGCGTGATTTTGCTCCCATCCTTCAACCGCATTCGAATCGCATGCAGCGCATTTCCCGAACTGTTGCCCTGCTGCATGCTGACCACGGGCACAATCGAGGCGACGTCGGAAACTTGAATTCGGCGCGTGCGGCCAAGGCCGAACATCCCCGAGCGCGAAAGAATCTCGCCACTGCGGACGCAGATGCGCGCGCTGCCGAACGTGACGTGGAGAAAGCCGGCGAGTATGATCAAATCGCTGAATCCCAAAAAAATGAAAAAGAAAATCGGCGCGTGCTTCTGGTACATCAGAAAGGCGACGCCGGTCCACACTAACAAAACCAGGAATAGCATCAGCGCACGGCTGGGATTGCGCAAAATCGGAAAATAAAATTCGGTGCCGCCGGAGCTCATCGAAACGACCACTTTCGTATGCGCGGGTTGCGGGACCGCGCCAGAATCCGCGTCGCTGGGCCGCGGAGTGGCAAAACCGAAGCTGTCCGCTCCGGTTGTGGTTCGTGTTCCGGAATCGCTCGCCGGCCCGGCGAACGCTGCGTTCCGAAAAACCGGGATTTCGAAATCATCCGAGTAATCCACGCCGGGCACGTCCGCCTGCGCGTGAAGCAGCCAAAGAATTTGATCGCTCGGATGGTCGTGATCCGTGACCAGGCTGTCCGCAGGCGGAGAAAAATCCACGGGAATGGCGCGGCCGAGCCGTCCGGGCTCCACAGCCCCCGCGGGAACATTGTGCTCCGCCTGCCAGAGAACAATTTGATTGGTGCTGCGGTTGTCGCCCGATCCGGAAACGAGTTTGCGCACACAGGAGAGACGCAAGTCGATGCCGTGCTCCACGCGTGAATCGAGTTTCAGGTGAATCCTTCCACCCACACGTTCGCCGGGAGAAAAAGTCAGAGCATCGAACTCGAAGTACGCGTCGCCGAAGCGCCGATGACGAATTGTGGCGCGCAGTGCCTTTACGATCAGAATCACGCCCAACAGGTTGAAGCCGAGGAGCACAAACACACGCGGATCGCCATTGCGCGCGAAATTCGGGACCATGCGGAAGAGAAACGGGAGCGTGATCAAATTGCAGAGAATGGCGAACACCCAGGAGGCGATTTCGCTTTTCTTGTTTTGACTTTCCGCGCGGCTCGACGCCCAATCCGGACGCCACAGCCAGGGAGAGCGTGGATTCGATTCCTCGCGTGCAGCCTGCGGCTTCAGGAGTTCCTGGCCGCGGAAGGCGGCGTAAATAAGTCCACCGCCGATGAAGACAAAAACCGAGCCGAACATGATGCCGGTGAAGATGTCGAAAGTCTTGAAATTTCCGCGGCTGAGGAGCTGTGCGTAAATGACGGCGAGACCCCCTACCAGGAAGGGCAGCCCGAAGAGGGTCAGGAAGACGGCGGCGCCCTTGGAGGGTTGGGTCATTCCTTGATTCTAGAATCGTTCGAGCGGACAAAGCGGACGCCAAAGGCTGAATTGCCTTTGCGGTTACACCTGAACTGTGGGACAGGCCTGGATGCCCGGCGCGAGCAGCGCGCCAAGACGCACGAGGCGCGGTCTCGGCAGGCTTCTAGTGAGTTGCCATCATCGGATTGGCGATCAACAGTGCGTTTAGATCCGCCGCGATTTCGGAAGCGATCTTCTTGAAGTCGTCATCCGCGGCGTTCCTATCCATCTCGAAACGGACCGCCGGCGAGTATGAGGTCACGGTAATGACTGGACCGTGCTTGGCGTCGTTGCTCGGAGGATTGGCAAGCTCGTAGAGCGGCTGTTGTGGGCGCGAGAGATTGTTCACCCCGACGTACAGCAGCATCTTCGGGGCTAAGGGATCGCTCCCGACCAGAAGGCGCCGCACGCGATTTTGTTCATCGGGCTCAGCGAAAACACCGCGGATGCGCAGGCCCTCGGCCGGGAGCGCTTGCCCCGGCCGCAGACGCTTCACCTTGAAACCGGCCTTCTTCAGAGCGGTTACCAGATTTTCAGCCATGATGTTCACGAGCTTGTCGGCCTGTTCGGCGAGAGTCTCGTCAGGCTGGGAGTTGGTTGCCAGCGCGGGTTTCTTCGGCGAAGAGCCGGGAGAAGAGTTTTTCTGTGTGGCTGAAGGAATGGTTGATGCACTACCGGAAGTTGCGCTCGCGGAGTTGCGGGAGGGTGCGCGTCTCGACGCGCGGCCATTAAGGACTTCGAGCTCGAAATCGCTGACATAAACGACCATGGAACTGACGGGAGAGCCATTCAATGCTTGGGGCTGACGCGAGTTGGGCGCTGGTTTCGTGGGGCTCGGGCTTGCAACGGCAAGAGTGCAAGAAGTGAGCAGGAGAAGCAGGGGAGCCAAACGAGAGACCTTCATGGAAATACCTCAAGGGGCAAGTGGTAAGCCCGCTGAAACAAGCGCGAGATGAATTGTGGCATAAACTGAAGAAAACTTGTAAGTGTTTTGTTTACTGCCGGATGGCAGCGCGTCCGTAAGGGCAGCTCGTCGAGGAGTTTGGTGGAATTCATGGGCTTCGGGACAGGGGGCTCTTGGAAGCTGCCATCTTTCGTCCGCAGAGCGGATACCACGACGATTTGATTCATGAAGCCGCCGCGCTGATGGAATCTCACGCCAATAACCATGCCTTCCTCGACGGCAACAAGAGAATCAGTTTCGCGGCGACGGACACGTTTCTGCGTGTCAACGGCCATTATTTGGAAGTCGAACCTTTCGCGGCACACAGGTTCATCACTGAATCCATCGGCAAAAGGGAATTCCGCATCCAGCAGATCCGGGAATGGCTCTCCGCTCATGTGAAACGGCTGTGAGACCCTCGCGATGAAAGCGGAACGAAGGCCATCCAGATTCGTGTTAGCGGGTCAAGGGCCGACCATCGGCCCAGGCGGCGGACGGAGGTGTGGGCGGCTGGGAGCGGGCGCGACAGGCGGTGTGGAGGGCGGAGTAGTTGCGAATTTTGACCGGTCGAGCGCGGTGTTTTGATCGACATAGGCAGTTACGGGCGCGTCCTTGGCAATGACCACGTCCTTGCCGTGGCCGCGAGACCTACTCGTCGATGCGCACATCGAGTTTACCGGCGCGGCCGAGGCGGCGTTTCGGCTTCGCGTCCACAATCGTGCCCCAAGCCATCTCACCTTTCGGGATCACCACCAGGCTGTGCACTTTGACGCCTTCCACCACCTCAAAATCAACCCTGCTGCCGGCGGCTTCCTTGGCTGAAGAAAGTTCGCGCGCAAGCTTCAGCGGGACAGGCGTGCGGTCTTCGAGGCCGAAGTCAAAAGCAGCGCGGGTTTCGGCTGCACTGCGGCAGATGGATTGGGCTGAGGAGCGGCTGCGGGCTCCGGGGAACGCGGAACCGCGGACTGCTAGATTTTGTCTGGAGCGACGGGCTGCGTCGCGCTCTGTGCCGAGATGGAATCCGTAAAGCAAGTCGAGATGGGCAGAAATGCCGAGAGAAGAAAGTTTGAAGGGATTGCATATGCTAGCGTCGAGTCCAAGAGATGCCTGTCTTGATCGAAGTATATACACATGGATGTGCGGACTTTTCTCATTCATTCCGAAAGATGCGGCGCCCGGCGCACTTTTTCAAGCAGGTTTGAGACTGGCATCAACTCAGCTTTAGAGTCATAGACGAATTGCGTGGCGCAGCCTGAATGAGGCACAAAAAGGCAAGGCCCGCGGAGTTTGCAGGCGCGTGGCGCCGGCTGAAGAAAATTGCCGGTGGCTTTGGCCACGCGATCTTAAGCAGCGATCGATTTTGGCGCCGGCTTGCGGCGAGGTTTATTGCCGTTCTCGAGCAGCTCACGCTCGGCGCGGGTCCAGTCCTCGAGCGCATTTCCGGGCGCGCCACCGCGCTCCAAAAAAAACTGGTAGGCGCGCAAGGCGATCTCCTCCGTTGTCGGATGGATCCTGGCTGTGCGCGGCTTCGTTATTGTTGGCGAGGAACTTTTCCCCGTCTTGGGCATACCCCCTCCTTTCAACTACTGTCTCCATGTTACATCTGATGGAAAGCCATCGCTTCAGAATTCATTGGAGAGCCAATCGAAAGATTCAATGGTTCGAATCGAAAAATCGCCATTCCTCCGACCTTCGGAATCAGGGATCAGCGAGCAGTAAAGCTCTTCGTTTGTCCAAGGGCAGGGACAACGCCGAGCTGCTGCATCATGCCGAAAGCGTCCCAGCTGACGTAGGAATCCATGATCTTTCCATCGACGATGTGATTGATGGTGATTCCTTCCACGTACACTTTCTTGTTTGTGGCGGGAATTCCCATGAATTCACCGGTGTGAGTGCCGGAAATTGTCCAAGCGACGGCCAGCTTTTCCTTTTCGTCAACGATATCTTCAATCGTGAAGCGCAGATCAGGAATGCCGACGATGAAGCGCGAGACTTGGCGTTTATAAGCGTCAGGACCAACCGAGGAATCGGTGAGGGTGGGATCGTGGAGAGCGTGACTGGGGGACATGATTTCGTCGGCTAGTTCGAGCCGGCGTTTGTTCCAGACTTCTTCATAGAGGCGCCGAACTACGGCCTTGTTATCGGCTGACATGGAGTTCCTCCTCCTCCGGATCCTTGCGATCCAGCAATCGCGGAGATCGGCCCTGCCGTACGAAACGATTGGCAGAGAACCTGGGAGGGATGGGCTCGCCCGAGCGTACTCCCAAGATGATTGGTTTGCAATCGCTTCACTGGAGACTGAGACGACACTCCCAGGGCTGGTCCAACGGCAAACCTATGATGAAGAGAAGCAAAGTGCGGCAGTGGACGGAGATTGAGAAATGGGGGAGATTCCCTGAATCCACCCTGGCATCGCTCATTGATCGGGAGCACGCTCAATGCGGAAGGTGAAACAGCCCGCCGTGGTGCTGTTGACCTGTAGATAGTCGACGTTGGGATGGGTGAGCAGTTTTTCGATGGCCGGCTCGAATTCCCCATCCGCCACGTATTCCTGGGCCAAAAGGCGGCGGCCGCGTGCGTAGGCCTCGACCGTACGCGGGCTCCCGCGAAGCTCCTCCGGAAATCCGGCGTCCTCCGAGTAACGCGCACAAGCCTCCGCGTGAACATAGACCGGGCCGGGCTGTGGAAGCGATTCGGCGCCGGCGAAGCGATCATAAGTAAAGAGAATTCTGCGGTCTTCGCCCGCGATGAATGCGCGCAGGCAGTGACGGCACGGGGCAGAGTCGGTGGCCACCTCCGGGTGCGCGGGGAATCCATAAACAGGCGAACGGAGGGTGGCGCGGACCGCTTCCGCGATTTCGGTTGGAATGGCCACGATGCGAATGGGCAGCATGAATTGTTCCTCACATCCTTCTTCAGATGCAGTGCGGCATGTGCAAGCTCTGTACGTGAGTGATTGTGGAGCGTGAGTGCGTTCCGGTTCTATCCGGTTTAGGCGTTCAAACTCGCAAAAGAACTTCAGAAAATCAAACCCAATCACAAAACAAAAAAAGAGCCGCTGATTTCTCAGCGGCCCGGGCTTTGCCTCGTAACGGTTTCTGAGACCGCCGTCGTTACTTCTTGCAGCTATCGCTGACCATGCTGATGTTTGTCACATTGAGGTGGCCATGTTCGGTGGCACCCTTGTCCATGTCATGTTCTTTCGTTTCATCTTTGACTTTTTCTTTGGCCTCGTGCATGGCGGCCGCTCGTACTTTGCCGGTCACGGTTACCGTGTGGCCAGTGTGAGGAGAAAGTTTGAGTGTCTTGGTGTGAAGCTCCCAGGTGGAGCCATTCTCGGTCGTCAGCTTGTACTCGTGAGCGCCCTCGGCTTTAGACAAACAGCCCGTCAAGGTGCGGACTTCGGCGCCTTTGTCCTGGGCGTAACCAATCGCCGGAATCAACAACAGTGTGGATACGGCGACCGCACTCAGCAGCCATTTATTTTTCATGAAGTTCTCTCCTTTTTGATTTTGAGGAGTGGAAAGACACGCACTCCTCTGTTTTCGCGGATTTGTTCCATCGTCCTTAGGCCCAAACCATACCTTCAACAACAGACACAAAAATGGAGCTCGTCCCTAGCTGTGCTGGCCTTCTCCGATTGGGGCGCCCGGCGACCACGCTATGCTGTTCTGGTACCGCCCCTGATGAAACGCAAGACAAGAAGCACTATACCCGACGAGCAGGATGTGAATCATACCGGCGCTTACGTGAAACGCGAGAAACCCAAGCAACCAAAGAACAATCAAAACCAAGGCGAGTAATCCAAGCGTGCCTGCATCTCCTTCCTTACCGAGCTGGACAATCAAGCGAACCCATGTCGCAGAGATAGCTGATGTCCCCGGTGAGAACAACTCCCAGGCAGAAGGAGTCTAGGAGTTTTGGTAAAGGCACGTCTGTTCCTTTTGAGACACTAGCCCTGCGCGCTGGACCACCGCCACGGAATGTGCGGTATCCCATAGATTGGCCCGGCGGGGGAATTGGGCGTTCTAGGGGGGAGGGCGGCGGTGATGATTCGTTCAGCAGGCTGCTATTCCCGTTGGTCAGATGGCACACAAATCTATGACACACTTGTTAAGCACATACCCGAGGGGGACTATGAAACGACAAGAACTCACATCCTCCTGCCGCAGGCTCTGCTCCGGGACATCGACAGGATGGTAGGCCCGCGCGGGCGTAGCGCCTTCCTGGTGGAAACCGCGCAAGAAGAGGTGAAGAGCAGAAAACTACTGCAATTCCTGGAGAATGACGAACCGGCTTGGAAAGACGGTGATCACCCCAGAGATGAGCGGCGGTTCGGCGGCCTGGGTACAAGAGCTGCGTAAGGAAAGCGATGACCAGCGTGGCAGGGCACGCCGCCAAGCGAAGCGCGGCCGTTCACGAACGTGAAACTGCTTCTGGACACATCCGTTTTGATCGACGTTCTGCGCCGCCGAAATGGCCGCCGCGAACTCCTCGCCGAGCTTGAGCGAGCCGGCCATACCCTCGCCACTGCGGCCCTTAACATTGCGGAAGTGTACGGTGGGATGCGACCTGGCGAAACCGCCCCAACAGAAGCATTCCTTGGAGAACTGGAATGCCACGATTTGACCGGCTCCGGCACACGGCTGGCCGGGAGGCTGAAAAATGAGTGGAGGCAGAAAGGCCGCACGTTAACTCTTGCTGATACGGTGGTGGCGGCGGTCGCCAGGGAACGCAAATGCGTGTTGCTCACCGACAATCGCAAGGATTTCCCGATGCCGGAAGTGAAGCTGTACCGTCGACCTGAGGGTTACTGACTTCCCCGCGATACAAGAATTGGTGCGACGGGCACCGGCCAAGCGGTCGGCCAAGTTGCCTGTCCATCTATTGAAGTAACAAGACGTTTGTGCCCTTTTGACGCATCGCCTGATCGAAGGTGACAAGGTGAAGGTCGGCGGTTTCGGCGAAGGCGTAGAGATATGAGTCGGCCCAATCCTTAGTCGCAGGACGTTCGTCCTGGGTAAGCGCACGGAAACGGGCTTCGAGCGTGGAAGATTCCTCGACAAATGATACGCGGTCGTCTTGAATCCACCGGTCGTAGACTACCCAAGCTTCTGCCTGACTCAAGATTTTGTCCTCGCCCATGACAGCACCGGTGGTCAGTAGCCGCAATAGTCCGAGCTGCGTGAAGCGGCAAAAACAGACGTGTGAATCGTCCTCGAGCCGCTCGAACCAACCGCGTGCGGAAGGATAGTGAATATGGCGCTGATAAGAGAGAGCGAGCCAGACGTTGGTATCAGGGAAAAGAAATGATCTCGTAGATCTTGGCATTGTCGATGTCGAGCGTGCCTGGCTTCTTTGAGGCAACAAGCGGGAAAGTGACGCGCCGGGTGCGCTTTTTGGAACGCGGGCGGAGTTCCACTTCAACGCCTCGCAGAATGAGTTCCTTTACCGAGCGCTTTTCGCGCGCTGCTTTAGACTTCAG
>Ga0137412_10002634_pt1 | contig 14201 bp, 12 predicted proteins | sample CZODoug2_1_16fun_FD_122160 | JGI IMG/M metagenome (GOLD analysis project Ga0137412, IMG submission 122160) | Vadose zone soil fungal communities from Angelo Coast Range Reserve, California, USA - CZODoug2_1_16fungal (Hybrid Assembly) | ecosystem: Environmental > Terrestrial > Soil > Vadose zone... | reverse complement strand
TCCAGAAGCGGCGCTCGCACTTCCAGCGCTGCACCGCTCCACGCCGCGTCCTCCCCTTCCAAAATGTTCGGCCAGAAAGGACCCGTCAGCATTGCGTACGCAAAGGGATGCGTCGGATGTTCCGAAGCCGGCTTCTTCTGCAACTCAGCGAATCTTTCCTTCAAATTCAACCGCTTCACGAAATCTTCTTTGCACCATTCTGGAAATGGCTCGGGCCTTGCCCCGTCCCCAAATCGGTTCCGAATCCCCGAACGAATTCCCAATCCGAGAACTGGCAGGCGTCCGGTGTTCCAGATATGACTCGCCACGGCGCCCATCGCACTGATCCACCTTCCCTTTTTCAATAGCTGCTTCAGATACGGCCAGGCTTGTCCAAGCAATACGTCGTCTCCGCCGTCACCAGACAACGCCACGCGCGCGCGCTTAGCCGCTGCGCGACGATGCTCGACGTGCAACACCTGAAATGGCTCGTGCATTGGCTCGGGCATTCGAAATCCCGTCGTATCCCAGCCGGAAAACGGTTCGCATTCACCGCCGTGCAGAAGTTCGAACGGGATCTGCAGATAGTCCGCGACGCGCCTCGCTTCTTCGCCCTCTTGATCCTCGAACAGCGGCCGGTAATCGATCGACTGTGCCGTAACCCTGTGCGCACCGCCCAATCGCAGGCAAATCCCGTTCGCCTCCGCTGCGACCGCCGTCGAATCGAGTCCGCCGCTCATAAACACTACGTTCGATTCATTCGCGAGACGGTCCTTCACTGCGTTGTGCAGGATTTCGCGGTATTGCTCGACGTAGTCCTCTTCGCGTTTGAATCGGATCACTTCTTCGATCGGCAATTGCACCGCGCGCCGCACTTTGATCCCGCCCTGCGAATATTCCAGAACATGCCCGGGCGCCAGCCTTCGAATCTGCCGGTAAATGGTCCGTTCGTCATTGGGACACCAACCCGTAAGCAAATAATCCGCCAGAAAATTCTCGTCGAGCGCTTCATCAAATCCCGGCGAAGCCCGCAAAGTGTCCATCGTATTGCTGACGCAGAGCGCGCCTTCGCCGGCAAAATAAAAAAATGGCTTGCTCCCCGTCAGGTCGCGAAATCCCAGCAGCCTTTTCTTTGCGCTGTCCCACAACACAATGGAATAGTCGCCATCCAGTTCTGCAACACCGCTCTCGCCGAACGCGCGTAATACGTGAAGCACCAGCTCTTCGTCGGTCACGGCGCTCGCCAGTTTTTCCCCGCTTTGCGCAAAACGCCGAATCAGGTCTTCGCGCCCATCCAGGCGCACATCTCCCAACAGCCACACGCGCCCATCCAGTGAACACGGCTGCGCAGCGGCTTGTGGAGCTGGGCCGGTTTTCAGGAAGGAAAAGCAGAAATGAACGTCCGCGTGATGCCAGGTCTGGTCGCCGTCCGGTCCTCGAAACGCGATCGCCGCTGCCATTCTCCCGATTCGCCGCGCATCTTCCGCCGTCGCCGCTTCAGTGGCTCCAAGGCGAACAATCCCCGCGTAGCCGCTCATGATTCCGCTCGTGGCGGCCCGGAAAACTCCGCTTCGAACTGTGCGTAGTGATCGTGCAGCGCTTCACTTTCATTTAACGCCACACCGCCGCACTCCACCCAGGCATGAGCTTCGAACTTGGCAGCGTTTTTCTTTACACCGATTCGCAGCTGCGCCGCAATTCCCTGCCGCACCAGCAAATGCAGCAACACCAGAGACTCTTCCAGACACGATGGATTCCCGATTCCGTGCCGTGCAGCAGCACGCACCATCCGCGCCGTCAACGCAGCGCGCTCGGCCGATTCAACTTCGTTCAATGAATTGGATTCTTTCGAGGGACCTTGCAACAACGATTTTCGCGTGGCTTCAAAACCCCGCCGCTTCAATTTCCACGCCACCCACGGCAACAGCATCCCCGCGCGAAAAAAAATCCCCCGCGCAGGCGCCGGCAATTTTCTAAACCGTCGAAGGCGTTCCCACATCGGCAGGATTCAACGACAACAGCCCGTTCTCCATCAGCCGTCCCAGCAATTCCGTCAAATTGCTCTGCAGCACTTCCGGCTCCGCGTCATATTCTTCCATCAATTGCTGCAGCGCCGCCTCGATGCTCGGCGCCGACGTTGCCACTTGCCACATCCGCGTGCCCGTCTCATCCAGGCCAAAATACCGCTCCGTCTCCAGATTGAGCAGAACGGATTCCCGGTCCATAAACCGCACCAGTACATGCTGCGGCACCACGACTCGATCCACGAGTGTAACCATCGCTCCTTCTGCCTCGTTTCTAGGGGGCTGGCCGAAGCCTCAAGCTTGGTCCTGAGTCTTGCTGTTTCGGTGCCCTTATTCTAATGCTTTTCCCTGCCTCTGGTCACCTTGCAACTTCCCTGCCACATGCCTACTCCCTTCAACCCACAATCTGCCAAGTTGTTTCTCTCCTTCGGACGCGCTATAACTTCGCGGTGCCCGATACCGCGATCTCTCTTCAGGCCCTCACCAAATTCTTTCCGCCCGCCCGCGCCGGCTGGCGCGCCTTTCTCCAACCATTTGAAAAGCCGACTCTCCCCGCTCTTCAAAATATCTCGTTCGAACTCCGCGACGGTGAATCCATCGCGCTGCTCGGCGCAAACGGCGCCGGCAAATCCACTCTCCTCCGCATCCTCGCCACGCTTCTTCTTCCCACCTCCGGCCACGCCAGCATCGCAGGACATGACGCCGTCTCTTCTCCCCGTGCCGTCCGCCGCTCGCTCGGTTACCACGCCGGTTCCGACCAGGGCTTTTATGCGCGCCTCACCGCACGCGAAAACCTCCTCTTCTTCGGCCGCCTCAATCATCTCTCCGCTGCCGCCGCGCGCGATCGAGTCTCGCAATTCGCTGCGCAATTCGAACTCGCCGAATCTCTCGATCGCCAAGTCCGCACCCTTTCTTCCGGCACGATTCAGCGCCTCTCCCTCGCTCGCGCCCTCTTTCACTCCCCCCGCGTTCTTCTTCTCGACGAGCCAACCCGCAGCCTCGACGCTATCGCCGCCGCGTCCTTCCGCCATTTCCTCAAATCCCAAGTCATGCAGCCCGGCAAAACCTCTCTGCTTTTCGCTTCCCACTCCCTCGCCGAAATCGAACTCCTCGCCAATCGCGTCGCCGTCCTCCAGCACGGTCGCCTCATCGCGCTCGACACGCCCGCGGCCCTCAAGCGCCAGTCCTCCTCCTCCACGCTCGAAGAAGCCTTCTTCCGCCTCACCGGCCACGCACACGACTCGCTGGCTCCCGAGGCCCGTTCATGACCGTTTTCTTCCGCGAGCTCTGGCTATTCTTCCGCCGCGATCTGTACATCGCCAAGTCTTACCGCAGCCCCTTCATCATGGAAATCGTACAAGCCCTGTTCGGCACCGCTACGTTCTATTACGTTGCTCGCTTCGTCGAAAGCCCCGAGCTTCGCCAGACTCTTCCGCAGTCCGGCGGCTACTTCGCTTTCTCCCTCGTCGGTTTCGTATTTCTCGATTACCTCAACGCCGCTCTCGATACCTTTGACCGCAGCCTCGAAGAAGCGCGCGACTCCGGCACACTCGAACACCTTCTCGTCACGCAAACTTCGCTGCCGGCAATTCTCGCCGGTTCCGCTCTTTATCCTTTCGCCGCCACAACCCTCCGCATTGCCGTTTACATAGCCTGGGGCGCGCTCTTTTTTGGCTTTCCCCTACACTCCGCTAATTGGCCCGCTGTCGTTTTAGTCCTGCTTGTTTCTCTTTTGGCCTTCTCTGGTCTCGGCATTCTTTCTGCGAGCTATCTACTCCTCTTCAAACGCGGCAATCCAGCCAAATGGCTTCTCCTCGGAGTCTCCAGCATCGTCGGCGGAATGCTTTTCCCCGTGTCTATCCTTCCCGATTGGCTCCAATTCTTCGCGCGCCTCAATCCCGTCACCTACGCGCTCGACGCCATGCGCGCCGCGCTTCTCGGCTCCGTCCATCTCCGCGACGTGCTTCATCCTCTCGGCATACTGCTGCTCTTCGCGGCCACTCTATTGCCAATCAGCATGTTGACCTTCGCCGCCGCTCTTCGCCGCACAAAATCCACCGGCACACTCGCCCATCGCTGACAATACCGTCGCCAAAAGCAAAAAACCGGCGCCCAATGCGAGCGCCGGCTTTTGCTTAACCAGGTTTGTTCCGTTCTTACGGCTTCTTTTTCTTGTCCGTCACTCTCGTAGCGATGCCCGGTGCCATCTGTTGCAACGCATCCAGAGCTGCCTTCGACTCTTTTCCGTACGGTCCGTTCGGGTCCAACTCAATGGCATGTTGGTACGCTTCCGCCGTCCCTTCCGGAATATCCGGCACGTCTTTGTCTCCCACCTTCTTGTATTTGATGTTCGCCACCAACGCGCCGCCGAGCAGGTACCAGCCCACCGCACTTTTTGGATCGAGTTCCGTTGACTTCTTCAGTGGCTCGACTGCATCCGAATACTTCCCCGCGTTCGACAAAATAATTCCCGCATTCCGCCAGGCCTGCGCTGCGTTCACCGGATCGAGTTCCGCCGCTTTCTTGAACGACGCGATCGCGTCTTCGCTCTTGCCTGCCCTGCCCTGAACGCCGCCCAGATTCAAATAAATATTTGCCGCAGGCTTAAGCTCGAGCGCCGATTTATACGCCGCAATCGCATCATCCGTCCGGCCTGCCGCTTCATACGCATCTCCCAGGCGGCTCAGAATCAGCGGAAGGTTTGTATCTTTTTCCGGCGCTGCGGCTTTCGAAGCCTCAAGTTCCGTCACCGCTTGCGTCGCCGCGTCCGACATCTCTTGCTTCAACGCATCCCTCTGATCCGCCGGAGCCTTCGCTAACGCCGCTTTCTTTTCCTTTGCCAAGTCCAGCTTGGCCACTCCCACGTCGAAGTGCGCCTTCATTCCCGTCATCTTTTTGCTGTCTTCGGCAACTTTCTTCAATGCCGCTACGTAATCCGGATTTTTCTTCGCCACTAATTCCAAAAAGTTGAGGTCCGCCGGAACATTTTGCCCCGTCGAAACCTTCACCTGTCCGGCAAGGTACGGATCCTTCTGCAAGGGCAGCATCACCGTGATTTTGTACGTTCCCGCTTTCAAACCGGTGAACGAGTATTTGCCGCCTTTGTCCGTCTTGGTGTCAGCCTTCGTGCCTTGGTCCCCTTCAATGGTCAACGTGTAGTCCGGCCAGGGCTTCCCTTCCAAATCCAGCAGTGTCCCGGAAATGCTACCGTCCTGCGCTTTCGCTCGCGGTGCCGCCGCAAACAACAGTGCCGCGGCCACCATCGCTGCAAACGCCCCTGTTCTCAGCCATGTCCTAGCCCATTGCTTCATGCTCGCTTCTCCTTTTTCCTGCATGCCGCTTTCGCAGCTCGTCTTTGCACGGGGAGCCTCCGCCGGACATTTGGGGAGGGCCTCAAGTTGCGCCCTATTATCATCTCATCCGCGCCGTATTCCAACCCTCACCCGCGCGTTGTAGAGGCCGCCTTCCGAGGCGGGCTCTTTCTCGTAAAAATCTACTCCGCAACCTTCCGCATCGCTTCCCGTTTGTACGGAATCGGGTCTGGCGTTCCCGCTTCCGCAAACGCCTTCAAACGCAACAAACAGCTATCGCAAACTCCGCACGCTTCTCGCTCGCTCTGATAGCACGACCAGGTTAGATGCAGCGGAGCGCCCAGCTCGATGCCTTTGCGAATGATCTCGTTCTTCTTCATCGCAATCACCGGCGTCACAATCTCAATCTCCGTCTCCGGCCTCGTTCCCACTCGAATCAATTCTTGAAACACCTTGTAATATTCCGGCCGGCAATCCGGATAACCCGAGCTGTCTTCCGCCACCGCTCCGATATAAATAAAATTCGCGCCAATCGCCTCTGCCCAACTCACTCCCACCGACAGAAAATGAGCATTGCGAAACGGAACGTAAGTCACCGGAATCGTGCTTCCATGTGGCCCCGCTTTGTCCAATTCATTTTCCGGCACCGCAATCTTTGCATCCGTTAACGCCGATCCACCGATCGCCCGGAAATGCTCCAGCCGCACCGTCAGTCGTTCGCGCACTCCGTAAAAATCCGCAATCCCGTCAAATGCTTGCCGCTCTCGCGCTTCCGTCCTCTGTCCATATCCCGCATGCAACAACGCAATCTTGTCCACTCCATGCCGCGCCCGAGCCATAGCGGTGCAAACGCACGAATCCATGCCCCCACTCAACAGCACCACCGCTTTTCCCGTTTCCGCCATCCTCAATCTCTTTCCGCTTTTTCTTCCCCGCGCCTTCTCTTCGTCCTCTGTGTCTCTGCGTTAATACTTGCTTCTCTTTCTTCAAACGCCTTTCGTCGCCGGATGCCACACAAACTTATGCAACTGCAATCCCAGTCGCACTGCCAACCCGTCTTCCAGCATCCACTCCACCAGTTGCCGCGGCTCCAATCCCTTCCATTTTCCTTCCGGATCGTCAAACACCGGCGAAAACAAAACCTGCTTCACTTTCTCGCTCAACCCATGCTCCCGCGTAAATTTCCGCGCAAACTCATAATCTTTCCGCGACGAAATCACAAACTTGATCTCGTCATTCTCGCCCACCGCTTCCAGATTCTTCATCTCAAACGTATCCGCTTCCCCCGAATCCGGACACTTCACATCCACAATCTTGATCACCTCGCGCGGCAAACGCCCCACGAACTTCTCCCCACTCGTCTCAATCATCACGGTATATCCCGCCGCCACCAACTTCTCCGCCAGCAGGTAAATCTCTTCCTGCAAAAGCGGCTCGCCCCCCGTCAACTCAACCAAAGGCACAGCTCGCACTTTTTGTAACGCCGGCTTGCCCTGGAAGGGCGTCCCGCCCGCGCTCTTCTCTTCGCCAGTCGCCAACTCCTCCACCCGTTCCATCACCTCATCCACGCTCATCTTCTTCCCGCCATGAAACGCATACGCCGTATCGCACCACGTGCACCGCAAATTGCATCCGGTCAAACGCACAAACACGCACGGCAATCCCGCCCGCGTTCCCTCACCCTGTATGCTCTTGAATATTTCCGTGATGAACATTTCGTTGCTCGCTATGCCAATCCGATGTAGCGGCCGCCTTCTGAGGCGGGCGCTTTTGGAGTGCGGCGGCCAGACGCCGCTTTTACCGCGTTGGCCTCGCCCAGCCGCTTCCTACGACTCCGACTGATTGAGTTGCGTTGTCATCCTGAGGGCATCCAAGAAGATGCCCGAAGGACCTCAACTACAGAATATGCAACCAAATCAGCCGCCCAAACCTACGGCCGGTACACCGCGTGCGCCGTGTCCGTCTCCCAAACCACCGCCTCGACCAACCGCGCCCCCGCCGGCATTTCCTTCAATCTCGCCGTCATCTGCTCGTAAAAGTACTTCGCCATATTTTCCGCCGAAGGATTCACGGTCTTGAACGGTTCCAGATCGTTCAAAAACTGGTGATCGATCTCCGCGATGATTCCGCGCAGCGCATGCTTCACGTGCGTAAAATCCACCAGCAACCCTATTCCGTCAAGCTGCGGCCCTTCAATCGACACCTGTACGCGATAATTGTGTCCATGCACGTTCTCGCACTTCCCCTTATACCCGCGCAGCGCGTGCCCCGACGAAAACGTCTCTTCCACACTTACTCGAAACATTACTTCCCTTTCTCAATGAAAAAAATACCGTCATTTCGAACGGAACGAACCAACGCTTTTGCTCACCCAACTCCAATTCCGCGTTCGCGCCCGCCACACCGTCATTTCGAACGGAACGAACCAATGCTCTTGCCTTTCCGATTCATTCTGATGAATCGGTTGGTTCGTGGAGAGAGAAATCTCTCTTGGATGTCAACCTGGCCTACAAACCGCCCTGCGATCGACTGCCTAAGAACTTCGCAACGTCAGACAATTCCTGCGTCTTCCTGTACGCCGGCAGCGACTCTAAGAAAATTTTACCATACGACATCCGCTGAATCCGTGAGTCCAGCAGCGCCAGAATCCCCCGGTCCGTCTTCGTTCGAATCAGCCGCCCAAACCCCTGTTTCAGCGCCAAAACGGCCTGCGGCACCTGATATTCGGCAAATGCGTTCCGCCCATCCTCCTGCAGCGCTTTCACCCGCGCCGCCACAATCGGATCGCTCGGCACGGCAAACGGCAGCTTGTCCACAATCACGCACGAAAGCTGGTCGCCCGGCACGTCCACGCCCTGCCAGAAACTCGCCGTCGCAAACAGCACTGCTCCGTCGGTATTCTTGAACCGCTCCAGCAACACCGACCGCGGCGCCGTCCCTTGCAACAACAACGGAAACTCCACTCGCGTTCGTATGCGTTCATACAAATCGTTCATCTGCGCGTAGCTCGTGAACAAACAGAACGCCCGGCCCTGGCTCAATTCGAGCAGTTCCGCAATTTCGTCCGCCGCCTTGCCCGCAAATCCCGGGTCGCGCACATCCGGCATTTTCTTCGGCAAATAAAGCAGCGCTTGTTCGGCGTAATCAAATTCCGGTGGCAGCGCCTTCTCCTTCGCAAGGTCCACTCCCAATCTCTGCCGTATGTAGTCGAATCTTCCGCCCACCGTCAGCGTCGCCGAAGTCAAAATCGCCGTGTCGAACTGCTCGAACAATCTCTCCCGCAAAATCTGGCTTACGTCAATCGGCGTTGCCGCCAGAAACACTCCCTTGTTCCTCCGCTCAAACCAATACACGAAATTCCCTTCGTTCGATTCGAACAGGAACGACATCTCCTGCCGCAACTCGAAACTCCGCCGCGACAGCCTTAACAATTCCTCGGGTTTCTGCGTCACTGCGGCAAATTCCGTTTCCAGCCCTTTCAACGCTTGCGCCAGTTCGTCGTACGCTTCGCGGTGTTGCTCCAGAAAAGCCGCACGTTCACCGCGCGTAAACGGAAACCGCCCGTCCTTCGAAGGAAATGCATCAAAGAATACGCGGCTGCGCTCGCGAATCCGCTGCGTCCTTCTCAGCAACGCCGGCGTTCCCAGATGGAGCAGCCGCAACGCTATGTCCGCGTCACGCGCCAGCTCTTCAAACCGGAAATTCGAAATCTGCCGTCCAAAATAGTCGCTCGCCACATCTTCAATTTCGTGCGCTTCATCAAAAACCACCGCAGAATACTCCGGCAAAATAGTTCCGAAATCGTCCTGCTTCAGCGCCAAATCCGCGAAAAACAGATGATGATTCACGATGATCAAATCGGCTTCCGCGGCGCGTTTGTGCATTTCCGTCACAAAACATTCTGAAAAATTCGCGCATTTCTGGCCGGTACACGTCTCGCGCCGCGCATCCAGCCTCGGCCACAGTTCCGAATCGTCCGTCAAAAACGTAAGCTCGGCGCGGTCGCCCGTCTCCGTCAATTTGCTCCATTCGCGAATCTGTCGGAATGAGTCCATCTCTTCCATTCCACGCAGCATCGGCTGGTCCGCCATCTGGTGCAATTTCGCTTTGCACAAAAAATTCGAGCGGCCTTTCATCACCGCCACTTTCAAATTCGGCGCAAAATATTTTTGCAAAAACGGAACATCCTTCTGGTACAGCTGCTCTTGCAGCGATTTTGTCGCCGTCGAAATCACCACGCGCCGCCCGCTGCAGATCGCCGGCAACAAATACGCCAGTGTTTTCCCCGTTCCCGTTCCCGCTTCCACAATCGCGTGCCGGTGCGATTGAAACGCGTCGTGCACCAGCTCCGCCATTTCCAGTTGCGCCGGCCGGTGTTCGTATCCCGCCGTCATGCACCTTTCCAGCAATCCTCCCGGCCCAAACACCTCCCGCATGCTCGGCGTTTGCATTATTTCCCGCGGCTTCTCGTTGGCTTCTCGCCTCTCGTGCTCGGCAAATTCGTCGTCGTGAACATCGCGTGCCGCGCGCACAACGTCCTCATCTTCCAGCGGAACGTACACCCGCTCGTTCGCGTCTTGCGGTTCGCCGCTCCCGTTGTTCATTTTCTTGCTGCGTTTCGCGCCCTTAGCCAATCTCTTTGTGCCTTTCCCGCTCCAATTCGTCTCGTCAACTTATCACAGCACGCGGTACACGCCCCAACCCTCTCCGCCGTTAATAGTTGGGCAATTCCTCACTCTTTGCCTGCCGCACTTAATTTCACCGGCGGTAAAGTTAATTCGTAAACATTCAGCTCGGTTGCGAACGCGAGAGCGTGCGGCACCGAAATCTTCTTCTTCTGGCGTGGGGTGACGCATGAAACGATTCTCTGTGGGATGCACGATTCTTCTCGTTGCGGCTGTCTTTTTTTTGAATTCCTGTAGCGGCCTGCCAGGCGGAAACACAGGCGGAGGTGGCGGCACGACGAGACTGGTGTTGACCATGACGGACGCACCTCCAAGTGGCATTTCTCCGCTCGCTTCGCCCATTTCCATCGGCACGCTGATCCTCGATTCAAGCACGTCGGTGGGAGTTCGCTTGGTCCCTAACGGTACGGTTGTCGCAAACGCGGATCTCGTCCGTCTTCAAAGCGATTCGGCCTTTCTCGGTTCATACGATGTTCCAAACGCTGGTTACAAGAACACTGTCGCCACGATCGCGACTCCGAATCTCAGCTACCTGAATCAAACCGGCGCCGCAGTCACGGAAAACGCTTTCGGCGCGCAGTGCAGCAACAATTCCATTTGCTTCGCGAGCGATCCGGCCGGATTTTTCGGGGGCGCAATCACGTTGGTCACCGGCACCGGCCTTCCAGCAAGCTTCTCCGGCAGCAACATCGCAACCGCCTTCGACCTGAACCAATCGGCTTTAATAACTTCAGCACCGGGCTTTGTGACGCTCGACTTCAATCAGCCTAATGCGCTGACACTCGTTGCGCTTCCTCGCGCGGGCGTGCCTAGCGGCACAGTGGATTTCGTGGAGGACTACATCGGAACCGTGACAGCGGTTTCTGGAAATACCGTGACGATTCAACCGACGGGCTCGGATCAATTTGGCAAGCCTTTGCCGTTGATCGCAACGGCCAACAGTTCCACCAAGTTCGACAATTGCACTACCGCTACGATTGCCTGCGTTCACACCAATCAGTCCTTGAGCGTGGATGCTTCGATAGGCACCGACGGAAGCGTCACGCTTCTCGAAGTCGACAATCTGAATGACACCACCGGCGACGAAGTCGAAGGCACGATCGCTACCATCGACGCCACTCACCAGGTGTTCGTCATCGTGGTCGCCGACAAACTTACTGCGACGAATTCAACCGATACAACGTTCCAAACTCAGGTCAAGCAAGGCGCGCCGGTGCAGGTGGCGCTGGGGAGCTCGGCTACTTTTGCCGTGGATACCAAAGGCTTGCTGGTTCCCGCCGCGAATCTCAGCACGTTTTCCGGCTTCTCCAGTCTTGCGCCGGGCCAAACAGTGCGCGTCAACGTATCCTCAACCGGTTCATCGACCACGGGCACGGCGTTCAATCAAGTCACCGTCTCGAAGGTCACGCTCCGCTTTTCGCGTTTGACTGGGAACATCTCGACGGTTGTGGCAGGCAATTCCGTCTTCAATTATGACGTCACAACAATCCCCGCTTTGTTCGCCCTAACCAGCAATCCACAAGTCCAGATTTTTCCGGGCGTTACTCTATTCGATGGTGCCTCGGATCTGACCGGAGTTACTGCCGGAAATTCCGTATCGATTCGAGCGCTCTTTTTACCGTCGTCGACCCCGTCTTTCTTCGCCGCTAAAGTTCGCAAGCACTAAAACTTTTTTCCGCCTCCGCAAAAGGCGCGGGCTCCCTGATTTTGGGGAGCCCGCTTTTTTTGAACTTGTGACTAGGCGGCGATGGGCGGCGGTATCGGAATGCTTGGAGTCGCTGCGACGCGCTTGTACAGGGCGAGAGCAATTGCTCCAAAACCCCAGGTCATCACGGCAATTCTGAAAATCAAATCCAGGATCTCGACGTAGCGAATGATCGGCACAATCACGCCGACGATCGCCATGCCCAGGGCCATTCTGCCGACGCGGCCCCATTTGTCTTCGGTCGGGCCCAGAATCCAGCGTCCAAGCAGGCCACCGAACACGATTTGCGCGGAGAACAGCATGATGAGCCACAGCATGAATCCCAGGATGCCCAGCGGAAATCCGACGAAAGTGACGCAGGCGATTCCGGCCGCGATGGGCGCGCTGATTCCGACGAGCAAGCCGAGGCCCAGCGACGCGCCGACGTTCTCGGCGGACTTTATGCAGTCGCCGGCAAATTGCGGCATCAGCATAATCAATACAAGTCCGTACAAAATAAATGCGCCGCTCCAGAGGAGCCGCCAGAAATAGTAGTGCGCGCCGCCGCCGTGTTTGTCGTTCTTTTCGACATGTTCATAATCGACTGCCGACGCCAACTTCGCTTGCGGGGAAACGTCCGGCGGTTTCACGCCCTTGAAATGAATCGGTCCGCCGACCTGCGCCGAACTTTCGATCGTGAAAACGTCAGCGCGAAGCTGGATGTCTCCCTGGACTTGACCGCGCAAATCGAGGCGTTGATTAAACGCCAGAACGTCGTGCCCAATATGGCCGTCCAATAAGAAACGGTCGGAGAAACTGGTGACGCTTCGATTCACTTTCCCGTTTTTGTCCAGCGTGAGTTCCTCGCAGACACTTGTGAGGCTGCGTGAGATCGTTCCTCTGACATTGAGATTATTTGCGAAGGACCGGACGTTGCCGTCAACCTGGCCGGTGACGCGGACGTCGTGCGCAAACACGATGACGTCGCCGAGCACGTGGCCGGTGACATCGAGCGAGCGGCCGAAAGCGTAAACATCGCCTTCGACGGTGCCGTCCACGCTGAGACGATCGCCGCTCAGAAAAATATCGCTTTTGATGACTTCGGACGAAGTGACTTCGGCGTTCTGACCTTTGCGGAATTCCGTCGCGGTCGTCCCGGAGGGCATCAGCATCACACCGCACATGCCAGCGAGCAACATGGCCAGCATGGAGCCGCGGCGCAGCCTGCGGCGCAGAACCATCGCGGTAAAGGTTCCGAGCGTTACCAGCGCCAACACTTCGACCAATGAAATCATCGATTGCCATCCCTTCCAGAAGGCGCCCTGGAAAATTAAAAGCCCGAGCAAATTCGTCCCGCCGAAGCCCGCGTCCTGCAAGCGGTTCTGCACGGGTTCGATATAACTTGTGTACAGCGCGTAAACTCCGGTGGCGGCGAGGCCGAACGTGACCATCCAGATCCATTGCAGGGAGCGGCGCGCGGCTTGCTGGAAGCTGGCGAGGCGCGCGGGCAGAGGCTCTTCTTCTTCGAGCATGGCGCGCGTAAGCAAACGCGATTCGCGCTCAAGCGCGCGGAGCAGCAAACGGCAAGAGCCGCATTCCTGCGTGTGAGTGGACACTTCCGCCGCTCTCGCGCGGTCGAGTTGCCGCTCGAGATAGAGGAGAATCGTCATTTCATCGAGATGTGGCGTCCCGGTGTTTTGCAAATCGGTTCCTGGCGGCGAGCTCATCCCGCACCCCCGACAGCAAGCGTGCCCAAACCTTCGAGCGCTTGCCGCAGCTCATGCCGTGCGCGGAGCAGAACGACGCCCACAAAGGCGCGCCGAACGCCGAGCTCATCGGCAATTTCGTCGTAACTCATGTCCGAGTAGTAGCGCAGCACCAGCGCCATGCGCGCTCGCGAAGGCAATTTGTCCAGCGCCTTGCGAACTTCCTCGCTCGTGCGCTTCTCGATCAATTGCTCGAGTTGGTTCGCGTCGGGATGCTCGAGCGGCAAGGTATCCAGATCTTCGGTTTCCTTATCCTGCCTAATTTTGCGGCGGCGCAGCAAATCCCAGCAGTGGTTCGCGGCGACTTTGTACAGCCATGAGGTGAATGGCCGAGTCGAGTCATATTGGTGAAGTTTGTCTCGCACTTTCATAAAAACTTCCATGGTGGCGTCTTCCGCGTCTTCCCGCGTGGGAAGCGCCCTGCGGCAGAACCGGAAAATCGCCGGAGCGAACTCGCGATAGAGGTCGCCCCAGGCCTCCTGGTCCCCTGCCCTGGCCCGGGCTATCGCCTGCGACGCATCAACTGTTCCGGGCGCGCTCATCCGGCCTGGTCTCGGTGCTTCCATAGTCTAGTACGCAGCCATCCCTGCAAAAATTGCACGGGGTGTGTCTTGAGTGGCCAGAACTGTATCACGATGGCCGTCAGGGACGTGTCAGTGAGGCGGATGGCGCGGGGAAATGGTACGAATCGCGTCCGGACCCCCCTCCCCCCGTTTTTGCGTAAGTGTTGAATCTAAAGGGGGTTTAAGTGA
>Ga0137412_10002632_pt1 | contig 14208 bp, 11 predicted proteins | sample CZODoug2_1_16fun_FD_122160 | JGI IMG/M metagenome (GOLD analysis project Ga0137412, IMG submission 122160) | Vadose zone soil fungal communities from Angelo Coast Range Reserve, California, USA - CZODoug2_1_16fungal (Hybrid Assembly) | ecosystem: Environmental > Terrestrial > Soil > Vadose zone... | reverse complement strand
ATGTTGATCAGCCTCGCGATCATCTTCTCGCTGTCCATCGACGTCGCGAAGGGTGTGAACACGGTGGTCTCGCTGTCCCTGATAGCCGTGCTGATGGCCGCGACGTTCTGGTACGGGGGCCGGGCCCGCAGAAAGTGGGAACAAAGCAGCGCTACCCAGGGTTGAGCCCACCAGGTTCAACTTTGGAGGATTGATGTCAGAAAACATCGCAGTTCCGGTGTTGTTTGTCAGTGAGCCGATCGTCCTGCCGGGGATGGTGGTGCCGATCGAGCTCGACGACGCTGCCCGTGCCGCCATCGAAGCGGCACAAGCTGCTGCTCCGTCTGGACAAACCGGCAAGCTGCTGATCGCCCCGAGGCTCGACGACCGCTACCCCACCTACGGCGTGATCGCGTCGATCGTGCAGGTCGGACGCGTCCCCGGTGGCGGCGCCGCTGCCGTCGTGCGCGGTGAGAAGCGCGCCCACATCGGGTCAGGGACCACAGGTCCGGGTGCGGCGCTCTGGGTGGAGGTGACTGAAGTCGAAGAAGTCGCGGTCGACGAGGACACCAAGGCACTCGCTGCCGATTACAAGAAGCTGCTGTTGGCGATGCTGCAGCGCCGTGAGGCCTGGCAGATCGTCGACGTGGTCAACAAGATCACCGACCCGTCCGCCCTGGCCGACACCGCGGGCTACGCGTCGTACCTGTCCGACGTGGAGAAGCGTGAGCTGCTGGAGACCGAAGACGTGGGTCGTCGGCTCCAAATGCTGATCGACCTGACCGGTGACCACCTGGCCGAGGTCGAGGTCAACGACAAGATCGCCGACGACGTGCGCTCCGGCATGGAGAAGACGCAGAAGGAGTTCCTGCTGCGTCAGCAATTGGCCGCAATCCGCAAGGAGCTCGGTGAGGGCGAACCCGACGGGTCGGACGACTACCGCGCCAGAGTCGAGGCGGCCGACCTTCCCGAGAAGGTCCGCGAGGCCGCGATGCGCGAGGTCGGCAAGCTGGAACGCTCCAGCGAGCAGAGCCCCGAGGGCGGCTGGATCCGCACTTGGCTGGACACCGTGCTGGACCTGCCATGGAACGTCACGACCGAGGACTCGACCGATTTGAAGTCGGCCCGCGAGATTCTCGATGCCGATCACCACGGGCTTGAGGACGTCAAGGACCGCATCGTCGAGTACCTGGCCGTGCGGGCCCGGCGTTCGCAGCGGGGGCTGCAGGTCGTGGGTGGTCGTGGCTCCGGTGCCGTGATGGTGTTGGCCGGACCTCCCGGTGTCGGCAAGACGTCACTTGGTGAATCCGTGGCACGGGCGTTGGGCCGCAAGTTCGTTCGCGTCGCCCTGGGTGGCGTGCGCGACGAGGCCGAGATCCGCGGCCACCGGCGCACGTATGTGGGCGCGTTGCCGGGCCGACTGGTCCGGGCGATCGGCGAGGCGGGGTCGATGAACCCGGTCGTCCTGCTCGACGAGATCGACAAGGTGGGCTCCGACTACCGCGGCGATCCCAGTGCAGCGTTGCTCGAGGTCTTGGACCCTGCGCAGAACCACACGTTCCGCGATCACTACCTCGACTTGGATCTCGACCTGTCCGACGTGGTGTTCCTTGCCACGGCCAACGTGATCGAGAACATCCCGTCGGCGCTGCTGGACCGGATGGAACTGGTGCAGATCGACGGCTACACCGAGGACGACAAGGTCGCCATCGCGCGCGACTTCCTGCTGCCGAGGCAGCGGGATCGGGCGGCGCTGACAGTCGACGAGGTCACGGTCACCGACGACGCGCTGCGCAAGATCGCGGCGGATTACACCCGCGAGCCGGGTGTGCGGCAGTTCGAGCGGCTGTTGGCCAAGGCATTGCGCAAGGCAACGACGAAGCTGGACCGCACGCGAGGAGGAAATCAAGAAGGAGCGGCTGATCCAGCGAAGCTCGTCATCGATGAGCCGGATCTGGTTGCCTACCTTGGCCGTCCGCGCTTCACGCCGGAATCCGAGGAACGCACGGCGGTGCCTGGCGTGGCGACCGGTCTTGCCGTCACCGGCCTTGGTGGCGACGTGCTGTTCATCGAGGTGAATGCCAACGACGGTGAGCCCGGTCTGAAACTGACGGGTCAACTAGGCGACGTGATGAAGGAGTCGGCGCAGATCGCGCTGTCCTACGTGCGTGCCCACGCCGAGCAACTCGGCGTCGACCCCAAGTCGCTGGACCGCCAGATCCACGTGCACGTGCCCGCGGGCGCCGTGCCCAAGGATGGTCCGTCGGCAGGCGTCACGATGGTCACCGCGCTGGTGTCCATGGCGACCGGACGGCAGGTTCGCGCGGACGTCGGCATGACCGGTGAGGTCACGCTGAACGGTCGGGTGCTGCCCATCGGCGGGGTGAAGCAGAAGCTGCTCGCCGCGCAGCGGAACGGCCTGAAGACGGTGTTCATCCCGGCTCGCAACGAGCCGGACTTGGACGACGTGCCAGCCGAGGTGCTCGGCGCGCTGGACGTCAAGCCGATGACCGACGTCGCGGATATCGTCGCGCTGGCGCTGGAGCCCGTCGCCGAGGCAGCCACTGTCGCGGCCTGACAACCGACTGCGCTCAGGGTCGTGATTTCCTAGGGATCACGACCCTGAGCGCATTTTCAACGCAAGGAGAGTCATGCCGCGACGCGGAGAACCGTTGCACAAGCTCGGATTCCTGACGATCGGGCGCTTCGACGCGGCGAATCCGGGGCCTGGGCTCGAGGAGACGCTCGAGGTGATCGAGCGCGCCGAGTCGCTTGGCTACGACAGCGTCTGGCTGCGCTGCAGGCACCTGCAACCCGGCATCTCGTCGCCGGTGGCCATCATGGCGGCGGCCAGCCAGCGCACGTCGCGCATCGAACTCGGCACCGCGGTCATCCCGCTTGGTCTCGAGAACCCGTTCCGGTTGGCCGAAGACCTGGCCACCGTGGACATCCTGTCCGGCGGCAGGGTCAATCCCGGTGTCTCCGTTGGCACGCCGATGCTCTACGACCACTATCGCGAAGCGCTGTATCCGAACACCCACGACGTCGAGGACTTCTCCAAGGACCGGGTGCTGCGGCTGCTGCACGGTCTGCGCGGCGATCCGGTCAGCGACTTCGAGGGCACCGTCGGCATCGAGCAGTTCACCAACCGCATCGAACCCCACTCTCCCGGGCTGGCCGACCGGGTCTGGTACGGCGGCGGCATGTCGTCGGCGATCTGGGCAGGCGAACAGGGCATCAACTACCTGACCAGCTCCGTGGTCAGCATCGATGGCACGCAGTCGCGTGACTTCGCCACCATCCAGGGCGAGAACATCGACGCCTACCGCACGGCCATCGCAGCACATCATCCGCAGCGCGAAACCACACGCGTGTCACAGGGTTTGGTGGTCATCCCGACCGACTCCGCCACCGACGACCAGATCCGCAGGTATCGCGAGTACGCGGCGAGCCGGTTCGAGCGCACCAAGACCCCGCAGGGCGCACGTGGCATGTTGTTCTCTCCCGACTACGTCGGCACGTCCGACGAACTCGCCGATCAGCTGTTCGACCACGCAGGCTTCCAGCGAGCGAGCGAAGTGGCCTTCGCGCTGCCGTTCACCTTCGCCGAGGACGACTACCGGCAGATCATCACCGATCTCGCCGAGGCGCTCGGGCCTAGACTCGGATGGACGCCGAATCAGGGGTAGGTGACTAGTGGACATCAAGGCCGCCAAGCGACGGATCGTGCACACCGTGCAACGTCTCGTGGTCAACCCGGTCGGCAGGAAGCTGCCGGTGACCATGCTCGAGACCATCGGCCGCAAATCCGGTGAGCCCCGCCGCACTGCCGTCGGCGGGCGCGTCGTCGACAACCAGTTCTGGATGGTCTCCGAGCACGGCGGGCACTCCCACTACGTCCTCAACATCGAGGCCAACCCACGAGTACGGGTGAGGATCGGCGGCCGATGGCGCACCGGCGCCGCGCACCTGCTGCCCGACGACGACGCCGTTGCGCGGCTGAGCCAGCTGCCAAGCATGAACAGCGCGGTGGTGAAGCTGATGGGAAGTGACCTTCTCACCGTCCGGGTGGACCTGGACTGACGTGGCTTACGACGAGGATCTCGCCAACCGCATCAGGGAGCTGACCAGCACCGAGCGCGGCGTCGAGGAGAAGCGCATGTTCGGCGGTCTGGCGTTCCTGATCAACGGCAACATGTCCGTCGCGGCGAGCGGACGAGGCGGACTCATGGTGCGCGTTCCACCCGACGAGACCGCGGCCTTGCTCAGCCGCGAGCACGTCGAACCGATGGTGATGGCAGGCCGCGAGACCCGGGGGTGGCTGCGGGTGGCCGACGACGGCGTGCGGACCAAGCGCCAACTGCAGTCTTGGGTGACCCGTGGCCTCGACTACGCCAAGAGCCTGCCGCCCAAGTAGTCGCGTTTGTCGCCACCGCCACCGGGTAGCCGGTGGAAATGGGTGACACCGACCAGATCGTCAGCCGTCTCCTCGACGCCGCAGGCACGACGTTCGCCTCCGAAGCAGGCATCACGCTGCGAAACGAGCCCATGCCGCTCTTTCAGCTGCTGGTGCTCGCGATGCTGGCGAGCAAGCCGATCGGGGCCGACATCGCGGCGGCCGCGGCACACGAGCTGTTCGACGCTGGTTTGCGCACTCCGGATTCAGTGCTCGTCGCCGACCGGCAAGACCTGATCGACGCCTTCGGCCGCGCAGGCTACGCGCGCTACGACGAGAGTTCCGCCACCAGACTGACCGAAACGGCCACCGCCGTGAAGGACGAATACCGCGGCGACCTGCGCAGGCTGGCGTCGGACTGCGGCGAGGACGCCGGCGAAATGCGACGCGCACTGCACCGCTTCAAGGGCATCGGCGACACCGGCTCCGACATCTTCCTGCGGGAGGTGCAGGACGTATGGACTTGGGTGCGGCCATATTTCGATGAACGCGCCGTGAACACGGCCAAGGAACTCGGTCTGCCGACCAATCCCGACGAACTCCGCGAACTGGCGCCGCGAAAGACGGCACACTTGGCTGCAGCACTGGTTCGGGCGTCGCTCGATTCGGACCTCCTGGACCAGGTCATCGACGAGAAGGAGTGACGACATGCCCACTTACGTCATCATCGGCGGCGGCCTGGCGGGCGCCAAGGCCGCAGAGGCGCTGCGCGACAACGACTTCGAAGGCACCGTGGTGGTCTTCGGAACAGAGGACCACCTCCCCTACGAACGTCCGCCCCTGTCCAAGGAGTACCTGGCGGGCAAGAAGGCCCTCGCGGACTTCACCGTCGACCCTGCGGACTGGTACCGCGAGCACGACGTCGACCTGCGATTGGGCACCACGGTCACCACCATCGACCGTGGATCGCACACGGTCGGATTCGCCGACGGTGTCGAGCACTACGACAAGCTGCTGCTGGCCACCGGGTCGAGTTCACGCAGGCCGCCGATCCCGGGGGCCGACGCCGAGGGAGTCCACTACCTGCGCACGGTCGACGATGCCGCTGCACTTCTGTCGACGCTGACCGACGGCGCGCGGCTCGCGGTCGTCGGAGCGGGCTGGATCGGCCTGGAGGTCGCCGCGAGCGCCCGCGCGCACGGCGTCGCGGTGACGGTCGTGGAGACCGCGGAGTTGCCGCTGCTCGGAGCCCTTGGGCGCGAGGCAGCGGAGGTGTTCGCGCAGTTGCACCGCGAACACGGCGTCGACCTGCGGCTGAAGACATCGGTCGAGGCGATCACCACCGACGGTGGCAGGGCAACGGGGCTGCGACTTGGTGATGGATCCACGGTCGATGCGGATGCGGTACTGGTCGCGGTCGGTGCGAGCCCCAACGTCGACCTTGCCGAGCAGGCGGGCCTTCAGATGGCAGGCAGCGGTGTCCTCGTCGACGCGTCGTTGAAGAGCAGTGACGACGACGTCTACGCCGTCGGCGACATTGCGGCGGCCGCACACCCGCTGTTCGGTACCCGCATCCGCACCGAGCACTGGGCCAACGCGCTCAAGCAGCCCGCCGTCGCGGTGGCGGGCATGCTTGGCAGTCCGGGCAGCTACGACGAGCTGCCCTACTTCTTCACCGATCAGTACGACCTCGGCATGGAGTACGTCGGCCACGCCCCGGACTACCAGCGAGTCGTGTTCCGCGGCGACGTCGGCAAACGCGAGTTCGTCGCGTTCTGGCTGGACGGCCAGAGCCGCGTGCTGGCCGGGATGAACGTCAACGTCTGGGACGTGCTCGATGACGTGAAATCGCTCATCCGCGCTCGCACGCCGGTGGATCCGGGCCGGCTGGCCGATCCGGAGCAGCCGCTCGCCACCCTGCTGCGTTAGCCCGCCGCGACGACCTCCTTCCGCGGCTCGACGTCGTCGTCCTCGAGCGGTTCGATGTCCTCACCGCGCAACACGCTGCTCATACGCGCGGAGTCGAGCTGGCCTTCCCACCGGGCCCCCACCATGGTCGCGACGCAGTTTCCGAGCAGGTTCACCGACACCCGCATCGAATCCATGATCCGGTCCGCACCGAGTAGCAGGGCGACGGCGGCCACGGGGATGGCGCCATGTCCGATGGCGGCTACCGTCGCCGAAAGGGCAAGGAACGACGAACCGGGCACGCCTGCCATGCCCTTCGAGGTCAGCATCAGCACCAGGACGGCCGTGATCTGTTCCCCAAGGCTGAGGTCGACGCCGAGCGCCTGCGCCAGGAACAGCACGCAGATCGACAGGTAGAGCGTGGCGCCGTCCAGGTTGAACGAGTAGCCCGTCGGCACCACCAAACCCGTTGTGGTGCGCGAACATCCGGCATATATCAGCTTATCCATGATGCGCGGCAGGACGACCTCGGTGGACGCGGTGCCGAGCGCGAGGAAGAACTCGTCCTTGATGTAGACGAGGAAGCGCCAGAGGTTCACCCCAGCGAAGAACCACGCGATCGCCGCAAGGACGAGGATGAACAGCGCCGCCCCCAGATAACAGGCCCCGATCAGCTTCGCGTAGCTGCCCAGTGACGCGATCCCGTACTGGCCGATGATGTAGGCCATTGCGCCGAACGCGGCAAGCGGTGCCAGCTTCATGATCCAGCCGATGATGGTGAAGAACAGGCTGCTGAAATGCTCGATCAACTCGAACACCACCGGCGGCCCGTGCTCGCCGAACTTGGCAAGCGCCAAGCCGAACAGCACCGCGAAGAAGAGCACCTGCAGCAGCTGGTTCTCGGCGAAGGCGGAGATGATCGACGTCGGAATGATGTTGAGCAGGAACTCCACCGTATGGGGCAGTTCCCCAGTGCCCGTCTTCTTGGCGACCGCATCGGCTCCGCTGGCCAGTGTCTGCGCGTCGATGTTGAACCCCGCGCCGGGCTTCACGACGTTGCCGATCAGCAGCCCGAACAGCAGGGCGAACGTGGTGACGACCTCGAAGTAGATCAGGGCCTTGACGCCGATCCGGCCGACCGACTTGAGGTCGCCGACGTGGGCGATACCGATGACGACGGTGCAGAAGATGATCGGCGCGATGAGCATCTTGATGAGCTTGATGAAGCCGTCGGCAAGGGGCTTGAGATCGGCGCCGAATGCCGGCCACAGCCACCCGACCAGGATGCCAGCGACGATGGCGACCAGGAGTTGGGCGAATAGCGATCTGTACCAACGGGGCTTGCGTGTGTCCGTCATCGACAACACGTACCGCGGTCACGTGTCGTCGTTGTGTGGAGCACGTAACCACCGCGCTACGCGCTAGTGGTCCCAGGCGGTCAGAGCAGGGCCGCGGTACCGTCGGCCTCCACCCGCACCTTGGCGCCCGCGATGTCCTCGCGGATGCTGGCCTCGGCTTCTCCTGCGTCGGTGATCACCGCCAGCGCGCGGGTGTCCTCGGGGGTGCGGACCGCGAGGAACGCCTTCTCCGGTGTGCCATCCCTGGTGAAGGGGGTGGTCCAGGTCTCGACGGTGCCGACGCCAGACCATTCCACCTCCGCGACACGGGTGGGTTCGGCGTCCACGATGGGTTGCACATCCTCCCAACGGAAGTGGCCCGCAGGCGGTTGCGTTCCATAGACGCCGAAGCTGTGCTTGGTGAGGTAGCCGCCGTTGGCGCTGATGAAGCCGACGGCGCCTGGAGCCGACACCAGTCGCTCCGCCATGGTGGCGATGGAGTGCGATACGTAGTTGTTCCACGGCCCGCCGGCGAACGTGAGGCCGCCGGTGACCGTGAGTGGGCGCTGGGGGTCGTCCAGGGGTAGTCCGAGTTCGTTCGCCGCGACCTGGACCGCCGATGGGAAGCACGAGTAGAGGTCGACCAGGTCGACGTCGTCGATGCTCGTTCCCGCCAGTTCGAGTGCCCGCTTGCCCGCGATCCGGATGGCAGCCGAGGTGTTGAACTCGGCACGCTCGCCGATCAGGTAGGTGTCGTGCGCGTCGGTGCCTGCGTAGGGAAACACCCATTGGTCGGTCGGGATCTGCAGGTGTGTCGCCTTCTCCGCCGACGTCAGGATCAGTGCGGCGCCCTGATCGACCATGTTGTTCGAGTTCATCAGCTTGGTGTACGGCCAGCTGATCATCCGGTTGCCTGGCCCGGGCTGCCAGATCTCCTCCGCGGACAAGGGATTCCGGTTCCAGGCGTGCGGATTGTCTTGGGCCACCGCGCTGAACCGGGCCCACAACTCTCCGATGCGACGGCGGTGCGCGTCCGACGTCTCCCCCGCGGCGATCCTCAGCGCCTGCTCGAACATCGGGTACACGTACGCGGGCCGGTCCAGGTGGATCTTGATCTCGACGGGCCCTGCCATCTCGAACTTGTCGTCGGCGCCCTTCGGTTCTGGCACCGATTCGTCCTGTTTGGGCCAGTCCAGCCTGCCACCCGCGGCACGTACCCTCGTGCGGGTGCGCCACGCCTCGGCGCCTGCGATCAGCACGGTGTCGACGCGGCCACCAGCAATGTCGAGGCAGGCCTGGTTGACCAGCGACTGGGGTACGTTGCCGCCGACGCTGCTGTACCAGCTATCCGCATGCGATGCCCGGATGCGCTCCGCGACGAGCAGACCGGGATTCCGATACCGCCACGACAGCAGGTTGACGATGCGCACCGAGTCGACGGCCTCCAGAACGCGAGGATCCGCTGCGGCGCGGGCGGCCCGCTCCATCAGATCGATGGGCGTGACCGATGGATCGTCGTCGTGCTGGTTGACCTGGCCGTAGCCGACGAGGACGGGCGTTCTGGGGTCGATGGGCACCGATGAAACCTTTCGAAGGGGCTAAGCCGGGCCGACCCGGTAGATGGACTTCAGGGTCTGGTAGGCCGCGAGCCCCTCGGGTCCCAGCTCGCGGCCGATGCCACTGGCCTTCACCCCGCCGAACGGTGCCTGCAGGTCCAGGGCGTAGTCGTTGACGCCGATGGACCCGGTGCGTACTGCGCGGGCGACGTCGGTGGCACGGTCGGCATCCGCCGACCAAACAGTGCCGCCAAGACCGAACTCGCTGTCGTTGGCGATGTCGATCGCCTGGCGCTCGGTGTCGTAGGCGATGACGGCAAGCACCGGTCCGAAGATCTCCTCCTGCGCGATGCGGGCCGAGTTGTCCACGTCGGCGAACACCGTTGGCGAGACGAACCAGCCCCTGGGTTGATCGGCCGGAACGGAGCCGCCGGCAACGACTTTGGCACCTTCGGACTTGCCGATCTCGATGTAGTCCAGCACGCGCTCACGCTGGCGGGCACTGACCAGCGGTCCGACGTCGGTGGACTTCTCCAATGGGTCGCCGACGGTGAGCCCGTCGGCCAGCGCGGCCACCGCGTCGACCACCTCGGCGTAGCGCGACCGCGGCGCCAGGATCCGCGAGCTCAGATGGCAGGTCTGTCCGTTGTTGACGAACGACGCCGAGCGCAGACCCTTCATGGTTGCGTCGAGGTCGGCGTCGTCGAGGATGATGGCCGCCGACTTTCCGCCAAGCTCCAGCGTGACCGGACGAATCAGTCGCCCGCACATCTCGCCGATGACCCGGCCCGCCGCAGTCGAACCGGTGAACGCCACCTTGTCGACGCCGGGATGCTGCACCAGGTGCGCGCCCGCGACGGGGCCGCCCGCGATGATGTTGAGCACTCCAGGAGGCAAGCCGGCGTCGCGGGCCGCCTCGCCGAAGATCAAGGCGTCCAACGCGGTTTCGGGCGCCGCCTTCAGCACCATGGTGCAGCCGGTCGCGAGAGCGGGCGCGATCTTCATCGCCGCCAACGCCTGCGGGTAGTTCCACGGGGTGATCGCCCCGACGACGCCGACGGGTTCACGCCGCACGATCGTGTGCCCGATCGCCGACGGGCGGATCTCTTCCTCGGCGGCGTCGCCGATCATGCCCGCGTAGTACCGCAGCAGTGCCGCAGGAAACATTCCGTTCGCACCCCGCGACAGCCGGATCGGCATCCCGTTCTCGCGCGTGCACAGCTCGTTCGTGTCCGTGGCGCGTGCCAGCAGTGCGTCGGCGAACCGGAGCAGCACCTCGGCGCGTTCCGCCGTAGGCGTCGCCGCCCATCCGGGAAGGGCGACGCGAGCGGCGGTGACCGCGTCGTCGACCTCGGATTCCGTTGCGGCCGAACCGTTGCCGAGCGGTTCACCCGTCGCCGCCTCGATCACGGCCAGCGTTTCGACCGCGTTGCGGAAGTGCCCGTCGACGAACACCCTTGCGCCTGCCTCGATCACAGTCGTCACGTGGAGCTCCTGGTTTCCTCGTCGGGATTGGTCCAGCTGAACAGCACGCCCTCGGTGATCAAGCGCTCGGTTTCCTTGGCATCAAAACCCAGCAGCGTCCTAGCGATCTCGCGGGTGTGCTCCCCCGGCATCGGTGCGGGCCGCATCGCCGCGTCGGGGATGTGCAGGAAGGGCGCGGCATGCGTCTCGGCGGTCAGGGGCGCCTCGAGCAACGGGTGGCTCATCTCGGTGTAGAGCCGGCGGAACGCCACCTGGGGATCGGCAAGCACGTCCACGGCCCGGTTCATCGGCCCCGCGGGTACGCCCGCGTCCTGCATCGCTTCGACGATGTAGCCCTTGTCCCGGCCAGCCGTCCAAGCCGACACCGAATCGGCGAACTCCGTTGTACTGCCTGATAGTTCGGCGACCCCGATGACCTTGGCCACGGCAATGCGGTCTTCTTCGGAGCGGACCGAGATCACGCACCACTCGTCGTCACCCGCACACGGGTACACGGCGTGAATCGCCGCGTCGTCGACGACGGCCAGGCCCGCCGCGCGGGCAGCCTCGGCCACGTAGGTCGTGGCGAGTTGGTTGACGGCGGCCTCGGCCTGTGAGATGTGGACGTGAGCGCCGGCATCGGTGGTGAGCTGGTTGATCAGGGCGGCCAGCGCAGCGACGGCGGTGATCCTCGCGACGACGTGGTCGGGGAAGACGGTGGTGGCATCGTAGAAATTGGGGTCGGCGGGATCGTCCGAGGCCCAGAGTCGGCTAACGCCGGTCATCGCCCGCACCAGCGGGCCGTAACCCATCCGGCCACTCCACGGTCCCGTCGCGCCATATGCGCTGCTCTCGGCAAGCACGATCCGCGGATTCAACTTGCGCAGCTCGTCGTAGGAGAAACCCAGGGCGGCAAGTGTTCCCGGCTTGAAGTTCGCGAACACCGCGTGCGCTTCCGTGACCAGGCGGCGGAAGAGCGCGGCCCCTTCGGGGTGACGCAGATCCAGGCCGAGGCCGGATTCGTTGCGATGGGTCAACGCCCAGGATCGGCTCAGCAGTTGACCCGGCAGCGTCTGTCGCAGACCGTCCGGATATGCCGCACTCTCGACCTTGATGACCTCGGCTCCGAGGTCGGCGAACAATCTCCCGAGCTCACCTCCCGCGACGATGATGCCGAGGTCGAGGATCCGCAAGCCCTCGAACGGTCTCTCCGTGACCTGGCCGATCGGGTTGACGGACTCGGGCCGGGCGGCGGTCCACGCCGGCTCGTCGGCACCGACTGCCGGAGCAGGCCGGACGATCCCAGCACGATCACCGTCGACCACGAACGGACCGGTCGGCACGGTCAGCGTTGTCCCGCCCGCGAGATCGGTCTCGGTGAGTGCGCCCACCGACCGGAAGTGGTCGGACGCGAACGCGTCGGCGGGTGTGAGCACCGCGGCGATCGGGACGCTTCGCCGCTGCCCCTCGGCGACAAGAGATTCCATCGTCTGCGGGCCGAACAGATCGGCGATGGCGGCGTTGAGCTCGTCGGCCGCGGCGTAGCGGGCCCCGAGGATCTCGAACTTCGGATCGGAGAACTCCTCCGGCTCCCCGAGCCACGCCCGCATACCGCGCCACTGTCTCGGCGACAGCACACAGATCCGGACGAATCCGTCGACACAGGCGAACGTCGGATAGAGCTGTTGGTTGCGGGGTCTGCCACGCCATAGTTCGTGGGACGCCTTCAGCCCGACCGCTGCCTGCCCCTCGGAGCCGAACGGCGGATCCAGGCTCTGCAGGACGCCCTCGAGGCGCGAGAAGTCGATGTAATCGCCGGTCCCGCAACGCAATCGGTTGTAGTGGGCGACCAGCGCCGCCCATGCCGCCTGCACCGCAGCCGTGGCCGACGCGATGCCGTACGGCGGCAGGACCGGCCTGCCCGTGGTCGGCCCCGACCTGGACAGTCCCGTCGACATCGCGTACAGCACGGAATCGGTGGCCTGCCATGCCGCGTGCGGGCCCGACGCGCCGAAGTCGGTTACCTGCAGCGCGACTAGATGATCGAAGCGATCGGCGAGTTCGACCGTCGAGGTGCCGAACGCGTCGGCGCCACCGGGAGTGCCGCCGTCGATCAGGATGTCGGCACCCGAGACCAGCTCGGTGAAGCGCTCTCGGTCACCGGCGTCGGCAGGATCGAGCACCGCAGCGCGCTTGTTGGCGTTGTTCAAGGTGAACGGGACGCTGGAACCGGACACGGTGGGCTGTGCCGCGCGCGACGGTGCACCTCCTGGCGGCTCGACCTTGAGCACGTCGGCGCCAAGGTCGGCGAGCAAGCGGCCAACGCCATCGGACTCCGTGCCTCCGACGTCGAGGACCCGCACCGACGCCAAAAGCTGACACCCGTCAAACATGCGAATCAGTATCGTTCAGCGAGCACCGGCGCCGACTGGCGGGTCCAACGTAGACTTGGGCGGTTATGTCTGACCTCAGCGCCGTGGCAGCGCCACCCCACCCGCTGATCGGTCAGCTCTCTGCCCTGCATCACTTCCGCATCTACGTCGACATCGGCGTCGTCGTGGTGGTGCTGGCGCTGACGAACCTCATCGCCCACTTCACCACCCCGTGGGCCAACGTCGCAACGGTGCCTGCCGCGGCCATCGGGCTGCTCCTGCTGGTCCGTTCCCGCGGTCTTGACTGGTCGGAGCTCGGGCTGGGACGTGAGCATTGGAAGTCCGGCATGGGATATGCGCTCGGCGCGGTCGCACTGGTCGCGACGGTGATCGCCGTTGGCGCCCTGCTGCCATGGACGCGACCGATGTTCATGAACGACCACTACGCCACGATGTCCGGCGCCCTGATCGCGTCGATGGTCATCATCCCGTTGCAGACGGTGATTCCCGAGGAACTCGCCTTCCGGGGGGTTCTGCACGGAACGCTCAATCGCGCCTGGGGTTTCCGCGGTGTCGCCGCGGCCGGTTCCCTGCTGTTCGGCTTCTGGCACATCGCCACGTCCCTCGGACTGACCAGCAGCAACGTCGGGTTCAGCAAGTTGTTCGGCCTCGGCATTGCCGGCATGGTCGCCGGCGTCGTGCTCGCGGTCATCGCGACCGGTGCGGCCGGTTTCGTGTTCACCTGGCTGCGCAGACGCAGCGGCAGCCTCATCGCACCGATCGCGCTGCACTGGTCGTTGAACGGACTCGGGGCGCTGGCCGCGGCCCTGGTCTGGCACCTCTCGACTTAGCGCACTCGCCGCCTGGCGCGGAAGTCCCGATTCTTCAGCTTGTTCCCGCATGTCGCCATGTCGCACCAGGTGCCGCCATGATTGCGCGAACGATCGTAGAAGGCCCACTGGCAGCCGTCGTTCGCGCACGCCAATAGATGAGCCCACGTCCCGTCGCGCTGCGCGTCGGAGACGATGAGCAGCAGCGCCACCAGACGGGCCCGCAGCGAATCCCCGACCGGCGCCAGGCGCACCGCGCCGTCCTCGCCCACTGCCGCACGCACGGGTTCGTCTTTGGCGAGCCGGTGAAGTGGCGACACCAGTGCCGGGTCAGGAGCCTGGCCGTCGGTGTTCTGAAGCACCAAG
>Ga0137412_10002631_pt1 | contig 14209 bp, 16 predicted proteins | sample CZODoug2_1_16fun_FD_122160 | JGI IMG/M metagenome (GOLD analysis project Ga0137412, IMG submission 122160) | Vadose zone soil fungal communities from Angelo Coast Range Reserve, California, USA - CZODoug2_1_16fungal (Hybrid Assembly) | ecosystem: Environmental > Terrestrial > Soil > Vadose zone... | reverse complement strand
CGAACGATGCCCCGCGAAAGGGATATATGGCCTGATCGTTATCGCCAACCACGAGGATGTTGCGCGGCTCCGCTGAAAGCAAGTGCAGCAATTCCAATTGCGCGATGTTGGTATCTTGAAATTCATCGACGAGGATGTGTTTGTAGCGATCCTGAAGTGTTTTCCGCAGCGTCTCATCTTTTCTCAGCAATGCGACTGCTTCGGCGATCAGTTCGTTCAGCGCCACGGCATTCTTTGCGCGCAGCAACTCTTCGCTCGCCCGGTAGACTCGCGCAATCTCCTGCTGTTGCGCGACCTCTTCGGCGCGTTCTTTGAAAGTATCTTCGTCCAGCAAGGGGCGTTCGGCTTCCAGTTTCGCGGCGAGGCTGTCCACATGGCGCTTGTAATCCGCGCTCGACACCAGCTCATCCTGGCAGCGTGAAAAAAATTGGATGAAATCGCTGAGGAATTGCCCAGGCTCCGCGAGCCTTCGGTACTTGTCCAGCTTCAGCCGGGCCAGGTTGCGCCGCAGCAGGATCCAGTGATCCACTTGCTCGAGCGCCCGCCGGTCCGGTTCCACTTCCTTCAGCAGCGTTTCGCAGAACGAATGAAACGTTGCCAGCGTGACCGCTTTGCCGCGCTCGCCCGTAGCTTTCACCACGCGGGCTTTCATTTCGCCCGCGGCTTTCTTCGTGAATGTCAGCCCAAGAATATTTTCGCCGGAGAGCGTTTCGTCCGATTGCAGCAGGTGCCGGATGCGTTCCGTAATGACGCGCGTTTTCCCAGTTCCCGCCCCGGCAATCACCAGCAGCGGTCCTTCGCCGTGTGTGATCGCACGCCGCTGCGCGTCATTGACCTTCAGCCCGCTCTCCCCAAGCGGTTCCATCTCAAACAAAGTTGCCATCGATTAGAAGGGTATCGGATTTTTCGTGCAAGGGGAAACGGGCGCTATTTTTGTAGTCTGCTCATGCTACCGCTGCGAAAATTCGCCGGATGCCACTTTCGCGTTGAACTCGGCCGATTTCCTTTTCGGAATCGTCAGTGTTTGCCATTTGTCCCCAGCGAAGTGCCGCGCAAGATAAACTATTTGCCCGACATGATAGGAATAGTGAGCGACCTGGCGGTTGATGGCTTGCATTACGGAATGCGGCTCGGTGCGGATGGTAATCGTGCGGGTTAGATGCGCATCGCTCAGTGGCTCCAGCGCGCCAAAGAGGTGTTTCCACCCGCGTTCCCACGTTTCCATTAGCGCCGCGCGGGTTGTTGGCGGCGCTTCAAATTCCATGTCGCGATTGCGGTCAGGCTTTTCTCCATCGCTGGTTAGGAAATCCGTCCAGCGCGAGCGCATGTTCCCGGCCATGTGTTTCACGATGATGGCAATGGAATTGCACTGGCCATCGAGGGTCGTGAAGAGCCCCGCGTCCGGGCACTGGGCTATCGCCCGCTCCGTCAATTTCTTGTAATAGTGAAAAACACCGATGGAATCTTTTATGTAAGACGTGGAGAATTGGTGTGCCATGCTGCCATTCTCTTCCGTCTTCACTTTCTGTCAAGCCCAGTGGCCAGGGCCGGCGCAAGTTCGAAGTGACCAATTTGGACGTTCGCGCAACTAAGCGGGGCAGAACAGCCGAAGTTGGAGAGGGTGACCAGAAGGGGATGATAAATGTGCTTGACAATTCGCTTTTTATTCGCCTAGGATCGGTGCGCCCGAATCACAAACTTCGCAAGGGAGGAAGTCATGACCATTGGACAGATGATGCTTGGTGAGTTCGACCAAGAGATGCAGAGCACGCGCAAGACCCTCGAACGCGTTCCCGATGACAAATGGAACTGGAAACCACACGAGAAATCCGGAACCGTCGGCTGGCTGGCCAGCCATGTCGCCACGATGGTGGGCTGGCTGCCGATGACGATCAACACACGGGAGTTCGACTATGCGCCCGTGGGCGGCCCAGTATTCGAACCGCCGAAGATCGGCAATCGCAAGGAGCTGCTCGCTGAATTCGACAAGAATGTCGCCGAGACTCGCGCCGCGCTTTCCACCGTGAGCGATGCGGAAATGATGAAACACTGGAAACTGCTTGCCGGCGGCCAGGAAATTTTCAACATGCCGCGCGTGGCCTGCATTCGGGGGATGGTCCTGAATCACCACATCCACCATCGCGCTCAGCTCACGGTCTATTTCCGCCTGCTCAACGTCGCCGTTCCGGGCCTTTATGGCCCGAGCGCGGATGAAACTCAGCCGGGCACGGCCGGAGCGGCCGCGAATTAATATCACTCTCCGGGGGCGGAGCGTTCCGTCCCCAGAGTTTGGCTTGCCGCCGCAGCCTCCTTCCTTGCATCGCGGTATAATGAAGCTCGCCGCTCCTCCGGAGGCTTACCATGAGCACCGAAACTCCCGTCATTCTCTCCGCCGTTCGAACGCCCATCGGAAAATTTCAAGGCGGTCTCGCCGGATTTTCCGCGCCCGAACTTGGCGGGAAAGCTGTCGCCGAAGCGATCCGCCGCGCCGGCCTCGATTCGAATCAAATTGACGAAGCCATTCTCGGCAACGTCGTGCAAGCCGGCCTCGGACAGAATCCCGCCCGGCAGGCGGCGCTGAAGGGTGGCTGCAATCCCCGCGTTGCCGCGATGACCATTAACAAAGTTTGCGGCTCCGGTTTGAAGGCCGTTGCATTGGCTGCGCAGGCGGTGCAGCTCGGCGAATCGGAAATAGTCGTGGCCGGCGGGATGGAGTCCATGTCCAACTGCCCGTATCTTCTGCCCCAAGCGCGAACCGGTTACCGCATCGGCGATGGGAAACTCGTGGACTCGATGATCGCCGACGGATTGTGGGACGCCTACGAGAATTTTCACATGGGCATGACCGGCGAGCTCGTCGCCGAAAAATACGGCATCACGCGCGAAGAGCAGGACAAGTTCGCCGTCCGAAGCCACCAGAAAGCGGTGCGCGCGCGAAAATCCTGTTTCTTTGAAGCCCAGATTCTGCCCATCGAAGTGCCGCAGAAAAAGGGCGAGCCCATCATCATCAAGTACGACGAATCGCCGCGCGAAGATACTTCGATGGAAGCTCTCGCGAAATTGAAGCCCGCCTTCAAAAAAGACGGCACCGTCACGGCGGGGAACGCCCCCGGCACCAACGATGGCGCGGCGGCATTGATTGTTAGCAGCGAGCGGAATGCGTCACGCATGGGTAAGCAGCCGCTTGCGCGAATTGTCGCGCAAGCCGTCAGCGGCGTCGAACCGAAGTGGGTGATGATGGCGCCGGTGGATGCCGTCGAAAAGTTATTGAAGAAAACCGGCTGGGACCGCGACAAAGACGTCGACCTTGTCGAACTCAATGAAGCTTTCGCCGTCGCTGCCATCGCCGTTACGCGGCAGCTCAAGCTGAACCCCGAAAAGGTTAACGCGAACGGCGGCGCTGTCGCCCTCGGCCATCCCATCGGCGCCAGCGGCGCGCGCATCCTGGTCACCCTGCTCTATGAATTGCAGCGCCGCAATCTCAAGCGCGGCATCGCCGCCCTCTGCCTCGGCGGAGGCAACGCCGTGGCCCTCGCCGTCGAGCGGTGCTAAGTCTTCAGAGATATAAGTCCTACTGAATAAGTGTGCTCTGGCTGGCCACGCATTTCCATTGGCCGTTTTGTTTGATCCAGGTGTCGGTGAACCGCGCGCGCCTGGTGTACGGTTTTCCCTTTGTGGTGCCTGTTTCCCGGTACACTCCGGTGACCACTCCAGCGCTGCTGTAGACATGCACTTTCATTCCCTCGTCGTGCATATGTTCGGGCTTGGCGGTGGGGTCTGCCACGGTGCGCAGGTACTGGGCTTTGTTCATGAGTGACCCGTCGTAATCGACATAGACGAGCGTGTCGTCGAACAACGAGGTGATGGCACTCGAATCGCGTCCCATTTCGGCCTGATTCCAAGAGCGTTCGAGTTGGATGAGCTGGGTTTCGTCGTCGGCTGCCTTGGGAAGTCCTTCTATCCGCGCGGCTAACCAGAGCGCGGCGATCGCCAGGAGCAGGGTCAAGATTTTTCTCATGAGAGCGTCCTTCCGCCAGCTAAAAGGTACAGCAACAATGCTATCGGGCAGCTCGGTCGTCAAGAAGAAAGGAGGCCATGGAAGCGAGGCCACGCCGCTAGCATGGGCGGTTGAGAATCGCTCGGTGGTTTGACGGGTTAAAGGGCTCTACACTGAATTTTGTGCCGAAACTTCGACGATGTCCGTCGTCGCTTTCAGGTCATTTCCGCAAAAGGGACAAAACTTGTCGGTTTCGGCGACTTCGCGCTTGCACTGCGGGCACGAGGGATGCAAGTTGCATTTGCAGTTGGGGCAGAAGTTGAAGCGCGCGCCCACGGTGTTGCCGCAAGCAGGGCAGGGATACGGGAGCGGCTCGCGCATCAGGAAGTAAATGACAAAACCGATGAACCCCCACGCCGGCAGGAGAATAATCACCAGAATCGTCCACAGAGCAGCGCTCATTCCGCGGCGCGAGGCATCGCGGTTAACGTAGGCGAGTAAGAAAATAATGGTCGCCAGGCAAAGACTTGCCGCGGTGACGATTCCTGCCAACGCTAACGATGCCAGCGCCGGATTGTCCCGCAATTCCCAAGGGAACATTTCATTCCCGTTGGGATTGTGTGCCTGCGCTAGATTCACTGTAGTGGCGATCACCAGCGCAAGTACGTAAAGGATGGCCACAAGCGCCATCAGCCAGCGCGGAATAATCCGAAACTCTTCCCAGAACCGGAGGTTTTCCTTTTTTCGACGCAAGCGGATGAGCCGCTTCCTCTCGTTGAATGAATCTGTCACGCGCTGCGGATAGTCCGACATCATTTTCCTCTCTCTTCACTCGTTCCGGTTAGCTTCCCTGGCTCATCCAATCGGGCTGATCGCCTTTCCGCGAATTCTCCATCAGCAGGACGGCTGCCGCAAACAGCGCGGGAATCGTCCACCACAAACCGAAGCCGACTTCCCAAACCAGTTTCGGAACGCCGGTGCGCTCCCCGAACCACGCGAAGAGCCGCCAGACGTAAGGCGCGCTGGCAATCCCGAAAGCCCACGAGAGCGTGCAGGCGAACCACAGCGCCCGGCGCTGCGGCGCTTGCTCGCGCAATTCCTGGGCGCGCAGGCGCACGCGAAATTGTGTGCGGCTGGCAAGCCCGCGGGGAAGGGGAATCGCCACCGTGCGCATCGAGCGCAGCGCTTCATCCGTTTGGCGCGCGAGCTCGGCGCAACGCATGCAATCTTGCAAATGTGCGGTGAGCCAATCGCGCTCGGCTTGCGAGATGCCTTCGACGCGCTCCTGCGCGAGCAATTGTTTGGCGCGAGCGTGAGCTTCCTGGCTCATGCGGCGCCTCCCTGGAGTGCTCCGCGAAGGGCTTCGAGGCCCCGGTACAGGCGCGACTTCACTGTGGAAAGGGGAATGCTGAGCACGCCAGCCATCTCGTCGATCTGCAATTCTTCCTGGAAGCGCAGGACCAGCACCTCGCGATAGATGGCCGGGATTCTTTGAAGAGAGGATTGAACGTTTTCTTCCGTCTCCTGGCTGAGGACCCGGTGCAGTGGCGAAGGATCATTTTCGTTCGCGAGTTGCAGCGGATGCTCTTGTTCGGGATCGGTCAGCGTGTCCAGGCTTTGCGGCTTTTTTGTCCGCTGCCAATCGATCACTAGGTGTCGCGCGATGGCGAAGAGCCAGGCTTCAAATTTCGACTTGCCGTTGTACTGGTGGCCGCGCTCGAGAACGCGAATCCACGTTTCCTGAAAAAAATCCTCGGCGCGCTCTTTGTTTCCCGTGACGTACACCAGGTAGCGGAACAGGCGGTATTGATATTGCTCGATCAGGCGGTCGAGCAAATCGGGGTCGCGCTTCTCGAGGCCGCGCGCAATAGTCTTCGCTTCATCGCTCATCAGCGTAGAGAAGAACAGGGCTGGCCCCGGCGTGATCGAGGCCCCGAAGAAACTGGACCGGTGTGGCGTCAAACATGAGATCGTGGCGCTCATTCTAACTGCTATACGGGCGAGCGTGCGGAAAAGACGCAAGCCCCAACGTCTTACACAGACTCTTGTAACCGGCTTATTGTAAATGGTTTAGAGCGGGAGGTACCTACGACTTGTTCTGTATTACATCATTGGTTGCATTCGAAAGGCTCTTCAGCTTCCGCATAGTCGGCAATCGCCGCCCGGCCTTTTCTTGTGAGGCTGCAAATAATTTCTCATCTTGATACACGCCAACTTCTTTCGTAGTAGACTCGCGCTCGCGATGTTTTGCCCGCAATGCAAAGCCGAGTATCGGCAAGGGTTTACGCGGTGCGCCGACTGTGACGTGGAGCTGGTGGAGAATTACGCAGAGGCGTTCCGCCACCCGTTGGCGAAAAAAGTGGCGGTTTCGGAAAAATATGGTGCGCGGTTGTGGGGCGGAAGCGATCCTTATTTTTATATGGAGCTATTGTGGAGCCTCTGGAACAAAAAGGCCGCTTGTTACGGCGCGCCGGAGAACCCCCCGGTTCCCGAGGCGATGAGAGGGTCGGAGCTCGGCAGCTCGGATCATGGCGGATTTGAAGTTTGGGTTTCGGAAGAAGAATTACCGTTGGCAAGATGGATTCTGGACTCTGCCAGAGAAGAGTTCCAGAAAAATCCGCCCGAGGATCGCACGGCAAACATAACGGAGCGCGAATTATCTCCTGGGACCACGGGAATTTGCCCTTTGTGCTTTGCGGAATTCACTACCTCTTCTCCGAATTGTCCAAACTGTGGCGTTCCTCTGCGCCCGCCGCAGCCGGATAGGGCCGTCGAGGATTCGGCCCGTTTGCTGTGCAACATCGATCATCCAAAATTCATCGTGGACTTGAGGAAGGCGCTCGAGGCGGCAGGCATCCCGTACAACAATGCGAATCTCACGAGCGGCGGCATCCTACCCGGCTTGTACTACACCCCGAATTTCACGGTTGTCGTTTTGGAGCAGGACTTCGAGCGCGCGACGCAGGTAATGTCGCAGGTCTTGCAGCATTGGGAGTTCGAACCCAGCGCAGGTTTCCGTATGGGGAGAGATTCGTTCCTCGACTACGGGCTGGAGCTGGCGGCGCAAAAGGGCTGGTTTCCCGACGACATTTCAGCGCTGGTTTGGTCGGGCGAGAACATCGGGCTGGTCGGGGGCATCGGCTTGGCGCTCCAGGAGCACGAAATTGCTTACCGTATAGAGACCCAGCCATTGGGGACGGCCAAAGTATTCAGTCACCCGGAGGACGAAGCCCGAGCAAGGGAACTCGTGAAGGAAGTCATTGAAGGTCCGCGGCCGGAGTAGGTGTTCGCAATGGCTCATTCGAAACAAGCAGCGCTTGGGTTTCGCGTGCATTCCGGTTGGGCCGCGGTTGTCGCGGTGTGCCTCGATCGAGGCTTACCTGTCGTGCTCGCGCGGCAGAGAGTTCACCTCGTCGAAACTTTCACTTATGAGTTCCGGCAGCCGTATCACACCGCGGAAAAGATGCCGCAGGGTCAAGCTCGCGAATTCATCTCGCGGATGCAGGCCGAGGCGAGGCGGCTGGCTTACCGCGCGGTCCAGGAGCTTGAATCTAGAACGCAAGAACAGGGAGTGAAACTCACGCGATGCGGCCTGCTGCTTGCTTCTGGCAGACCACTTCCTGTGCTGGAAAAAATTCTTGCTTCGCACGCGCTGATTCACACTGCGGACGGAGAACTTTTCCGGGAAGCGCTGCTTGCTGCGAGCGCTCGCTGCGGGCTGCGTGATTTCACAATCAAAGGGAAGGAACTCTTGGATCGCGCTGGACAAGCGTTTCGCGCCAAACCAAACGAGCTGATGCTCCGCGTTACCGAGCTGGGACGCCCTTTTGGCGCGCCGTGGTCTCAGGATGAAAAATTCGCCACACTCGCCGCGTGGCTCGCCTTGGCAGCTCCTTCGAAAAACATCTTCAAGGAACTGAAAAAGTTCTCGGCAGCTTGACGATTCTGCGTGTCTTGTGTTTCCGTTGCCTCTGGTGTTCTCTCGGGAGGCTTTTTGAACCTTTCTGATATTAAGACTATTGCAGTGTTGGGCGCGGGGACGATGGGGAACGGGATCGCGCATGTGTTTGCGCGGTCGGGGTACAAGGTGATCCTGCGGGACGTGGAGCGGCGTTTTCTTGACCGCGGGATGGAGACGATCGGGAAGAACGTCGATCGGGAAATCAAGAAGGGCAAGATTTCGCAGGCGGAGAAGGGAACCGTTCTTAGCCGGCTGCAGCCTGTGACGGATATGGCTGCGATTGCGGCTGCGGATTTCGTGGTTGAAGCCGTGCCGGAGAAAATCGAGATTAAGCGTGCGGTGCTTGGAGAAGCGGACGGGATTCTGCGGCCGGAGGCCATTCTTGCGAGCAACACCTCGTCGATTTCCATGACCACGCTGGCGGCGCTGACGAAGCGTCCGGACCGTTTTGTGGGGATGCACTTCATGAATCCCGTGCCGGTGATGGCGCTGGTGGAAGTGATTCGGGCGCTGCAAACGAGCGACGCGACGTTTGAAACGACCATGAAGCTGGCGGAGAAACTGGAGAAGAAGCCCGTGGCGGTGAATGATGCGCCAGGTTTTGTTTCGAATCGCGTGCTGATGCCGCTGATCAACGAGGCGGCTTATTGCGTGATGGAGGGCGTGGCGACGGCGGAGGCTGTTGACGCGGTGATGAAGCTGGGGATGAATCATCCGATGGGGCCGCTGGAGCTGGCAGATTTCATTGGCCTCGACGTTTGCGTGGATATCATGCACGTACTGCAAGAAGGGCTCGGCGATCCGAAGTATCGCGCTTGCCCCTTGCTGAAGAAATACGTGGCTGCCGGATGGCGCGGCCGCAAATCCGGGAGGGGATTTTACAGCTATGATCGATGATTTCTTCAACGGGGAATCCGGTGTGAAGGGGAACTCTAATATCGCGGTGTCTGGGGCAGTTCCAACCACCTCGGGCTGCCTAACCATGAGATAATCTGATTGACCCCGTTTTGTGGCGGGCAAGTGCGGCGCGAGGCATGGAGCCAATGAAATCCTACGTTTTCAAAGTGGCCATCGAGCCCCATAAATTCGAGGAAGGCCGAGACGCCTGGCATGCCTCCTGTCCAGCGCTCAAGGGTTGCCACACCCGGGGCCACAGCTATGCGGAAGCACTCGCAAGTATCCGCGAGGCCATTGACCCTTACGTTCAAGATCTTCGCGAAGCCGGGCAGGCAATTCCAGTGGATCAAGGCACCATCGAGCTGGCGGAACCTGCCGTTCTTGTCAATGTTTGACGCGTGTCCCACGCGGCCTGTCGGCTCGCCGCTTCATCCGGGCTTTCGAAGGCGACGGATTCGCGCTTCAACGAGTACGTGGTAGTCATGGCATTTACCTGCACGCCGACGGGCGTGGCGTCGTGGTGGCTTATCACGCTCTGGACGACACATTTCCATTTGGCACACGGGCGATGATCGCGGACGCAGGCTGGCGGGATGGCGATTTGCTGAGATTTGAGCTTATCGAATAGTTGGGTGCGTTCGAGGGCAAGGTTCATAAGCGAAGAAAAGGCAAAAATAATGTTTGCTTTTTGTTCGCCATGATGGTATTTTGCTCCTCGTCGTTTTCAACAGGTGCTCCATGCGCGGTTTTCTGAACAATGTTCTAAGCTGTCTGGAACGTGAGAGACTCGAAGAGCAGCTCTCCGAGGCTCGCATCCGGGCTCGCAATCTATCCCGGCTGCGGCGATTGACCTCGCCCGAACGGGCGACGTTGGATCAGCGCGAACAGGCAGCTCAGACGCGGCTCAGGGACCACGACGCGGAGCACGGTTGCCAGCGGTAGTCCTGATGGCGCTCAAACTGTTCTCGGGCTCGACCTGCGACGAAGCGAAGAGAGATTCTCCGCGCATAGGTCGCGCGGAGAGGGAGCGGTCCTCGCTACGCTCGGAATGACGGGATAACTTAGGGGCGGCGAAAGGCACGTCAAGATCGGGTGCGGATGGCTAAAAAGAAGGGATGGCGCGAAGATGAACCGAGTCGTAAGCTCCACACTTCGTTATATCTCTGGACAAGGACGATGCGCTTTCCCGGCGCAGAACCCAGGCCATCGGCCCCACAGGCCCAAGTTTTTACTTTCCTCCACCGAGGTGTGACATGACAGACGAAAAAGAAAAATTGCTGGCAGCGGCGATATCGCAGATTGAAAAGGACCACGGTAAGGGTGCGATCATGCGCCTGGGCAGCCGGGACATTCTGGTGCCCGTAAGCGTAATCCCCAGCGGATGTCTCTCGATTGACGCGGCGCTGGGCGTCGGCGGTTTTCCGCGCGGGCGCGTGATCGAGATTTACGGCCCAGAGTCCGGCGGCAAGACGACCATGACGCTGCACGTGATCGCCGAAGCGCAGAAGCTCGGCGGGCAGGCGGCGTTCATTGACGCGGAGCACGCGCTTGATCCGGTGTATGCGCGGAAGCTCGGCGTGGACGTGGACAACCTGTTGGTTTCGCAGCCCGATAACGGTGAGCAGGCGCTCGAAATCGCCGAAACGCTGATCCGCTCCGGCGGCGTGGACATTGTCGTGGTGGATTCCGTCGCCGCGCTGGTGCCCAAGGCCGAACTCGAAGGCGACATGGGCGACCCGCAAATGGGTTTGCAAGCGCGGCTGATGTCGCAAGCGCTGCGCAAGCTCACCGGCATCGTTTCGAAATCCCGCACCTGCTTGATTTTCATCAACCAGATCCGCGAGAAAATTGGCGTCATGTTCGGCAACCCGGAAACGACGACGGGCGGCCGCGCGCTGAAGTTCTATGCGTCCATGCGCGTGGATATCCGGCGCATACAGGCCATCAAGGAAGGCGATAAGGTCGTGGGCTCCCGAACGCGCGCGAAGGTGGTGAAGAACAAAGTCGCTGCGCCTTTCCGCGAAGCCGAATTCGATATCGTCTACGGCGAAGGCATCTCGCGCGAAGGCGACCTGATCGATCTGGGTGTTGAAAAGGGCGTGCTGGAAAAGAGCGGCACGTGGATCAGCTTCGGCGGCGAGCGCATGGGCCAGGGCCGCGAAAACGCCCGTGTCTTCCTGAAGGAGAACAAGGACATCCGCGACAAGCTGGAAAACGTGCTGCGAAAAAAGCTAGAAATCCCCATGCCCGGCAATTCGAACGCGGCCGGAACGAACGGCCACGCCACTGCGTCACAAGCGGAAAAGCCGCCCATGAAGGCCACCGCGGCAGTCGCGGGCGCGGACGCATCCAAAGCCCGTCCCGCGCGTTAACCGCAACGGTCCGATCAATGAAGACGGCCCTTCTGCCAACCGGCAGAAGGGCCGAGTCTTTTTCGGGCGACGCGTGCGGCGCCCGCCTGCAGGCCGCGGCCAACAACCCCGACTGGCCGAAGGTTCAGGCTCCTGTCCTGATGGTCAGCTATTCAAAACAAAGCACATAGCCTCGTACTGGGCCTGGCAGGCTATTGTGTGGGAATGCCTGAAAGGCCAAAATATGTCTCACACTGAGAGAAATAGTTTCTCTTGGTCAGTGAGACTGCCACTTGCGACGGCCGTAAGTCGCATCAAATGAGCGGTGTCATTAAATGGTAGATGGCATGCAATAACTCCCTGCAGCACGTCTGCTGGGGCGAGCAGCCCGTAGCGGCGACGAACGGTCTTTGTGAATGATGGTTGACCGTAGGTACGGCGTAAGGTAAAACTCTGACCCTGGTGGTTTTTCTTGGGCGGGGCATGCCAGGGCGGATTGACCAGCTGGCGGTCACCCTGAAAAGGTGGAAACAGTGAAGCAGTTCGGAAAAGCCACGCTCGCAATACTTTTGTCGATAGTCTTTGCCTTGCCTCTGCCGGCGGCGCCACCCGCGGGAACGCCGGTAAGACGCGCTCGCAAATACGCAACGCGTTACCGCGGGGTCCCGACGTTTGCGGATTCTTCCAGCAGGGACGATGGCGCGTACGATGATCCCATCGTTCGCGCAGCCGCGGTTTCCGCCCTTGGCCGTTACAACGGGGCGGTCGTCGCGGTTGATCCGAGCACCGGCCGCATCCTCACGGTCGTGAATCAAAAAATCGCATTTGGCGAAGGCTACACCCCTTGCTCCACGATCAAGCCGACCATCGCACTTGCCGCGCTCGAAGAAAACGTCATCACGCGCGACACCATGCTCAAGGTTGGGCGCCGTAAATATATGAACCTGACGGAAGCGATGGCGCATTCGAATAACGTGTTTTTTGAGCAGCTGGGGTCGCGCATGGGATTCGAAACGGTTTCCAAGTACGGCCGACTGCTCGGCCTGGGAGAACTCGCCGGGTACAACCTGCCTGACGAACATCCGGGCTCGTTTCCGACCGTGCCGCCCGCCTATGGTGGAGTCGCGCGGATGTCCAGTTTTGGCGAAGGGATTCAGGCAACCCCGCTGCAACTTGCGGCGCTCTCCGCGGCGTTCGCGAACGGCGGAACCCTTTATTACTTGCAGTACCCCCACAGCCAGGAAGAAGTTGAGAATTTTACGCCTCGCGTGAAGCGTGAATTGAATATCGGCACGATACTTCCAGAGATCCGCGAAGGCATGCTCGCCGCGGTCCTGTACGGCACCGGCAAATCAAGCTTCGACCGGGGCGGCGACGAGATGCCGCTCGGGAAGACGGGGACTTGCGACGACCACACCACGCCGTCGAAAATCGGCTGGTTCATCAGTTACACGGACGAGGCGCACCCGAAAATCGCGCTTGCCGTTCTGCTGCGCGGAAACACGCGCACCGTGAAGGGTCCTACCGCCGCCGTCGTCGCAGGCCGGATCTACCGCAAGCTCCGCGAACAGAATTATTTTGCGGACTCCGCGCACGCCGTAGCCCTCAAGACCGGCAACTAACTCAGCTTGGCATTTCGAAGTACTGGTTTTTTCGCGCTGCAGAGGATCTCTCGAGCGTTTCTTTTTTTCAGGCGGGCGGCAACGGCTTTGCCCGATAGAGGCGCAGCCTGATGGCAATGAGTGAGGGGCAGTACTCTGTCTAAGTACAGGCAAGGATTGGTCCAGGGAAGTTCCGCCTGATTGGAGCGCCGGCAGCGAGTGGCTTTGGGGGAATCGTGAATCATTGTTTCTTGTTCTAGTGCTGTTCGTATGCGCCGGCGAAGCTAAATTTCTCGGCAAATACTCAACGGTTTACTTTGCGGCCGTCAGTAGATGATCGGGAGTTTCGAAAAGTCGGAGGATGTATCGTCGGTCACTCGCAGCACGACCAAGGTGCGATCGTCGTGAGGTGCAGTGCCCGCGCCGCTGTGGCCATCCGTGGCAGCCAGGATTCGCTCGGAGATATCGCGAGCCGAATCTCGCCGAGAAATAGCGGAAAGAACAGCGCGATGTACCAGAGCCCGTAACGGGACAGCCCGGGCGTCGCAGCCGAGTTGAGATTCTGCGTGGAGGACTGTGCGAACAGGCTGATGGCCAGATAGGAAACGACGAACACCGCCAATTCGGTCCGCGTCGCGCGACTTCCTCGCGACACGTCCGCGTGTCGGGTTCCGCGATCCTTCTTCGCCTGGACCAACAAGAGCGCACCGAGGACGAGCGGGATGGGCCAGTTCGTCAGCAGGCCCAGATCAGGGTCGACGAACCACAGGTAAAAACTCTTGACGTTGAGCCCGATCGAAGCACCGCCCGCGAGCAGCTGGGGCGTGATCCGGCGGGTCTGGTGCGGTCGGCGGCCGTGACGGTGTGCTGCGGGTCCGACGAGGACGAGGTGATCCGACGGGCGGGGGCCGTGGGCCGCGACGTCGACGAGCTCCGGCGAAGCGGCGCCACCGGCACCCCGAGCGAGGTGGCCGAACGGCTGCGCTCCTATGGGGAGGTGGGCGCCGACGCCGTCTACCTCCAGATCCTGGACGTGACCGACCTCGACCACCTGCATCTCATCGCCGAGGAGGTCGTGCCCCAGCTCGAGGGGTAGCCCCGGTGGGCCCCGGCCGGGGGTAGCTTCGCCCTGTGGACCTCGATGGCATCGACGGCAGGCATCTCCCGGTCCACGTGGGCTGTGTGATGGACGGCAATGGCCGGTGGGCCCAGAAGCGGGGCCTGCCCCGGACCGAGGGTCACAGCGCCGGCGAGGAGGCCCTGTTCGACGCCGTCGAGGGGATGCTGGAGCTCGGCATCCGGTGGTTCACTGTCTATGCCTTCTCGACCGAGAACTGGCGGCGGCCCCCGGACGAGGTCCGCTACCTGATGCATTTCAACCAGGATCTCCTCGTCCGCCGGC
>Ga0137412_10002629_pt1 | contig 14217 bp, 10 predicted proteins | sample CZODoug2_1_16fun_FD_122160 | JGI IMG/M metagenome (GOLD analysis project Ga0137412, IMG submission 122160) | Vadose zone soil fungal communities from Angelo Coast Range Reserve, California, USA - CZODoug2_1_16fungal (Hybrid Assembly) | ecosystem: Environmental > Terrestrial > Soil > Vadose zone... | reverse complement strand
GTTTTCGGCACAGCTGACTTCCCCCCAGCGAAAACGCGGATTGGCGTTGCGTATATACTTTTTGTCTACCGTCCAAGGTCGTGTCAGAGCATTGTCGGTGACCGTGATTACGTCGTGAAGTATTCTCGGATCGGCCTTGTCGCGGAAAATGCGTTCCTTGAAGATGGACTGGTTATCGAAATGAAGCGGCAGGCCGGTCGCGTCATACACGCGAGGACCTTTGAAAGGGCCGCGCGTTTCCACTTCGAGCACATCGTAAATGCCGTCACCGTCCTCATCGATCCATTTGCCAATCGAGTAGCCCGCATAAGTCGGCTCGTAGTCCGCAAGGTCCCGGGGCCAGTCGCGCCCATCAGTGAAGATTCGACGAAGTGGCTCTCCGCCGCCAGGCGCAATATACGTGGTTTCCGGCGTCACAATGTATTCCATGGCTCCAAAGCCGATCGTGATGAGTGGCATGCCTCCGGGCATGCAGCGAACCGCATGGTCAAAAAACAAGCCTTGGCCGCCGGCCGCCTGGTCCGCAAGACTTTCTTCAAAAATCTTTTGATATTCAGGAGTGAGCGGGACCTCCTGTCCTCGCCCCCATGGCTTGGTTTGGTCGTGCGAAGGCTGTCCGCCAGCCGTGAAGCCGCCGTTGGGCTCAAGAACGGAGCCCGGCGGAAACCAGCGCGTCCAAGCGCCTTTCCAGTCAGGGTACTTCGAAACCTCGGCGGACTGAACCGGGCTGATCAGCATCAGCACGGCGATCGTTGCGGCAGCAATCGCGCTGGTCGAGCCTCGGAACGCCATGATCATCCTCCCGCGTCATCAGATCGCTTGATCGTTGTTTTCCTCAATCATTATGGGCGTCGCAATGGAGCAGCACGAAACAGTATATACCGCCCGCGCTGCCCATGGAACATAGCACAAGCCGTTCATTTAGATGACAGGTCTTTCGCTGCACCGCATGCGTCGGGAAGCAATAGTAAGTGTGCCCGACGAGCAGACGGCACTCGGACATCTTGTATCTAGCGTTGCTGATCCGATCATATCTTTTGGGTGCCAGAGTCGATAGGCTTCCTTACACGGGAGGGGCAAGAATGAGGATTTGCCTTCGACCGCGCGAATTTTATTGCTCTGCAGCGCACGCGGTTTGGACGCTTGCCGCACGGGCGTTGCGACCCGCTAGCCGCATTTGTCCAGCCGATATCGGATCATGCGGCGCAGGCCATACATTCTATAAATTGCCGAGTGAGGGAGGACCAACGTGACCGACAAGGACGCCAGGGGATCCAACGAAGATGCCAACGACAACGCTTTAGGGGAACGACCGTCACGAAGGTCGTTCCTCTTCGCTGGTGCAGCGCTCGGGGCGGCAATCGAAATCGACGCTGGAAGCCCGACACTGGCACAGGGCGGGTCGGCAACGGGCACGCGACCCTCCTCCGGCGAGGACCTAGTGCTTTACAATGGCAAGGTCCGCACGTTGGACGATCGGGACCGTGTTGTCTCGGCCGTGAGGATACGGGGCAACCACTTTGCCGAAGTCGGCAACTTCAACGCGCGCGGACCGAATGCGATTGACCTTCGGGGCCGCACGGTGATCCCGGGCCTGATCGAGAGTTGTGATCACATCGTCAGCTTCGGCAACTATCGCCCGGGCTATCACACGGTGCTCGAGAACGCGACGTCGATCGCCGAGATCCAGGCGATCCTCTCCACGCGCCGAGCCGAGGTTCCGTCCGGCGAGTGGATCACGGCACTCGGCGCATGGAATGCGTTCACGATGTTTACGGAGCGGCGGCTGCCGACGCGAGCGGAGCTGGACGCCGCCGTTCCGGATCGGCCTGTCCTCATCTACCAGACGACCCTCGGCCCGGCAGTCACCAACACAGCGGGCATGGCCTGGTTCACCAAGGCTTCGATGCCCGTGACGATTGGCGAAGACGGGAGCATTGCATCCGGAAACCAATCGACAACGGCGCTCTATCTCCTGCGTCTGACGCAAACGCGCGATCAGCGCAGACGGACGACCCTGGAAGCATGGGCCTACTCAGCCAGTGTCGGCCTGACCGCGCATATCGACCAGGAGGGCATTCCGGCTGCGCCAAGCCCTCGATACGAGCTGGGCAACACGACCTCTTCGACCCCACGCCTCAATCCCATGCAGACACTCTATCATTTCGACCATTTCCGGCACTGGGACACGTGGTGGGGGCTGCATCGCGAAGGTAAGAGTTTCATCCGCCTGCAGATGGACCTCGTCGTGGACGAGCTTCCCGTTCTGCATGAGCGCATCAAGAACCAGCTGCCGTTCTTCGGCGACGACATGATGTCGTCGCACGCGATCTACTACACGCCGAACGGCTCCGTGCGGCATCCGACCTGGGTGGAAGCGCAGTGGCTGATGGCCCGCGCCGGCTGGCGCAGCAGGTCGAACGCGGGGGACCAGGAGGGCATGGAGATTGCGATCTCCGCCTTCGAGAAGATCAACAAGGAAGTGGACATTACGGGCCTGCGCTGGACGCTGCATCGCATGTCCGGAGCAACCTCCGAACAGCTTGCGCGGCTGAAAGCCGTGGGCGGGAATGTAAATGTGTGTTCGCGGTCTTTCCCGCTTGCAGCAACGCCGACGCCCCCTGCGGCACCATTCCGCACTGTCGTGGACAGTGGAATCCCCGCTGGGATACACATGGATGGAGGCCATATAGCTACGCTGAACCCGTGGTTTGCGGTCTACTACGCGGTGACCGGACGCAATGCGCTGGGCGAGATGGTCAACCCCGGTCAACAGATCACGCGCCAGGAGGCCATCCGCCTCTTCACACGCGGCAATGCCCACCAGATGAACATGGAGACCAAGCTGGGCTCGATCGAGCAAGGTAAGCTCGCAGATCTCGTCGTTCTGGACAAAGACTACATGGAGGTTGGCGACGAGGAGCTGAAGAAGATCAAGTCCGTGCTCACCGTTGTTGACGGAAAGATCATTCACAACAAGCTCTCAACTTAGGGCCCGTCGGCGACACCTTGTGACCACCGCCGCGCAGTGTTATACGCCCGGCGCGGCCGGCTTGGCCGCGATTTTTGTTGGAGGCGTGCCATGCGCAAGTATCGTAATTTCGACGACCTCCCCTGCTTTCGACGTCACAAGTAAGCGGCGGAAGTCCTTCCCTTCGGAAACCCATGTGAAACGCGGTCGCCGCTTCGTCCATGGCGGCGTCGAGCTCATCGAAAAACTCGGGCGCAATGACCTTTGCCCGTGCGGCTCCGGGCACCGGTTTCAAGGGCTGCTGCATGAGGTCCGGCCGTTATGACGGCTCCAACCGCGACGACTACTTTTAGGGAATAACGTCCGACGGAGCCTCCCGGGTCGATTTGGCGACAACTCGATCCGGGTCTCGGCGGACGACTTCAACATTTGAAGGCCTGCCTTGCTGGGGAAGTCATTCGTTCATCTTGATGTTGAACCTCGCGATCATCGCCGGGCTCACCACGGCAGCGGCGTCTCGTCATTGCAGCGGTAGATGCGCTTCTCCTTGATCAGCCAGCGGCCGTCGAACTTCACGCAGAAATCCTCATAGAAGCCCATGGCGTTGAGCGTCCTGGTGTTCGGAGAGGCAATCCCCTGCACCACTTTCCAATAGGAGCGCACCGTAACCCCGTCCGCGGTGCCCTCAAACGTTATGTGCTGCACCCAGTGCTGACGGCCACGCCGCCCTGGTTGGGCGAAGGTCTCGCTCGCCCAGCGCCGCACGGGAATACGCTCTCCGGTCGCCGGCCGCACGATGCCGTCTGGGGTGAATGCTGCGACCACCGCCTCGACACTGCCCCAGTCGTTGGCCCACACGTAGCTCCGCAGCACATCTTGGATGCGGAAGCGATCGTCGACGCTGACCTCGTTTGCCATCGCCAAATTTCTCCCTCTCTGTCGGAATTGCAGGGCCCCATCCTACTGGGCCACGCGACTGCGTGCATCAAGACTATGGTCTCTGCCAATGCTGCCTGGGCACCAATTGGCCGCTGCCCGCCGCTGCCAGTATCTTGCCGTCTTCGTAGACCACCTCTCCCCGACGGATCGTGACGATGGGCCAGCCGGTGAGCTCCCAGCCCGCAAAGATGGAGAATTTGGCGTTCGCCAACTGGTCCTCATTGCGAACCGTTCGCTTCAAGTTGGGATCCCAGATCACCACGTCGGCATCGGACCCCACCGCGATCGTTCCCTTGCGAGGATAGAGGCCAAAAAGCTTGGCCGGATTCGTCGACGACAACGCCACCATCTGCTCGAGCGTGATGCGTCCCGTGCGCACGCCTTCGGAGTACAGCAATGGCAGTTGGACTTGAAGATAGTTCCCCGCCGGTCGATGGTTGATGATATCGAGCGACGGATCGAGCTTGTCCTCACGTGTATACCCCACATGATCCGTATCGACCACGTCGACCGCCCCTCTGGTAGTGGCACCCCACAGGTAGTTCGCATCACTCTTCTCGCGCAGCGGCGGGTCGCCGGTGAAAATCGCGCCGTCGGGTTGGTCGAACCGTTCCTTGGTCAGGTGCAAGTACAGAAATCGCACTTCGGTGAAGACTGGCAAACTACGCGCCCTGGCCGCCTCGGCTATCCGCATTGCGCGCTCTGACGACATGTGGACGATGTAGATCGGCGCGCCCGTCGCTTCGCTGATTCCCACCGCCCGTTGCGTCGCAATCTCCTCTGCCACAACTGGTCGGCTTTCAGCGAAGTTCTGACCCTTGAGCGCGCCGCGCCCTTCGGCCATCATCCGCTCTTGCGTCGTCGTCACGATGCTGGCGTCTTCGCAATGCAACATAGTGAGAAGACCGGCGGCGCCAGCCGCGCGGATGAGCTTCACAAAGCTCGCGGCATTCTGGTCGAATGCTGGTCGGACGAGGAATATCTTCAAGGTAAAGCCGCGGTCGTAGAGCATCGCGACGTCTGGCGGACTCAACTTGGTCGGATCACTCGCAGTGAAGTGAAGGATCACATCGGCGATCGCTTGTTTGTTGACGAGATCAGCCGCTTCCGTCAACGTCGTTCGCAGGTCAGTATTGGCTCCTTGGTTGATAAAGTTGCTGATGGTCGTCTTGCCGCCGGCGAGAGCTGCAAGGGATCCCGACGTATAGTCATCGGCACCCTTCAACGTGGTAGCGGTTCGCGTCGGTGTCAGGTGGACGTGCGGGTCGACGCCTCCTGGAAGCACCAGCATGCCCTTCGCCTCGATCACGCGGGCGCCAGCCGCGGCAGTCAGGTTCAGCCCAATTTCAGCAATCGTGCCGTTGCGAATGCGCAAATCCCCTTCTGTGCGGCCAACCGCGGTCACGATAAGTCCATTACGGATGATCAGCTCGGCAGGTTGCTGCGCGGACGCATCTGCCACAAGCGCAAACAGCACAGCCAGGAAGATCGATTGTCCAAGACGACTCGGGCCCCGCGTGATTGTCTTCATGGCTTGCTCCTTTGGCTTAACCTGACGTTCAGCCTTGTTTCTTCACCCAGCGTCAAGTTCACAATCCGTCGACGGTATGTTGGCCATGTTGAAACGTTCAGGATGTTGGCTCGTCGCGCTGGCGGCTTTTGTATCAAAGCTACCGCAGCTTTATTGCAACTGAAAGGAGATAGATCTTCTGAGACCCGTGAACTGGCTACATCTTATATTACAGGGGTGGATTTAGGCGAGTGGCGAACCTATATTAAATAACATCCATTCGCACCCCGAGGTGAACCATGACAAGCGAAGGTAAGCGCGTCCCGGCTGGAGGCGTTGTTGTGATTGGGCCACTCTCGGAAGAGACCCAGGCCCTTTTGGGGAAAGCTGCACACGGCAAGCTCGCGAAAATTGCCGAATCGCCGATGACTCAGGTCGTTGAGGGAGCGAGCGACGTGCGCGCGCTAACTGATCGCATCAGCAAGATTGTTGGCAACGAAGGTGTTGTTGCACCGCTGTTCGTCGACGACGAAGGCCATCAATTGTTCCCGACCGGCCGGATGCAAGTGCGTTTCAAGCAGCCACCGTCCGACGCTATTCTTACTAATTTTGCCAAACGTCACAATCTCGAACTGGTGCATCGCAACAAGTGGGCCTCGCAGCAAGCTGAGTTTGCAGTACGCACCGACGACACACGCTACTTTCCTGACGTTACCACCGCGTTACGAGAGGACGACAAGGTCGCCACAGCATGGCCGGACACTCGCGCCGCGTTTCGTCGCGAGGAATAGGATCGCCAGTGGGCTGCCGTCGACGCCCACGCGGATTTGGTCGAAGGACGTAATTGGCGGCCGCACAGCTGTCATCAATGATCAGCCGAGTGGCGGGGCCGGAAATGGCCGCGACCGCGTCCAGTTGCGGCCAATCCGCAGGTCTGCGGTGGCCCGGTGGCAAGCAAGCCGCAGCCGACGCCTGCCAATCCCAAAACGAACTGATGCATTCATCCGCGACGGCGACAATCTCGGTTTGATGGACGTGACCCGCGAATTAAATTCAAATGCCTGATGACAATTCAGTTGCATTGTGGGATTTTACCACTTTCGACCATTGAGGAGAAGCTCATGAAATTGCGATTTGGCAAGAACGAATGGCTCGATCTCGAACAGGTTCCACTACAGTCGCAGACCGAGCAAGGGGTCAGATCATTTGCACTTGCTCCTGAGGCTGCTACGCGGGCGGCATCACCGCTTGTGATAACGGCAACCAGCCGGGCAGCGGCAACGGCCAATCGCGTGTCGACCCAAGTATTCGGCAAAGCCGCTCCCTCGTACGCCTCCACTGCAGAGCGTGCGCTGACTGGCTCGGACAAGGTTGAAACTGCCGTTTTCTGCGACTGGACGGGCGCCTTGCGGGTGGTCTATCGCGAACTCGTCATGCGGTTTGCACCGCGCACTCCGCTGGCGCTGCGAAAGGTCTTGCTCGAAAAATACAACCTCAAGATTCGTGATCGCAATTCGTTCCACAAGGATCAGGTCACTGTGTACGATCCGACGAGGAAGTACCTCGCTGAACGGATGGTCGAGCTGGCGAACGACCTGACCGAGACCGACGAGGTTCTCTTCGCGTTTCCCAACTTCGTGTCAGAGTTCAAGCGAACCGCAGCAACGCCGACGCCAATCAGCGCGCAATGGCATCTCGCCACCGTCGGCGCCAAAAATGCCTGGAACAATACCCAAGGCGCCCGCGTGGTTGTCGCCGTGTTGGATGATGGCATCGACGTGGATCACCCGAACCTGAAACCGAACATCCTGCGCAAACCCGATCCCAACGAGCCGCGCGATCTTTTCGGTCGCGACTTCTTTGTTGACGAAGACACTCCCGATCATTTTGATCCGCGGCCAAAGAAATTTCGCTTCCCGTTCGATAGGATGTCGGGCAACGACATCCATGGGACCTGCTGCGCCGGCGTGGTCGCAGCCTCCGGCAACGTCAATGGGGTGCTCGGCATTGCACCCAAGACGCGCCTGCTCCCGGTCAAGGTCTGGCATGCCGATGAACTTGCCACTGAGTCGCATGTCGCCAACTCAATACGATACGCGTCGCAATTTGCAGACATCTTGTCCTGCTCCTGGTCCGGTCCGGCTTCACCCGATATCGAGTTGGCGCTCGAAGACGCCGGCGCCGGCCGGGACGGCAAGGGGTGCCCGATCTTCTGCGCGACGGGCAATGACTCTCGCAATGGGCCAGTTCCGGTTGCATTTCCGGCACGCTCGAAATTCGCGATTGCTGTGGGTGCGTCGACGAACCAGGAAACGCTGGCGGACTATTCCAACCGTGGCCCTGAGGTTTCAGTGGTGGCGCCCTCAAGTGGCGGTACCAAGAGTATCTTCACCACTGATGTGAGTACGCCCAACCGCGGTTTCAACACCGGAAACGCTGCCGCCGGCGGCATTGATGGCCTGCACACGAATAGTTTTGGCGGCACATCGTCAGCAACACCGCTTGTCGCCGGTATCGCCGCGCTTGTTTTGTCGGCGAACCCCCAACTCACTCGCGACGAGGTCCGGACGCTGCTGCAGGAAACATCAAAGAAGATCGGCCCAGCGAATTCCTACGACGCGAATGGCCATAGCAACGAGTTCGGTTTTGGACGCGTGGACGCCGACAAATCCGTTGCGAAAGCGCTGGCCGCAAGGGCCGCGTCGATCGGCGGGGCGGCCGCTGCCGCATCTGCCAAAAAGCCGTCGGTACGAAAGAAAAAGTAAGACTGCGCGCGGTTGTGACAGGGCTGCGGCTTCGCGTTAGCGGCTTTGTAAATCCGCTCAAAAATGGCGGCGTTAATTGGGGGGTGCCTGGCGAGCCCGGGTTGTTGGCCAGGGATCATTTCGGAATTGATTTGGCAGGAGTGCAAAGCAGAACAAGAAAGGGGCCCTATCTATGGGCCCCTTGAGTTTTTTTGGACGTCGCAAGTCTCAGAATGGGGGATTAAAATCCTTCATTCTCCTTATTTCTTCACCCAGCGTTTGAAGTCCATCTTGTTGGTGTAGCCGGCGTAGACATTGCCGGCATCGTCAAAGCCGACGGTTTCAAGCGCACCAAGGAGAACGGTTTCCGGGATGAAGGCCGTGACTTTGCCGTCCTTGGCGCTGCCGACGCGAATGCCTTGCTGGAAACCGGGATTGTTTTGTGCGGTCGATTGCGAGTCGGCCACGTGGATGACGTCGTTCTTGTCGATGACGACCCCACTCGGACGGCCGAACTGTTTCCACTCGGTCAGGAATTTTCCATCCTGGTCGAAGATCTGGATGCGCGAGTTGGCGCGATCGGCAACGAACAGGCGGCCTTGCGAATCCATTGCGATGCCATGTGGCTGATTGAATTCGCCCGGGCCTTTGCCTTCCTTGCCCCAGGTCTTTATGAACTTGCCGTCCTTGGAGAATTTCACGATCCGCGCATTGGTCTTCTCGCCGTGACCATCGGCAACAAAAATATCGCCGTTGGGCGCGGTGACGACATCGGAAGGAGCGTTGAACTCGTCGTCGCCGGCGCCCGCCGAGTTGGGCTTGCCAAGCGTCATCAGCACCTTGCCATCGGGGCTCAGCTTGTAGACCGCGTGGCCGCGGCCCTGCGGGCCGTTGCCGTCGGCGACCCAGACGTTTCCGTCGCGATCGATATGGAAGCCGTGCGGTGCATTCATCAGGCCGGCGCCGATGGCCGCCACAAGCTTGCCGGCGGGATCGAATTTCAGGATCGGCGCGATTTTCGACTGGTAGCAGGTGTTGCCGCCGCAGCGGTCGAGCACCCAGATGCTCTTGCCGTCACGATCGGCCTCGATACCGATGGTCGACCCGTGCGGCCGGCCAAGGGCGGTCTTCGCCCAGCCGACGTCTTCACGATAAGGATTGGGCGCCGCATTGGAATCGTCGGTTTGCGCACCCAGTCGTCCATCCTGCATCGCCGCAAGCGCGACGATGGTTACACCCAATGTCAGCGCCAGTGCAGTCGCTTTTTTCATGGCTAGCCTCCCTCGGATTTTTGCGTTGAACTTTCGTTTGCCTGCAAGCAAGCAGCCTCAGTCTAACGCATCTTTGCGTCCTCGCGAACCATGGTGGCGCCTTTTTCGGCGATCATGATGGTCGGCGAATTGGTATTGCCCGATGTGATGGTCGGCATGACCGAAGCGTCGATGACGCGGATGCGGTCGAGGCCGTACACGCGAAGTCTTTCATCCACCACGGCGAGCGGATCGCTGTCGCGCCCCATCTTGTTGGCTGTGCCGACCGGATGAAAGATGGTCGTACCGATTTCGCCCGCGGCCTTGGCCAAGCTGGCGTCGTCCTCTCCAGCGGATTCGCCGGGCAGATATTCCACCGGGTTGAACAGTTTCAACGCCGATTGTGCCACGATATTGCGCGTTACGCGGATGGAATCGGCAGCAACGCGGCGGTCCTCGTCGGTGGAAAGATAGTTCGGCTGGATGGTCGGTGCGTCGGCGGGATTTGGGGATTTGAGCGTGATATGACCGCGGCTCGTGGGCTGCACGTTGGCGACGCTCGCGGTGAAAGCCGGGAACGCGTGCAGCGGCTCGCCGAAGCGGTCGAGCGACAACGGCTGCACGTGATATTGCAGGTTGGCACGCTCGCGGCTCGGGTCGGATTTGGTAAAAATACCGAGTTGCGAAGGCGCCATCGTGAGCGGTCCGCGCCGGCGCAGCGCATAATCGAGGAACATCCGGGCGCGGCCGAGCATCGAAGCATAGGTTTCATTCAGCGTGGTGACGCCGGAAACCTTGTAGATCATTCGCAGTTGCAGATGGTCCTGGAGGTTTTCACCGACACCAGGCTTGTCGAGCACGACCGGAATGCCAAACTGCCGGAGTTGCGTGCCGGGCCCGATACCGGACAGGAGCAGCGTCTGGATTGATCCGATGGATCCCTCCGAAAGGATCACCTCGCCTCGGCAGCGCGCAATCCTGGTTTCGCCGTTCTGTTTGTAGCGTACGCCTATCGCTCGTTTGTCTTTGAACTCGACGCGTTCGATCATGCAACCAGTCTGGAGACGAAGATTGGTCCGGTCGAGCGCCGGCTTGAGGAAGTCGCGCGCCGCCGACCAGCGCCGGCCGAATTTCTGGTTGACGTGGTAGGGCGCCGACCCCTCGTTGTCGCCGGTGTTGAAATCGATGATGCGCTGGATGCCGGCCTGCTCTGCAGCCAAGCGGAACGCGTCGAGCAGGTCCCAGCGCACGCGCGGATGCTCGACCCGCCATTCGCCGCCGACCGCGTGATGATCACTGATGCCGAGAAAATGATTCTCATGCTGCTTGAAGATCGGCAACACGTCGTTCCAACCCCAGCCTGTGAGCCCAAGCTGGCGCCAATGGTCGTAGCCGGCGGCCTGGCCGCGCATGTAGATCATGGCATTGATCGACGACGAGCCGTCGATCACTTTACCGCGCGGATAGTTCAATGCGCGACCGTTGAGGCCGGGCACTGCTTCGGTCTTGAACATCCAATCTGAGCGAGGGTTGCCGATCGCAAACAAGTAGCCGACCGGAATATGAAACCAAATCCAATTGTCGCGACTGCCGGCTTCGAGGACAAGCACGCGATTCTTCGGATCCTCCGAGAGACGGTTTGCCAATACGCAGCCCGCGGAGCCTGCGCCGCAGACGATGTAATCGTATTCGCCTTCGAGCAGCGTTGCTTCGGCCATGTCGTCTCCGTTCATCAGAGTTTCGAGCGCAGCCGATCGGCAGCTCGGCGGGCGATCTCCGTCGACGCCTCGTCGGGGATCGGGAACACCGAACTCACGTTGATCCCGCCAAGCACGTAGCTGTCGGTCCCATCGCGGCCGGGCGGGCCGCGCATGAAGTCCGCGTCCCAGATCATCGGCAGGTCGCGCCGCGGGATGGCAAGCAAGGAGGTCCTTGATCTTGGCGCCTTGATCTTGGGACGTGCGAAGGCAGAGTTATCTCATTGTTGAGCTTGTCGACGATCCCAACCAGCGTGTTCCTGGGTGCGCCCGTTCCGAACCAAGCGCTTGCCGTTTGCTGCCCATTCGCCGGCTAAGGGGCGGTTCGTTCTGCTTATTCGAACACCGTGGTCGGATTCTTTTGATCGGCGACCATGAAGACAAGAACCTTGGCACGCTGGTCCGTACTCGGATTGCGCGACGTTGAATGGACCGCAGTTGGTGGCTCGTAAAACGTATCGCCTGTCTTCTTGATGACACTGGGCTGCCCATCGATCGCAAATTCGACCATTCCCTCCAGGACGTATCCAAACGTGTGGTGTCCCGGATGGCGATGGCGTGCGGTGCTTGCATCCGGTCCTTGATCAACAATCAGAATGCGGACCTCGCGGCCCGGCAGATCGCCAAGCACTTGAGTGAGCAGCTGCCGAGGCCCGCCGGCAGCTGTCTGGGCCGCTGAAGGCGCAACCATTGTCGTTGCTCCCCATGTCGCGAGCGCGGAGAGCACTGCGGCCGCCGCGGCGACGACGCCATATGATGTCGTTGATCCCGTCTTGATGACGAACATTGAAGAGCCCTCCTTGGATCGCCTTGTCGGCAGTTGATTGTGACAGCGTGCTACCACACTAATCCGCCCGCTCCAATCGCGGGGGGAAAAAATGGCGCGGTCCAGCCAAAAACCTGCCTGCGCTTTCGGAGTCGTATTGGTGCCGGTGATCGGCGCCGTCGGCGCGCCCGCCGACGATCGCCGCGCCAACTAAATCACGTCCTTACGGTCCGCGACGCTAAGCCACCCACAAAAATGATAAGGGCCGCACCGTTCACGATCATCTGACGGTTTCGGAGCCTCACTGCTCATTCGCCTAATGTGCGCCTGCTTGGGCGGCTTGCATGGAAATCTGCTCACTTCGAGCACTTCGGTCTTTGACCCTTGGCAGACATCAGCGCCAGGGCGTTCTAGCGATTGTCACCGGGCCACCCCGCTCCCAAGCCCATAGTTCAAGATCGTCTTGTTCTTTCTCAAATCCCATTTCTCTCACAACCAATTCATCAATCCCGTCACCGTTCAGGTCACCAGTCGCAAGAACATAGTAGTACGATACGCCGGGCGTCTCACCGCTGGATTGCCTTCCTGCGAGATAGAACGGCTGCAGCGTTCCGTTTATACGAATAAACAAACCCCAAGCCTCGTAGCCAGCATAGCTCGTCTCCGTCTGACGCTCGATCCGCCAATTTATTGACCAGACATGCTCTTTCTTCTTCGGCGTTCGTAACGCGATCTCGAAATCCTGCACGAGCGCCACAGCCAAGCCTGTTTCGACGTCCAGCTGCCCGTTGTCGAACTGCTCCCGCGCTACGAACTTGACAATACTGGGACTTCTAAGCGTATCGATTATCTCTCTCGTGACGTCCAAATGGTCTGGATCGGTGTGGGGGGATCCTCGAGGCACATAACGCACCCTCTTGGCCACAGCTGTGAGCTTGATGGACGGCGCTGGCCTAAGGTCGTTAACGAGACACGCCGTTCCATCCCGATATCCAGGTGCGAACGAGGGGAATATTCCTTTCTCAGATGCGCTCTGTTGCTGGCCCAGTTCGAATGTCAGGTGCCAATGCCGAAGATTGTCCGCCAATCCAGGAGATGGTTTGTTTACCCAGGGGCGAGGCAGAGCCTGTCCCTCTGGATTTTTGGCGACGGCTGTTCCCATCGGAAGCCCGATGAGTATTGCGAAGATGAGGCGACAAATGCAACGGCAAACGTCTCGTCTCTGAATCAGCGACTTAACCATTGAGACCCCGGGCAGGAATTTCGAGAACAATGTAGATTGAATTGTAGCTCGGCATTAAGGCATGATTGGCAACCAGATGCCAGTCGCACGCGGAAATGACGGGATCGTCCGTGACGCTAGAATGCAAGGCATTCGCCATCACTTATGGTCGGTATACATGGTGGCTCGCCGCGAGCCCGCTTGCGAGGGGGCGCGCGGTGAATGTCCAGTTGGAACCTGCGGGGCCCCTGCCGCGACTAAATGAATCTCATAGACCGTGTTTCCCTGGAAACCCGTGACGGAGACGATACAATGTCACCAACATGCTGCCTTCACCTCGGGGTGGGATACATGCGAACAGCAGCCTTGATCTGCCTATTGCTTCTGCCGGGGATTTCGCTTGATGCAAGCCGGCGAGCCAGCGCGGAAATTCATCTCACTCGCGGTCCCGGGTTCTTCGTGTCAAAGGATGGCCGGCTGCTCACGAATTTCCATGTCATCGAATCATGCCAGCAACTGACGGTCCAATCGGGGCGCCTGAGCGGAGCAGCGCGAGTCATCGCGACCGATGCTGCCAATGACCTCGCATTGCTGGCAACCAATTTGAAGCCGGTTCGGATTGCCGATTGGCGCTATTCGGTTCGCTCTGACGAACCGGTGGTCGTCTACGGTTTCCCACCGGTAGGCGAGAGAGCGGCTGACGGCAAGGTCCTGGGATTGACCGGCTGGCACGGCAACAAGCTGCTCTTTGCGGAAACTGGCACAGAGCCCGGGATGAGCGGGAGCGCTATCATGGATGGCGGCGGCCTCGTCATCGGCATCTACGTGGGGCGTAGCGGCGAGGTGATGGGACGGGGGGCGGGCAGCACGGCCGCGGCCGCTTTGCTTGACGCCCACGGCACCGCGCATCCTGCGGCGCGCGAGGCGAGGCCGATCTCCAAATCCGACATTATTGAAAAGGCCAAAGCGATTTCTGTCAAAGTGATGTGCCAGCTGGACGCTCGCTCGACTGACGGGCGCGTGTGCCAAAGGGCCGGCGGTACCTTTGTGACTGATGA
>Ga0137412_10002628_pt1 | contig 14218 bp, 9 predicted proteins | sample CZODoug2_1_16fun_FD_122160 | JGI IMG/M metagenome (GOLD analysis project Ga0137412, IMG submission 122160) | Vadose zone soil fungal communities from Angelo Coast Range Reserve, California, USA - CZODoug2_1_16fungal (Hybrid Assembly) | ecosystem: Environmental > Terrestrial > Soil > Vadose zone... | reverse complement strand
AACAAGGGGTTACTTCCTCATGTCGCCGCGGGGCAAATCCGGACGTCGCTTGACACCCCATTACAGCAGGCTTTTGACTCACCACGACGATCCTTACACCGATGCGACGATGAGTCTGATCTCGCGAGTACCGCTCAGGCGAGCTTCACAGCTTGGATAAGTGCGCTGCTTGTCGTCAGGTCCTCGTCGGTCAGATGGCGAAAGCGTGGGGCGAGTTGAGCGCGCGTGATGGCCGATGGCTGGACCGTTCGTTCGTCGCAAACGACGCGGCAATTCATCCTCTGCATGAGCGCTACATGCGTGGAATGCGGCTCGCGATTGAGTCTGTGCCGACGCCTGCCAGCGGCCAATCGCCAGAGCGTGTCAGAGCATGACCAGTGGCCGTTCCACTCGACGGTCATTCCAATCGACTTGAAGTCGATCTCGTGACTCATGATGCCGCCAGGTTCTAACCAGCGGCACATTTCGGAGTACATTCCCGCCAGGTCCGGCGGGTACTCCAGCACGCTCTGCGAGAGCACGAGATCGACAGCACCACTTTCGATCACGCCCGGCCTCCAAGGGGCTATGTAGCAGACAGGGCCACCGCCGCTCGGGCGAGGCGCGGGATTAATAAAGCTGCTTCGAACCAGCTCCAACCTAGCCGGGCGAAGCGCCACGTCTAACCGCGCCGACGTGAGCAGGTCCGCAGGGAACGCGTATGATGGCAGCAGCGGCCGCACGAGGGGGAACTCAGCCTCATCAGGGATGGGCGCGCGATCTTTAAAGAGCGCAATCAACTCCTCGAAAATCCGCAGGTCTTGCGTGTCGCTGGCATATTGGACGACATCAAGGGCGATGTAGCGTTCTACGCCCGAGAGCAGCGCCGCCAAACCGATGCCAAGGGAGTCGCCGGGACCAAGCTCGACCATTGTTTTGAACGTCGTGGGAAGACCGCTCCGCTGCAGAATTGATAGGTGGCGCAACCAGACAGAATAGCAGTACCTGGCAGATACAGTGCCGCCCGTCCTCCGTCCCGTCAGACCTCGGAGCCCAGGGATGCACGTCGCCATGCCGACGATTAGTGAACGCGCTTTCACTGACATCAGTTTGCTCCAGCAAGTGCCAGCTCCCCATGCTGCTTCCTGGCGCTACCGCAGCACGGTTGCGTTTCCGCACGCGTTCACCTTCCCGCGAAGACGCGATGTGTCAACTGCTCGGATCGAGTCCAAATACCACGTCTGGCTCAACAGCAACCCGTAAAGTACGGCCCCCTCAAGCGTCCAGATCGCCATCGTTGCCAAGTTCAGCACGATAAATCCAATGTGGCACGCGACCAGCACCAATCCTTTATTGTCTCTCACGCGCAAGGCCGTGAGGAAATTCGAGATCAGAATCCATACGAATCCGGCAAGTCCAAACAGCCCAAACTCGTACAAATATGAGACGAATGTATTGTGCGCATAAGTGGTGAATCGCCCCACCCACGCATCAGGCCCAAAGCCAACAAGGATGTTGACTATATCTCCGTCCAGAAATGCCTCGATGTACTGGCTCCATAAATAAAGTCGGCCCGAGAACAGTCGCTTGTCCTCGGTCGTGAAATGCTCGGCCGGCTTTATCAGTGACGCGCCTTTGTCGAGCACAGTCCCGAGATCTGCGAACCGTTCTCTTGCCAGAGTACCGACGCCGACGAACACAAGCACAGTGACAACGGCCAGAAACACCACCACAATAACGCGTTGCTTCGGGACAACTCTCTCCACAAGCTTCGAGACTGCCAAGGTCGAGGCCGGCACGGCGGCGGCCAGCACAGCTGTTCGATAATTTGCGAGTGCGAGCCCGGCCGCGACGATCGCCAATCGTCCGTATGACGCAAGCAAGCCCAACGGCGGCGAAAAGCACGTAATATACAAGAACGTCAGAAGAATGATCGAAAGACCCTGCTGGTGTTGGTACCCGCCGATATAAAATGTTCCGTCGGGGTTCGTTACTTTCAGATCCCATGGAACTGACAGCCATTGCAGTAGGACCGGCCCGGCGAATATGACGGCCAACGAGCGAAAAATCGGCTCCGATCCGCGCCGCCGCATTGCATGATGAGCTGCGAGCGCGAATACAATCAAGTAGAGCCACTTGAAAGTAGCATTGACTCCTTCAATCCATCTTTGGTTCGCGATGGCGCTTACCAGGACAACGAGTGTTGTGATGTAAATCGGGATCAGCCTTCGAAGCCACAGATTACGACCACCAACCACGAGACAGCCGACCGCTACGACAACGATCGATGTCAGCGCGATAACCGAGAGGCCAAGTACGACGGGTGGATACGTGTATTGGTGAAACGTCGCGATGCTATAGCGAAACCACGTTGCCAGAAGCAGGAATGTCGCGCAGGGCTCTCGTAAGTACCGGACGCGAATGAGCACGAACAATAAGACGACGCCCCAAACTGGCAGGGTGACGTAAATCGGAAAGGACGGGACTTGCTCTTCCATCATGAGGCCGCCCAGCCTTGACACTCTCGCGGACGGATCCGGCGCTCTCGGCCAGGCAAAGCGAGGATCCTGTGAATCCTGAGGACGGCTTCGCCGCTTAGTGGTCGCAACGGCAGTATTGGCCCTTTAGGACGCAAGTCGTCGCAGTTCGTTCGGGTCCGCCTTGTTTAGCACGGTCCCCAACAGCTTCTCGCGTACCGTTGGCGCCGCATTCAGAGCATCGATGACTGCCTGCTGTGGCGTGCGGCCAAATTCAATGACCAGAATGAAAGCATCGACGAGATGAGATATCGCCTTCACGTCTGCAACCGGCGTGATCGGCGGAAGGTCCAGAATCACGTAATCGTAGCTATCCTGGACAGACTCCAGCAGTGCTTTCAGTCCCATGGGAGTAAGTTGCGTCCGTTGGAACAGAGCCGCCGGCGACAATTGCTCCTTGGTGTTTTGATCGCGCCCTCCGGCTGGCTTCACCGCAGGCAAGAAGTGCAAATTGGTGATCGTATCCCGCCATATGAAATCATTCACTGCCGCGCGACCTGCGACGACCTCTAACAATCCGCCCCTCGCCTTTGGAGCGAATTGCCCGGTCAGGCCGCCATTGCGCAATTCGCAGTCGATCAGAAGGACCTTGCAGCCTGAGAGCGCGATCATTTCGCTCAGGTTGGCGGCTACTAGGCTCTTGCCCTCGTGAGGACGAGCCGACGTTATGCCGATGACCTTGTTCGGCCGGTGCAGATCGGCCGTATCAGCCGCGACCTTCAAGTCTCGGATCGTCTCGGCAAAACGTGAGAGCGGTTCACGGACAACGAGCCGGTGCCGCTCCATGGAAGCCGGAATAATGCGCTCACCACTCGCAACATCTTGACCCACTTTCGGCAGCCGCCAGCGCGCCGGTGCTATTGCGGGCAGAATGCCGAGGCATTCAACGCCGACCTCTCTCTCGATCTGCTTCGAGGAGCGGAAAGTTCGATCGAAATACTCCCGCGCAAATGCAGCGCCGAAGCCACCAACAAGGCCGAGCACAGACGCAACGCCCAACGCGATAAGGTCCTTCGGATCGCTCTTTTCAAGCGGTGGTGATGCCTGGGACACGACACGCGCCTCGGCTGCGGGAAACGATTGTTGCTGAGTGAACTGCGTCACACGCTGCAGCAGTGCCTCATGAAGTGCGCGATATGTTTGCGCAGAGCTTTCCAGATCCTTGAGGAGAACGCGACGCTGACTGGAAGCGTCAGCGAGCTGTTGCTCGTTCAGGCGAGATTCACTCGTATCAACATCGTTCTTGGCTTTGTACTCTGCAACGGCCCGTTCCGCTTTCGCGGCCTGGGCCTTCAATTCATTGATGCGATCCTCAAGCCAGACGTTTGCGCGACGTGCTGACTGGTATTTTGATTCGAGCTCACCGACCAGATAAGCCTCGGCCGCAGCATTGCTGATCCGGGCGGCCTTGTTCGGGTCCAGGGATCGGTAGTCGATGCTGACGACGTAGGTCAAACCGGTGCGTTTGATTGTAAGGTTCTTCTGGAACATACGGACGACGCGGGCGAACTGCTCGGATTCCTTGGAAGTCTGGCTTGTGCCGAGCACGGCTTGGACGATTCCTTCTATGAGTCCTTGTATGGCGAAACCCCCTGAAGGAGCGAATTCCGGGTCAGACTGCAGGCTGAGGGTTCTGACGACCGATCTTGCAAGGTTCTCGGACTTGAGGACCTCCACTTGGCTATCGACGAAGGCCGAGTCGGCAGCCGCATTCGGGTATCCTTGCTGTTGAAAGGGCTCAATCTTCCGGACGTCGAAAAGCAACATCGACGATGCGGTATACCGCGCTGGCGTCATGGCCAGGTACACTCCCGCGCCGAAAACGGCCACCGCCAATATGCTTGCAACCAAAATCCTTCTACGCCGCAAGACGCGAAACGCCTCGGCCAGGTCAATCAGCGGCCCCTCTGCGCTCGCTACTTGGGGGTCGTCAGCTCCGGTCGTATTTTTCCAAGCGACTTTGTTCAGCATCTCTGCCCTTCCAAAACGAGCACGCGACCCCCGGAACGCCGGGAGCCTATGACGGAAGCTTGCTCAGAGCTTGGCGCACCCCTTCGCGAACGCAGCCGTTCCGAAGCCAAAAGTTGGAAGCAACGCAGTCCTGAGTGCCACTTACTGCGGCGGCAAGACGACGCCTTGCTCGGCTCGCAAAGCAACCTCGACCACGTCACCTGGCTGAAGCTCGAAATCCTCCTCTGCGGCAAGGTGTTCGCGGCCGTTCTCTCCCTTTCTAATAATAGCAATTTGCGGTTTGCCGCCGCTTCCACGTACGAGCTGTGACCTCACCAGCGCTGTGTATTGAAGCTTCTCTGCGACGCCCTGCAGCCTTGCGCTGGTTTGACTGAGCCTCACGCCGGCATCTTGAAGTTCTCGAAGCAGATCCATCCGACGCTGGTCATCGAGCCGTTGCAGGTGTCTTGAAACTTCCTCCCGCTGCTTCTTTTGAGACATCCATTGCGAAGTGGTCTGCAATTTCAGAGTTGAGGACCACAACAGCGCTCGACGGGCCTCCGTTATGCGCGTGATGGCCACTGCACCCTTGCCGAATAAATCGGTTATCCTACGGAAATCCTGCATGTCGGCTTGTATTCCCTCTTCCTGCGTCTTCAGCGATTCCGATAGGACTCCGATGTGCTCTTCAGCCTGGTTGATACCCCGCCGAATAAACTCCTTTTCGCGCTGATAGTCCTCTTGGCGGCTCTTCAGTTGTTCGGCCTCCAAGCGCTTGATCTGCGAGATTGTGGATGAAGATAGCGGTATGTCCTGCAAGACCTTTTGATCGAGATGGTCCCCTTCCCCCAGCTCGGTTCTTATCCGCCAAATGTGCACCTGTTCCTTGGCGAAATCCGCCCAGAGCGACTCATATTCGCTTCGAAAATCGGCCGATTCGAGAAACGGGTTGTTCATTCTGAAGCGCATGATCTCGTAGCCGCCACACAGCGCCACGGCTTGACGCACGGTCATCAGCGGATGATAGGCTTGAACGCCCGGCTTGGACACGTCCCCGTTGACATAGATCGGCCGATATTCCACGACGTTTGCGGTGATCTGATCGGCCTCCAGTACGACCACGCGCTCCCGCCCGTCCGGTGTGCTCTGTCGAAAGACCTTTTTTGGAAGGATGCCTTGAATTTTGGTCCGGACCTCCAACGGCGAAAGACCGGCTACGACAAGAGTACCGAGCAGCGGGTACGAGATACTGCCATCCAATTGCACCTCGACACGCTGTCGCCAATCCGGCATTCCTGCAACAGCTATTTCGAGTGTATCTCCGGCTTGGATGCGATATTCGGCCTTGGCGGAAATGCTCCAACTGAGGAGCACACCAAACAACAGAGCACTCGTCGTCACACACTTGATCAGAAGAGCCGATCGAAGAAATGCCATGGCAGCGACCCCTATGGAAGCCGGGTGTCAAGACCAGTATCGTATGCTAAGTGATGCTCTGCAACCGACTCCAGCATCAATCACGTTCCAAAGCCGACTACCCGACATTGGAACTTTCGAGGAAAGCCTTGCTCGGAGGAAAGCCTTGCTCGGACGTACCGCGGTTTGTGATACCCCATAACCATATGCACCATATGCCGGCGCACGACATGTCGCGCCCCCAATACGGGATGTCGTTGATGGGATCGGAGCCGCAACGACCATCTCGGCGGGCGGGCTGTCCCGAGTGTTCACACAGTCTGCCAACGATAACGAAGATGCGCCGAGCATGCGACAAAGCGGAACCAGCGAGTGCATTTGAGAACGGCGACGAATGGCGCGTTAGGGTTCTCCAACGGGCGCGTAACGGAACCCATCGCTTGCGATACCTGCGCCCTTAGGTCCCATCACGGTTCCCAATTGCATTGCTGTTGTTTGGTTGGCCGGGCAAAACCGCAGCGAAGTGGACCCCACAAATCGCGAACGAATTTCGCCAAACAGTGAATCGGTTCAAAACAAAAAGTGGATCCGGTCAAAAAAAAGCCATCAGACGACGGCACGTTTTGTGAAAGTTTTATGACGACACGATTTGACTTTTGCTAAAGTCTTGTGTCCGCCCGATTGACGCTTTGTGACGGATTGCCTCCCGATCGATTTTTCGTCCGACAATATTTTCATTCGACAATTGTTGACTGTCAGCGGGCGACGCTCGTGCGTCCGTTGTCAGTTGCTCCGCTGAATTTTGCACGATGAGCTTGCATCGCGACCACCAGTTGTGGTCATGAACCGGAAAAAATGGGCAGGGCACGGTAGGCGCGCGTAACGCGTGAGCGCCCGATGACTAGTGTGCGTCTTTCACAATGGGTGCGGGCTTTCAAGGCTCCACCCGCGAGCTCGAAGGCTCGATATCGGCCGGCTTCAAGGACCGATGCGGCGAGCCAATTTCCGCTGAGCTACGACGATTTCGGCATTCTCGCAGCGCTTTCCGACGTGTGCGCAATCGTCGTCGCGAGTATGGCAACAGGGAGCGCTTACCATTGGCTTGCCTACGGCCGAGTTGGAAGCGTTGCGGAATTTTTCGGCGTAGGCGTGATTTTGGCCGCTTTGACCGCCGCGTTGATGAAGCTCAAAGAGCTCTATACTCCCGACAGGTTGCTGTCGGTTCGCTTGCAGGTTTCGCCGATCATATTGGTCTGGAGCAGCGTTATTCTCTTCCTGCTCGGCGTCAGCTTCACACTGAAGATCAGTGAGGGGTTGTCGCGCGGCGCGATCCTATTGCTCGCAATAACTGCGCCATGGCTCATCCTCGGCCAGCGGCTCCTGGTCAAGCGCGCGATGCTGGCCATCCTTCAAAAAGGCTGGCTCAAGCGGTCCAAGATCGCCCTGATTACCCGAGAGTCGAACGATACAACTGTGAGTGACGAGGCACTGCGCGCGTATGATGTCGTAGGGGTCTACGTGCTCCCGTCCGATTCGGAAGGCACCCGACGCGTGCTTGCGAACCTCGTGGGTGCTGCCCGCGGAGCGAACAGGATCAGCGAAGTTCATCTTGCGATGGATTGGAATCGCTTGTCCGACATGAAACAGGTGCTCGCCGAGCTGCGCGTCCTTCCGGTTCCGGTGCGCCTGATCGCCGATGCGACAGCGCGCGAGATTCTGCAGCATCCGCAGCGGAGTCTGGGCGGAGTGGTAAGGTTTGAGCTTCAGCGGCCGCCTTTGACGGCAGGCGAGCGGGCGGCAAAGCGGGCGTTCGACATAGCCGCGGCGACGGCCGGTCTCCTGGCGATCGCGCCGTTGCTGCTGGCGGTCTCATTCGCCGTGTGGATCGAGTCGCCGGGCCCGGTTCTCTTCAGGCAAACGCGCGGCGGTTTCAATGGACGGGCTTTCCACATCCTGAAGTTCCGCACGATGCGTGTGATGGAAGATGGCCCAACGATCATACAAGCCACTCCAAATGATCACCGCCTGACACGCATCGGCCGTGGCCTGCGCCGGTTCAGCGCGGACGAGTTGCCGCAACTCATCAATGTCCTGCGTGGTGACATGTCGCTCGTCGGACCCAGGCCGCATGCACTCGCACACGACCTCCAGTATGGCCGCCTGATCTCGAATTATCCGTATCGCCATCACGTCAGACCCGGGATGACCGGATGGGCTCAGGTCAATGGATTTCGTGGCGAGACGCCAACGGTCGACAAAATGAAGCAGCGGGTCGAGCTAGACCTCTGGTACGCGACCAACTGGAGCTTCTGGCTCGACCTTCGGATTCTCTTGTGGACGTTGCTGGAGGTCTGCCGAACGCGGAACGCCTTCTGACGAAAAAATTGGGGCCGTGAACCGAGCTGACCGAGTCAACTGCCTCAAGGAGGGCGGTGGACAAGCTGCTGCGATCAAGACTGCGATCAAGGTTCGCGCCGTCCGAGGCGTCGAACAGGATGGATGCGACGCGTCGCGGAGGAGTGGAGGTCACCATGAAAATATGCGTTTTGGGCTTGCGAGGCCTGCCCCATGTCATGGGCGGGGTGGAGACCCACTGCGAGCAGTTGTTCCCCATCATGAAGGGACTACATCCAGCTGACTCGTTCACCATCATCGGACGCAAGGGGTATCTGCCTGAGCAAGTCTCGGAGTATCACGGGCTCCGGATCGTCTCGTTGCCGCATGCCCGCGGCAGGCACTTTGAAACAATCACCAACACAATCCTCGGCGTACTATATGCGCGATTCGTTTTACATGCAGAGTTGATTCATTTTCATGGCATCGGCCCTGCCCTAACGGCGCCGGTTGCAAGAGCCCTCGGCATGAAGGTTGTCGTTACATATCACTCGAAGAATTACGAACATCATAAATGGAACCGCATCGCGAGGTTCATCCTGCGAATTGGAGAGCTGTGCGCTGTCACATTCGGAGAAAGAGTGATAGCCGTATCTCAATGCCTCGCGACCGACTTGAAGCGGCGCTTTCCGAAGGCCGCTGCCAAGATAAGCTTCATTCCGAACGGCGCGACCCACATCAACACGGCGAAATCTGCGGCGTTCCGCAGCAATGACGTCCTCGCCAGGTATGGTGTTGACAAGAACAAGTACATCATTTCGATAGGTCGGCTCGTTCCGGAAAAAGGGTTTCACGACTTGTGCCGGGCCTTCAGGACGGCCGATCTCGATTGCAAGCTCCTGATTGTTGGCGATGCGGATCACAAGGATGAATATTCCAAGCGGCTGCTTCAACAAGCAAGTGACAGGATCGTATTTACCGGGTTCATATCCCACGACATGCTGGAAATTCTCCTCCAAAGCGCGTCGTTATTTGTGCTTCCTTCCTACAACGAGGGACTTTCGATCGCTGCACTAGAGGCCGCTGGCGCCGGGACTCCGGTTTTGCTCAGCGACATAGAGCCCAACCGCGACTTGGGCTTTCGCACGGAAAACTATTTCAGGGTGCGCGATGTCGACGATCTGCGGCGCAAGATTTCGCAGGATCATGAGCTCTACCGTGTAGATCGCGACAAAGCCCTTCAGCAATACAACTGGGATGTAGTGGCCGCAGAAACCGCAAGAGTCTATTCAACACTTCAGGCGCATGGGCGCGAGGGCGAGCCCGGCTCCTTGAGCCTCAAACACAGGGCGTTCAATTCCGGCTTCGGAACCCTGGCTGCCATCGGCGCCGATCGCTGGCTTCGCTTCCTCGCCCAGGGCCGGGGTGTAATCCTGATGTTTCATCATGTCCGGCCCTGGCGGCCGCGCGAGTTCGCGCCGAACCGGGGTCTCGAGATCACGCCTGAGTTTCTGGACGTGGTGCTGACCGAGTTGCGGCAGGAGGGCTTCGACATCATTCCCCTCGATGCCGTTCTCGACCGGGCACGACCAGGTGCTGCAGCCGGGCGGCCGTTTGCGGCATTGACCTTCGACGATGGCTATCGTGACAACGTCGAGCATGCTTGGCCGGTGTTGAGGCGGCACAATGCACCGTGGTCGCTGTTCGTCACCACGGACTTCGCCGACGGCCGTGGCCGCCTTTGGTGGCTGGAACTCGAGGAGGCGATCACTCGGCTCGACCGTGTCGTGCTCCGCGGTCACGGCGCGCTGCGGGATCTGCCAAGCCGCACGGTGGTCGAGAAACGAGCCGCCTTCGAGGCGATCTACAGGCACCTGCGCGCCGGGCCAGAGGAGCGATTGCGGGCCGTGACGGCGGATCTCGCGGCGCAAGCGGGCGTTGACACGCGCCGGCTGACCGCGAACCTCTGTCTTGGTTGGGGCGAGCTTCAGACTCTGGTGCGCGAGCCAGATGTTTTGATTGGTGCGCATACTCTTTCCCACCCAATCTTGGCGAAGTGCGACGGAACCACCGCCATGCGCGAGATCGCCGAGAGCAAGGAGCTGCTTGAGCGGCGTCTCGGACGACCGGTCCGCCATCTGGCCTATCCGTTCGGCGATGCAAGCGCAGTCGGCCCACGCGAGTTCCGCCTTGCCCGTCAAGCGGGGTATGTGACCGCCATAACTTCGCGGCCGGCGCACGTCTTTCCTGACCACGCCGCCCACCCGCATGCATTGCCGCGCACCTCCGTCAACGGACTGTTCCAGAACACGAGGGCGTTGCGCGCGCTACTCTCAGGCGTTCCATTCTGGATCTGGAACGGCCGCCGCATCCTGAAGATCGAAAGTCAAGTGGAGGAGGTTGATGGTAGATGACCGCCCGAGTGACAAGAGAGGAGCTTTGCATCTGCGGCATTTAAGGCAGCGTGCTGCCGCTATCGGGTTCGCGCGATTACCAGCGGACGGTTCGAACCACGCCGTTCGATCACCGTGACGTTCGGGAAGCCATTGTTGCGCACCAGCTCGACGTTGAACGAAAGTGAAGCCTTCGTGTAGGTCTCGGGATCACCGCGTTCGATTGAGCGCTCATTATTGCATTGCAGAACCAGGACATCGGTGAGCTGTGCCAAGTCGGAAACGGTCTTGCTCATTGCCGCGCTGCTCAAATAGTACAGCGTGCAGAATGCGGTAACCAGGTCGAACCGACCGAGATTCATCGAGCCGATGTCGGCGTGCGAGCCGTGAATGTACGAGAAGCGGTACTCGGTGTTGTCCGCCCACTCGAAAACGCGCTTCACGAACAAGCCCTGCTCGATGGCGCCAGCATCGATCTCCACCCCAATAACCTCATTCGCGCCCGCGCGAAGCATCTGCAGAGCGTTAAAGCCGTTGTTCGCCCCAAGATCGAGGATTCGGCCGCCTCGTGGAACCGGCAGGTGGTTGGCCAGGATATGGCGCCAACGGAGAATTCCAATATCCGGATTCCAAATCGTCCCCCACCAGATTCCGGCACCCGCATAAAACGGCGAGTAAATAGCAGTTTCGACAGGCAGCCGGAACTTTCGTAGCACCTTCGCTGTGAGTAGATCTGTGCCAAAAAGCTGGTTGAGCTGGTCGGCGTCGCGATCACGGAGATAGGTCGCAGTCGTATGGGAGAACTGACGCAACGGCAACGCCCGCTCGCAATCGACGAAGTATGGCGTTTTGTTCACTTCGATGATGACGTTGCCATACTTTACGTCCTCCACCGTGTAGCCGGCACGATGGATCGCGAGCATGGTTTGGCCGATGCTCGCGATGGTCTCGGGCTCCAAGACCTTATCAATCAGTCCCCTTCCCGCTTCTCGTCGCTCTCGTTGAATCCTGTGGTCGCTCAGGGCAGCGCGGTCTGGCCGCACGTCCCGATCCCGCAATGGGGCTCCGGCTTGGGCCAGTGTCTCGCGCACGACAGCCCCATTGATGTAAGCAAAGGTGATCGAAGGCCGCTCGAAATCCACCCCCAAGATGGCCGGGACGTGGCAGCCAGCTGCCGCGAGGTCGAGAGCCGCCTCCAGTTCGTTCACGAACGCGATTCTGTTTCCGCGGAAGTCCTTGCGCACTCCGATCCAGCCGTCATGGTCCACGACCACAAGCTCGAACCGGCTCCGCGGCAGAAACGCGTCCGCCGCCACACGGGGCGCCGGCCAGAGCTGTTCGAAGCGCGCGAGCAGGAGACCATCCTGGTCGATGCTGGCGAGAGCGATCTCCTCGTGGGGGCGCCTTATCGCGCGGCAGGTCTCGTCCAATTCCGGGCATAGTTGCGCCAACGCGACACGGTTGCCGCCCTGCGCAAGACATCCTTGCCCGATTCGGGCTCGCAGTTCCGCCATCCGCTGGCCGAAATCCCGCTGTCGGCGACGACGGACCTGCCAGCGCCGCAGCAGGTGCATCGGCCGGGCCGCGCGATGCATCCACGGGGCAATGCCCATCACGTAGGCCAGCCAGATCAGGTCTCTCGTGTCATGGGCAAGGAGCTGCCGGATCCGTGCAACTGCCGATGTCATCATCGGTTCCCCAAACGAAGCGAACGATCGAGCGTTCCATCGCCTACGCCGTCAGATCCGAAATGCAGGATTCATCAGCGGTATTCTGCGCGAGCGCTCCAAGTTACCAAGTCTAACGCCGGCGCGCTTATGGCGCGAGAGCAATTGTTCCAGAGATTGCCCATCCGCGGCTCATGCCGGTCGAGAACGTGTCAGGCGACTGGTAAGCGTGACCGCAGCGTTGCGAGGCCAGCCAGAGCCTCCTAATCCTGTGGAACTGGAAAACCTTGCTGCTATGCTGCGAGCAGCAGCGGCCGCTATCCAAACTGACAAATTTGCTCTGCGCCGCCGCCGGCATGCGACACGCCGCCTGGAAGAACATGTGAGTTCCAGAACCGACGCCAAGTAAGAGAGGAGATCGCGATGTTTAACCGAACTCGGCTTCGCCTGCACTCCTTCCGATCGAGCCTACGCGCCGCTTTTCTCGCCGCCCCCTCCACGATTCGCGGTTACAGGAGCAATCGGAACTGGCCGGCTTCGAACACGGCGCAGGAGATTTCCGACCCAGCAAACCCTCTCCGCGATTTCTTCAATCGCCACCGGCAGGGTCGCGGCATTTGGAAGTGGGATCACTATTTTGACCTCTACCATCGACACTTCAGCCGTTTCCGAGGTCGCGAAATCCACGTGCTTGAAATTGGCATCTACAGCGGCGGCAGCCTCGAAATGTGGTGCGACTATTTTGGCTCCAAAGCTCACATTTATGGCGTTGACATCGAGTCAGCGTGCAAGACCTACGAGAACAGCATGATCAAAGTGTTCATTGGCGATCAGGCCGATCGAAAATTCTGGAGCCAGTTTCGAAGAGAAGTGCCGATCCTTGATCTTGTCATCGATGACGGCGGACACGAGCCCGAACAACAGATCGTCAGCCTTGAGGAACTGCTCCCCCATCTGAGGCCGGGCGGAGTCTATATCTGCGAAGACGTAACCAAGGCCTTTAACCCATTCATCTCCTATTTGACTGGCATGGTGCACCAGCTCAACGCCTACAAAGGCGCCGAGTCGGATATCTGCGGCGGTGAAGGTCGGGTGTCCTACAAAACGACGGCGTTTCAGTCGGCCGTCGATTCAATCCACTTCTATCCCTTCGTAACGGTCGTTGAGAGAGCTCAGTCGCCTGTAACAGAGTTGGCCGCGCCGAAGCACGGTACCGAATGGCAGCCATTCCTGGATTCGGTACTGCCTGCCCGATTGCGCAGTGCGCGTCGAAATGCGCGCTGAGGCCCTTGCGAAAAGGACCTAGGCTGAGCCAGTCGCGCGCAGGATTGCGGCGCGGCGCTCCACCGGGAGCTCGGTGATGTAAGCGAGTCTCCTGCGGCTCCAGGTCGCTCTTGGGCGTCCGCAAAATGCAGTCGGATCAATCTCAAGGAATTTGCGACCGAGCACTCCACCTCCGTCGCTGCTATGAAGCCTCGCGCTCGCGAGCTCGCCAAATCCGCTTGACACCTGGAGGCGCGCAAAGGCTCGTATCGTGCTCACCCGTAGTGTAGCGAACGCATCTTCCCTCAGCGCCGTGAGAAGTAGCCGCGCTCCGGTCAAAAAGCGCCCGTCGCTAAGGTGAGCCAGACCGAACTCCCGGTCTTGATGTGCACTTGCCCTCCGAAAGAGCTTGTTGGGCAACTCAGGATGGCGCGCTCGCGCCTCCTCAATCACCACTTTGCGGGAGCGCAACATTGCATCGATATTGGTCGATATGCTTCCGGCACGTACGCGGTACGAAAACAGGAATTCCGGGACGAGATCGAAGTCGCAGCGCTCGGCGATATCCAGGTTGAACTTCAAATCTTCACAGCAAGGGGCGCCTCGTGAAGCGAGTGTCGCCTCATAGCCTCCCACCGCTTCAGCGTAGCATTTTCTGACCAAGGGTGCCCCGCTGGAG
>Ga0137412_10002627_pt1 | contig 14220 bp, 13 predicted proteins | sample CZODoug2_1_16fun_FD_122160 | JGI IMG/M metagenome (GOLD analysis project Ga0137412, IMG submission 122160) | Vadose zone soil fungal communities from Angelo Coast Range Reserve, California, USA - CZODoug2_1_16fungal (Hybrid Assembly) | ecosystem: Environmental > Terrestrial > Soil > Vadose zone... | reverse complement strand
TCTTACGGACTGGGAGCTACTCGAACGCGGTGCAGCCAATCCTGCCGGCAATCTGCGAGTGCGCCAATCTCAAGCCATTGCGTCTCGAGCCCACCCTGGGTTTACGCTCGAAGAGATGATTGAGCGCGGCGACGCGTTTGTTGACTATGCGTACGAAATCGGCGCGACAGTGGCCGGCGCCACGGACACTCAAGGTGAGGCGCCTAAATTTGGGGTAGCTCAGGACATGCAAGGGCGTTGGCATCCCGACAGTGGGCAGCTCGGAGCCGACGTTCACCGCTATGCGCTGCTGAAGTTTCCGGTGCCCGAAGCCGGCGCGAGAGCCGTCGATATTTTGCGGCACGAGGCGGCTTATCAGAAGGTCGCCCGCGCAATGGGGGTGCGGGTCACTGCCGAGCTTCCGGAATTTATCGACGGCGCATTGCTCATTCCGCGATTCGACCGCCGCGTGGGCAGAACCGGCGAGATCCGATTGGGAGTGGAGAGCGTGTACTCCATCACCGGGATCCTCGACTCGGCACGCGCAGCGCTGCCTCATCACCAGGTGCTCATTGAGCTGCAAAGATGCTGCACCGATTTCGCAGAGGAAATATTGGAATATTTCCGGCGCGATATCCTGAATCTCGTACTCGGCAATCGTGACAATCACGGTCGCAACACTGCGATCCTCAAGGGCACGGATGGCTCCATTCGTCTGGCTCCCGTATTTGATTTCGGACCCGCGTATCTCGATGCACGGGCGATCGTCCGCGTGATCCGCTGGGACGCGGAATACGGCAGCCGGGTTGACTGGAGCGAAGTGCTTGCAAACCTGGAAACGCGGTTTGAGGATGTGCAGGTCAAGCCACCCAACCTGACCGAGGTCGCGGACGCACTTCGCGACTTCGGCAAACAGCTGGCCGTGCTTCCGCAAACGATGCGGGAGTGTGGCGTTGACAAGTCCATTGTCGAAGCGCGCCGGGACAGCGTCGATGAGTTGACTCGTTCACTCTCCACGGTAGATGCTCCATGAGCGCGCAAGACCTTCGAAGAAATCCAAAACGGGTAACTCGCGCACTCGATAAAACTCAAATCGATGCTCTTCGAGAAAGTTTGCTGACGATGGTTCCGGAGACGCGAGCACAGATCGGCGACCTGGTTCGCACGATGAGACTTGCTTCGCGCTGCTCGCAAAGAGAATACGCAAAGCTCTGTGGCGTCTCGCCGCGTGTTTTAATGGCAGTAGAAGCGGGAAGCACCAAGGTGCATGTGGAGACACTGGAGAAACTACTGCGCCCGTTCAGCTATCGAGTCGGCGTGGTGCGTACAGTCGAATAGCTTGCCGAGAGACTTTACATATCTCTCATCGCTTCAGCAGAGGGCGGGAGGAGGTGAGTTCGAGCCCCCCTCACCGCCCTTTGGCCTACATCATCTTGCCGAGCACGGGCACCATCAGCAGCGCCACGATGTTGATGATCTTGATGAGGGGATTGATGGCAGGCCCGGCGGTATCCTTGTAGGGGTCGCCCACCGTGTCGCCGGTGACCGCCGCCTTATGGGCATCGGACCCCTTGCCGCCGAAGTGGCCCTCTTCGATGTATTTCTTCGCGTTGTCCCAGGCGCCGCCGCCGGTGGTCATGGAGATCGCGACGAACAAACCGGTGATGATGGTGCCGATCAGCAACCCGCCCAGTGCTTGAATGCCGGACCCGGGTCCCATGAGCCAGTTCACGACGAACACGAGCACGAGGGGAGCGAGAATGGGCAGCAACGAGGGGATGATCATCTCCTTGATCGCCGCCTTCGTCAGCATGTCGACGGCGCGTGAATAGTCGGGCTTCGCCGTGCCTTCCATGATGCCCTTGATCTCGCGGAATTGACGGCGCACTTCGTTGACCACCGCACCCGCCGCCCGTCCCACGGCCTCCATGGCCATGGCGGCGAACATGTACGGGATGAGGCCGCCGATGAACAATCCGATGATCACCGCGGGATTGGAGAGATCGAAGCTGGTGGCGTGTCCCAGCACTTCCTCGAGCTTGTGGGTGTAGTCGGCAAACAGCACCAGCGCCGCGAGACCCGCGGAGCCGATGGCGTATCCCTTGGTGACGGCTTTGGTGGTATTGCCCACGGCGTCCAGCGGATCGGTCACGTCGCGGACTTTGGCGTCGAGGCCGGCCATTTCAGCGATGCCGCCGGCGTTGTCGGTGATCGGGCCGTAGGCATCGAGCGCCACGATCATGCCGGTCATCGACAGCATCGCCGTCGCGGCGATGGCGATGCCATACAGGCCCGCGAGCTGGAACGAAGCCCAGATGCTCAACGAGACGGCGATCACCGGCAGCGCGCAGGCCTTCATCGAGACGCCGAGCCCGGCGATGATGTTGGTCGCGTGCCCGGTCTGCGAGGCCGAGGCGACGTGCTGCACCGGGCCGTACTCGGTCGCGGTGTAGTACTCGGTGATCACGATCATGGCGGCGGTCAGTGCGAGGCCCACCAGCGTGCATTCCCATATTTGCACGGCCGCTTCGCCCATCAGGGCCTTCGAGACGAAATAAAACGCGACCGCCGAAATGGCGGCCGACACGATGACGCCCTTGTACAGGGCGTTCATGATCTTTCCGCCTTCCTTGGTGGAGACGAAAAAGGTGCCGATGATGGAGGACACGATGGAAATGGCGCCGAGCACCACCGGGAACAGCACGGCTCTCTCGCCCATGTCGACCATCACCAGGCCGCCCAGCAGCATGGTGGCGACCAGGGTGACGGCGTAGGTTTCGAAGAGGTCGGCCGCCATGCCGGCGCAGTCGCCCACATTGTCGCCGACATTGTCGGCGATGACCGCGGGATTGCGCGGATCATCCTCCGGAATTCCCGCCTCGACCTTGCCGACGAGGTCTGCACCCACGTCCGCCCCCTTGGTGAAGATTCCGCCGCCCAAGCGCGCGAAGATCGAGATCAACGACCCGCCGAACGCCAGACCGACCAGCGACCGAAGCGCCGTTTCGGAGTCCCCCAGCAGATGCAGCATGACGATGTAGTATCCGGCCACGCCCAACAACCCCAAGCCCACCACCAGCATGCCGGTGATGGCGCCGCCGCGGAAGGCGACCTTGAGCGCGGCATTGATTCCATTGTGCGCCGCTTGTGCGGTGCGCACGTTCGCGCGCACCGAGATGAACATGCCGATGTAGCCGGCAAGTCCGGACAGAACGGCGCCGACGGCGAATCCGCCCGCCGTGGGCCAGCCCAGACTCAGGCCCAGAACCAGGAACAGAACGACGCCGACCATGGCGATGGTGGTGTACTGGCGGTTGAGGTAGGCGCGGGCGCCGGCCTGAATGGCCGCAGCGATTTCCTGCATGCGAGCGTTTCCGGCGGGCTGGGCCAGGATCCACCGGACCGATATCAGTCCATACACAATCGCTATTACACCTGAGCCTATCGCCAGCCAAAGCGCGTTGTCGAGCATCGAGGGTTCTCCGTATCGTCTAAAAGGACTGTTTATATTATGGATAAATTAAAATTATTCGAAGGCGTCAGAACTTGAAGCTGGTTTTGAGCCGCTTCGGCACACGGGCGCCCTTGAGCGCGACATAGGTCGGCAAGCCGTCGACGAAAGGGGGGTAATCCTCGCCATGGATGAGGGGGGCCAGGTACCTACGGCAGGCGGCGGTGATGCCGAAGCCGTCCGCGGTGATGTAATGGCGCGGCACCTTCTTTTCCTGATTGGCGACGGCGGCGAGCGGCGCTTCGCCTATGGCCCAGCGATACGGCTTGGACGACTTTCTCACGATCACGGGCATGACGGCGTTTCTGCCCTTGAGCGCCAACTCGACCGCGGCCTTGCCGACGGCATAGGCCTGTGCGACGTCCACCTTCGAGGCGATGTGGCGTGCGGAGCGCTGCAAATAATCTGCAACGGCCCAATGAAACTTGTAGCCGAAGGCTTCCTGAGTCATTTGCGCCACGACGGGGCCGACGCCGCCGAGCTGCGCATGCCCGAATGCGTCCTTGGTGCCCGCTTCGGCCAGGAATTTGCCGTCCGCATCGCGTACGCCTTCCGACACCACCACGACGCAGTAGCCGTTCTTGTCGACCGACTGCTTGACCTTGGCGAGAAAGCGCGCGCGATCGAAGGAGATCTCGGGAAATAGAATGACGTGCGGGGCGTCTCCGCTTTTGGCGGATGCCAATCCGGCGGCGGCGGCCATCCATCCTGCGTGGCGGCCCATGACTTCGAGTACGAAGACTTTCGTGGAAGTGCGGGCCATGGAAAGGACGTCGAGCGCGGCTTCGCGCGTCGAGATGGCAATGTACTTGGCGGCCGAGCCGAAACCCGGGCAGCAGTCGGTAACCGGCAGGTCGTTGTCCACGGTTTTCGGGATGCCGATACAGGTGATCGGGTATCCCAGCTGCGCGCCGATCTCCGACACCTTCTGGGCGGTGTCCATGGAATCGTTGCCGCCGTTGTAGAAGAAATACCCGATGTCATGCGCCCGAAAAACGTCGATCAAGCGCTCGTACTCTGCGCGGTTCTTGTCGATTCCAGCCAGTTTGTAGCGCGCCGATCCGAAGGCGCCGCCCGGCGTATGGCGGAGGCCGCGGATGGCGGCGGGGCTTTCCTTGCTGGTGTCGATCAAATCTTCGGTGAGTGCACCGAGGATACCGTGCCGCCCCGCGTATACTTTCGCGATCCGGTTCGGGTACTTACGGGCGGTTTCCAGCAGCCCGCAGGCGGAGGCGTTGATGACGGCGGTGACCCCTCCCGATTGGGCGTAGAATGCGTTTTTCGGGGGTGAGCGCTTCATTAGGCGCGCAGGATAGCCGATTGGCGCTTCGTCGGCACTGTTTGACGATGAACCCCGGCGAATGTACGGTAGCGCGCTTTCATCACGCTAAAGAGCCATGCGAATAGTCCTATTAGGCGCTCCCGGGTCCGGCAAGGGGACTCAGGCCCAGTTGCTGGTCAAGACCTACGGCGTACCGCAAATCTCGACCGGCGATCTGCTGCGCCAGGCTGTGGCCGCAGGAACCGAACTTGGGCAGCGCGCCAAGGCCGCGATGGATTGCGGCAAGCTGGTCGACGATGCCACCGTGCTCGGCATGATTCGTGAGCGGCTGGGCCAGCCGGACGCGGCCAAGGGCTTCATCCTGGATGGCTTCCCGCGCAATATCGCGCAGGCGGACGCGCTCGAGAAGATGCTGCGCGGCATCGGCAAGCCGCTCGAGGCGGTGGTGTTGCTGAATCTGGACCTGGGCGTTTTATTCAAGCGCCTGACCGGACGCCGAATCTGCGAGGATTGCGGACAGGTGTTCAACGTATACACGTCGCCCCCGGACCCGGCATTGCATTTGGAGAAATGCGGGCATGTACCGCGCCTCATCCAACGCCCGGACGACAAGGAGGAAGTGATCGGCAAGCGGCTCGAGGTCTACGATGCGCAGACCAAGCCGCTGATCGAGCACTACGCCGCGGCCGGGCTGCTGCGGGTGGTCGATGCCGACGCCGAAATGGACACGGTGTTCAAGAGCATTCAGAGCGCGGTCCAAACGCAATCCGTTGCGTAGCACAATCCGTCGCCTAGCGGGATCCGTCGTCTAGCACAATCCCTCGTCTAAAGAATTGCCAGCAAGCGCTCTCCGATCTCCTGGCGTCGCCAGCCCGTGAGGGCGTCGGTGTCGCGCCTGCCCAAGGCTAGCGCCTTGAGTTCGCCGCGCGGGGCGAGCAGTTCCGTGCTGACCTGAAGCTCTGCCGCACGCGCATCCGCGATTTTGCCGAGCCGCAGGGCCAGCTCTTTCTGTTCGGCAGTCGGGCGCCCATCAAAACCTGGGTCCAAATCGGTGATCGTGCCGGCCGACTCGGCGTGCAACGCGTGCAACAAGCTCGTCGCGAAGGTGTCGTTGAAATTGGCCGGCATGGCGTTGAGGGCGCCGAGCGCCGAGCGCGAAACGGGATTGGCCTGCGCGACCGCGAAAATGGCCGGATCGGGAATGATCCAGGCCCGCGGCAGATCGCGTTCACGCGCGAGCTTTTCCCGCCACACGGCGAGCACCTTGGCGCGCGCCCGCGGCTTCGGGTCCAGCTGCGCGATGCCGCGCAGCCGCTCCCAGGCCAGCGCAGGCTCGGGCTCGTAGAGCCGGGGATTCTCGAGTGCGGCGCAGTCCTCGGCCGCCCAGTGCTCCCGGCCAAGCTCGCGCAGGCGCGCCGTCAAGCGCTCCGCGAGTTCACCCAAGTAAAGGACATCGTCGGCGGCGTATTCCAGCTGTGCGGGACTCAAGGGTCGCTTCGACCAATCCGTCCGGGTCTGACCCTTGGGGATGGTGACGTCCAGCAACGTCTTGACCAACTCGGCATAGCCGATTTGAGGCTTGAGCCCGATGCAGCCTGCCGCGATCTGGGTATCGAACACCGGCGAAATCACCCGCTTAGTGGTCAGATAAAAGGCCTCGAGGTCTTGGCGTGCCGCGTGGATGACCTTGCGCGTCTGCGGTGCGGTCAGCGCATTCACCAACGGCTCGAGACTGCCGCCGCGCAGGGTGTCGACGCACCAAATGCGGCCGTTTGCGCTGAGCTGCAGCAGGCATAGCTTGGGAAAAAAGGTCCGCTCGCGCAGGAATTCGGTGTCGACCCCGATGAGGGACTGCGATTCGAGCGTGCGGGCCAACCCCGATAACTCCTCCTGACGATCGACCCAAATGGCGTCGGGCATACCTTGATCCGCTGTACAATTTAAAAAAGCGATTATGACTGATTGAACGATGCTGCGACTCGCAAAAGCATTTTGGGACATTGCTCTCTGGCGCCGTTCGCCGGCGCACCTGCCGTCGTCGCTCTTGTTGCTGGGGATGGTTTCCGCGGCGGTGGCGCTGCTCGAGGTGTTGGGCGCGATGCTCCCGCCCGGTCCGAGCGACCGAATCCTCACCCGAGTGATCTTGAGCGTCGGCCTGCCGCTGGTCTTCGCCTGGCTGGTGCTCGCGGTTGCCAGACACGGCCAACGGTTTTTGCAGACCGGCAGCGCGTTGCTGGGGGTCGCCGTGCTGGCGGAGTTGGTGATGTACCCCTTAGGCTCTCTGCTCAACGTCATCGGCACCGATAAACCGGCGGCCATACCCTTGGGTCTCATGTTGTTCGTGGGGCTGATCTGGTATTTGCTCGCATGCGCCAACATCTGGCGGGCCGCGCTCGATTCGGGATTGGGATTGGGCATCGCGATCAGCGTTGCGTACCTGTTGCTGTCGATGGTGTTGGAACAGCAGTTGCTCCCGGACGCATAACACGATGCATGTGCACATATTGGGGATCGCCGGCACTTTCATGGGCGGCGTGGCCGCGATCGCGAAAGCAGCGGGATTTCGGGTCACGGGGTCGGATCTCAACGTCTATCCGCCGATGAGCACGCAGCTCACCGCGATGGGAATCGACTACGTCCAAGGGTACGGAGCCGATCAATTGGATCTGAAACCCGACATGGTGGTGGTGGGCAATGCGCTGTCACGCGGCAGCCCGGTCGTCGAGGCGATGCTCGACCGAGGCATGCCCTACACATCGGGGCCGGCGTGGCTGGCCGAGCATGTGCTCAAGGGCCGGCACGTGTTGGCGGTAGCCGGCACCCATGGAAAAACCACCACCAGCAGCATGCTGGCGTGGATTCTGGAATACGCCGGGCGGGGGCCTGGGTTCTTGATCGGCGGCGTACCCACCAATTTCGACGCCACCGCACGGTTGGGTTCGGGATCCTACTTCGTGATCGAGGCGGACGAATACGACACCGCGTTCTTCGACAAACGCGCCAAGTTCGTGCACTACCGTCCGCGCACCGCGATCCTGAACAATCTGGAGTACGATCACGCCGACATCTACCCGGACGTGGCATCGATCCGCCGGCAATTCAATCAGCTGCTGCGCACGGTGCCGTCGGCCGGGCGCCTCATCGTCAATGGCGACGACGAGGAACTTGACGCCACGCTTGCCATGGGTTGTTGGACGCCGCGGGAAACTTTCGGCGACCTCAGCCGAGGCGTGACCGATGCCGCGCGAAAGGGTGACATTGGCGCCTCCGGCGGAGGCGTGGGCGGCGCTGATTGGACGGCCCACGACGAGGCGGGCGAGTCGTCGCGGTTCTCCGTGCATTTTGAAGGTCGCGAGGTGGCCGTGGTCGAGTGGAGCCTGCTCGGCAAGCACAACGTGCTGAATGCCTTGGCGGCGATCGCGGCCGCTCACCACGTGGGCATCGAGCCCGCGCGCTCGGCGCAGGCTCTCGCCAAATTTCGCGGAGTCAAGCGGCGCATGGAGATTCGCGGCGCCGTCGGCGGCGTGACCGTCTACGACGACTTCGCGCATCACCCCACCGCTATCGCGACCACACTCGCGGGACTGCGGGCACGGGTGGGGCCGGCACGAATCGTGGCGGTGCTCGAACCGCGATCCAATACGATGAAGCTCGGCGTGCATCGCGAGGAGCTGGCGCCGTCGCTTAACCTGGCCGACCGCTCGTGGTTCTTGAATTCGCCGGATCTGGGTTGGGATCTGCCGGGCGCGGTCCTTAAGCTCGGCGCGCGCGGCCGTATTGCGGATTCCGTCGACGCACTGGTCAAGGGACTGGCCGATGACGCGCAACCCGGGGATCATGTGCTCGTGATGAGCAACGGCGGCTTCGGCGGACTGCACGACAAGCTGCTGGCCGAGTTGCGCGCTCGCGGCGGTCCGGCGTGACCGCGATTCCGCTGTTCCCGCTCAACATCGTGCTGTTTCCGGATGGACCTCTGCCGTTGCGGATCTTCGAGACGCGCTACCTCGACATGGTGCGCAGCTGCATGCGCGAGGAGCGCTGCTTCGGCGTCGTGTTGATCAGCGCGGGGCTGGAAGCGGGTCCGGCCGAAACCTTCGATGTGGGCACGACGGCGAAGATCACCGATTTCCATCAATTGCCGGGCGGCCTGCTCGGCCTGTCCTGCGTGGGGCAGCAGCGCTTCCGGATCCTGAAGAAAAGCGTCGCCAAGGACGGACTCAATCTGGGCGAGATCGAATGGCTGGCGAATGAGCCGGTGTTGAGCGTTCCGGCCCGCCACGCGGGGCTCAAGGAATTGCTCCGGACCGTGCTGCCGCAACTGGGCGAGGTCTACACCGGCATCGACATGCGCTTGGACGATGCCGCATGGGTGGGTCATCGCCTCGCGGAAATCCTGCCGATCGAGCTGCCCCGCAAGCAGAGCTTCCTCGAAATGGACGATCCGCTTCAGCGGCTCGACGCGCTGGCGCCTTTGGCGCCGGTGCCCGCGGCGTAGAACCGCTGCAGAGCCAGACCTAACGGAATAGTCCACGCCAACACCAACCACCCGACGAACCCGTCGAAGCGGCTCAGCAAAAAGCTCAATGGCGAAAGTCTAACCGGCTGTGCCAGAGCGTGCACCACCAGCATGACCCAGACCCAACCCGCGTGCAGCCCGATGCACGCGGCGATGTTGCCGGTGGCGGCGCGGACGCGGCCGAGCAGGATGCCGACGGCGAACAGGCACAGGAAGGCGTCGACGATTCCGAGAGGATGGGCAAAGGATTGCAGCGTGCCTGCCAGCAGCGCGATGCCGCTTGACGCGGATACCTGGTCCGCCGGTATGCGGAAGCTGGCGAAGAAATGAGTGGCTGAGTACACGACCGCGGTCAAGATCACGGCGGCGCGGGAGCCCGACTCGCGCTCGATGCCGGTGTGCATGGCGCCGCGCAGGAAGGTTTCTTCGATGAAGGCCACCGCCAATCCGCTCAAGAGGCGCAGGACGACGAGTTTGGCCAGAGCGGCCGCCGTGAAGCCGGCGGCCTCGGTCCAATCCAGCAGCCCGAGCGCGGTCATGAGACCCACCACTGCCGACATGCTGGCGACGCCGAGCGCCAATCCGATCGACGCCTCGCGCAGAAACTTCGGGCGCGTGAGTCCGTAGCCCAGGCTGGTCCGATCGCGGAGCCCCAAGCGGCGTGCCGTGAGGAGAAATCCCAGACACAGGGCCAGCATGCCGATGCGCTCGCCGATGCGGTGGAACGGGAACTCGAAGTGCGGGTGCAGCAGCAGCCACGCCGGATACGCGAACACCGCTATCGACGCGAGACCCAGAAGGATCAGCCCAAGAAACCAGGCGAAAGTTCGCACTAGGAGCCTGTCTGAGTATTTCGCGTGAGCCGCGCTAGGCGGCGTGCAGCCCGGGAAATATTCTTTCCGCCGCGGCCACGGTGGCGTCGATGTCCGAAGCCGCGTGCGCCGCCGAGAGAAATCCCGCTTCGAAAGCCGACGGTGCGAGATACACGCCGGCATCCAACATGGCGTGAAAAAATCGCCTGAAGCGTTCCACATCGCAGGCCATGACCTTGGCGAACGTGTCGACGTTGCGCTCGCGGGTGAAGAAGAAGCCGAACATTCCGCACACATGATTGGTCGCGAGCGGAATGTCCGCGGCGGCCGCCGCGGCGTTGAGCCGCTGCATCAAAGAGTCGGTCGTCTTCCCAAGGCGCTGATGGAATCCCGGAACGGCGATCAGTTCCAACGTGGTAAGGCCGGCCGCCATCGCCACCGGATTGCCGGATAAAGTGCCCGCTTGATAAACGGGCCCGAGCGGCGCGAGCCGTTCCATGATGTCGCGCCGTCCGCCGAACGCCCCCACCGGCATGCCGCCGCCGATGATTTTGCCGAGCGTCGTGAGATCGGGCCGCACGCCGTACAGGGATTGGGCGCCGCCGAGCGCGACGCGAAAACCGGTCATCACTTCGTCGAATATCAACACCGCCCCCGCGCGGTCGCACTCCTCACGCAGGGATTGGAGGAAGCCGGGAGCGGGCGGAACGCAGTTCATATTGCCCGCCACCGGTTCAACGATGACGCAGGCGATCTGATCCCCGATCCGCCGGAACGCCTCGCGCACTCCGGCGGCGTCGTTGTAGTCGAGGGTCACGGTATGAGCCGCCAATGCGGTGGGAACGCCCGGCGATGTGGGCACGCCCAGGGTGAGCGCGCCCGAGCCCGCCTTGATCAACAGCGAGTCGGAGTGCCCGTGGTAGCAGCCCTCGAATTTCACGATGGTGTCGCGGCCGGTGAACCCGCGGGCCAGGCGAATGGCGCTCATCGTGGCCTCCGTGCCCGAACTCACGAATCGCACCAACTCGATCGACGGCATGAGTTCGATCACGCGCCGCGCCAGGGCGGTCTCCAATTCGGTGGGTGCACCAAAGGAAAGGCCATCGGCGGCCACGGCTTGCACGGCGGCGATCACCTTCGGATGCGCGTGCCCCAGGATCATCGGGCCCCACGATCCGACGTAGTCGATGTAACTACGTCCGTCGGCGGCGATCACCGCAGAGCCTGCCGCCTTCTTGAGAAAAATGGGCTCGCCGCCGACGCTGCGAAACGCACGGACCGGCGAATTGACGCCGCCCGGAATGTACTTGCAGGCCTCCTGGTACAGGCTCAACACCCTTCTCCTAGACTCAAAATGACTTCGAGACCGCCGCCTTCCCGATTGTCAGCCCTAGCCGTGCCGCCATGGGCTTTCATGACCTCGGAAGTAATGGCGAGGCCAATGCCCTCACCGCCGGAATCCCGATCGCGTGCCTCCGCGACTCGATAAAACGGTTCAAATATACGCTCCAAGTCGGCCGCCGGCACGCCGGGGCCGCGATCGCGTATGACGATCCACACGAGGCCGGCCCGCCGTTCGACAGACACCTCCACCGGCATTCCTACGGGACTATAGCGCACCGCGTTGCGCAGTACGTTCTCGATGGCACTTCCCAGCAGTTCGCGATTGCCGTTGATTTTGGCGTGCGCCGCGCCGGACAGGCGCACGGTGCAGCCCTTGACGGCGCCTTCGAAGTTCGCATCGCCCACGACCTGTTCGATGACTTCATCGAGATCGAACTGCTCGCGCTCGAAATGGGCGTCGGAACCGTGCAGGCGCGCCAGCTTCAATACCTGGCTGATGAGGCTGTCGAGCCGCTCGATTTCGCGTTCCAATCGTTCCATCTGCCGCGCCGGATCGCCGGCGGGTTGACGCGCCAGTCCGACGGCGACGCGCATGCGCGCCAACGGCGAACGCAATTCGTGCGAGATGTCGCGCAGCAGCCGGGTGATGGCGGCGCGATTGGCACGCAGCTTGTCCGCCATGGCGTCGAAATCCCGCGCCAACACCGCAAGTTCGTCCTTGCGCCCTTCGAGGCCCGCGCTCACGCGCATGCCGGCGGTGGGCATGCCGAGTCGTTCCGAGGCGAGCGCCCGCGCACCGGCTTGTATGCGGCGGATGGGCGCGCTCAAGTGCCGCGCGAGCCACCAGCTCGCAATGGCGCTCACCACCAGCGCGATGCCCAGAATGGCGAACGAGATTCCCGGCAGGCTCAGCGCGCCGAACGCGCTGGGGCGGCGCGGCACCAGCAAGACGGTGTAAGCCGCGCCGTCCGGCCCCACGATCTGCGGGGCGAAATGCGGCGGCCGGAAATTTCCCGGCGGCGGCAAGCGCGGCCGCATGTCGGGCTCTTGCATGATCTCGTGGTTCAGGAATTCCATGCGCCGCGCGGCGCTTGCGGAGAGATTGCGTCCCAGAATGTCCCGGCCATCCGGGCCGATGATGAACAGATCGCGGTCGTCCAGCGGGCTCCTGTTCTCAGCGAGCCAGGCCTTCAGGGCGGGAATTCCGCCCGTCCCGAGAACTTCCGAGGCCTGGATCGCCACGTTCGACCGGCGCTGCATGTCGGGAGATTCGAATTGGCGGGCCGCCACCGCGAATGTGATGGCGATACTGCCGCCGACGATGAGCGCCATCGCGATCCAGAACAAGACGAAGATGCGGACGAACAGACTATGCATTTCAATGATCTGTGCTCGTCAACGATCTGTGCTCGCCCACGTGAGCGTATATCCGGAGCCGCGCACGTTCTTGATCTCGGGATTCCTGCCCGCCTCGAGATCGAGCTTGCGGCGCAGATTGCTGATGTGGGTGTCGATGCTGCGATCGTACGGCACCAGCTTGCGGCCGAGCGCCTGTTCGGTCAGCGCCTCGCGCGAGATCACCTGTCCGGCCGAACGCATCAACAGTTCCAGCACGCGGAATTCCGCGCCGGTGAGGGCCACCGGGACATCGGCGACCCGCACCTGATGCATGCCGGTGTTGAGCACGATGCGTCCCACGGTGAGCTCGTCGGGCGCGCCGCCGCGCGCGGCGCGGCTGCTTGCGCGGCGCAGGATGGCGCGCATGCGTGCCACGAGTTCGCGCGGGTTGAAGGGCTTGCTGAGATAATCGTCGGCGCCGAGTTCCAGGCCGACGATGCGGTCCACGTCGTCGCCGCGGGCGGTGAGCATCAGGATCGGCGTTTCGTACGCGGCGCCGAGCTTGCGCAGGACGTCGAAGCCGCCGACGTTCGGCAGCATGACGTCCAAAATCAGGATCTCGAAATCGTTGATCTTGAGCGCGGCCAGAGCGTCGGCGCCGTCATGCACGCTCGTCACCTCGAAATGCTCGGCTTCCAGATACTCCGTGAGCATCTGGCACAACTCGCGATCGTCGTCCACGAGCAGCACGCGGCCCTCGCGGGTCGCCGGCGGTTCTGCTCCTGGTGGCGGAATGGTCGTCATGGCCGTGCCGCTACTTTCGCACAACCGTGAGGCGGCGCGGCGCCGTACCCAACAAATTGACACAACTTTGCACGGTCTTTTGTCGCCTCTGACAGTGGCCGCACGACGACGGGATTAGGATGAAGGCGTTGGGACTTATTTGAAACCGGGAGTTTAGGAACATGAAACCGATGCGTATGATATTCGCTGGGATCCTGATGGCAGGGGGTGCGCTCCTTAGCGCAACCTCGGCTCTATCGACAGCGTCTGCTGCGGACGCCGACGACTTCGGTTTGGACCTCTTCTTAGTCGCCATAGCGTGTTACGCCGATTTCCGCGATCTTCCCGTCTTCCCACCAGCAGACTTCACCAGCGTAAGGCCCTTCTTCGACCCGGCTGCCGAAGCTCTCGTGACGCCCTTCTTCTTCGCCGGCGCTTCGTCTCCCTGCACGCTCTTTCGCAGCGCATCCATCAGGTTGATGACCTTCGCCGTCTTCGGCGCAGGCTCCTCTCGAGGAATCGGGGCATGTTTCACCTTCGCTTGGATCATCTCCCGAAGCGCAACTTCATACTCATCCTTGAATTTCTTCGGTTCAAACTTCCCGCTCTTGCGTTTGATCAACTCCTTCGCCAGCGAGAGCTGATCCTCGTCGAC
>Ga0137412_10002626_pt1 | contig 14221 bp, 10 predicted proteins | sample CZODoug2_1_16fun_FD_122160 | JGI IMG/M metagenome (GOLD analysis project Ga0137412, IMG submission 122160) | Vadose zone soil fungal communities from Angelo Coast Range Reserve, California, USA - CZODoug2_1_16fungal (Hybrid Assembly) | ecosystem: Environmental > Terrestrial > Soil > Vadose zone... | reverse complement strand
GGGCCCTTGACGGCTCCAGGAGTGGGATCCCTTGCATCCAATGCATCATTTCGAATGAACTCGAACAACGTACCGTGGAAGGCGTCGCCTCCACTGCGAGTCACGACGTTCACCGAGGCACCCGAGTTGCGGCCGTACTCCGCGGAAAAGTTCGATGATTTCACTGCCACTTCGCGAATAAAATCGATGCCGACGTTGTTGACCTGGCTGCTGTTCGATCCTGAGTCGAGGTTGAAGCCGCCATCCACGGAAAGAGAGTTTGAGTCATTGCGATTGCCGTTAACGGACTGATTGTTGGTGGCAAGGCTAGTCGTTAGGTTCAATTCGTCGTCCGTCTGGATAGCCACGCCCGGAATGAGAGAAAGCAGTTGCATGTAGTTTCGTCCGTTCAGGGCAACGGCCTTCACTTGATTGGAGTCGATGGTTCGCGCAAGTTCGCCGGATGTGGTGTTCACGCTTTCGGCGATCGCCGCCACCTCGACTCTTTGAGAAATCTCACCAATCGGCAATGTCAAGTCGACGGTTATTTGGGCGCCGGCAACCAAGTCGTTTCCGGTGCTACTGACGGTCTTGAACCCGGTCTGTTCGGCACTCACGCTGTACACACCCACCGGCAAATCGCTGGCAACGTAGTACCCATTGGTATCGGTTGTTACGACTCTTTCAAGTCTTGTGTCCTGGTTGACGATCGCGACCTTGGCGCCAGCGACTGCGCCCCGCTGCGAATCCGTTACCGTCCCCGAAATTCGCCCAAAAATGCCCTGCGCCGCCAAGACTTCTACAAACAAGGTCAGCAACAAGGCGGCGGCGATAGCCGCGAGCGTTCCTGACGTACTCGGTGAAACCTGCTGCCCACTTCGAAATACTCGACCTGCTAGTTTGGTCTTCATGGACCGCACCCCCTTACTTGAAATAGGCCGTATGCTTCTGGACATCCCCCTGGCAAACCTCTGCTGCTGCTCTCGCTTCGCTACTCGTAAGTTCTTTTTTGAATGAGGGTCTGTCACATTGTGAGACATCATCCCATTCCCTCTTTGAGTGCGCAAAAAGCCCGGCTTTTTCGCCGGGCTCATTCCGCTCCGTTAACTGACCGCGGTTCGCAACACTTCCAGCGGCGCAGGCCGATATCCGAATTCGGCCGATAGGTCCTGCGCCGCTTGCATGACGATCTGGCCGATCGCTGGCAGCCTATCCTTTGTTATCCGAAAAGCTGGTCCTGAGACGCTGATGGCCGCCAACAACTTTCCAGAATGCCCACGCACCGCCGCGCTCACGCAGCGAAGGCCGGGTTCTTTCTCTTCGTTGTCGATCGCGTACCCTCGGGAGCGCACGGATCTTAGCTCCGCCTTTAGGGCGGCGGCGGTCGTGATCGTATTGGCGGTCACAGATTTGAGTCCCGAGCGACGTATGATGTCATTCACTTCAGCGTCCGGAAGTTCGGCAAGCATGGCTTTGCCGACCGCCGTACAATACGCCGGCGCACGACTGCCTACCGTGCACGCAGTGCGCACGCTTTGTTGCGATTCCACCTTCTCAAGGTAAAAGACTTGACCCTCGTCCAGGATGCAGAAGAACACGGTCTCTCCAACTTCGGCCTGCAATCGGTCGAGATAAGGGCGCGCGTGGCGGCGAGGGTCGAGCGCGGCAATGGCCTTGGACCCAAATTCGAAGAGTTTAAGTCCCAAATGATAAGCGCCCGTTTCCAGATTTTTGTCCACCAGTCGATGTTGCTCCAGCACCATCATTAGCCGGTGTACTGTGCTTTTGTGCAGCCTTAGCGCTTTGCACAGTTCCGCCAGGCCGCAGTCACGCTGTGTTGCGGCCAACACTTCCAACGCGGCAAGCGCCCGGTCCAACACCTGGACACGATAGGGGGATTTCTTTGTCTCAGCACGTGGCATGGGTGCCATAATATGGGACACCCATCAGTTGTCAAGCGAAACTTTCTGGCCAGCCCGCAAACGGCTTCGACACGATCCTTGAAAAGCGACGATCAAAAATAGCGACGATCAAACTTTTCTGTTGACAGTAGGACGTAATGCCATAATATGGCACGCGTATCGCATTATAAGACAACCCGATCTACGGATCGAGTTCAAGTGTTTGAATATTCGACGAAACCGATTAGGAGTTGTCGATGAGTAGCGAAGAGCAAGTGGCTGTCGACAGGATGATTTTTCGCAGGACCAACGGTCAAAAGGGACGCTATTTAGCGATAACTCCCCAAAATAGTACGATGCGTTACTTATCATACGGACGCATCATACTTGTCGCCACCCAACCATCGATTTCGTTCAATAATGGCGATCAGGAGACGGGGCTAATTTGTCTCGCCGGGAATGCTGTGGTAGAGACCGCAGGGCAACGAATCGAAATGGAAAAGTTCGATGCCGTCTATGTTCCACGAGATTCATCGATTGAAGTTTCAACAAGCAATTCCGTGGATTTCGCCGAGTTTTCCTGTCACGTCGCCGGCACCTATCCATTGAAGGTCGTGCGCTACGCGGACGTAACGAAAGACCCGGGACTGAAATTTGTGACCGGCGGTCCGGGTTCGTCGCGTGATTTAAGTATGCTGATCGCGAAAAACGTAGAAGCAGGCCGTCTGGTAGCGGGTTTTACGTACTCCGATCCGGGCAACTGGACGAGTTGGCCTCCGCACGAACACGGGAAAATGTTGGAGGAGATGTATGTGTATTTTGATATGCCCGATCCGGCGTACGGCATCCAATTGGTTTACAACGATACGCAGTACCCGGAATTGGTGACGGTAGTACGCGACGGCGACGCGGTACTCATGCCAAGTGGATATCACCCGAATGTTTCAGTGCCGGGTCATCGAATCGCATTTTTGTGGGCCATGGCCGCGCATCGGGAAGTGCAGGACCGGCAATTTGGCGTCGTGAACATTCAGCCGGGATTCGATCAAGGCGCATCAGGACTGGAAGTCGGCCGCAGGTAGATGTCGTTCAAGCAGAAGTGCATGCAGTCGGGCCGGCAGAAATTGCGCACGGCGTGAACGGATGAGCCTGGAATCCTTCCAACTAGACGGTAAGAATGCACTGGTAACTGGGTCGCACCGGGGACTTGGTGCGGCCATCGCAGTGGCTTTGGCGAAAGCTGGCGCAAACGTGGGATGCCACGGGCGAGATCCGGAGCCAGGACCCGCTTGCGACGAAATTCGCGCCGCAGGGCGCAAGACATTTTATCTTTCTGCTGATCTGGCGGACTCCAAGACATACGCGGGAATAGTTGAAAGAACGATCGCTGAGTTTGGTTCCATCGATATTCTGGTGAACAACGCCGGAGTGATTCGGCGAGCTCCTGCCACCGAATATCCGACGGAATTCTGGGACGAGCTGATTACAGTGAACTTGACAGCAGTGTTCCAACTGTCGCAACTCGCCGGGCGGCAGATGCTCGAGAGGAGAGAGGGGGGAAAAATTGTCAATATCGCCTCCCTGCTCTCGTTTCAAGGGGGAATTTTGGTCCCAGCATATGCGGCGGCAAAGGGAGGAGTTGCGCAGTTGACTAAGGCGCTCGCGAATGAGTGGGCCTCCAAAGGAATCAACGTAAATGCGATTGCGCCTGGATATCTGGCCACGGACAACACTGCGGCGCTGCGAAGCGATCCCGTTCGCAGCCGCCAGATTCTGGATCGAATTCCGGCGGCACGATGGGGGGAGCCAAGCGATATCGCCGGCGCCGCAGTTTTCCTGTGTTCCTCCGCAAGTGACTATGTGCACGGACACGTCCTTGCTGTGGACGGAGGCTGGCTAGCTCGGTGAGACACCGATCTCCTTTGTAGGTGGATCAAAGAGATGGGGGCTCCAGGAATACATTTGAGCTGGCGATTGAGCAGAAAGCAGACAACGGGAACTCTCAGGGCAAATTGTTGGGTTGGGGAAGGACGCGCGAGACGGTGGCATAACTCTCGAGTCGGTGTCGCAACTCGTTAGGATTGGAGAAAGCAGATGGAGCAAACGAAGGCGATTCCCGATCTTGTGGTTGTGAAACACGAGGAAGGTAAGACCGCCGAGCCAGAAGCAGGGCTGAAACGGCGCGTGCTGGCTTATAACGAGAAACTATTTCTCGCGGAGCATGAAATGGTGAAAGGTTGGGTCGGGACGATGCACAGTCATCCGCACGACCAAATTGTGTACATCGTCCATGGTCACTTGAGGGTGTCGGGCCAAGGAGAAACGTTTGAAATTCGGACGGGGGACACATTCGTGGTGCGTGGCGGAGTGGAACACGGCGCGTCCGCCCTCGAAGACTCGCTGGTTATCGATGTCTTTACACCATGGCGCGAAGACTACCTCAAGTGAGTTCGAATACACCGGAGGTCTTGACGCGATGGGTTTTAGGGACAGTGATACTTACTGAAAAACTTGCATGGGCCGGAGCAACACAAGCGTTCAGCGCGGCAGTCGAGTAGTGCGGAGTGCGAGCTAGTCGTTAACGATAGAACAGGATCCATGGGCATGCGAAAGAGCATTATCGTCGCAACAGCGCTTCTTGTGGGGTTTCTCGGTATGGGCCCTGATGCGAGGGCACAAAGTCGGTCTGACGCCCAATTGTTGTTGACCGCAACGCTGGACGAAGAGGTCCGCGCTTTCTTGAAGCAAGAGGTCACGGCGCACGTTGCCGACATCAAGTCACTCAACCCTCCGCCGGACCGGGTTGTCGGCGCGCTGACAACTGGTGAGTTCTCCTGGGGTACGTTCATGCGCACGCTCGGCGACTACTCGGCGTTCGCCTCGACGAACACGATCGCAGGGCGCGAGGTTCCACAGATGATCGGCAAGATGGCTCAGATCGAATTGAGCCACGGTGGCAAAACCTGGGCGCAGCTCTACGCAGCGATGGCCTTGCACAGTTACGGCAGAGATCTGAATCAAAATGCCTTGTGGCAAAGCTTGTCCCCAGAAGGCAAAGAAACCTATCGTTCGTTGCTCGATCCCAGCCGATTTTATGATGCGAAAACGCATACCCTGATTCATCTTCCAGAGAACTACTTCGGGGTGGCGGCCCGGATCGCTGCAATCGACTACGATCTTGGCCTGAACAAGGATCGCGCGTCATTGGATGACCTGCTGAATCGAGCGGCGGCGCAATTCACAAGTGGAGCGCTATTTGCCGACGACTCTCTGCCCACGGGCCGTTACGACAGGTATTCGAACGAGTATGTACGAGCGATCTACGACGCGGCGAAGCTTGCGGGGCGCGAGGACCTCGTTAAGGCCGTCTCACCATCGCTCAAACGACAAATGGCACTGTGGTGGGATTTACTGTCCCCAGATGGCTATGGCTATCCGTGGGGTCGCAGTCTGGGTGCGATCAGCTACATGGATACGATGGAAATTGTAGGATTTTTGGGCGCGCACCCAGAGTTCCGGCCCGTACCTCTTCAACAGCTCGCGCCGGCATACAACGCGGCGTGGATGTGGCTGCGAAACGACTTCAACAAGGACACGCACTTGTTGTCCATCTTTGCGTTCGGCAGAGGTGATTACGCGTACATCACAAAAGAGCGCGAGTGGCAGCAAACGACGACTTTTCTCGCGAAGATTATTGCCGCGCACAAAATGTTCATGCGGGGGATGGGGAGCGAGGGGATCGAGCAGTTTTCTCTGCGCCCTGCGTTCGGCAATGTCGCGCGGTTTGAGTTCTTCCGGGATGGGCCCGAGCGGAAGTTTGGAGTCTGGTTGGTTCGTCAGGGTGGGATGCAATTTGCGTTACCTTTGGTGACGGGACCGAAGGCGGCGACCTCCGATTATGAGCCGATGCCGCACGGATTTCCCGGTTTAGCGGTGCCTGTAGAGTAGATCTATCCATGCCTCGTTCCGTTTCTGGAGATGGAAGACGGACGAACCGTCGCGGCTGTGGACGGAGCGGATGAGATCAGGCCCGCGGCAAATGGAATGAGCATCACTGTAGTCTCGAAGCGCTGGGTTATTGCGGGCGCAAAAGCAGGAGAACCGGCGGACGAAGATATCATCTCGGAGGTTACCTGGTCGTTGCACGGGAATACATTGCAGCGTGTGGAGTCGTTGACGTCATCGAAAACGCTTAGAGTTCGCCGGCTCTGGCTCGCGGTTCCGAGCCGTTACGGCCGCCTCGAAACTCTGGAAATGGGCGGCCGTCGACTCGATCGCCTCATTTCCGACGCCGGGACATTGGACGTACGGGTGAATCAATCGGATTGGCCGATGCAGATCTCCGTGTTTGCAACGGGCGACAATCCTCTCGGCAGGAGCGACCGAGGTCCGATCCCTTTGCAGCTGATTCTTGAATCGAGGGATATTTCTCTGTCGCCCGGTGCACCAAAGAAATGGGAATTGATGCTATCGGCTCATCCGTAGCGATCGTTCAGGTCATCAAAACATGATGTAGCCAACCTCGTAGTGATGGAATCTCGATTCTGGATCCCAGGACTGTTCGCACTAAATCAACCGCACGCCATCGTGTGAAACAGAGAAGCTAGATCGTTCTTAATCGAGGTTTGCGATTGGAGGAATCGACGGCGCGTTGTCGCTAGAAGCAGCTAGGGGAAGTCTGGCGGAGAGGGGGGCTTGTTGAGAGGGAGGCGACGGTTGGTGAGCGTTGGTATGTCTCTTGTTTTCAGTGTGGCGACGCGATCATAAGAAATCGTTAGTGTTTATGCGGGCTCCGAAGTGCCTCAAATCGGAGGAAATTAGTAGCAAGATTAGTAGCGGGTTATCTCGTGACAACGGTTTAGGGAACCATTGTCGGTCAGTGGCGGCATCATGCGGTGAAGCTGGCCTAGTGTCGGGGCAAATATGGTTACGCACGAGCTGGTGGCGTGCGAGATGTCACAGGCCATCGGGCGGGTTACAATTACGGCGCCATGCTCGACAACGAAACAACTGCGACCTCGACTCGGGGGCGCCTCAAGGTCTTTCTTGGATACGCCTCGGGAGTAGGAAAGTCCTTCCGCATGTTCGATGAGGGAAGGCGGCGCCGGGAGCGGGGGCAGGACGTCGTGGTGGGTGCTCTTCAGCCGAAAGTTCCCGCGGACATCCAGCCGCTCCTAAGTTCACTGGAGATCATTCCCACCGTTCACGTCAAAGGTGTCCCGGTCGTCGACGTTCAGGCGATACTGCAACGGCACCCACAAATCTGTTTGATCGACGGACTCGCCTACGATAACCCGGTCGGTAGCCGCAACGCGCATCGCTGGCAAGACGTTGAGGAACTATTGTCGGCAGGAATTACGATAGTCGCGTCCGTGAACCTGCAATATATCGAGGACCAACGCGAAGCGGTGGAAAGGCTAACGGGCAAGAGAGTAACGCATACGATTCCTCGCGAGTTTCTAAACACCGCGGATGAGATCGTGATTGTGGATACACCAAGCGAAGCGGCAACGGAGCGGCGATCCGCGCTGAGAGAGATGGCCTTGGTCCTGTCGGCCGATGTGATCGACGCGGGATTGCAGCGCTATCTGCACTCCCACGGAATCGAGCAGACTTGGGGGACCCGCGAGCGCTTCCTGATTTGCCTCACACCTGGGGCGAACTTCGAACGCATGATGGAGACCGCCCGGCGAAATGCCGCCCGCTTCCACTGTGACGTGTTGGCCGTCTACGTGCCGCGCCCGGGCCTCTCCGATGCGGACCGGAAGCTATTGGAACAGGGATTGGCGAAAGCGCGAGGCGACGGCGCGCAAGTGGAAGTGCTGGAAGGTGAAGATCCCGTGGAGACCATTGTGCGATATGCGCGTTCGCATGGCATCAGCTATTTACTATGAGTCATCAAAAGCATCGGGGCCATCTGAAGATTTACCTGGGATATGCCGCCGGTGTGGGCAAAACCTATCGAATGCTGGAGGAAGCACGCGATCTCAAAGGGCGCGGCGTGGATGTGGTCCTCGCCTTTCTGGAACCCCAAGAACGTGGCGATCTGGTCGAGCGGGCGAAAGAATTTGAGACCGTGCCGCTGTTGCGCGTGGCGTGCCGTGGCAGTTACACGGAGGAGATTGACGTTCTGGCTCTGCTGCAACGTCATCCTAAGGTTTGCATCGTGGACGATCTGGCGCACACCAACGCGCCCGGTTCGGAACGGCAAAGGCGCTGGCAAGACGTGCAGGTCCTGCTCGACGGTGGCGTGGACGTAGTTTCCACGATGAATGTGCAGGATTTGGCGAGCCTCAGCGATCAGATCTTGCAGATCACGGGCTTGCGCGTCCGCGAGACCGTGCCGGACTGGGTCTTTCAGCAGGCGGAAGAAGTGGTGATGGTCGACGTCACACCCCGCGCACTGCTCCACCGGCTGGAGAGGGGAGCGATCTACCCTCCGGAAAAGGCCAAGGCAGAATCCGAACGACTCTTTCAGGAACCGACTCTGGTGGCCCTCCGAGAACTTGCCATCCGGCAGACCGCCCAGGCATTGGAAGCCCGAGCTATAGCCAAGAAGCAGCCCGCCGAATTGCACGCGGAGAAAATCCTGGTGAACGTCACCGCGGAACCCTCGACCGCCATGATGTTGCGGCGCGCCCGTCGCGTGGCGGATTACCTTCATGCCGCGTGTGTGGCGGTGTTTGTTTGCCCGGCGCGCGAATTTTCCGATTTGCCCGGGCCCGAGCGACAGGCCATCGAGCGTCATCTTCACTTCGCCGAAAATCTGCGTATCGACACGGCGATCGTCCCTAGCAAGAACCGTGCGGGCGGGCTGGTGGATTACGCGCACAAGAACGGTGTAACGCAGATATTCCTCGGACTTACGGTCGGACCGCCGGGACGTTGGTTCCGGGGACTGGACTTCACCGACCAGGTGCTCTACCGAGCGCGCGACCTCGAAGTGACGGTGGTGGCCGAACGCAGCCGCGAAGGCGGCAAGCCCTCGCTGTATCCGGAGGACGAAGCCGGCGGCTTAATGCATCCCGGGTTCGTCGCCATATCCCCGGAAATCACAGTGGAGGATGCGATCAGCCAGCTTCGCCAGCACGCGGGACATGTCGAGATGATTTACTACGCCTATGCCCTTGACGATGCGCAGCATCTGGTAGGTGTGGTGTCCTTCCGAGAACTGCTCGCCGCTGACAGGTCGAAAAAAGTCCGCGATGTCATGCGTATCGACTTCGTATTTGTTTCCGAGGACGAGGACAAGGAAGTCGTGGCACAACTATTAGCCAAGCGCCGCCTGATTGCCGTACCTGTTCTGGATCGCCAAGGCCGCATGCTCGGCATAGTCAGCAGCACGGATTTGGCGGGTGTCGTCCAGCAGGCCGCCAGCGAAGACATTCTGAAGATCGGCGGTATGGAAGCTCTCGAAGGTCCATACATGGAGGTAACCTTTGCGCAAATGGTCCGAAAGCGCGGCGGGTGGTTGGCCATTCTATTCCTCGGTGAGATGCTGACGGCAACGGCGATGGGCTACTTCTCCGACGAAATTTCCCATGCTGTGGTGTTGGCCTTGTTCATTCCGTTAATTATCAGCAGCGGGGGGAATTCAGGCTCGCAGGCGACAACGTTGGTGATTCGTGCGATGGCACTGGGGGAGATTCGCCTGCGGGACTGGTGGAGAGTCATCCGGCGAGAATTGATGGCCGGTGTTGCGCTGGGGGCCATCCTCGGAATAATCGGCATCACGAGAATTCTTCTCTGGCACGCGGTACGGGGCACCTATGGGGAACACTATCTGGTGATTGCTCTCACCATCGGCTGCAGCCTGGTCGGCGTCGTAATGTTCGGCACCCTGGCTGGCTCCATGTTGCCTTTCATCTTGCGGAGTTGCGGTCTAGACCCGGCGAGCGCGTCTGCCCCGTTCGTGGCCACGCTCGTTGACGTCACGGGCCTGATCATCTATTTCAGCGTGGCAAGCCTCATACTGCGGGGCATCCTTCTATAAGGCGAGGGAAGGCCCTGACTAATCAGTCCGGATCCTTCACGACGCCAACAGTGCCACCGAAAGTCGATTGGCCCACGGCCCACGGCACGAATAGCAGCATGACAATCACGATTGTCGATAGCTTGCGCAACATATCCGAGTCCCCCCATTTCTCCTGTGTGCGATTCCAAGGCGCGCAGTAGTGGCTGGAAGATACCGGGATGCCCGTAAAGAAGTCGTGAGCGATATCAGCAAAGAGTTGATAGCTCGTATGAGTTTATTGAATGGACGCGAAGGTATCGGTACGTAGAGGTGGAGGCTACGTGCTTGTTTTCCTAAATCTTACCGACCGTTGTTTACGGAATCCTTATGAATCGTTCAGGACTTCTTCATTGCTGTTTCGCTATCTTGGGCGAGATCGGTTGCGTTCTTCTCGTCCAGCGAGCTTGAAGAAGGCATCGGAACTCGTGGATGGGCCGTGACTCTCATCGTCCTGACAGCTATTTGCTTGCTGGCTTGTGCTTTCTACGTTTACGTCCTGATTCATTGGATCCGAGAGACGAAGCGTGAGCCAACAACTCGTTCCGAGGCTGAAAACCAAACCAATGAAAACTGCGAGCGGAAACGACCGCATACCATCGGCTCACGGAGGCTGACAGGGAAGAGATGGCCGCTTCACGGCCAGGTCACTGCGGCCTGCCAGCGTGGCAATGCGGTCTCGCGGTAGCGGGCTTGGTTGCCCTGAGTGCGAACGGAATGTGTACGGACTGACCGCAAGATCATGGAGCGTTGGCAAGAGAATCTAGGGTGATTTTGTACACCGCACTCTGTGACGCAAGTCACATGGTTCGTACGGTGGGGGCATAGGTTCACGCTTTATTTGCAAAATTGCTGTTCAGGAGAGAGCAATGGGTGCGTTCGGACAGAAAAGAGGTCTTATTCGGCTAGTACTGGTGGGATTGCTATATTCCAGCGCGGTGCCCGGCATTGTACGTGCGGACGGCAAGGACGAGGATAGTCCACCAGCGAAGACAGAGACGGCGAAGCCCGGCGTGGCTAAGGTGGACGCGCCCGCGCCATTGACGGAGCGCGAGCGCTGGGTGCTGGAACGCATGGAAGAGCTCGAAAAGCGCGTCGCCGAGTTGGAGGCCAAGGGTCAACCAGCGCCTCGTTCCTCCAGCGAGGCGCCTGAAAACGCGCAGCCTGGCGTCGAGGGGACTGTCTCCGGCGGCGAAGTGGCGAGTGCCGTTTCACCGGCCGCCACGTCTACTGCGCCGGGTACGCAGGGCAAGGCCTCGACGAAACCGGCGAAGGCAGAGCCATTTGCTTTCGCCGACTTCACATGGCTGACCGGGAATCCACGAACCAAAGAATCGCCGATGGACACGAAATTCTTCACGCCGGAAATCAGAGCGGACGTCGACTACGTCTACGATTTCAAACATCCCAAAGACGATACGATTGGTGGTTCGAGCGAGATTTTTAGATCCAATGAAGTGCACGTGACGCAACTGGGCGTCGGTGGCGATTTCCACTACGACAATGTTCGAGCTCGGGTGATGACGCAATTCGGGTTGTATTCTGAGACAACGCCGCGAAATGATGCTAGTCCGTCCCGGGGCCAATGGAATCTCGGCGACGCCTACAGGTATTTGTCGGAAGCATATGGCGGCTACCATTTCAACGTACTGCATGGGGTAAACGTCGATGCGGGTATTTTCATGTCGTATGTGGGCCTGTTCAGCTACTACCAATTTGACAATTGGGCTTATCAGCCGTCATATGTTTCCTCCAACACTCCTTGGTTCTTCAATGGCGTGCGTGTCCAAATATTTCCTTCCGAACATTTGAAGATCGAGCCTTGGTTTGTGAATGGCTGGCAGTCTTACGGGCGATTCAACAACCGGCCTGGTATCGGAATGCAAATTCTGTGGCGGCCGAACGGATGGCTATCGGTTCTAGGCAATCAGTACATGTTGGGGGAAGACGCGTTGAACACGCCGGGCCGAGTGCGCTATCACACGGACGACAGCATTCAAGTCAAGTACTACGAAAACCAGGAAAACTTTGTGAGCAAAGCCGCGTTCTCGCTCACCGGTGACATGGGATGCGAGCATGGCGGTGGCGTCAGTTGTGCCGGCAATTCCGCGAAGGGTCCCAAGCAAAGCTTTCTCGGGTACATGGTCTACAACCGCTTGTGGTTCGATCGGGACAAGTACGGCCTGACAATTGGCGGAGGACAGATCAACAACCCCGGCCGCTACCTGGTGTTGCTGCCCCCGATCAACGGCGCGACCGCTTCTTCGGGAACACCTTACTTCACGGAGAATCCGGGCGATCCGTACAAGGCTTGGGATTTGTCCGGGACTTTTGACTGGATGCCCAGCCAATACATCACCTTTCGTTGGGAATACAACCATCGTCACGCAAACGTGCCGTATTTCTCTGGATCCGGCGGCGTGACGCCTCCAGGCGGTAATACCGCAACACCAGGTGGCCTAGTGTGCCTCAGCGGTTTTACGACCTGCGATGGCTCGCCGAGCAATACTTGGCTACCTGATCTTCGCAAGACCGAGAATCGCGCAACCATGGCAATCCTCGTGAAGTTTTGATGCGCATGTTCGCGCGGGTGAAACACAGCGCACGGCATTAAAAGGAGAGTCATGGAAAGCATCGGCTGGCCGGAAACGAAGTGGCGGAGCTTAAGGCTTGATGAAGCACGTTCAGCTGGCAGCTTCTGTTACACCTACTCGGGCCGTGCAGCGGGAGGATAGGAATAGTCATGCTTGACCTCGTTTTCATCTTGGCGACGGCGCTGTTTTTTGCCATCGGAATTTTCTACGTTCGCGGCTGCGAACGCTTGAAATAGGAGTGAGTGTATGAGCGCAGGTGATGCGGCACTGCTGGTGATTTGCGTGCTTCTGTTCGGCTACTTACTGTACGCGCTGCTGAAGGCGGAGGAGTTCTAGCCCATGACCGCAAATGGCTGGTTTCAAATCGGTTTCTTTCTTCTGGTGATCTTTCTACTCGCCAAACCGCTGGGCGTCTTCATGGCGCGTGTGTTCGGTAGGGAGAAGACCTTCTTAGATCCGATCTTGCGGCCCGTGGAAAGCGTCGTCTATAGGCTGGTCGGGGTCGACGAGAAGCATGAGATGCGCTGGACCGAGTACGCTACCGCCATGCTGCTGTTTAGCGGCGTCTCCATGGTCTTGCTTTACCTGATCGAGCGCACACAGAAGTGGCTGCCCTTCAATCCGCAGAAGTTTGGAAATGTCGAGCCTGGTCTAGCGTTTGGTACGGCTGCATCCTTCACCACCAATACGAACTGGCAGGCATACAGCGGTGAATCCACGATGAGCTACCTCACCCAAATGGCAGGGCTGGCTTATCACAACTTTGTCTCTGCAGCGGTCGGCATTGTGCTGGCCATCGTGGTGATCCGGGGCATCGCTCGCAAGGAAACGGACAAACTCGGAAATTTCTGGGTGGACGCGACGCGCTGTCTTCTGTGGGTGCTGCTTCCCATCTGTTTGGTTGGCTCTCTAGCGCTGGTGTCCCAGGGCGTCGTACAGAACTTGAAGGCATATACGACGGCGGAGTTGATCGAGCCTCAGACGGTTCAGGTGACCGGCGCGGATGGCAATACCACAACGCAGAAAGTCACGCAGCAGGTGATTGCCCAAGGCCCGGTGGCATCGCAGGAGGTAATCAAGGAATTCGGTACGAATGGAGGCGGATTCTTCGCCGCGAACAGCGCGCATCCATTCGAGAACCCCACACCACTTGCCAACTTCTTTGAAATGGTATCGATCTTCGCCATCCCTTCCGGCCTTACCTACACGCTCGGCCGGATGACAGGCTCGAGGCGCCATGGCTGGGCCGTTTGGGCCGCCATGGCGTTCTTGTTTTTGGCTGGAGTTACAACCGCTTATTGGGCAGAGGCCAGAGGGAATCCGTTATTGGTGGGCGCGGACCAGCAAGCCAGCACCGCTCAATCAGGCGGAAACATGGAAGGGAAGGAAGTGCGGTTCGGAATTGCGAACTCCGCCTTATTCGCTACGATTACGACCGACGCGAGCTGTGGCGCGATCAACGGTCAGCACGATTCGTTTACGCCGCTTGGCGGAATGGTTCCGTTGATCAACATCATGCTGGGAGAAGTGGTTTTCGGCGGAGTGGGCGCCGGTCTCTACGGCATCATCGTCTTTGTGATTCTCGCGGTGTTCATCGCCGGCTTGATGGTCGGTCGTACGCCTGAGTACCTGGGAAAGAAAATCGAATCGTACGACGTGAAGATGGCCATGCTGGCGATTCTCATTTTGACGTTGACGATCCTGTGTTTCTCCGCCGTCGCCATCGTCAAGCCTTT
>Ga0137412_10002625_pt1 | contig 14229 bp, 15 predicted proteins | sample CZODoug2_1_16fun_FD_122160 | JGI IMG/M metagenome (GOLD analysis project Ga0137412, IMG submission 122160) | Vadose zone soil fungal communities from Angelo Coast Range Reserve, California, USA - CZODoug2_1_16fungal (Hybrid Assembly) | ecosystem: Environmental > Terrestrial > Soil > Vadose zone... | reverse complement strand
CGCCGTAGGCCATGGAGCGTAGGAAACCCTGCGGGAAGAACAGCAGGCTCGCCAGCGCGAGAGTGACGATCAGCCCGGATACCGCCACTGTGCGTCCGGCCGTGGCCATCGTGCGGGTGATCGCGGTTCGGGTGTCGTGCCTGGTGGCCAGTTCGTCGCGGAACCGGCTGACCACGAACAGGGAGTAGTCGATCGACAGGCCGAGGCCGATCAGGGTGATGATGTTGACGGCGAACGTCGAGACGTCGGTGACCGTGGCTAGCAGCCGGGTCACCACGAATGCGCCGAGGATCGCGATGCCGCCGACGATTAGTGGGGACAGTGCGGCGACCACGCTGCCGAAGATGACGACGAGCAGCACCAGCAGCACCGGCAGAGACAAGGTCTCGGCCCGGACGATGTCGGCGGCGCTGACCGCGTTCGCATCATCGCTAAACGGCTGGAGGCCACCGAACTGTGTACGGATATCACCGCCGGTCTGCAGGTCTTGTTTGATGGCGCGGTAGTCGGCGAGCTTCTGGTCCTCGTCTCCGGGCCGCAGCGCGATCGCGGCGTAGGTCGCGTGTCGGTCACTGGAGACCAGGCTGGGCGCATTGGCTGTGTAGAAGGACACCACCCGGGCGACCTGCGCGCGACCGGTCACTGAGTCAAGCGCGCTGGTGACCGTCGAGACGAAGGCAGGATCGTCAACGGTGCTGCCGGTGCTGGAGTACAGCACCAGGATGTCCACATCCTGGGGACCGAGCACCTCGATCACCTGGTGCCGCACCTTGGCCGACGGGCTGTTCGGGTCGTCATACCCGCCGCCGGACAGGACACCGAACACGCCCCCACCCCAGGTGGCGCCCACCCCGGCCAGCACCACCGTGAGCGCCAGGACGCGCCAGCGCGCCCGGACCATCAACTGTCCCCATTTGACGAGCACTCAGACTCCAATACGGTGGCGCGCCACGCGGGGGCTGCAAAACGGTGGGTATGCGAGGAGCGGCAGACAGCAAACGCCGGGTGGGCTCGGCTGTCAGGGCATCGCCGCGGTGACCCACACGACGGCTGCGGCGATGTCCGGTCGGCGTTCGACGCCGATGCCGGTGAATCCCGCCCGGTGAAGCCAGTCACCGGCCTCGGCCGTGGTGGGTAGGTGATAGACGGCAGGGTCGAACCTGGCAGGCACTGGATGCTCGCCATCACGGAACGCCAGCACCAGGCGGCCCCCTGAGCGAAGCGCCCGCGCAACCTCGGTCAGCGTGGTGGCCGGCTCCGCCCAGAAGTAGATGGTGTGCACCCCAATCACCGCATCGAGGCTGTCGCTGGCGACTGGCAACGTGGCGCCGTCGCCCTGGTGCAAGCGCATGCGCTCTGCTACGACAGACCCCGCATTGCGGCGGCTAGCCATGGCGACCATGTCCGGGGAGACCTCGACGCCCACGACGTCGGCGCCGGCCGCGGCCAGCAGGCCCAGCGTTCGACCGGGGCCGAAGCCGATTTCGCAGATCCGTTCACCCGATGCCGGGTGCAGCAGCTCGACGGCTACGTCGTTGACTGCTGCGCTCTCGCGGAGCCAGTTCCTGGCCATCAACGTGCCGACCATGCCGTGTGGTTTGGCCGCTTGGCTGGACAGGTACCGCCCGATCGCCCCGGCCGTGGCCATGCGGCGGCGGTGCTGCCAACGTGGCCGACGGGCGGCGGGAATAGGGCAGGATCGGCGTCGCAGCATGAGGATGTTCTCCGGTCAGCTCAAGGGTGGGTGGTCGCCCGAGCGAAGAGCTCGGCGATCATCGCGGCAACGGCCGCGTCATCGATCACGTCAGGTGTGCTGGCGCCGGACGGCGCCGGCGCAGGATCGAAGTGACAGTGCACCGCCCACAGCGCGCACAACTCCACAATCGTGCGGGCCACCAGCGGTGCCGGCCCAGGCAGGCTGACCGTGCCGGCCTGCTGCCGGCGGACCAGATACTGCTCGAGACCGCTCACATTCGCCCGCCTACCGGCGCCGAACCACACCTCCGCCAGATCAGGCAACTCCGGGGCGCACCGATCGACCAATTTGATCGCGAGGCGATGGCGGGCAAGCCGGGCATACAGGTCGGTGACGATGCCGGTGAACTCCGCCCGGAGATCGGCTGGAGTCGCCTCGCCAGGCAGCGGGTCAAGGAGCGCTCCAGCCAGCTTCAGGTCGGCAAGCTCACCACCCAACCGGCTCGCCACCACCCCGGCAACCTCGCCGTCTGCCGGGGCAGGCACCGGCAAGTCGGCAGGCGCCGGCAGCGGCTCGTGACCGTCCGCGAATCGTACGGCCGCCGCAAACAACGCCGCCTTACCTTGCGCGTAGCCATACAGCGTGCCCTTGGCCAGCCCGAGCGCATCAGCCACGTCCTGCACCTGAGCACGCTGATAGCCATGAGTGATGAACACCCGTGCCGCCGCAGCGACAACCGCCTCGAACCGGTCTGGAGGAATCGTTCGCACCATAAACCAACCATACATGACTGACTCAGTCGGTCAGTCATCCCGAACGAACTGAAGTCCTGGTGATGTTGTCCTCGCTGGGGTCGGGAGGGACCGCTGCCTCCGAGTCGACACTCCCGACCACAAATTGGCCGCGACCGGCCCACCCATCACTACCCGGCGACGGGACGCCTATCGCTGAGGGCTAACCGGCGTCCTCGTCCTACGAGGACACCACATCGGCGGCGCGGCGGAGCAGCAGGTCGCGCTCGCGGGTGTTGCGGGTCAAGGACGCCGCCCGTTCGAACTCGGCCCGCGCCTCCTCGCCGCGGCCGAGCTTCACCAGCAGATCGCCGCGCACACTCGGCAGCAGGTGATAGGTGCGCAGCGACGGCTCACCGGTCAGCTGGTCGACGAGCTCGAGCCCGACGGCCGGGCCGAACGCCATCCCCAGCGCCACCGCCCGATTCAGCTCCACGATGGGCGATCCGGCGGTGCGGGCCAACGCCTCGTACAGCGCGGCAATCCGTACCCAGTCGGTCGCCTCCGGCGTCCGGGCGCGCGCATGGCAGGCGGCGATCGAGGCCTGCAGCGCGTACGGACCACGGCCGCCGCCGAGCGCGTCTGCTCGCTCCAGCGCGGCGAGCCCGCGCCGGATGAGCAGTTGGTCCCAGCGGCCCCGTTCCTGGTCGAGCAACAACACCGGCTCGCCGCCCGGCCCGATGCGGGCCCGGGTGCGCGAGGCCTGGATCTCCATCAGCGCGACCAGGCCCAGCACCTCCGATTCCCGCGGTGTCAGCTCGGCGAGGATGCGGCCGAGCCGCAGCGCGTCCTCGCACAGCGCCGGGCGCAGCCAGTTGTCCCCCGCGGTTGCGGCGTACCCCTCGTTGAACACCAGGTAGATGACCTCGAGCACCGACGCGAGCCGGGTCACCAACTCAGGCCCGGCCGGCACCTCGAACGGAACCTTCGCCTCGGCGAGCGTGCGCTTGGCCCGCACGATGCGCTGCGCGACCGTCGACTCGGGCACCAGAAACGCCCTGGCGATCTCCTCGGTCGTCAGGCCGCCGACCATCCGCAGGGTCAGCGCGACCCGGGCCGGCGCCGGCAGAATCGGATGGCACGCGGTGAAGACCAGCCGCAGCAGGTCGTCGCCGATCTCCTCATGCGGGTCGGGCTGGGGTACGGCGATTTCCTGGTCCCGGCCGACCTCCTCCCGCTTCCGTTCCAGCGTCCGGTTTCGCCGGAACAGGTCGATCGCGCGACGCTTCGCGATAGTCATGAGCCACGCCCCGGGATTGTCCGGGACGCCAGACTCCGGCCACTGCTCGAGCGCGGCCACCAGCGCATCCTGGGCGAGCTCCTCGGCCAGCCCGATGTCGCGCACCAGCCGGGCCACGCCGGCGATCAACCTGGCCGACTCGATCCGCCAGACCGCATCGATCACCCGGTGGGTATCGGAAGCCGTCACGACTCCCGATTAGATCACCACCCTACTGACCGGTCTGCGCGCGCAGCCGCTCCCCGGCCGCCCGGAGCTCCGGGGTGAACTCGGCGCCGAAATCGTCCGGCTCGAACACCTGCCGGATCTCCACCTCGCCGTCCTCGAACGGCGCCCGCTTGAGCCATTCGACGGCCTCGTCGCGGGATTTCGCCTGGATCAGCCAGAAGCCGGCGACCAGCTCCTTGGCCTCGGTGAACGGTCCGTCCACCACGGTGCGCTTCGAGCCGGAATAGGCGATCCGGGCCCCCTTTGACGTGTCGCACAGCCCCTCGCCGGCCAGCATTACACCGGCCCGGGCCAGCTCCTCGTTGTATTTCATCATCGCGGCGAGGGCATCCTGCTTGGGCAGTACTCCCGCCTCGGACTCGTCGCTTGCCTTGACCAGCACCATAAATCGCATCTGCTTGCCTTCCTGCTAGACGATCTTGTGGCAATGCGTCGATCGGTGACCCGCTCGTTTCGACAAACGGCCGCGACAGAATTTACTCGAACCACCCCTCCCACTTTGGCTACATGCTGTAGCTTGAGCTACAGGCTATAGCCAGGAGGTGCGCGGTGCCCGAGCCGAGCCGACAGCAACTCAGGCGGCAACAAACCGTCGAACACATCATTCGGCATGCCGTGGATGTGATGGCCCGCGACGGGGTCGCGGCCCTCAGCCTGTCCGAAGTCGCCCGCCGGATGGGCATTCGCTCCCCGTCGCTCTACAAGTACTTTCCGTCCAAGCTTTCGGTGTACGACGAGTTGTTCCGCTCTGGTTCGGCCCAACTGCTGTCGACATTTCGGGACGCTGCAGCTGCCGCCGAGCCGGGCCTGGCGGCGCTGGCTGCCGGGTTCGAGGCGACCGGCCGTTTCATGATGGACAACCCTGTCCTGGCGCAGCTGTTGCAGTGGCGGCCGGTGCCCGGCTTCGAGCCGTCGGCAGAGGCATTCGCACCCAACCAAGAGTTTCTCGGCGAGATTCGTCGGGTCGTGCTCGACGCGGTCGATCGTCATCAACTGCGGGCGGAGGCCGCGAGCGAACGTGGTCTGATTGTGCTGTCGATCCTGATATCCGGCGTACTGAGCCAGCAACTGGCCAACGACCCCAAGTCCGGTTTCGACGAGGGCCGCTACACCTCGGCGACCGGTGACGTATTGGCGATGTTCGAACGTACCTACGCAGCCGACGGAGGCCCGCAGTGACCACAACAGGAATTACGGCGGCCGGTGAGATCCCGCGAACGCCGCTGCGGCGCGCTTTCGAGGTGGCCGCGACCGAGCTCGCGGCCGTCGGGGTGCAGCTGCGCCGGCTCGATGACCAGCAGTGGCAGCTCCCGACCGCGTGCGCCGGCTGGTCGGTGCACGACGTGGCCGCGCACATCCTGGGAAATATCGAGGAACAGAGCCGCCCCTGGCAGATGTTTCGGCGGATCAGGCGCGCCCGTGGCGACTATCCGGATCTCGGCGTGCTCGACGGCCACAACGAATGCCAGGTCCGTGACGTGCATGCCCTGACCCCAGGCGAGATGGTCGCCCGACTCGACCGACTCGGCCCACCCGCGTTGCGGGCGATGCGCCGCATTCCGGCGCCACTGCGCCGGATGCGCTTCAGCCGGGTCTTTCCCGAGGCGCGCGATCAGCCGGAGGACTCGGTCGATTTCCTGGTACGCGTTCTCGGTATCCGTGACATCTGGATGCACCGGGTCGATATCGCCGACGCGGTCGATCAGGTGCCGGATCTGGACGAGCACGATCGCGAGGTGGTCGCCCAGGTGGTCCGCGATGTCGCGACCGCCTGGACGGGCGCGCCGGTGCTGCTCGATCTCGGTGGTCCGGGCGGCGGGCAATGGACAATCGGAACCGGAGCGCCGATCGCCACCCTCACGGCCGATGCGGTCGCGTTCCTGCGGCAGCTTTCCGGTCGCCCGGCCCGCGGCGAATTGACCGCGACCGGTGATTCGACGGCCGGCGCCCAAATTCTGGCGTTACGCATACCGTTCTGATCGTCATGGGTACGCGGTTTAGGCAAGGCGCGTACGTCAGCTGACTTGCAGGATTATCTTGCCGGTGAGGTGCCCGCCCTGGCTGCGTTCGTGCGCCTTGGCCGCGTCGGATACGGGGAATTCCGAGTCGATGGCAACGGTGAATTTCCCCGCTTCGGCGAGCTCGGCTGCTTTGGGTAAGGCTTGATACGCGCTGGTGGCGCTGGTGATGTTGACGCCGAGCGCGGCGGCGCCGAAGTCGGCGATGGTGACCACCTTCTGCGGCGAGCCGGTTATCTCGATGAGGTCCTTGACCGAGCCCTTTCCGGCAGTGTCGAGCGCCGCATCAACGCCGTTGGGGGCCAATGCACCAACCCGGTCGGGCAGGCCGGGTCCGTATGTGGTGGGCACGACGCCGATACTGCGCAGGAATTCGTGGTTGGATTCGCTGGCGGTGCCGATCACCGTGACGCCGTCGGCGACCGCGAACTGCGCCGCGGCGCTGCCAACGCCGCCGGCCGCGCCGTCGATAAGCAGTGTCTGCCCGGCGCTCGGCCCGATGAGCTCCAATGCCCGCAGCGCCGTCTCGGCGATAACCGGTAGCCCAGCGGCCTGGGCCCAGCTCAATACCGCGGGCTTGCTGAAGAAATGATGCAGGACGGCGAATTCGGCCGACGTGTTGGCGCCGAACCCGTACACCTCATCCCCGATGGTGACGCCCTCGACGCCGTCACCGACCTCGTCGACGACGCCGGCCGCCTCCAGCCCTGGAATTGCCGGAAACGTCGTCGGGACCATGTCCTTCATGAGCCCGGACCGCACCTTCCAGTCGAACGGGTTCACCGCAGAGGTACGCACCGCGATGCGCACCTCACCCGCGCCGGCGTGTGGCTCGTCGACCGTGGTCACCTCGAGCACCGACGGATCGCCATATCTCGCATAGGTCACTGCAAACATGTCCGCCCGCTCTCTCGCGTCAATGTGCCCATCCATGCCGACCGTACAGCGCGGCCGGGTAGGCAGGAGCGTGGCATTGCCCGCGCAGCACTCGGCTGCGTATACTCGCTGACAAGTATACGGCGGCGAGTAGCGAGGAGAGATCGGTGGCGAAGCGGCGCAAGGTGAGCAACCTGCTGGCGCTGGCCCTGCTGGCCCTGCTCGCTCCCGGGCGCCCGATGCATCCCTACGAGATGGCAAGCATCCTCCGCCGCACCGGCAAAGAACACGACATGAAGATCAAGTGGGGCTCGCTCTACACCGTCGTCCAAAACCTGGAAAAGCATCGCTACATCACCGCGACCGGCAGCGATCGAGCCGGTCGCCGGCCGGAGCGGACCGTCTACGACATCACCGACGCCGGCCGGGCCGAGCTCAAGGACTGGATCCGTGAGCTGGTCGCGGTGCCCGAGCCGGAGGCCCTGAAATTCACCGCGGCGCTGTCGGTCGTCGGCGTCCTTCCCCCGGACGAGGTGACCGCGCTGCTGCGCGGGCGGGTGCAAGCGCTCGAGGCTGACGTCGCGGCGCAGCGGGCAATGCTCCGAGAAGCCAGCAAACACGTGGCGCGCATTTTTCTGATCGAGTCGGAGTACGAGCTGGCCATGCACCGGGCCGAGGCCGCCTGGGTGCGCTCGTTGCTCAAGGAGCTGACCGAGGGCACGCTGCCCGGCCTTGCGGACTGGCAGCGATATCACGAGACCGACGGCATCCCACCACAGTGGATGGACCTGTTCGAGGACGGAGGAACGCCGACCGACTGACCACATAGGAGACCCCGGCGCAGTGGGCGAACACCGCGCCGGGGTCGGAAACCCCGTACCGATCCCGTCGGAACGAAACCTGGCGCACGAGGCTGCATTCGCAAGACTAGCTGGGTTTCGCTTCCTGACGGGCATGACACCCATCCGGGAGCTCAGTTATGCACGTTGAGGCACATGACCTCGTCAAGACCTATCCATCCGATGTACGCGCGCTCGACGGGCTGTCGCTCGGCATCGAGCGCGGCGAGATCTTCGGCCTGCTCGGCCCGAACGGCGCCGGCAAATCCACCGCTATCAAGATCCTCACGACCCTGGCCCGGCCGGATTCCGGTGCCGCGACCGTCGCCGGCCACGACGTGCTGCGCCATCCCGACCGGGTCCGCCGGCTGATCGGCGTGGTCGCGCAGCGTTCCGGCGCCGACCCGATGGCCACCGGCCGCGACAACCTCATGCTGCAGGGCCGGCTCTACGGTCTCGGCGGCGCCGCGCTCAAGCGCCGGGTGGGCGAGCTGCTTGACCGCTTCGACCTGGTCGCCGCGGCCGATCGCGCGGTCAAGACCTACTCCGGCGGTATGCAGCGCCGGCTCGATGTCGCGCTCGGTCTCGTGCACGAGCCCGCGGTGCTGTTTCTCGACGAGCCGACGACCGGGCTGGATCCGGAGGCTCGCGCCGCGCTCTGGCGGGAGATCGACCGCATCGCGACCCACGAAGGGCTGACCATCCTGCTGACCACGCATTACCTGGAAGAGGCCGATCGACTCGCGGCCCGACTGGCCATTGTGGACAGTGGTCGGATCGTGGTCACCGGCACGCCGGACGCGCTCAAGGGTGAGCTGAAGGGCGATGCTGTCCACGCCGAGCTGCGCGCTATGCCTGACGTGCCGGCAGTACGGCGCGCGCTCGGCACCGTGCCGGGTGTGCGCGAGGTATCAGTAGCTGGCCGGCGACTGTCGGCGCGCGCCGATGATGGGGCGGCCGCGGTGCCCGACGTGCTCGCCGCGCTCGACCGGGCGGGCGCGCCGGTCGCCTCCGTGACAGTCGCGCGACCCTCGCTCGATGACGTGTACCTGCGCACCGTCGGGCACCGCTATGCCGAGACCAACAATGGAGCCGAGTGATGATTGCCCAAACCTGGTGGATGACCCACCGTCAGCTGAAAGCCCTGCTGCGCCAGCCCGGCGTGCTGATCATTACGTTGGTGCAGCCGGTGGTGTGGTTGTTTCTTTTCGGCAACCTGTTCCGTCGCATCATTGACCTGCCCGGATTCGGTACGGCGTCCTATTTGGACTATCTGGTCCCCGGCGTGGTCGTGATGAACGCGGTGTCGGCCAATATGTGGGCCGGCATGGGGACGCTCGAGGAGATCGAGCGCGGCACGCTCAACCGTTTCCTCACCACGCCGATCAGCCGCGCCGCGATCATGAACGCCAACGTCATCGTGCAGGCGCTGAGCACTGCGTTCCAGTCGGCCATCATCGTATTGCTCGGCTGGGCGGCCGGCGCACATTATCCGGGAGGACCGGTCGGGCCGATAGCTTTGGTGATCGCGTCAATGCTGCTCGGCGCGGTATTCGGCGGCCTGTCGAATATGTTCGGCATGACGCTGCGCCAGCGGGAAAGCATCATCGGCCTGTCGATATTTCTCCTGCTGCCGTTGACATTTCTGTCCACCGCATTCATGGCGAAGGATCTGATGCCCGGCTGGATGCAGAATGTGGCCGCGGCCAACCCGGTCAACTGGGCGCTCGAGTCCGCCCGCGGCGTGCTGGCGCAGCACGCCGATTGGAGCGCAACGCTGATTCACGGCGCCTGGCTGCTCGGCCTCGCCGCGCTGATGGTGTGGCTGTCCACGTTGACGTTCCGCACGTACCAACGATCTGTCTAAGTGAGACCGGCGGCGACCGCCAGGCCATAGAGGGACGCCTCGATGGCCTCGGCGGTCTCGGCCGTACCGGCGGCGATGAGCTGCTGCAGCCCCTCGACCAGCGTCCGGGCGGCTTCGGTCGGGCCGAGCATCTTGGTCTGCAGCGCGACGCCGCGCACCACGTGACTTACCTGCAGCTGGCTGCCGGCCTTTCCCGGCGCGGAGAACGCGTGGTCACCGAGCGTCAGCCGGCTCGACTCCGACCGGCGCAGAAAGCCGCCGGCGGCGCCGGGCCGGAAATCCGCGCCGGGCAACGCGCCCAGCTGGCCGATGACGGTCTCTCCCCCACCGGCCTGGCCGAGCACCGCGGTCAGCACCCGCAGCGCGGTCTGCGCATCGAAAGCAGGCTCGGTCATCGCAGCGGCAGGACCTGGCTCGGCGCCGGAAACTGGGCGTCACCGATTTTGCGTACCGCAGTGCCGGCGGCATAAAACTCCATCGTGTGCGGGCCCCAGACGAATTCGCTGGTCTCCAGCGATACGCCGACCACGCCATGCGCGCCGTCGCGTTCGGCCTCGGCCTGCATGCGTGTCATCGCTATTTCGCGGGCGTCGTAATACGCCTGTGTCCACTGTGGCATCTCGACGTTCTGCCCCATCTGGCTGAGCGTCTGCATAAAGCCCTGTGCGGCGACGTGATAGACGCAGTTGCCCAGCACGAATGCGACCGGCGCCCAGCCGGTGCCGAGCAGGGTGTAGAAATCCTGACCGGAAAGGTGGGATGAGAATGCCCGCCCGTCCGGCCGTTTGTATGTGCCGCCGCCGCTCTTCTCCCGTACCGCGGTGCCGATCGCGACGAACTCGATGTGCTCGGCCGATACACCGTGCCGGCGCCAGGTCAACCGGACGCCGACAATGCCGTCGGCCTGCAGCGCGTCGGCCTCGGCCTGCATGCGCGCCATCGCGTTTTCCCGCGCGGTATACATCGCGCTGCTCAGGACGCCAAGCTCCTGGCTGACCTGACGGCGCTGCGGCTGCCACCCGATGTGATAGACCGACGTGCCCATCACCAGGTCGACCGGGATGAAGTTCAGCGTGTCGAGCAGCGCAAACTCCGCGATCGACAGGTCGGAGGTGAATACCCGGCCGGCCTCACGGAGGCGGGTCTGGGAGGCTTCGCTGAGCGGTCCGGTCACAGGTCACTCCGGGTGGCGGCGGACAGGGCGCTCGCCAGCATATCCACTACCCGGACTACAGCAGCGTCAGCTGGGTGCCGTCCGGCTGCCGGACCGGGGGCTGAGCCGGCTCGACCTGCCGGGCCGCGCCCGAGCCCATGCGGCGCAGGCCGTAATGCGCGGCCCGTTCCTCGACATACTCCCGAATCGCATCCTGGTAGGAGCGGTCCGCGTACGGGCTCTTGCCATACAGCGCGCGGTAGTCATCCAGCAGTTCAGGATGGTTGCCGCGCAGCCAGGTAATGAACCACTCCCGGGCACCGGGGCGCAGATGCAGGACGAGCGGGGTGACTGATCGGGCGCCAGCGGCAGCGATCGCGCGCACCGCGGCGTCCAGCTGCTCGGGCCCGTCGGACAGGAACGGCAGGATCGGCGCCATCAGTACGCCGCAGCGCAGCCCCGCGCCGGTCAGCGCCCGCACCGCCCCCAGCCGCCGGGCCGGGCTCGGCGTCCCCGGCTCCACCGACCGCCACAGGGCCGGATCGAGCAACCCGATCGAGAGGTTGACCGACACGTCCGTCACTGCGTTGGCCTGGCGCAGCAGGTCGAGGTCGCGCAGCACGAGCGTGCCTTTGGTGAGAATGGAAAACGGATTCTCGTGGTCACGCAGGGCCGTCAGAATGCCAGGCATCAAGGCATAACGACCCTCGGCCCGTTGATAGCAGTCGACGTTGGTGCCCATCGCGACGTGCTCGCCGCGCCATGTCGGTGCGGCCAACTCGTGCCGCACCCGCTCCGCCGCGTTGACCTTCACCACGATCTGCGAGTCGAAATCGGCGCCCGCGTCGAATTCGAGATATGTATGCGTATTCCGAGCGAAGCAATAAACGCACGCATGACTGCAGCCCCGATACGGGTTGATCGTCCACCGGAACATCATCCGCGATTGTTTGGGCACCTCGTTCAGGATGCTGCGCGCCCGTACCTCATAAAACGTGATGCCACGAAATCGCGGCGTATCGAACGTGCGCACCACCACGTCCTCGCCGAAGAGCATGTCTGGGCGATCGCCGTCGATCCTGATCCCGTCCCATCGCATGCCCCGATGGGAACATATGTTCGACGCTGATGCAAGCCGACCTTAGTTGCTGAAGGCCAGGTCGGTCAGCACCACCCGTCCCTGATGGGTCGCGTTGAAGGCCAGCGTGACGGTACGGATCCGCGCCAGATCAATCCCGTGGAACGCCGCCAGCGGCACCCGGGCCGGGTTGAACAGCAGATGCGGCACCACGTCGAAATCCGGCGCGGTGAGCGGATAGTTCAGCGCCGCGCTGAATCGGCTCAGCCGCACCGAAGCGCTCTTACCGTGCCGATCGGTGAGCGTGATCCGGAAGTCCTGCGGTTTGCCGGCGGCGTTGAGCTTGGACGTGAAATCCAGGCCCGTGCGCAACTCGACCGCACGGTATTTCCGCAGGTCGCCATATCGAGTGGGAATGTCGTTGGCGATCGAGTCACTGGGCTTGCGCCAGGTGACCGTGGCCGCCGAAACTCCCTGGAATCCCCAGCCCCTTTCGGGCTCGCGCTGCGCGTCGCTCTGCTGACGGGACAGACAAGACGCGTACTTGTCAGAGTCCGCCCCACCACAGCCGGAGACGTCCGACTGGCCGTGCACCCGCACCGCGCCACCCAAATAGTTACTGTCGCCGTACCCGTCGAACCGATTGATATCCAGCCGGCCCTTGACCGACGGCGCCTCATATGTCACCGAGACCTTCGCCGGCGCGATCGAGTGCGGCACGCCGGCATCGCCGTGCCAGAGCGGGGCAAACGCGGTCTCGCCACCGAGGTAGTACCGAAAGAAGCTCCCGATGTAGCCGCTGCCGGCCCGCCGCTGCTGGGTCTCGGTCAGCCGGGTCGGCTTCGTGGGCGAGCAGGCGGATTTCTTGGTACCGCCGTCGAACGTCCAGTCGTCGATCGCGCCCGGAAATTTGCTGCTCGGTGACCAGGACGTGTTGAAGTAGTTGTGATTGGCGCCCTGCACCGTGATCACATTCTTCGGTCCGGTGTCCGTGGGCACTCGATAACGCGCGTCGTCGTAGTAATGCACGCCTTCGAGATCCGACACATCGCCGTCACAGGTGGGCAGCAACGTCCCGGTCGGCACATTGATCGGGATCCGCCGGTCGAAATCGGTGGGGGCAAGCGGCAACAAAGCCTTGATCTGGTACGGGTCCGCGCGGGTCGCGTTCTGCTCCAGCGCGGCGACGATCCCTTCGCCACCGCGAGAATGGCCCATCAGCCCAATACGGTTGAAGTCGAATGCGCGCACATTCGGCCACGGGATCGGCGAGCCCTTCGGATTGGCGTACCAGCCATGCCACAGATCGAGGTGCTTGAGGATCAGCTGGCCGCGGGCGGTCATGCCGGAGTCGTCGGACTGCCAGTCCGCGGCATTGATGCCGTTCGCGCTGATTGAGATCACCACATATCCGTGGCTCGCCAACGGCTTCGCGAGGTAGTCGTACCCGCGATAACTCGGAATGGCCTTGTAGCCCTTCTTACAAGGCCAATCGCCGGTCGCCTCACGACTGGACATGCAGGTTTGGTGCCGCCCGTGGAGCAGCACCACAATCGGGTACGGTGCGCCGCTGAAGTCGGTCGGATAGAAGACCTCGCCGGTCAGTTCGATCGGCCCGAGGAAGCCGGGGATGCGGTACGCCGTGTCGCCCAGCGAATAGTGCTTCACCGCGACGTGATGCGGCCCCGGTTGCAGCGGATTCGACGACACCGCCGCCGACCTTGCCGGGGCGGCCACCGTGGGAGCGGCCGAGCCGACAATGAGCGTCGCGGCAATGCCTAGTACCGCGACAAATGCGCGCCGGCCCCGCATCAGCTGCCCGCTTTCAACGTGCCGAGGCCGACCGGCCGCTCAAGATCTTCCGAGAACTCCATCTGGCGCGGCAATGGCTGGATGCCCAGCTGTCGGCAGAAGAGTCGACGCCTTCGTCCTGAGGCTCAAAGAACCTTGGGAAACATCGCGCATTCCAGCCTGTCGCCGGGCGCGAGCTCCCCGCTGAGAATGCGGTCCTTCAAGCGCTGTACCAGCTCGAACGCCAACCCGCGCGGCCCTCGCTCAAGCTGATCCCGCTCGCTCATCGGGTGCCGAACTCGCAGGAATCAACCGTCCAGGCCGCGCACTGCTCCGAAGTGGTGAAGCCGAGCCCGGGGCGGTCCGGTACGAGCATCCGGCCGTCGACGGTCTCCAAACGCTCGTTGAACAAGGGATTCAGCCACTCGAAGTGCTCGACCCAAGGCTCGCGCGGATACGCCGCCGCGAGATGCAGGTGGATCTCCATCGCGAAGTGCGGCGCCAACTGAAGACCGTTGTGGTCGGCAAGCGCCGCCAGCTTGAGGAACGGCGTGATACCGCCGATGCGTGGTGCGTCGGGCTGGATGATGTCGGCCGCCCGCGCCTCGATCAGCCGGACGTGTTCGCCGACGCTGGACAACATCTCACCGGT
>Ga0137412_10002624_pt1 | contig 14229 bp, 13 predicted proteins | sample CZODoug2_1_16fun_FD_122160 | JGI IMG/M metagenome (GOLD analysis project Ga0137412, IMG submission 122160) | Vadose zone soil fungal communities from Angelo Coast Range Reserve, California, USA - CZODoug2_1_16fungal (Hybrid Assembly) | ecosystem: Environmental > Terrestrial > Soil > Vadose zone... | reverse complement strand
TTGTAGTGGAGACTTTCGATAGACCCCTATTGATTTTGCTCGCCTTTTCCCTCGAGTTGAGAAAGTTGGGCTAGACCGGTGCCACTGAGAAACATCGGTGGCATTGCGAAAAACGGGCCCTTGGAGCCATAAAAACCCATCGCAGCGATCGACATTCCCACAAGCGCCCACCAGGTCCCCATCGTCATGCCGGCGATGATCAGCCCTACGGTTGATAACACGCAACCGACGAACAGATTCCAACGCCGCTCGTTCATGCGATCGGAAATGCGTCCCCACACCACCATGGCGATAGCGCCGCAAGTATAGGGGATCATGGTGAGCCAGCCGACCGTCATGTTGCTGTAGTCACCCAGCGACTTGATCATCTGCGGAATGAAAATCAGCATGCCCAGGCTGGCGGTGACGATGCCGAGATAGTTCAACGCCAGGAGCAGCACCTTGGGATTGTAGAGAGCCTGCCACAGCGTGAATTTGCGCACCGCCTCCGTGGCGCGGCGTTCGGCGGCGATCGTGGTGACGAGCCAGCTGCGTTCTTCCGCAGTGAGGAATTTGGCTTGCTCCGGCCGATCCGTGAGCACGAAAAATGTGATCACCCCGATCACCACGGTCGGAATCGCTTCGGCGATGTACATGACCTGCCAGCCGCGCAGACCAAACAAGCCGTCCAGGCCGAGAAGCCCCGTCGAGATCGGCGCGCCGACCGCCACCGCAACCGGTAGACCGACCAGAAAGCCTGATACGATGCGGGCGTGATGACGGCTCGGAAACCAGTAGGTGAAGTAGAGAATGATGCCAGGAAAGAATCCGGCCTCAGCGACGCCCAACAGGAAGCGCACGATCGCGAAGCTCGTCGAACCCGGAACCATCGCGGTGAGGCCCGCCAGGATACCCCAGGTGATCATGATCCGGGCGATCCATATTCTGGCGCCGACCTTTTCCAGGATCACGTTGCTCGGGACCTCGAAGATGAAGTAGCCCCAATAAAACATGCCGACGGCAAACCCGAAGGTGCCGGCTGACATACCGAGGTCGCCGCGCATGGTGAGGCCTGCGAAGCTCACATTGATCCGATCAATATAGGCGAGCACATAAGACAAGACCGCAAACGGGAGCAGCCGCAGATAGACCTTGCGCATGGTCGATCGCTCGAGCGTACGGTCCATTGCTTCCCCCCGGCATTTCATGGCGAGCCGAGCTTATGCCGTTTTTGAAATTGAGGGGTCGGAAAGGCTCCCTTTAATTCAAAAATCATTCAAATCGTGCGGTGCAAAACATAGGACAGCTTTGCTGTCACACCAAACTTCCGTCGGCCTCACGCCTCACTTGGATCAATGCCCGTTGCAAATCGCACTGGCTTTTGCCGATCAAGCGCTTTGCCCGAACAGACGCGCTGTCGGTTTCTTGTCCTTGCAGGAAATCTTGTTCGGGAGGAAGATCGGCCGTTCTTAAAAACCAAAAACGGAGGTGCGGCATGCAAAGCAAGGTTCAGATCGACCGAGCGTTGCCGCAGCCTCGCTCGAGCAGGCCTCGCCAACAATAAACTGGATCTCTCCCTTCGCGCGAAATTTCAGGTTTCATCCTGATGCAGGTGCTGCCGTTCGCGGACAAATAAATGTCTGCGAGATGTTCGCGGCTCTCGAAAGCGGCGTCTATGCCGCAGCCGATGCGGCGCAGAAGGCGGCGTAGCTGCGGAGTTTCTCAGGTTTGCGGAGGATCGAGTTTCTCTGTCGTCGATTTAAACAACAAAACTGGAGGAACAAATGGCTAGCGCAATTCAAAACCTTGACGCTGTCGTGATCGGCGCAGGCTTTTCCGGCCTGCACATGCTGAAGTCGCTACGGGACAAATCGGGGTTGAAGGTGCGAGTCTATGAAGCCGGCGAAACCGTCGGCGGCACCTGGTACTGGAACCGCTACCCCGGTGCGCGTTGCGATTCCGATGCCTACATTTATTGCTTCACTTGGGACAAGCAGCTCCTGCAAGAGTGGGAATGGTCCGAACGCTATCCCGAGCAGCACGAAATCCTTCGTTATCTCGAGCATGTTGCCAAACGCCACGACCTCAAACGCGACATTCAATTCAATACCAGCGTGACAGGCGCCGAATTCGACGAGAGAACCAGTCTGTGGACGGTGCGTACCAACATGGGGGAAGAGGTTACGGCACGTTACCTCATCGCGGCCACAGGTACCTTGTCGACCACGAACATGCCTCAGTTGAAGGGTTTGGAGAAATTCAAGGGCAAGTGGTACCACACCAGCCGCTTCCCTCACACCGGCGTTGACTTCACTGGCAAGCGCGTGGGCGTGGTCGGCACCGGCGCCACGGCGGTGCAGGCCATTCCCGAAATCGCGCAGCAGGCCAAACAACTCACCGTGTTCCAGCGCACCGCCAACTACTGCGTACCGGCGCGCAATGGCAAGGTGGACCCCGAAGTGGTCAAGGCGCGAAAGGCGGACTATGAGGGCGTGGCCAAGCGGATCCGGGAATCGTTCTTCGGCCAGGAGCATTACTTCATGCCGAAGTCGGCGCTGGAGGCCACAGCCGAGGAGCGGGAGCGTGAGTTCGACAGGATGTGGGACGCCGGCGGGTTCGCCTTCTGGCTGGCCAACTATCAGGACATGTTCTTCTCGCAGCAGGCCAATGACCTGTGCGCCGACTACATCAAGCGCAAGATCCGCAAGACCGTGAAAGACCCGGTGATCGCCGAAAAGCTGATTCCCAAGGGCTACGCCTACGGCACCAAGCGCCAGCCGCTGGACACCAACTACTACGAGACCTTCAACAAGGACAACGTACGGCTGGTCGATGCGAAAACCGACGGCGGGATTGAAGAAATCACCGAAACGGGCATCCGCGCAGGTGACAAGCAATATCCTCTCGACATCATCGTTTTCGCCACCGGTTTCGATGCCATGACCGGCCCGCTGAAGGCCTTGAACCTGAAAGGCCGCGGCGGCCGCACGCTGGATCAGGAGTGGTCCGACGGCCCGCATACCTACCTTGGCATCTCGGTCGCCGGCTTTCCCAACTTGTTCACCATCACCGGCCCGCAAAGCCCGTCGGTGCTGTCGAACATGCCGGTATCGATCGAGCAGCATGTGGAGTGGGTCACCGAATGCATTGAAGCCATGCGTAAGACCGGCAAGACGACCATCGAGGCGACGCCCGCGGCGCAGGATCAATGGGTCGCCCATGTCAACGAAATCGTCAATGCGACGCTGATGACCAGCGCTAACTCCTGGTACATGAGCGCCAATATCCCCGGCAAGCCGCGCGCCTTTTTGCCCTATCTGGGTCCGGAAGGCGTCGGCGGTTACAGGAAGAAGTGCGACGAGGTCGCGGCCAAGGGCTACGAGGGTTTTGAATTGGCGTAACCAAACCTGGACAAGAAAAACAGGGCGGGAAGGGCATCAGCCTTACCGCCCAACAAACGGAAACGGGAGGTGATAATGATCGACAACAGCTACTACTCGCAGGACGTTCACGGCCCTTACGAGCTTTACGACATCGGCAATCTCGAGTTGGAGGAAAGTGGGACGATTCGTGCTTGCAACCTCGCCTACGCAACTTTCGGCAAGCTCAATGCTGCGAAAGACAATGCCATCCTCATCCCCACGTGGTACTCCGGCACAAACAAAATCATGGAGCAGGTATATATCGGCGAGAGCCACGCCCTCGATCCCGGCAAGTATTTCATCGTCGTCGTCAATCAGATCGGCAATGGTCTTTCCACCTCGCCGCACAATACACCGCCACCGGCCGGGATGGGAAATTTTCCCCATGTGCGCATCGGGGACGACGTGCGCGCCCAACACAAATTTGTCACGGAAAAATTCGACTTGAAAAGTCTCGCGCTGGTCGTGGGCGGCTCCATGGGCGCACAACAGACCTACGAATGGGCGGTACGCTACCCCGACATGGTGAAGCGCGCTGCGCCCATCGCCGGCACCGCCAAGAATACCATCCATGATTCTCTCTTCACGGAAACGCTGGTCGAGGCGATCACCTCCGACCCCGGTTTTAACAAGGGTTTCTACGCATCGTCGGCCGACGTAAGGGAAGGCATGTTGCGCCACGCTAAAATGTGGGCGGTAATGGGTTGGAGCACAGAATTTTTCCAGCAAGACCGGCACAAAGCGTTGGGCTTTTCGTCGATGAGCGACTTCATCGTAAACTTCATGAACGGCTATTTCAGCGTCATGGATCCCAACGATTTGCTGTGCATGGCATGGAAATGGCAGCGCGGCGACGTGAGCCGACACACGGGTGGCGACTTACGGGCCGCGTTGGGCCGCATTAAAGCCAAGACCTTTGTCATGCCGATGTCTTCGGACATGTTCTTCCCGCCGTCCGATTGCCAGGCCGAGTGGCGGCTGATTCCCAATGCCGAGTTCCGGCCGATCCAAACCATCGATGGCCATCTTGCGCTTTTCGGTGTTGATCCCAGTGCGATTGGTCAGCTCGACAAGCACCTGAGCGAGTTGCTCGCGACAGAAGTTTAGCTCGCGACAAAAGTTAATAGGGGCACCGCACCGATCGGTGCCCCTGCTCTTTGATGGTACCGTCCCAGTCCTTGCGCGCAATCTTGGTCAATGCGGCGGCGTGTACGGATCAGGCGTTCCCATGGCGATCAGCGGAGATTTCTTCACGCTGGCCTCGAATTCGCCCACCATCTTCAGCACCGGGCCGAACACCCAGCTATCGGTGATCACCTTGTCCTGATCCTCGCGCGGGTTGCTGTAGAGGTGAAAGAGGACATTGCTCAAGGCAGTCGGCATGTCTCAAAGGTGCCACAAACGGACTCATGCATCGACGCGGCGGGCGCGAACTCGCTTGAACTCGGTCCTTAATCAAGCGGACGTCGACCCGGTCTCGAGGCCGATCCGCACCGCGTCCATTGATGACCGCGCTGCTGCGGGCTGCGCATTGAATGAGACGATCCGCCTCTCAGTCAGCGCTGATGACCGAGGCGAATGCCGAGTTTAAGCGCCTTCTGACGTAAAGCGCCCACGGTTCTCTTGGTCAACTTTGCAATCTTGTCGACAGGTGTTCTGGCTTTGGAATGAGCTCGAAGCTCTCTAACATCGGCTTTCGAATATTCACGACGAACGGTTTTCTTTTTGGACTTCTTAGCCAATTCCTACTCCTGATTTTGCAAGGGGCCGTTGTAGCATAGGAACAATTCGATCCCATCTCTTTTTTTGAGGACATCCTCGCTTTAACGAAGACAAAGCGGGCAATCGCCCGATCTCAGTCTCTAGAGCAGCATCGCACGGCAGCCCTCGGCGGCCACGTTGCGCGCTGCGAGGACTGCGCGCACACCCAGATCGCCTACAACTCCTGCCTTATGGGCGGATCCGGTAATGGGGAGCTGGCGGCGAGCTGACCGCGTTTTTGAGCAAGTCGCCACCAGTCCGCTCTCCATTATGAAGTGCGCTTGAGCAGCGCGAGCAGTTTGTCAGACGGCTGGAATGTGCCGCGCCGCAGATGTGGCGGCACGATCGCTTCCATGGCGTCGAGCTTTTCTGTCGGATCGCCGCGCGTGTAGACCTCGGTGGTCGTCAGCGTGGCGTGGCCCAGCCACAGCGAGACCTTCCGTATGTCTCCCGTCGCCTGCAGGACGATCATCGCGCAAGTGTGCCGGAGCACGTGGGGCGAGACGCGCTTCTTCTTCAGGCCGGGCTTGTGTCGAGCGGCAGTTGCGACGTGCTGCTTGAGCAGATACGCGAAGCCCCATCGGGTCAGCGGCTCGCCTCGGGCGTTGACGAACACCTCGGGTGCGGCGGCCCGCCCGCGAACGGCGAGCCAGGCACGCAGAGCCGCGGCCGTGGTCTTCCACAAGGGCAGCGTCCGCTCCCGCCGTCCCTTGCCAAGAACGCGGACGCTCATCGACGGCAGGTCGATATCGTCGATCTTCAAGCCTGTCAGCTCGGACACACGCAGCCCTGCGCAGACGGCCAGATGCAACATCGCCCGATCGCGGATGCCGTCACGCGTGGCGGGATCGGGCGCGTCGAGCACAGCTTGCAACTCATCCTTCAGCAGATAGGGAACGAGCCGTTGATCCGTCCTCTTGAACGGGATCGCCAGTACGCGGCGGATCTGCTCGAGCGCCGCCGGCTGTCGGTATTCGAGGAAGCGGAAGAACGACTTGATGGCCGCAAGCCGCACGTTGCGCGTGACGGCCGCGTTTCCGCGTACATCTTCGAGATGCTCGAGGAAGGCGCTAACGAGGCCGGCGTCGAGTTGCTCCAACGTCAGTGCCGACGGCCGGACCTTCAGTCGTTCGGCGGCGAACGTGAAGAGCAGCTGGAAGCTCGCGGCGTAAGAGTCCTGCGTGTGCCGGCTGGCGCCCCGCTGGCTGGCGAGCGTCTCGCGGAGGAACGCTTCGATAAGGGGAGCGATCGGCGTCATGATCGCCTCCCGTCGAAAAGATAATCTTCACCGGCCGCGGCGACGTCGCGCATGAGATCGGCGGTCGCCTCCAGGTACCAGTAGGTCGCGTAGATGTTGACGTGGCCCATGTAGGTCGAAAGCGCCGCCATATGTGCGCCACTTCGGCTTCGTCCGGCCGGACTGCCCTGCAGCGCCCGCACCGCGAACGTGTGTCGCAGATCGTGCAGGCGCGGGCGGCGCCTCGTCGTCGGTGCGATCCCTGCCTTGCGGACCAACCTGTCGAAGGTCTCCTTGACGGCAATATAGCGCAGCGCACCGCCATGCTTGCCGATGAACACCGGATCATCGTTCGAGCGAGGCCGGCGGCGCGCCAAATAGCGCCGCAGGCCCGCGGCGGCCGTATCGTGAAGCGGTACCAGGCGGGTCTTGCGGAACTTGGTCTCGCGAATCAGCAAGCCGTCGCGCGTCACGTCGGCGACCGTCAGCTTCAGTGCCTCGGAGATCCTCAACCCGGTAGCCCACAGCAGGGCGATCAAGGTCGCATAGGTCAGTGAGCGCGAGCCGCCCTTGGGCCCAAGCCGCAGTGCGGCCTCGATAAGGCAATTGAACTCTGCATCCGAGTAGATATGCGGCGGGCGTCTCCTCTTGTGGGCGCCGAAGTGATTGGCCGGCGGGAGTTCGTGCCGGTCGTCCTCGATCCGGACGTGGCGTACGAAGCGGCAGACGGCCTTCAGCCGGGCATCGCGCTGCGCGACGGACGGCCCGAGCGCTGCCCAGTCGATGGCAGTTTGCGCTTGCACATGCGTTTGCCCGCGCTCGGCCGCGAAAGCGGCGAAGCTCTTCAGCAGATACTCCGCATTCGACATCGCGAAGCCAGTGACTCGGCGGAGGTCGAGATAAGCTTCGATGGCCTTCAGCATCAGAGCACCTCCGGCCAGGGCTGCGCGATCTGCTTCAGAAGCGCGACATCGGCCTTGGCGTAATAGGCGGTCGTGTCGATACCTCGGTGCCGCAGGACCAGGCCGATCTTCTCGAGTGCCACGCCATGACGCAGCATCTCGGTCGCCGCCGTATGCCGCAGCGCGTGCGCGCCCTTGAACGGCGTAATGATGCCGGCCCGCTGCATAGCACGCCTTACCAGCGACGAGATGCCGTCGCCCCGCCGGAAGGATCGGTATGGCGCGATTGTGCGCAGGAACACATGAGCGCTCGCATGGTGCTTGGGCCGGCATTCGACGTAGGCTGCAATCGCATCGCCAACGTCTTGCGGCAGCGGCAGGCGAACCTCGGTGCGGGACTTGCCCGCGACCCGCAACGAGCCGGTCTCCCATTCAATGTCGTCGAGACGCAGTTGCGCAACGTCACCGGCCCGCAGCCCCAGACGCACCAGGAGCAGGATGATCGCGCGATCGCGGCGCCGCGCTGGAGCTTCGCCGTTACAGGCCGCGATCAAACAGTTCACCTGTTCTGTCGCCAGATACCGTGGCATGTCGGCAAGCCGCCAATGGGCGTAGGCGGGAACCGCACTGTCGAGACCGGCCCGGCAGCGACCTTCGACCGCCAAGTAGCGCAGGAAAGCACGTAGGCTTGTCGTCATCTTCTCGATGGTTCCGCGCCCGCTCGTGCTCGCGAGATCCATGAAGGTGGTGCGAACGGCGGCCGCATCCCAGGTCGCCGGATCGTCCCCGAGTGCCATCAGCAAGCGGGCAACGTCACGTGCGTAGAGCCTGATGGTGGCGTCGGAAGCTCCGCGGTGCCTCCGCAGCCATGCTTTGAAGCTGGTGATTAACGACGGCTCGACGGGCGTCGCCGTCACTGCGGCGGGCCGACACACGCCGATTTCGACGAGGTGCCGGCGAAAGAGCCGGGCGCCGTAGATGGTATGGTGATTGTGACGGCCGCCCTTCGCGCGTGGGCAACGACAGGTGCGCAGATGTTCACTGAAGGCCTGCAGATCGATGTCGCGCGGCAATCCTCCGCGCCCCGCCAGGACATGGCCGAGGTGCGCCGCCGCCCGCACGTATCGAACCGCCGTGTCGTCGGTATAGCCCTGGCGCTTAAGCGCCGCAGCGAAGCCATCGAGGTGCAGCCCACTCGGCCCGCTGCGCAGATGGCCCAGCATCTTCGATGCCGAGAAGTAGTTGTCCAACATGATCGTCCCCGCTTGTGACCGGCCAACAGTGGCCGAGCCGACCGGGGTGCAAAGGCGTCATGTTATGGAGAGTGGAAGCGATGCAATTCACAGGAAAATCTGAGCGCCGTCACGCCAGCTCCCCATTACCGGATCTGCCCATAAGGCAGAGCGTTTTTAGCCCGGCGGCGCGGCCACCAACAGCGCGGTTGACGGCAGGATTCTGATCCGCGCCGGTGGGCTAAAAACGTGTTGGACAAAACCGCGGGGCACTGCATCGCCCCAGCTATGGGCATTGCAACCCGGCGAGGAGTTGGGGATGGGCGAAACTGCTATCGCCAAGCGAGGGTACAAGAGTGTACAAGAGTGTCGTTCGGGAGTCGTGGGGGTGGGACAAATGAGTGAAGTACGAGACGACCCAAAATTGCCTTCGGAAATTGATATCAAACTGCACGCGGCAATGTCGTCTCGTTCGCGTGATCGCGCAAGGTCGGTCGATATATGTTGGTGAGATCCCAGCGACGGTCATGAGGTATCCATTCGTGGCGCGCGACTTGCGGCGCATTCGAACGTTTCAATGACAATCATGGTGCCGTGGCGACACAGGGGACAGGTCTTCAGGGACACGCCAGTGATCTCTTCGTACCGGTCACGGTAGTCTTTTTTGACTTCAACGTTGGGAGCGGGCGGCGGAGTTTGGAGGAGCTGCCGGCATAGCGCAAGCTTCTCAGCCCGGTAGCGATTGGCGAGGAAGCCGTAGTAGCGAATACGCTGAAATCCGTCTGGGAGAACATGAAGCAGGAACCGACGGATGAACTCCTCGGCGGCGAGCGTCATGGTCTTATGGCGGCTGTTGTCACGGTAGTCCTTCCAGCGAAACTGAACCTTCCCGTCGTCCAGCCCGAGCAGCCGCTCGTTCGAGATAGCAACTCGATGGGTGTACCGTGCGACGTACTTGAGGACTTGCTCCGGTCCGGCGAAAGGTGGCTTGGCGTAGACCTTCCAATTTATTTTTCTGGTGGGCGCGATGTGGCGCAAGAAGGAGTGTCGCGTCCTCAGTGGTTCCAGGGAGGAAAAGAACTGCAGCTCTCCGGCATCGAAGGCCTGCTCCAGATAATTGAGGAACAGTCGACGGAATAGAAGCCTCAACACAGGAATGGGCAGGAAGAACTTCGGCCGGCAGGAAATCCACTGCGTGCCGTCAGGGGAAATGCCTCCACCGGGAACCACGCAATGCAGATGGGGATGGTGGAGAAGAGCCTGTCCCCAGGTATGGAGCACCGCGAAGAATCCGATCTGCGCGCCCAGATGCTTGGGGTCGGCCGCAATGGTGCGCAACGTCTCGCCGACGGCCCGGAACAGAATGTTGTAGACGACGTCCTTATTCTGCAGAGCAATGGCTGCGATTGGCTGCGGCAGAGTGAAGACCACATGAAAATACTGGGTGCCGAGAAGCTCGGATCGACGATCATCCAACCATTGGACGCGAGCCAGTGACTGGCATTTTGGACAGTGGCGATCTCTGCATGAATTATAACAGATGCGCTGGTGGTCACAGCGGTCACAGTGCTCGATGTGTCCACCAAGCGCCGCGGTTCGACACAGCTCAATGGCGCTCATGACGCGACGCTGTGCAGTGCATAGCGAGGCGCCATGACGCTCACGATAGGCTTCGCCGTAGCGGCGGAACACATCCGCGACTTCCGGCCCGGAGCGGGCCACCGGCCCCAACTCAGAAGTGTTTTGGCGGTGTCGGCTTTGGCTCCGCGGGAACCAGATGCGGCAGTAGGTCCAGGGGGCTGGACGTGGCGCAGACCTTGCTCGTAGCTATTCGTAAGTACTTGGCGGTGGTAGCCAGGCTGCGATGACCAAGCAGCAGCTGAATGGTCCGGAGGTCGGTGCCAGACTCGAGTAGATGTACCGCAAAGGCGTGGCGTAGCGAATGCGGTGTCACAGGTTTGGATAGGCCGGAGACTCGATGTGCCTTTTGGCAGGCGTCTTCGACGGCTTCTCTCGTGACCGGCTGACCTGGATGAGCACCCGGAAACAGCCACTCCTTCGGATGTGCGACCTTCCAGTAGGCACGCAAAATCTCCAGTAACTTTGGCGATAGCATTACGTACCGATCCTTGCGGCCCTTGCCTTGCTCGACCCGGATGACCATCCGCTTGCTATCGATTGCGCCGGCATTCAGCCGAACAGCTTCCGATACACGCAAGCCTGCAGCGTAACAGGCGGTCAGGATTACGCACTGTTTTCGACAAGCAACGCATCCGAGGAAATGTACGACTTCCTCCGGGCTCAGAACGACGGGCAGTTTCTGCGGCTTCTTGGGAAGAGGAAGCACATCCGCAAAGGTCCATTCCTGCTTGAGGGTGATCTTGTAGAGGAAGCGAAGTGCCGCAACGGCGATGTGTATTGAACCGGCAGCCAGCTTTCTCTCGTTCGTCAGATAGATTTGATACGTGCGAATGTGCTCGGGAGCCAGCACATCCGGCGACTTAGCGAAGTGGCGTGCGAACAGCGAAACCTGTTGGAGATAAGAAGCCTGGGTATGAGGCGACAAATTACGTACCTGCATATCCTCCGTCATTCGTTGTCGAAGAACAGTCATAGGAAGCTCCTTTGCGACATGGAAGCGCTGCGACAAGCAGCGCCTCCTTCAGACCGCCTGATCTCATAGATTTTTCGATGACACCAAATCGTAGATTAAGCGCAGTTCGGTGCCAGGAAACAGAGTTTCGGTGGTGTTGAGCTCAGCGCAGAGGTGTCTGACGGCAAGGTCTGAAGATGTGTTGGCGAGCGGGTGTAGACGGATGGTGAGAGTGTTAGCTTGCGGATCCGGCACGATATCAACCTCGGTGCTGTAGATGGCACGTAGCAGGCTGCGGGCATCGTCGTGACGGGTCATGTTCTGGTGCAATATCTGCGCCATGGCTGTTTCAGCCCGATAGGCGATCATTTTTATGATGTCGATAAAGTGCTTGCTTTGAGTGCTTAAGCGATCGAACCGTGCCTCCGGTGGCAACTCTTTATACGGAATATGTCGTTTGGTGGCTTTTCGCAGAGCCTTGAGCTCGTCGATTTCTTTTTGAAGCGACGCGATGTTTTCTTGCAGATCGGATTTGCGCTGTGTGAAGGCCTCGACCTCGCAAGGTTCAATCTCGCCTTCCAGGTTCACGGCACCGAACTCGGCGATTTTACGATTGAGTACACCAATCGTTTTGCGCGCCTGCCCATCCAGGGTCCGGTAGGCGGGGTTCACCACCATGGTGGCGTCAGGAACAATGTCGGTACCATAGTCAACAAGGCCATCCAGATTATAGCTTTGGCGCATATATCGGAAGAAGTTTTCCTGCGACCATCGCGCAAACATGGCCGGGCCCAACCGCGCCGCCGAGGATTTGTAATCAGTGGAAAGCACTGCGGTTTGATGACCACTCTCGGTTAACTTGCGGACTTCGCGCACCCACAGCCGGTCGCCGAGCCAGGTCCCCCGCTCGGCAAGGCGTATCGTGGTCAATTGTCCCGACGACAAGCGTACGTCGGTGGGGAAAAACTCTTGTTGCGGCCAATCCTCGCCGGGATATTTCCGATAGGTCAGGCATGCAATGCGTCGGTCTTTCATCTTGACGAAAAAATTGGGGCTGTAACCTTCGCGATCAAACACCACGGTAAAACGATGAAGCAGCGGATCAGCCTCAAGCTGGTCCGCGCTTGGTTGGTTCGGCACATCATTTTCAAGGCGCGGGACGATGTCGCATTCCAGCACCTGCAGCAGGCCTGGATCGACGGCCTGGCTCACCACAAAAAATGGCTTGCCGTCCATGGCGTTGACCCAATAATCAGCCGTCGCACTCAGACACAGGCGCTCGCGCGCGATGTAGTGCTTGGGTAATTGCTTGGTGTTGCCGTAGTAAACGCGAACATGGCCATCAACATAGAGAACAGCTGCCTCTTGCGGGGCCTCCGCCATCCACTCTTTGCAAAGCTCAGAACTCCATGAAAAGGCCTGGTTCTGGTCAGCCAGAGTTTTGACTTTTACCCGCAAGGTCCGCACTTCCGGAGCGCGGTCGAGGCCCAGTAATTTTCCCCATTCCCCTGGCGCGTAATAGCGCAGCGCTTCAATCGATTTGAGCCGGGCAAGCGCCATGAAGGCCAGAAGCAGAAAGATCGTCTTGAGACCATAAAAGCCCGCGGGCAGTCGAAAGTATTTGCCGGAATGACGCAGAAGTCCGCAGGCCAAAAGCGCCGGCAGGGCCAGCAAGACACCGCCTTTGGAAACATCAAGAGCAGGGTCAAAACGAGGCGCAGCCTCATCAAGCCCGCCGAGGCTCGCCGCTAGCCGTTCGATCGTCGCGGTCGCACCTCGCCCCATCGGGGCCGCACAATCCGCTTCAGCGCGCTCGCTTTTGGTGCTCGCGACTAAAGGCGATCCAGCGGGCTCTTTTTTTTAGCGGGCATGCGTATCCGCCCCGCCCGGATGGCTTTTCGCAGAGTATTGAGCTTCAACTCAAGCTTCTTGGCAACCTCCGCTTCACTGGCACCTGCCGCCAGAAGCTCCTCAATCTGCGCCACCACGCTGTCAACCAGCACCGCCGCACCGCGTGTCACGCGCGGTGCATAAAATCCCCTCGTTCCCTTCTCCCGATACAGCTTCACCGATCGCTTCACGCTGATGGATGTCACGCCAAAAGCCCGGATGATATCGCTTTGCTTGGCATAACCGCTTGCGCAGAACTGACTGGTGATCATCCGAAAGGTTGCGACATCTTTCTCACCATGGGTAAACACCGGCATGTGCCCGTTGAAATACGTTATGCAGCCATCCTTTTTCTCAAACGCCAATTCGCTGGTGATGTGGGTCACGCCGGTCGGAAACATCGGCAGATGAAGCTGGGGCATGGACCGGTCTCTCCCGATGAGGGGAAGAAAACGACCGAACTCCCCTCTCCCAGCCATCATCCCAGAATCCTCTCGATTCGGCCTCGTAGCGCTCGCCGGTCACCGTGACGATCCCGGCCAGCAGCCACGATGGGCCGGCCACGGTGCGGAACTTGGTCCACTCTGCTCGCAGGGCCGCAGCGGCGGCGTGCAGGGCCTGGCCCAGCAGATAACGCGGCGGAGCGACCCGGGCCGTGATGCTCATGCGTCTCTCCGGCGCAGCAGGTAATAGGCCAGCGCCAGCGCGGCGGCGGCCCACGCGCACTCCGCCGCCAGCCCGGCCCACGGCGCGAGCGGGTAGTACCCGCTATTCAGGGGGTAGTTGGCGATGAGCTGATAGAACTGGGGGACCGCCTGCTGTACGGACAAGGCGGCGGCTGGGGTGATCCGCAGCTCCCAGCCTCCTCCCGTGCCGCCTTGCCCTGCCAGCGGGCCGAAGGCGAGCAGATACGGGACGAAGATCACCACGATCACGATGGCGACCGCCGGCGCGCTGCGCCGCACGATGGTGCCGATCGCGAGCGCGAGCACCGCGGCCACGGCGAGCAGCGCCCCGGTGCCGGCGACCATCCGTGCGTCGGTGAGCAGCGAAACCGGCCAGGCCAGGAGGCCGGCCCGGAGCAGCAGAGGCTTGCCGACGGCGATCGCGAGCGTAGCGGCGACCAACCCGGCGACGAAACCGACCGCGCCGATCACGACGGCCTTGGCGGCTAGCAGGCGGCCGCGGCGGGGCGCGGCGGTCAGCGAGACGC
>Ga0137412_10002622_pt1 | contig 14233 bp, 9 predicted proteins | sample CZODoug2_1_16fun_FD_122160 | JGI IMG/M metagenome (GOLD analysis project Ga0137412, IMG submission 122160) | Vadose zone soil fungal communities from Angelo Coast Range Reserve, California, USA - CZODoug2_1_16fungal (Hybrid Assembly) | ecosystem: Environmental > Terrestrial > Soil > Vadose zone... | reverse complement strand
CGGAGTGTCGCGGAGATTCAGGATCTTGCGCTGAACCGTGTTCGCCCGCTGTTTGCGACTCTGCCCGGAGTATCCGCCCCGCCTCCGTTTGGTGGTTCTGCACGGACGATTGTCGTCAGCGTTGACCCGGACCGTCTGCGTGCCTACCGCATGGCACCGGACGAAGTCATCCAGGCGCTGAATACGGGAAACGCGATCGTGCCGGCTGGGAACGTCCGCACCGGCGATTTGTTGCGGCTCGCGCCGATCAATACCGTTGTTTCGAATATCAAAGACCTGCAGAATCTCCCGATTCGCACGGGTGCCGGCCCCACCGTCTTTCTTCGTGACGTCGGCACGGTCGAGGATTCGAGCGACATCGTCACGGGTTACGCGGAGGTGAATGGACGGCGGACCGTCTACATCCCGGTAACCAAGCGCGCCGATGCCTCGACCCTAAGTGTCGTAAACGAGGTAAAGGCGAATCTCGCGCAGTTCCAATCTGCCGTTCCTCCGGAGATCAAGATCGACTATGAATTTGACCAGTCTTCGTATGTCCGAAACTCCTTGCTGTCGGTTGTGCGAGAAGGCTTGCTCGGCGCGGTGCTCACGGGCCTCATGGTCCTGCTGTTTCTGCGGGACTGGCGCAGCGCGCTGATTGTCGTCACCACCATCCCCTTTGCACTGCTCACTGCCGTCGTGGCCCTTTGGGGAGCGGGGCAGACCATCAACATTATGACGCTTGGTGGATTGGCGCTAGCCGTCGGGATTCTGGTCGATGAATCCACCGTCGTTATGGAAAACATTCACAGCCACTTGGGTCAGGGGCAAGGGCGGGCGGTCGCCGTTCTGGAGGCGAGCAAGGAGGTCCAGATTCCGCGTCTCCTGGCCATGCTGTGCGTCCTCGCCGTCTTCGTGCCGTCCTTCTTTATGGTCGGCGTTTCCCGCTCCCTCTTTATACCGCTGTCGCTGGCGGTGGGATTCGCGATGGCTGCCTCGTACCTATTGTCCAGCTCGCTGGTTCCCGTTCTCTCGACGTGGATTCTCCGCCCGCACGCTCCCGCCGACGAAAAAGGCGCACCTTCACTCCTTGCCAGGTTGCGCGAAAACCTCGGAAGGATTCTGGAGAAGTTGACGCGAAACCGCCGGATCGTTGTTGCCCTGTATGTGGCTACTGCACTGCTGGTCATCGTCCTCGTAGGGCCGTTTCTCGGCAGAGAAATTTTTCCGCAGGTCTCCTCCGGCCAACTTTTGTTGCGCTTTCGGGCCCCCATCGGCAGCCGTGTGGAAGCGACCGAAAGGCTGTCTCTCGACGTGCTCCGCTCTATCGAAAAAGCCGCTGGGCCGGGGAATGTGACGATCACGCTGGGTTACGTCGGCGCACCGCCGCCGAATTACCCCATCAATACGATCTATCTATGGACGAGCGGCCAGCACGAAGCGGTCTTGCGCGTCGCGCTGAATCCGGCCTCGAACATCCGTGTGGACGAATTCGAGAATCAATTGCGAAAAACGCTTCCGTCACAATTTCCAGGCTGCCAGTTTTCTTTCGAAGCGGCGGACATCGTGACGCAGATCATGAATTTCGGCGCTCCGACTCCAGTGGAAATCAACGTGAGTGGGCCGGACCTTGGGGCGAGCCGGGCGTTCGCCGAAAAGGTTCGCGGCGAACTCGCCCAGGTTCACGCACTCCGCGACCTTCAATACGACGAACCGCTCGACTATCCGAGCGTGGACGTCAACATCGACCGGGAACGTGCCGGGCAACTGGGAGTTACCGCGGCGAGCGTGGGCCGTTCCTTCCTGGCCGCAACGTCGTCGAGCCGGTTTGTCATTCCGAACTACTGGGCCGACCCGAAATCCGGTGTCGGATACCAAGTCCAGGTGCAAGTTCCCCAGTCGGAGATGGCCTCGATCCAGGACGTTGAGCGGATTCCCGTCACACCGGGCACCGCTTCTCATCCTTTGTTGGGGGACGTGGCTCAGGTGAACTACGGCAATGTCGTCGGGGAATATCATCGCCTGAACGGGCAAAGGATCGTGACGCTTACCGCGAACGTGTCCGGCCAGGACCTAGGCCGGGTATCGAAGCAGTTGGATGAAGCAATCCAGCACGCGGGAGTTCCACCGCGCGGCGTGAAGGTCGCCGTGCGCGGGCAGATTGGTCCGATGAAGCAAACCTTGTCGAGCCTGGGAGTGGGGCTGCTTCTCGCAGTCCTGGTCATCTTTCTGCTTCTGGCTGCCAATTTCCAGTCGATGAAGCTTGCGTTCGTGGTGTTGTCGACGATTCCCGCGGTCGTTTGCGGCGTGATTTTCATGCTGCTGGTGACGCGAACCACCCTGAACGTGCAGTCGTTTATGGGAGCCATCATGGCCATCGGGGTCGCGGTCGCGAATGCCATTCTGTTGATCATTTTCGCCGAGGAGCACCGCCGCGCGGGGAACACGTCCAATGCCGCTGCGATTCGCGGAGCGCAAACCCGCATGAGACCCATCTTGATGACGAGTATGGCTATGATCGCCGGGATGATTCCCATGGCTTTGGGAATCGGGGAGGGAGCCCAGCAGACGGCCCCTCTCGGACGGGCCGTGATCGGTGGATTGTTGTTTGCTACCGCCGCGACTCTGCTGGTTCTGCCTCTGGTGTTTTCCATGGTTCAGGAGCGAGCGGGAGTGAAATCGCCGTCACTCGATCCTGAGGATTCCCAAAGCGCTTTCGCCATCGAGCAGCCGGGGAATCAGAATCCTTTGCGGGGAGAAGCGCTATGAGTCGAAATGAAGTTCTATTGAACATCGTCCTCGCCGGAAGTGTTGGCTTGTGCATCTCCTGTGGCTCGAACCGAGGCGCCTCCGCCAACGCGGCAAACTCACAAGGGACCGGGGCGTCCACTCCCACGGTGGAAGTTGCGAAGGTCGTGTCCAAGAAGCTTGCCATCACCGTGCGCTTGCCGGGAGAACTCCAGCCGTATGAAGGCGTCGCCGTCTACCCGAAAGTTACCGCCTTCGTGAACTCGATCAGCGTCGATCGCGGATCGGTTGTGAAAGCGGGACAACTCATGGCGCAACTTGCGGCTCCTGAAATTGCCGCCCAGCGCGCCGAGGCGCAATCGAAACTCCAGGGAGCGGAAGCGCAACGTGGAGAAGCAGAAGCCAAGCTAGCCTCGGACGAAAGCACCTACCAAAGACTGAAGGCGGCTTCCACGACTCCAGGCGTTGTTGCCGGAAATGATTTGGAGGTCGCTCAAAGGGCAGTCGAGGCAGACCGTGCAAGGCTCGAATCCGTCCGCGAAGGTGCCCAGGCGGCGAGATCCGCATTGAAATCCGTCAGCGAGATGGAAGGGTATCTGCAAGTGCGAGCGCCTTTCGACGGTGTTGTAACGGAGAGAAACGTTCACCCGGGAGCACTTGTGGGGCCGGCCAGCGGTTCGGGCGTGGGAGTTCCCATCGTGCGGGTGGAAAAGACTTCCCGTTTGCGGCTGCTGGTTCCTGTACCCGAAAAGTATGTGGCCGGTGTGACGGAAGGAGCTAACGTCCAATTCAGTGTCCCGGCTTTTCCGAAGCAAGCCTTCTCTGGAAGAGTCGCGCGGATTGCTCATTCCGTCGACGTAAAAACACGAACCATGCCCGTCGAGCTGGATGTCACGAACAGTGATGGGCATTTAGCTTCCGGAATGTTTCCCGAGGTGGTTTGGCCCGTTAACCGGGCGGAACCCACTCTTTTCGTGCCCACTTCCGCAGTCGCCCGAACCACAGAAGCAACGTTTGTCGTTCGCATCCGGGATGGGAATACGGAATGGGTCAATGTCCAGGCGGGCGAAGTCGATGGAAAGCAAACCGAGGTTTTCGGAGATTTGCGGGACGGAGATGATGTGGCCGTTCGAGGCAGCGACGAATTGCGTCCTGGAACTCATGTGACAGCGCGACAGACCTCGGCGGACGCGAAAGGCTCAGGGAAGTAACCTGCCGCCAAGTGTCTTGAGGAGGTTGCAATGAAGTGGATAACTAGAGCAAACGTTAAAGTGGACCGCGTGGCCTGCCCGTGGCTCATTCTTCGCTTCATTGACGCGCGGGCCGAGTTTCTCTTCGTGCCCGAAGAGCAGCTTCTCGAAACCGCGCGCAGAGAAGGGGCGATCCCGTTTGACGCAACCCGATTTCCCGAAGTGAAGCTGAATCATCGTGGAGAGCGCTGTACGTTCGAGGCCCTTCTGGAAGACTACAGCCTCAGTGATCCAGCGCTTCACCGTCTCGCGCTGATCGTCCGCGGGGCCGACGTTAAAGGACAGGAGCATCTTTGCTGCGAGAGTCTCGGACTGCGCGCGATCGCTCAGGGCTTCGCGTTTTCCGGGATAAGCGACGAAGAGCGACTGGCGAAGGAATTCCCGCTCTACGATGCGCTGTATGAATACGTCCGGCAGAAGCCGAACGAGCAGTAGCACCCCGACTTTATGGATTTTCAAACTCGAACACTAGGAGGTTCGTCACATGCTTCGTTTGATCCAAAAAGGAGTAGTTGTTTTATTCGCGAGTATTTGGTTGCTGTTTTGCGGCGTGAGCGCGTTCGCCCAGGACGTGCCAAGCGATTATCAGGACGTTCTAAAATTTCTCGACCGGAAGGGTGATTTCAAGGTGGGCGTTCTCAAGGTCAACATCCCGCGCAGTGACTTGAAGATGTCCATCCAGGGTTTCTCGACGCCCACGCCTTTTGGATTCGGCGGCTGGATTGCGCTGACCAAGGGTACCGACGGTTCGGACGTGATGATGGGCGATCTGGTGCTCCTGCAGGAAGAAGTGAACCCCGTTATGTCCGCGCTCTTGGATAACGGAATCGATGTCACGGCGCTGCACAACCATTTCTTCTGGGACGACCCGCACGTCTATTTCATGCACGTGCATGGTATGGGCAAAGCGGCCGACCTGGCTCGCCGCGTGAAGCCGGGATTGGATCTCATCGGCCATGTCACGCCGCTCGCTCCCACGCCGGGCTCCGGCACGGGCACTCCGCTCGACACGGAAAAACTAGCCAAGCTCATTGGCCATCCTGGCGAGCCATCGGGCGGGGTCTACAAAATCACCATCGGTCGTGACGACATTGCCATGAAAGACCACGGTGCGGCGATCAATGCCCGCATGGGGTTGAACACGTGGGCCGCGTTTGTCGGCACACAAGAGGATGCCGCGATCGCCGGCGACATCGCTATGCTTGAAAACGAGGTCACGCCGGTGCTGAAGGCGCTGCGCAAGAACGGCCTCGACGTTGTCGCCATTCACCATCACATGACCGAGGAGCGGCCCCTCGTGATCTTTCTCCACTATTGGGGCAGAGGTCCGGCCGAAAAGCTAGCTACGGGCTTCAAAGCGGCCCTCGACGAACTCGGTAAGGGCGGCGCGTCGCACACGATGGCGCACTAGCAGAAAATTCCGGAGAGAATCACGGGAGGCTTGGTATGCGGAACAAACGAATTCTAATGGTCGGATTTATCGCGCTGTCCGGTGCTCTGGCACTCGCCGCGAGTCCCGGTGGCCGCACTCTCAAGAAGGTGACGGAGTTCGATTTGCCGGGACCGCCCGGCAAGCGTTTCGACTACCTCACCATTACGCCCGACGATCACTATTTGCTCTCCGCGCATCTCGCCGCAGGGCAGATGTACGTCATCGATCTGCGCACCAACAAAATTGTAGCCACGGTTTTGGATACTCCAGGCGCAGAAGGCGTTGAGTACGTCCCCGAATTAAAGAAGGCCTACACATCGAATGCCGGCGACAACTCCATCGGCGTGGTGGACCTCCGCCAGATGAAGGTCATCAAGAAAATTCCCACCGAAGCCAAACCGGACGGCAGCGCCTACGCTGCGCCATTCCACAAGCTGTACGTTTCCGATGAACGGGGCAAAGCGGAAGCCATCGTGGATGTCCGAACGGACAATATCGTGAAGACGCTGCACTTCGACAGCGAAGCCGGGATGCCGCAATACGATCCCGTCACCCAGAAGGTGTACGTCAACCTCCAGGACAAGAATGTTTTCGCCATCATCGATCCGGCGACGGATGAACTGGTAGGGCGTTATCCGGTGGGACGCTGCGAAGGGAATCACGGGATGACTCTCGACCCGGAACACCATCGCGCCTTCCTCGCCTGCGAAGGGAACGACCTCATGACCGTCTTCAATCTCGACACTCACCAGCCCATCGTCTTTCTGCCGATGGCAGGCGGTCCGGACGTAATCAAATTCGATCCCGGTCTCAAGCGAATTTACGTGGCCTGTTCGAGCGGAGCCATCTCGGTGTTCCAAATGGATGATCCGGACCACTACCGCAAGCTGGAAGACTTTCCGGTTCAGAAGAAAGTACACAGCTTGGCGGTGGACCCTGACACGCATCGTGTCTACGCGCCCGAGCAGGAGGCCGACGGCAAAGGCGTTGCGCGCATGGTCGTCTATGACGCCGTAATCAATCCGTAGACGGGACGCATCTCTCGATGTGGTCCCTACCGATTCTTCGATCGCCCAGAGCGGGTGCCAGAGAATTACGATGCCGACCATCGACGCAGTACCCGGTGTACTCAAAGGACTGACCCGCGATGGGTGGCTTTTGTTCTCTACTCGATTCATGCGCCTATTCGCGTACGGATCGCTATCGGTCGTTCTGGTCTTTTACCTGATCGCCGTGGGGCTCAGCGAATCCCAAACGGGCCTACTTCTCACCCTCACGCTCGCCGGCGATGTCGTGGTTTCGCTCTATCTCACGACTCGCGCGGATCGGATTGGCCGGCGGCGTATGCTGATTGTCGGAGCCATTCTCATGGCGGCCGCAGGCCTGGCGTTTGCCTGCACCAAAAATCTTTTGCTTTTAATTATCGCCGGTACGATTGGCGTCATCAGCCCCAGCGGAAACGAAGTGGGGCCGTTTCTCTCGATTGAGCAAGCCGCGCTTTCTCACGTGGTTTCCCAGCGGTCCCGGACGGAAGTATTTGCGTGGTACACGCTAACCGGCTCGGTGGCGACCGCGATGGGGGCGCTCTTCGGCGGGACCGTCACGCTTGCGCTGCAAAGATCCACCCTGACGCCTGTGGGAACCTATCGTGTAGTCGTGGTTCTGTACGCGGTTCTCGGTGTCCTGTTGGCGTACTCCTTTACTCGTCTTTCGCCCGCGGCGGAAGTGAGTTTCCCGCAAGAACGGTCGGCTTTGCCCGGAACGATCGGGAGTTTCTTCGGGATCGGGCATTCCCACCGAGTGGTTATGAAACTTTCGAGTCTGTTCGCGCTGGACTCGTTTGCCGGTGGTTTTGTGGTGCAGAGCTTCGCCGCGTATTGGTTCTACCTGCGGTTCGGTGTAAATCCTGGGACGCTCGGTGTCATTTTCTTTTGGGCAAATATCTTTGCGGGGATTTCCGCACTACTGGCGTCCCGCCTGGCCTCGCGCTTGGGCCTTGTCAACACAATGGTTTTCACGCATCTTCCTTCCAACATTTTGCTCATCCTTGTGCCGCTGATGCCCAACCTTAAGCTGGCGGTTTTGGTTCTTCTGGTGCGTTTTAGTATCAGCCAGATGGATGTTCCAACGAGGCAGTCGTACACGATGGCCGTGGTCCGTGCGGAAGAACGCTCGGCGGCCGCAGGAATTACCGGCGTAGCGCGAACGACAGGTGCTGCCATCAGCCCCTTGTTCGTGGGTCTTATGTTTGCCCGGCCTTCTTGGATCAATGTGCCGTTCTTCATGGCCGGCATACTGAAAATCGTCTACGATCTTTTGCTCTACAAAGCATTCATAGCCATTCCGCCGCCGGAGGAGCGGTAACCGGGATACGGAGGTGTCGGAGGGTACGGGAGTTTCTCCTCGTCGGCTCGTTCCACCGCGCTCCTTACGATTTCTTCAGCCAATCTTAAGTAGCTTTGTAAGGCCAACCCGGTGTACGAGAGTACGGAACTGGGTCCACGCCTGTAGGACGAATCCATTAGCATTGCCGTCTCCGCAGGGGCACAGCCTGGGAACCCGCGGCCCCAGGGAGACCGGGCTGCGAAGTGCAAGGAGGAAAAATCCCGTGAAGATGTTTTCTGTAGTCACACTCATTGTGCTCGCGTCATGGAGTACCCCAGCCTATGCGCAGGACCATGCTCCCCTCCGACTCGTCCAAACGATTCCCATGCCGAACGTCAAAGGCCGCATTGACCACATGGATGTGGATGTCAAAGGCAGTCGGCTCTTTGTGGCCGGCCTCGAGAATGGCTCACTCGAAGTGGTCGATCTTCAAGCTGGCAAATGGTTGAAAAGCATTCCTGGTTTGAAGAAAACACAGGGCGTCGCCTACGTTTCTTCCCTCAATAAAGTGTTCGTCGCGAGTGGAGATGACGGGATGCTCCGTGTATTCCGCGCCGACACTCTCGACTTACTGGACGCGATCAAGCTGGATCTAGGACCCAACCGTGTCACGTACGATCCTCACCGCAAACTTCTCTATGTGGGATACGGGGGTAAGGATGCCGGTAAGGACTACGGCGAAGTCGGGATTATCGACGCCAATACGGATAAGCACGTTGGCGACGTCAAAGTGGAGGCGCACCCTGCGGAACTTCTGCTGGATGAGTCCGGCAATACCTTGTTTGTTTTTGTTTCCGCTGCAAGCAAAGTTCAAGTTGTGGATACAAAGAAACGCGAGGTGGTGTCCACGTGGCCTGTCAGCAGCCAGCGGAATGGCGACGGAGCGTTTGATGAAAACACGCATAGGCTGTTTATCGGGACGCGCACGCCTCCGCGGATGATTGTCATGGATTCTCAGACCGGCAAGGAGATCGCAAATCTCCCGACCGTTGAGGGCATGGACGGGGTCTATTTCGATCCTCGACTCAAGCGGATCTATATTTCCGGGGGCCGCGACTTCGACGTTGGATACATCTTTGCCTACCAGCAGAAAGATGCCGACCATTACGAAACCATCGGGAAAATACCCACGAAACCAGGTGCCGATACCTCGTTTTGGTCCCCGGAGCTGAATCGCTACTACGTCGCCGCACCTGCTGAGGAGAACGAAGGGGCCGCTATTCTTGTCTTCGAGCCCGAGCCCTGAAATTCTTCGGACACGGTGGATTCTTCAGAAGAAGGAAGCAGCAAAAAAATCTCTCTCAGGAGGAGATATGAAGAAGTGGCTGGCTGTTGGTGTGGTGGCTTTGGGTACATTGGGCTTGCTCATGATGCGAAGCACAAAAAGTGCAGTCGCGGCGCCTCAGGTGGCGTCCCGCGAACTTGCACCGTTGCAGCTCATTCAAAAAATACCGGTGCCGGGTGTCGCCGGTCGTATCGATCATTTCACGGCATTCCCCAAGCGCCGGCTCCTGATTTTTGCCGCCCTGGGCAACAACTCGATGGAGATTGTGAACACCTTTCAGGCCAAAGTCGTTCAGAGCGTTAAGGGGTTGGATGAACCTCAGGGCGTACTCTATGTTCCCGGATTGGACAAAATCTTTGCGGCCAACGCGGGAAACGGCACGGTCAAAGTTTATGATGGCAAAACCTACGCGCTTCGCAAGAGCATCGAGCTGGGTGCGGAATCCGACACGGACAACCTGCGATGGGATGAAGATTCGAAACGAGTTTTTGTCGGGATCGTGGGCGGCATCGCTATGATCGATGCAGTGACGGAAACTCATGTCGGGAAGGACATCAAGGGCAGCGGAGGTCACTCCGAGTCGTTCCAGTTGGAAAAGAAAGGGTCTCGCATTTTCGTCAACGTCCCGGAAGACGGCAGTGTGGTCAACGTGATCGACCGGAAGACCGGCGAGTTGACCAAATGGGGACTCAACGGAGTCAAAGCAAACTATCCCATGGCGCTCGATGAAGACGATCATCGCCTCTTCGTGGTGACCCGGAGACCCCCGTTCCTAATCGTGCTGGATACCGATACGGGCAAAGAAGTAGCGAGAGTCCCGGTCGGAGGATCGTGCGACGATGTCTACTACGACGCGGAGCGCAAGCGGATTTATGCGCTCGGCGGCGAAGGATTCATCAGCGTGGTCCAACAGAATGACCCGGACCACTATACGCTGTCCGCAAATATCCCTTCTGCCGTGGGCGTGCGCACGGGCATTTTCTATGGAACGAGTCTGTACGTCGGCGTGCCGGCGTCGGGGCTGGAACCCGCGCAAATCTGGAATTATGCAGTGCCCGAATAGCGTGTAAAAAGCGAAGGCCCAGGCGTGTGCGAACAAGTGCGCGGAATTATGAATTTATGAGATGCCTGATCGACGGACCACAAATCTCGGTTCCATGAGCAACTTCTCCCGCAGGCAAGGCAATTTAGCGTGCGGGCTTCTTAGTCTGTGTCTCTTGTTATTCCGACCGTCTGGGGCGAACGCCGAAGCTTCACCCGCAAAGGGCGAGTCCGCTCGGATTAATGCGGAAGCAACTTCTGTTGATCACTCCCCAAAGCTCGACGGAACCTTGAACGACCCGCTCTGGCGATCCGCCAAACCCATTACCGAGTTCCGTCAACGGGAACCCCACGAAGGCGATCCGCCAACCGAGAAGACGGAAGTGCGCATTCTCTACACGCGACACGCCGTGTATTTCGGAATTCATTGCTATGACTCCGAGCCTTCGCGGATCATCGCGACCGAACTCCGGCGGGACGTAAGCCAAGACCTGGACGACCACTTCGAAATCCTGATCGATTCGAACCACAATCGCCGTGGGGCATACGTATTCGAGGTCAATCCTCTTGCTACGCAAAACGACGGCCTCATCGTGGATGAGCAAGGAGACACAAATGGAGGAGACTTCGACCGGGGGTGGGACGGAGTGTGGACGTCCGAGGCGCGCATCACTCCCGACGGATGGACCGCGACAATAGAAATTCCATTCACAACCCTCAATTTCACTCACTCTAGCGATGTGGCCTGGGGTCTGAATTTGAAACGCTTCATCCGCAGAAAGAACGAAGAAGATCTCTGGAGCGCTTATCGGCGAACTTTTGGGATCACCAAGGTCTCGGAGGCGGGAGAGTTGCGGGGCATCAAGGACATCGGAAGTGGAAGACTCTTCATTGTGAAACCATACGGACTAGCCCGCTATGACAAGCAGACAGGGGAGAACCCCAAATTCCCGTTCACGGGCGGAGTAGACATCAAGTACGGCCTTACTTCAAATCTGGTCTTGAATCTGACGGGGAACACGGATTTTGCCGATGCCGAAGTCGATCTTCAGCCTTTCAATCTCACACCGTTCAAAGTGTTCATTCCGGAGAAGCGTCAGTTCTTCCTCGAAAACGCGGGCATCTTCAATTTTGATATCGGCGACCAGGATCAATTGTTCTTCAGCCGTCAGATTGGAATTGATCCGATAACCGGACAACAGGTGCCGATCAATGGTGGAGCCAAACTCGCCGGGACATTTGGCCGCATGGAAGTGGGCGTAATGGACGTCGACACCCGTTCCAGTGGACCCAATCCCTATGCGAACTATGCCGTCGCACGATTGAAAGAATCACTGTGGGCCGGCTCTTACATTGGTGTGATGGGCATCGACAAGCGATCGGGGAATATACAGGACAGTTTCAATCAGACGGGAGGCGTCGACACCCGCCTGATCTTCTTCAAGGATTGGTTCGTGGATGCCCACATGGTTGGAACACGATCACCTGGAGACCCAAGTGGTGCCAGTGACGTGGGGGCATCGCTGTCGTATCGATCAAACTGGCTCGACGGAATCGTCGAGCGAAGAAAAATTGGGCCAAACTTCAACCCGGAAGTGGGTTTCATTGAGAGGGTGGATTCGAACGAAACGTACGGGAACTTAACTTTCAAGGTGAGACCCAAAATCAGTGGCGTCCGCGAACTGCAATTCGAGGGATTCATTCTCCATGCGCCCGATACGCGGAACGAGGTCTCGACGCAAGAATGGCAGAGTACGTTCCGCGCCGAGTTCAACAACGGGGCCTACACCGACGACGATATTGCGGACGTGTTCACGCAGCTGATCACAACCCCCTTTCATATTTACAAAAACGTGTTCATTCCGAACGGCCTGTATCACTTCGCACGCCACCAGCTCACCTACGGGTCAGGCCAAGACCGCCGATTTACTTACAATTTCTTCGAGCGCTTTGGCGGCTATTACGGAGGAACTCTGAATGAATTTCGAGTACGGGCCAATTATCGGCCCACACCGAAGTTCTCGATTTCAGTTTCCGAGACCTGGGATCGCTTCCGATTGCCACTGACGAACGGTAGTTTTTCCGTGGTGCTGGCAAGCTTACAAGGCAACTATTCGTTTAGCCGCTTCTTGACGTTCACCAGCCTCATTCAGATGGATACTTCAAACACGCAAGCGGTCAGTGCCAATTTGCGTTTGAGATATAACTACCGGCCGGACAGCGACCTCTACATCATCTACAACGTCGGCACGCAATTCGCCAGCATCGCTCCTGCGAATCCTCCGCAAGTCCGCGAGACTCGCTTCGCAATTAAATGGACATATGCATTCGCCCCGTAGGGGAGCGCCAAATTACTTTCCTTTACCCGCGGCAGCTGCTGCACCCATCCGCCTTACAAACAAGTTTCGAAACTGCACTCGGGACCCAGGGTGATGATTCTGCAAGCCGATGTGACCTTTCAGAGGACGCCCCGAAGGATTCGCTAGGTGGCTCACGGATTCGCCGTTCAGCCTTACTTTGATATCGCGGCCGGCGGCTTCGATTTCAAACGTATTCCATTCGCCGAGTGGTTTCGACGCCAGTTTGGTTGCCGGAGCAAGTTGATAGACAGCGCCGGTCATGTGGATTGGGCTTCCCGTTGTGTTGGTATTCGGGTCGAATCCCCGGTCATCAATCTGGATCTCGTATCCCTGGTTTACTCGTACCTCAAAGCGACCATCGGATCGATTTTCGTCGCCCTCCGCGCCGGTACGTAACAAGCCAAAATCGAGCTGGCCCCCAGAACTGCACTGACGCCAACGAAGGTCAGAGGATCAGTCGCCCGGACGCCATAAAGCAGGTCGGTCATTAATCGCGTTAGAGCAACGCTGCTGCGATTCCTATCGCCAGCCCGAGACCGGCCAGTCCGACCCCTCCGCCCACCACCAATCGCAGCACGCTTCCGCGCTCCGCACCCAAGGCCATACGCACGCCGATTTCGCGGGTTCGTTGCGCAGTCGAGTACGACAGCACACTGTAGATTCCTAGAGTCGAAAGTGCCAGCCCTAGCCCCGCGAAGGACACCAAAAGCGCCATCACCATTCGTTGCTGCGCGATTGACTCAAGCGTGATCTGTTCCATCGTCTCGACGTCTGTTACTGGTACGTCTTTGTTGATTCGATGAATTTGCTCGACCACCGCTCGGATTACGCTTTCGGGTTTCACGCTCGTAGACGTGCGCACCACCAAATGCTGGGGCCCCTGCAACCAGGGATACTGCCCCACAGGGACATACATCTCCGAATGAATACCTCCGTCTGCTCCCTGGCTTAACACGTCTCCAGCCACTCCGATAACAGAAAGCCACGGGGCGTCGTCTCCCACCCTTAACTGTTTGCCAAGCGGATCTTGTCCCGGCCAGGAGGTCCGAGCCAGCTTCTCATTCACGATCACTACTCGCTCGGCGCTCTGCGTATCGTGATCGTTGAAACCGCGTCCTCGGCGCACTGGAATCTGCATCGTCCGGAAATAGTCCGGCCCCACGATGACGTAATTTGCATCCGGCACTTGTCCGACTGGAGGGTTCGGGTTCTCTGCGGTCGTGAAGAATTGTCCGGCCCACCCCGTAATCGGCAGACCGCGCGAAACGCTGGCCGCTTCGACCCCTGGCAATGCTTCAACACGTGCCACGACATGCTCCCAGAATTGCGCGCGCGACCGCGGCTCTCTGTAACGATCGCCAGAAAGCGGCGCATAAAGAGTCAAAATGTTTTTGGGGTTGAACCCCAAATTGACATGGATTAGCTCCGCGAGAGTCCGCACCATCAGTCCAGCCCCAACCAACAGGACTAGGGCAAGGGCGATTTCAGACACCACCAACGCACTGCGAAAGCGCCGACTCTGCGGACTCTGCAGAGAGCTGCGCCCAGCTTCCTTTAGCGTCTCGATCACCTTCGGCTTGGCACTTTGGAGCGCGGGCGCCAACCCAAAAAGAAACGTAGTGGCAATGAGTGTGAGCATCGCGAATCCAAGAACTCGCACATTCGTTGTTCCCGCCGCCAGGTCCGGCGCAGCTCGCAGGAGTGTGTCTGGTGCCAAGCCCGCCAATCCTTTGCATAACCCGCTGGCCAGCAA